>Ga0182016_10003420_pt1 | contig 18164 bp, 22 predicted proteins | sample 712S2MmetaG_FD_120491 | JGI IMG/M metagenome (GOLD analysis project Ga0182016, IMG submission 120491) | Permafrost microbial communities from Stordalen Mire, Sweden - 712S2M metaG | ecosystem: Environmental > Terrestrial > Soil > Wetlands > Permafrost | place: Sweden: Stordalen | collected...
GGGTCCGCGGCGAGGCGCCCGTACAGGCGTAATAGAGACCCTCGAGCAGATTGGACTTCCCGGCGCCGTTCGGCCCGTATACGACTGTCAGGCCCGATCCGAACGCGGCCTCGGCGCGCTCGTAGGTCCGGAAGTCGCGCAGCGCCAGCGACCTGACCGGCATTGCCTACAGGTTCAGGCGAATGGGCATGATCAGGTAGATGAACTCGCCGGCCTCTGTCGATTCGATGAGGCCCGGGCGCAGTGGGCTGATCAACTTCAGGATCAGCTCGTCCCCGTCCACGCTGTCGATCCCGTCACGCAGGTAGTCCGGGTTGAAGCCGATGTCGAACTGCTCGCCCTGGAAGGGGACCGGCAACGTCTCGCTCGCCTCGCCGACGTCGGGTGTCTCGGCCGAGATGCGCAGCGAACCCTCACTGAAGGAGAGATGCAACGGGGCGTTCTTCTGGGCGAGCAGGCTGATCCGCCGCACGACGTCGGCGACCTCGGACTTCGAGAGCCGCAGCATGTGCTCGACGTCCTCGGGAATCAGCTGACGGTAATTCGGGAACTGGCCGTCGATCAACCGCGATGAGAGCGTCACGCCGGCGAGCTCGAACACCACCTGGTTCTGGCCGAGGCCGACGCTGAGCTCGGCGTCGGGGTGTGCCTGGGCCAGGCGCGCCAGCTCGCCCATCGCCCGGGCCGGCACATTGGCCTCGAAACCGCTGCCGAGATCCTCCTCGACATGTGTGCGCTTGATGCTCAAGCGGTAGGAGTCGGTCGCCACCATCCGTAGTTCGTTCCCCGATGCCGAGATCAGAATGCCGTTCAGCACGGGCCGCGTCTCGTCGCGAGAGGCCGACCGCTCGACTCGCTCGACGGTGCTTGCGAACCCCTCCGCCGGTAGTCGCACGCGGTTGCTGCCGCCGTCCTCCGGAAGCTTTGGAAAGTCCTCTGCGCGGAGCGTGCGAAGGTGGAACGTCGCGGAGCCACAGACAATCTCGACGGCCGCGTCAGCGGTGATCAGCTCGAGGCTCACCTCGCCGCCCGGCAACGAGCGTGCGACCTCCGCGAACAGCCTCGCCGGCAGTACAGCGACGCCTGCGCGCTCGACCGTCGCCTCAAGCGGTACACGGATGCCGATCTCCATGTCGGTCGCCTGGAGCTCGCTCTTGCCGTCGGGCTCGGCTGTGAGCTTGATGCCCGAAAGCGCCTGGAGAACGCTTCTCGTCGAAGCGATACGTGACGCTGTCTGGAGCTGCGTCACGAGCTCATCGGTTGTCGTCCTGATCTTCAAGTTCTGCTCCTAGCTATTCAGTTCGAGTAACAGCAGGCTCTGTGGGGATGTGGATTACGAGTGTTGAGCTTCGTGATCTGGCCTGACTGGGCCGATCTCCCGGGCTGCCTGGGTGTTCGTCGAGCTGTGGGGATTCTGTCAATCGCTGCGGTCGGCCGTCGCGCCGTGCGTCTTTCCTCGTTACGGCTCAAGTGTTGTGCGCAGGCTCTCCACAACCGCTGAGCTCGAGCGGTCTGTGGAGATTCGCTCCCCGGTACGCCGCCAGGCGGCGAGCACCGTCGTGTGATCGCGGCCGCCAAAGCTCCTCGCTATCTCGGGCAGTGATTCGCCCGTCAGCTCGCGCGAGAGGTACATGGCGACCTGCCGTGGCCAGAGGTAGCGCTTGGCGCGGCCGCCGGCGATCAGCTCGTCGCGTGTGATGCCGAAGCGCTCACAGATGACCTCCTGGATCCGCTCGACGGTCGGTGTCCCGCCGGTCTGGGGTCCGTAGAGGCGATCGAGGACCTCGTCGACGAGCTCGACTGTCAAGGGACGCCCGCCGAGGGATGCGTACGCAACTGTTCGAATCAGGGCCCCCTCGAGAGCGCGCACGTCGGTGGTGACACGCGCCGCCAGGCGCGCGAGCGCACGCTCATCGGGTACCGGGATGCCATCGCTCGCGGCGCGCTTGCGAAGGATCGTGAGCCGCGTGGCGAGGTCCGGCGGCGCGATGTCGGCGACCAGGCCTGCCTGAAAGCGCTCGCGCAGGCGTTGCTCGACTGCCTGCAGGTCCCGCGGTGGCCGATCGCTACTCACGACGATCTGGGACCCGGCGTCGTGGAGCGCGTTGAAGGTGTGGAAGAACTCCTCCTCGGTGCGCGTCTTGCGTTCGAGGAACTGCACGTCGTCGACAAGCAGCACGTCGACGTCCCTGTATTCCCGCTTGAAACGCTCCGTGGAGCGTTCGGCCAGTGCCTCGAGGAAGGCGTTGGTGAATTCCTCGCCGCTTGTGAGACGGATCCGCAGGTCGGGGCTGTGGCGCGCCGCGAGCGCCGCGATCGACTGCAGCAGGTGTGTCTTGCCAACCCCCGGGGGTCCATAGATGAACAAGGGGTTGTATGCCGTCGCCGGCATTTCGGCGACCGTCAGCGCGGCGGCGTGCGCGAGCCGGTTGCAGTCGCCGATCACAAACTGCTCGAACGTGCGCCGGTGGTTGACCGGTGGCGCCGTGCGGCAGGAGGCGCCGTGCGCGTCGCCCTTGGCGGCCCGGTCGGCGTCGACGATCTCGACGCCAGCGTCGGGGCTGAGCACGGCGCGGGCGGCAGCGGTCAGAGCCGGCCCGAAGCGTTCCGCGATCCATCGCCGTGATGAGGACGGGGCGCCGAGGATCAGACGGCTGCCGTCCAGCTCGACTGGAACCAGGCGCTGCAGCCACAGCTCGATAGCGGCCGAATTCTCGGCCGCCGTGAGGCGTGCGGTGATCGCCGCCCAGGTCTGGTCGGTGTCTTGATTCATGGCAGCAGGACGCAGCCCGCAGGGGGCAGCCCGGCATCATCTATGTGCGGCGGGGGCCCGGGGGCCCGATGGGGCGAATATAGCCCACCCCATGCGCGTGCCGTCGCGGCGTGTTTCGCAATTGCCGAGAAACGCGCGGACGAATCGCCAGACCCCCTATAATCCCGGCCTCGGAGATCAGAGATGAAGCGGACCTACCAGCCCAAGAAGCGCAAGCGCGCCCGTGCCCACGGGTTTCGTGCGCGCATGCAGACGCGCGCCGGCCGCCTCACGCTCAAGCGCCGCCGTGACAAGGGGCGCAAGCGCCTCTCGACCTGACGGGCACTTGCCCGGCGAGGAGCATCTGAAAGGCTTTCAGCGGCCGCGTGGCCGCGGGCGACTGACGCGCAGCGCCGAGTTTGAACGCGTGTACCGGCAGGGGCGCTCGAGCTCGGACCGCTACCTGGTCCTCTATGCCTTCGGGAGCGGTGAGAGCGGGCGGGCACGGCTCGGCCTCTCGGTGCCGCGGAAGGTCGGCGGCGCGACGGACCGAAACCTCGTCAAGCGCCTGCTCCGCGAAGCCTTCGCGGCCGACGAAGCTGCGGTGCAGGGCCAACTTGACATCGTGATCGTCGCCCGCCCGGCGGCACTGGAGCTCGCCCAGCGCGAGGGCCTGGCGGGCATCGCGGCCTCGGTGCACGGTCTGCTCCTGAGCGCGAAGGTCCTCGAAGACGATGCCGACGCAGCCTGAGCGGCCGCCCACGCCGGTGCGCTTGCTGCGCGCAGCGGTGGTGTTCCCTGTCCTCGTCTACCAGCGCTACGTCTCGCCGGCGTACCCGCGACGCTGCCGCTACGAGCCGACATGTTCGCGCTACGCGGTCGAAGCCGTGACCACGTTCGGTGTGCTGCGCGGCACCGTTCTCGCGGTCTGGAGACTGCTCAGGTGCAACCCATGGAGTCGTGGTGGCTACGATCCCGTGGACGCCCAGCGGCTTTTTGCTTCCGGCGGCCGCCGTGCCGCGTAGCGTGCCGTCCTCCGGCACGCCCTTGACTCCATGATCTTCGCCAGCTCCATCATCGAAACGGCGTTCTCGCCGCTGATCACGATCTTCGAAGGCCTACTGGTCTTCCTTCACGGATTCCTGGGGAACTGGGGCCTGTCGATCGTTGTGATGACGATGGTCATCCGCGCGATCCTGGTCCCGCTGACCTACAGGCAGCTGAAGTCGATGCAGGCGATGCAGCAGCTCGCGCCCGAGCTGCAGGCGCTCAAAGAGAAGTACAAGGAAGACAAACAGCGCCAGCAGCAGGAGATCATGAAGCTCTACCAGGAGCGGGGGGTCAACCCGTTCTCCTCGTGCCTGCCGCTGCTGCTGCAGCTGCCCGTCTTCTTCTCGCTCTTCTACATGCTGCGCACGCGGCTGAAGAAAGACATCTGCGGCACGCCGATGATCAAGTCCTATGAAACGGCGCTCGGCAAGCACATCGAGAATTTCAAAGCGATCCCGGAACATGCAACAAAGATCACAAGCTCCATGGCCCAGGCGGTCAATGGAATAACGGAGTCCGGTGGCCACATGGTCAAAGGCCTCTCCGAAGTCGGCTGCAACGTCGTCGCGCCGGGCTCGGCGAAGTTCCTCTTCCTCCCCGACATCACGGAAAAGGCGACGGGCGTTGCGCTGATCGTCCTGATCCTGCTCTACGTCGGCTCGCAGCTGGCCTCGACGCTCGTCGCGACCGCAACGGCGGATCCAACGCAACGTCGGATCATGCTGGTTTTGCCGCTCGTCTTTGTGATCATTCTCTACCGCTACCCCTCCGGCCTTCTCCTCTACTGGATCACGACCAACCTTTGGACGATCGGCCAGCAGCTCGTGATCCGGCGCCGAATGCCGCCGCCCCCGAAACCGGCAGCGAGTTCGAACGGGGCCACACCCAAGAAACCATCGCTCAAAGAGACCCTCGCCGATGCGATGGGGAGCGCCAGGGCTGAGCCCAAGCCGGCCCCGGCCCCGGCGGTGGCGCCGAGCCCGCCGGCGCGGAAAAAGAAGAAACGATCCGGGAGACGCAGATGACCGACGAGGAGCCAACCGCCGACGAGCTGCTGACTGAGCTGCTTGAGGAAATCGCCGATGCCCTGGATCTCGACGGCGAGATCATCGTCGAGCGGACCGACGAGGGCCTGGTGGGACGCGTGGAGGGCGAGGACCTCGGCTTGCTGATCGGCAGGCACGGCCAGACAATTGATGCGGTGCAGCACCTCGCGCAGCGAATCGTGTTTCCGGACGGGACGACCGGCTCCGAGCGCGTGATCGTCGACGCCGGTGGTTACCGCGAGCGGCGCGCCGAAGAACTGCGGGCCGATGCCGACGAGGCCGCGACTGAAGTCCTCGAGACCGGTGAGCCGGTCGAGCTTGAGTCGATGAGCCCGGCAGAGCGCCGGGTGGTGCACGAACACCTGCGCGACAGGACGGACGTTGAGACGCACAGCGAGGGCGACGAACCCGACCGTCGGCTGGTCATCACGCCCCTCGACGGCAGCTAGCGTTTCACGTTTTTCTTGACGGTGAAACGCAGGCCTGCGCCGGGGCGGTGTTTCACGTTTTTCTTGACGGTGAAACAATCGGGCCGTGGCCATCAACGACTTTGACCGTGGAATGATCGCCGGCATCCTGATCGGCGAGGGGCACTTTGGTGGCGACGGCCGCCAACCGCAGGTGACGCTGCGGATGCACGTTCGCCACGAGTCCCTTTTCAAGTGGCTGCAGGCACGACTGCCGGGTGCACGCCTCTACGGGCCCTACGAACACTCCGGGCGCCGCTACTACCAGTGGATGGCCCGCGGCGAGGTGCTCGTGCGCGACGTCCTTCCGATCGTCGAGGCGGCACTGGCCGGCGGCGTCGACGCCCATGTCAGCTCGAGGGTCGACGAGATGCGTTCAAAGTACGCCGACTTCTTCGCCGCCCACGAAGCGTGAGCGCCGCCGATCGCCTCGACGAGCTCGCCGCGCAGTGGGGCTTGGGCGCCGCATCGACGTCGGCGCTCGGCGTCCTGCTCGAGCGCGTCGCAACTGATCCTGCCGCGCCGACGACGGTCACGGCGCCGCGCGAGGCGGTCGACGTCCATATCGCCGACTCGCTGTCAGCGCTGCGCTTCGAGCCGCTCCGCTGTGCCGGGCTAGTCGTGGACCTTGGCTCTGGCGCCGGCTTTCCAGGGCTCGCGCTCGCGGCAGCGCTGCCGGCCGCCAGCGTTGTGCTGATCGAGTCCCAGCGACGCAAGGCCGAGTTTCTTGCATCGGCGGCACAGGCCGCCGGGCTCTCGAACGTGCGAATCGAGAACACGCGCGCCGAGCTCTGGCGCGACGGGCGCGAATCGGCCGATGTTGTGACCGCCCGTGCGCTGGCCGCGCAGCCGGTCGTCCTGGAGTACGCCGCACCCCTCTTGCGACTCGGCGGCTCGCTGATCGACTGGCGTGGAGTCGTCGACCGCGAGGAAGCCTCGCGATCTCATGCCGCGGGAGCAGAGCTGGGGCTCGAGCTGCGCGAAGAACTGAACGCCGCGCCGTGGCCGGCGGCGCGAGATCACACGCTCGCGCGCTTTGACAAGGTAGCCGCGACTCCGCAGCGCTTTCCCCGCAGAGAGGGGGTTGCCCGCAAGCGGCCGCTCGGCGGCGTCCCCGCGGCGCGCTAGCTTGCGCCGAATGGCGAAGGTCTTCGCGGTCGCAAACCAGAAGGGCGGCGTCGGCAAGACGACGACGGCCGTGAACGTCGCGGCGTGTATCGCCGAGGCGGGATTCCCGACGCTGCTCGTCGACGTCGATCCGCAGGCCAACGCGACTGTCGCACTGGGCATCGATCGCACGACGGCACCAGGCCTCTACGGCGCGCTCGCCGGCACGATCGAGCCCTCGGATGCCGTCGTCGCGACATCGATCGAGAACCTCGAGCTGCTCCCTGCCGGTCCGGATCTGGCGGCGGCGAACATGGAGCTGCCCCGCACCGAGGATTTCGAGCAGCTGTTGCGCAAAACGCTGACCGGCCTGCGCGAGCGCTACCGCTTTGTGATCCTGGATTGTCCACCGTCGCTCGGCCCGCTGACAATCTGCGCGCTGGTTGCCGCCGACAGCGTCATCGTGCCTGTCCAGACCGAGTACTTCGCGCTCGAGGGGCTCGCGGGCCTGCTCGACACGCTCTCGCTGATCCGTCGCGAGCTCAACCCGTCGCTGACGATCGCGGGGATGCTGCTCACGATGCATGACGGTCGCACGCGGCTTTCGCGGGACGTCGAGGGTGAGGTGCGCAAGCACTTCCCCGACTTGGTATTCGCGACGGTTATACCTCGCAGTGTCCGTATCGGGGAGTCCCCGAGCCACGGACTTCCCGTTACGCACCATGCGCCGGCGAGCAGTGGTGCAACGGCCTACTTCGAGCTCGCCCAGGAGGTGGCACAGCGTGGCTAAGACACAGCCCGGGATCGGCCGCGGCCTGAGCGCGATTCTCGCGGTCGCTCCCGAGCCGCAGCCCAGTGAGGAGGCGATCCGGGAGATTCCCGTCGCGGCGATCGATCCGAACCCAGCCCAGCCGCGCCGCCAGTTCGACGCCGACGCGCTCGCCGCGCTTGCCACCTCGCTGCAGCGCAGCGGCGTGCTCCAGCCCGTGCTCGTCAGGCCGCGGGCCGACGGCCGTTTCGAGTTGATCGCGGGAGAGCGCCGCTGGCGGGCAGCGTCGATCGCGGGGCTCGCCGGCATTCCGGCGGTGATCCGTGACCGCAGCGATGCCGAAGCGATCGAACTTGCGCTCGTCGAGAACATGGTCCGCGAGGACCTGAACCCGATCGAGCAGGCGCGGGCCTGTGCGGCGCTCGTCGAGGAGCTCGGCCTGACCCGCGAGGACGTCGGACTGCGCGTGGGACGCAGTCGCGTATCGGTCAGCAACCTGATCCGGCTGCTCGACCTCCCCGACGAGGTGATCGCCTTGGTCGAGGCCGGGAAGCTCACCGAGGGCCACGGCCGGGCCGTGTTGCTCGCGGAGGACCACGAGCGTCGCCGCGCCGTCGCCCGCGAGGCCGTCGCCCGCGGGCTGAGCGTGAGAGCGACTGAAGAGCTCGCCCGCCGGGGCTCGCCCGAGCCGAAGCGCAGGAGCGCGATATCCGGCGAACACGACCGTGTAGCTGTCGAGTTCGGCGCGCGTCTGGCAGCCGCGACCGGGCTGAAGGCGGCGGTCCGGCCGCGCGGCGACCTGGGCTTTCGCGCGACGATCGACTGCGCATCCTCCGCGGAGCTCGAACGGCTGATCGCGGCCTTCCGGCGCCTGGGCTGAGCTCGCCGGCTCACTAGGCTGAGGCGCGTGTCAAGCCGCGCGCCGGTCCAGCTCGACGGAGCCTCGTGCCTGGTCTGCGGGGTGGGAGGTATCGGCGCCGCGGTCGCGAACGAGCTCGAACGTCGCGCCGCACGCCTGACGCTCGCGAACCGAACTGTCGCCGGACTCGCCGAGCGGCACCCCGCGGCAGTGGTTGTCGAGGCCGACCTCTGTAGCCCCGGCGGCCGGGAGCGGGCCTTGAGCGCGGCCGTCGAGCACGGTGGCGGACTCGACGTCCTCGTCTGCGCCGTCGGCGTTGTCGCCTTTGGACCGGTCGTCGAGCTGGAGGAGTCCGTGGCCCGAACGCTGCTCGACGTCAACGTCCTCGCGCCGGTGATGCTCGCCGCGGCGGCGTTGCCGCGGCTTCGCGCGGGAGGCGCTCTCGTCAACATCTCGGGCGTGATCGCCGAGCAGAACATCGCGGGCATGGCCGCCTACGGCGCCAGCAAGGCTGCGCTGCTCTCCTTCGACCGTTCGCTGGCCCGCGAGGCCCGACGGGCAGGCGTGAGCGTGATCGATGCCCGGCCCCCGCACACCGAGACGGGCCTCGCCCACCGCGCGCTCGCGGGCGAGGCGCCGGCGCTCGCGACGGGGATCACGCCGGCCCGAGTGGCCGCGGTGATCTGCGACGCCGTCGCGTCCGGCGAGCGCGATCTCCCGCCCGAGGCGTTCGCGGCGGGATGACCGACGTCTTGATCGTCGGTGCCGGGGCGGCCGGGCTCGTCTGTGCCCAGGACCTCCAGCGCGCCGGTATCGACTGGCAGATCGTCGAGGCCTCCGACGCGGTCGGCGGTCGCGTGCGCAGCGACCACGTCGACGGCTACACGCTCGACCGCGGCTTCCAGATCCTGCTCACGAACTACCCCCAGGTGAACCTTCGCCTGGACCTGCCCGCGCTCGGCCTCGGACGCTTCGAGCCGGGGGCCGCGGTTCGCTACCGGGGGCGGATGCACGCCTTCGTCGATCCGCTGCGCCGGCCGCTGGCGCTGCCGGAGTCACTCGCCAACCCGATTGCCTCGCCACTGGACAAGGCCCGCGGCGCGGCGCTCGTCGCAGACGTCCGGGCACACAGCGCACGCGAACTGCTTCATCGCGCTGATCAGTCAACTGAGGAACGGCTCCGGGCGGCCGGCTTTTCGGAGCGCTTCATCGAGGCCTTCTGGCGGCCCTTCTTCGCGGGCATCCAGCTCGACCCGGACCTCGAGGTCTCCGCACGGCGCTTCGACGTGATCCTGCGGATGCTGGCGCTCGGTGACACGGGCCTTCCTCGTGAGGGCATGGGTGCGGTGACGCAGATGCTCGCCGAGGCCCTCGACGAGTCACGCATTCGTCTCGATTCGCGCGTCGCCCAGCTCGCCCCGCGCTCGGTGACGCTCGCCTCCGGCGAGCAGCTGACGGCGCGCGCGATCGTTGTCGCGACGGACGGGCCGACGGCCAGCGCGCTGCTCGGCGGCAGGGTCGACGATCCGGGCTCGCGTGCGGCCGGCTGTCTGTGGTTCGCGGCGCCGGCAGCGCCGCGCCGCGGGCCGGTTCTCATGCTCGAAGGGGAAGGGACGGGTCCGGCACTGAACGTGGTCGTGATGAGCGAGGTCCAGCCGAGCTACGCACCTGAGGGCCGTGCCCTGATCGCGGCGGCGGTACCCGGCGCGCGGGCGCTGGATCCCGACCTTGAGCAGCAGGTCGCCGCGCAGCTCGCACGCTGGTTCGACGGCGCCGCGAGCGACTTCGAGCTGCTCCGGCGCGACGTGATCGGCCACGGACAGCCGCGTCAGACGCCGCCGTTCGATCCGCGCCGCACGGTCCGGCTCGGCGAGGGGCTCTATGTCTGCGGTGACCACCGAGACACGGCGGCGCTCCAGGGTGCGATGTTCAGCGGACAGCGCACGGCGACCGCTGTGCTCGCGGACCTCGCCGGCGCCGGAGGCTGACCGTGCGGGTCGCGATCGTCGGCGCGGGTATCTCCGGACTCGCAGCGGCCCGGGCGCTCGGCGAGCGGGACGTCGAGGTCGTCGTCCTCGAGAAGGCCCGCCGTCCCGGAGGGCGCCTGGCGACAGCCGAGCTTGCGGGCGGCGCCCGCGCCGACATCGGCGCACAGTTCTTCACCGCGCGCAGCGCGCGCTTCGAAGCAGCCGTCGGCGACTGGGTCGACGAGGGCCTCGCGCACGTCTGGTGCCGCGGCTTTAACGGCGACCAGGACGGGCATCCGCGATACGCGGTCGCCGGGGGGATGCGTCGCCTCGCTGAGGCACTCGCCCGTGGTGTGCGCGTCGAGCTCTCCACGCACGTCACGGCTGTGACCCCCAGCGCCGACGGCTGGACCGTGAGCTGGCCTCAGGCTCACGGCCACGGCGCGGGAGCGCTGAGCGCTCACGCGGTGCTGCTGACGGCGCCGCGGGAGCAGTCCGCCGCCCTCGTCGCGCCGCTCCCGGTCCCCGGATGTGAATACTCCGCGACGGCCGCGCTGGCACTCGAACTGGACGGCCCGCCACGGATCGCGGCCCCCGGGGGAGAGCGCACGGACCCTCAGAGCGGGTGGAGCTGGGTCGCGGACAACGTCGCGAAGGGTGCCTCCGAGCGGCCCAGCACCACGCTGCACTCGACCGCCGAGGTCGGCCGAGCAGCGCTCGGAAGGCCGGGCGAGGAGCTGCTCGCGGAGCTGATCGTCGCTGCCGGCCCGTGGATCGCCGGCCGCGAGGTACTCGATGCCCGGCTACACCGCTGGCGCTACGCCACACCGAAGACGATCGACCCGGCGCCGTTCATCGAGCTCGCCCCCGGCCTGTTCGTGGCCGGCGACGCGTTTGCCGGCCCGCGCGTCGAGGGAGCCTTCCTCTCGGGACGCGCAGTGGCCGACCAGCTCGGCGCTGCGTAGTCTCCACCACGTGAACGTCCTGGCCATCGACCAGGGGACCTCGTCGACGACCGCGCTCGTGGTCGCAGCGGACGGCGCGATTCTCGGGCAGGCGTCCGTCGCCCTGGCCGTCGACAGCGGCGCCGACGGGCGTGTCGAGTTCGACCCCGAGGCGCTTCTCGAGTCCGTGGTGGCGGCCGGCAGAGATGCGCTCGCCAGGGCGCGGGTGCCGGTGGCCGCTGTCGGCATCGGCAATCAGGGCGAGAGCGTCGTGTGCCGCTCGCCGGACTGGCGGGCCGCCGGACCGGGCATCTCCTGGCAGGACCGCCGGGCCGCTACCGTCACTGCGCCCCTCGCGGCGCACGGCGACCGGCTGACGCAGATCACCGGGCTACCGCTCGACCCCTATTTCACCGGGCCGAAGCTGGCCGGCGCGACGGCCGGACCGGGCATCGCAGTGCCCGTCGACGCGTGGGTCGTCCATCGCCTCACCGGCGAGTATGTGACCGACTCAGCGACCGCATCGCGCTCGCTGCTGCTCGACCTCGACAGCGGCGAGTGGTCGTCCGAGGCCTGCGGCCTCTTCGGGATCGACGCGGACGACCTGCCGACCGTGATGCCCAACGCAGCGCACTTCGGGGAGACCGAGGCCTTCGGTCCGAAGCTGCCCGTAACCGGGCTCTGCGTCGACCAGCAGGCAGCGCTGTTCGCCGAGCGCTGCCTGGCCCCCGGCGAGACGAAGTGCACTTACGGCACCGGTGCGTTCGTGCTCGCCGCGGCCGGAAACCATGCGCGCCGCTCGGGTAGCGGCCTGGCGGCGTGCATTGCCTGGCGCCTGGGCAGCCGGACCGACTACTGCCTCGACGGGCAGGTCTACACGGCCGGCGCGGCGGTCGACTGGCTGAGCCGCATCGGCGTGATCCGGGATGCAGCGGAGCTCGACACATTGTGCGGGACCCGCCCTCCCGCCGCGGACGAGCCGCTCTTCGTGGCGGCGCTCGCGGGCCTCGGCGCGCCGTGGTGGCGTCCGCAGGCGCGCGGGAGTTTCAGCGGGCTGTCGCTGGCCAGCGGCCGCGGCGAGCTCGCGCGCGCCCTTGTCTGGGGGATCGCGGCGCAGATCGCGGTGCTGGTGAACGCGATGGAAAGTGACCTCGCCGCGCCGTGCACGGTGCTGAGGGTCGACGGTGGACTGACACGCTCGAGCACGCTGCTCCAGGCCCAAGCCGATCTGCTCCAGACCGCGGTCGAGGTCTACCCGTCGACCGAGGCGACCGCGCTCGGCATCGCGGGCTTCGCGCGGCTCGGTGCGGGACTCGCTCGCAGCCCCGAGGACGCGCTTGCGCCATGGTCGCCGGCCGCCGTGGTCGAGCCCGCGATCGGGCCCGACCAGGCCGCCGAACTGCGCGCCCGGTTCGCAGCGGCCGCCGAACGCCTCGTGCAGGCATGAGCGAGCCGTTCGACATCGTCGTCGTAGGCGCCGGCGATGTCGGGAGCGCAATCGCGCGCGAGCTCTCGCGCTACGAGCTGCGGGTCGCGCTGGTCGACCGCGGCGACGTCGGTGCCGGCACGAGCAAGGCGAACACCGCGATCCTGCACACCGGCTTCGACGCCAAACCGGGGACGCTCGAGGCGCGGCTCGTCGCCCGAGGGCACACGTTGCTCAGCGCTTACGCCCAGGAGGCCGGGATCCCGCTCGAGCGCACCGGGGCCCATCTCGTGGCCTGGGACGACGAGCAGCTCGCGCGGCTCCCCGAGATCGAGGCCAACGCTGTGCGCAACGACTACCGCCACATCGCCCGGATCCCGGCCGAGGAGCTCTACCGACGCGAGCCCCACGTGGCTGCGGGGGCGCTCGGTGCGCTCGAGATCCCGGACGAGCACATCGTCTGCCCGTGGACCGCGCCGCTCGCCTGGGCGACGCAGGCGGTGCGCGCGGGCACCGAGCTGCGCCGCGGCTTCGAGGTGCGAAGGCTCGTACGCGAGGACGACGCCACGTGGACGCTCAGCGGTCCGTCCGGTGCGCTTCGTGCCCGCTGGATCGTCAATGCGGCCGGCCTGTACGGCGACGAGCTGCACAGCGCGGCGGGCTACGACGGGCTGTCGATCACTCCGCGCCGTGGCCAGCTGATCGTCTTCGACAAGCTTGCGCGGAGCCTCGTCAATGGCACGATCCTGCCCGTGCCCACGGCGCACACGAAGGGCGTGCTCGTCGCGCCGACGGTGTTCGGCAACGTGCTGCTCGGCCCGACGGCCGAAGACCTGGATGACAAGAGCGACACGGCATGCACAGCGCAGGGCCTCGCGGGGCTGCTCGAGCAGGGCAGGCGCCTGATTCCCGCGCTCGTCGAGCGGGAGATCACCGCGTCGTACGCCGGCCTGCGCGCCGCCTCCGACCGGGGTGATTACCTGCTCCTCGTCGACGCGGACGCCCGCTATGCCTGTGCCGGCGCGATCCGCTCGACGGGTCTGACGTCGGCGATGGCGATCGCCGAGTGGCTGCGCGACGAGTTCGACCGTGTCGGCGTCGAGCTTCGCGAGCGGCCAGGCGGCCTGCCGGCGGTGCGGATGGCGAGCATCGGCGAAGGGGTGGTGCGCCCCTACGCCGACGCCGAGCTGATCGCCCGCGACGGCGCCTACGGCGAGGTCGTCTGCTTCTGCGAGCGCGCGACGCGCGGCGAGATCCGCGACGCGCTCGGCGGCGATATTCCGCCGCTCGACCGGGGTGGCCTGCGGCGTCGCACGCGGGCCACAATGGGGCGCTGCCAGGGTTTCTACTGCGGCGCCGCGGTCCAGGCCGCGCTCGAAGAGGCCGGGGTCAAGCCGTGAAGTACGACGTGCTGATCGTCGGGGCCGGGCCCGCAGGGCTCGCGGCCGCGACGCGCGTCGCGCAGGGCGGCGCGAAGGTACTCGTGCTCGAGCGCGAGCAAGGTGCCGGAGGGATCCCGCGGCACTGTTTGCACCAGGGTTTCGGGCTGCGTGACCTGCACATCGCGCGGAGCGGACCGCGCTACGCCGAGCTGCGGACCGCGCTCGCGCTCGAGGCCGGCGCGGAGCTGCGAACCGGGGCCGACGTCACCGGTTGGAGCGATCTCCGCGAGCTCGAGGTGACCAGTGCCGCGGGTCGCGAGCGGCTAGCGGCCGACGCGATCGTGCTGGCAACCGGCTGCCGCGAGCGCCCGCGCCCGGCGCGGCTGATCCCCGGCGATCGTTGTGCGGGGGTGATGACAACCGGCACGCTGCAGCAACTCGTCGCGGCCGGTCGGCCGGTGGGCAGCCGCGCCGTCGTGATCGGCGCGGAGCACGTCTCGTACTCGGCGCTCGCAACACTTCACCACGCCGGCGTGAGCGTCGCGGCAATGGCGACCGAGCTCGACCGGCCGCAGACCTTCGGCGCGTTCCGGATCGGCGCGGCCGCCGCGTTCGGCGTGCGCGCGCGGACAGGCACCCGGCTTTCCGCGATCGAGGGGGACGAACGCGTCGCCTGCGTCGAGCTGACCGACTCCCGCGGGCGGGCGACCCGGGTGCCCTGCGACACGGTCGTGCTGACCGCCGACTGGATTCCGGAAGGCGAGCTCGCGGCGAGCGGCGCCCTTGAGAGCGCCCGCGCCACGGGCGGCCCGGCCGCCGACGGGCTGGGACGGACCAGCCGCACCGGGGTGTTCGCTGCGGGGAACGTGATGCACGGCGCCGAACCGGCGGATGTCGCCGCGCTCGAGGGCCGGGACATCGGCGGCGCTGTGCTCGACTACCTCGCCGCGCGGCGCTGGCCCGCACAGCGCCTGCCGGTGGCGGTCCGCGCCCCGCTGCGCTGGGCCTCGCCGACGCTCTACGCGCCGGACGCCTCGGGGCGTCTGCTGCTGCGCGCCGACGCGCGGCTGCTGCTCGCGCTGGTCGCCGTGCGCCAGGGTGGCCGTCTCCTCTCGCTCACGCGCCTGGCGCGCCTGGCGCCGGGCCGCGCCGCAATGCTCGCGCCGGGCTGGGGCGACGGCGCGGACCCCGACGGTGGTCCGCTCACGGTCGAGGTCGCCGCGGCGCGGACGCGCCGTCAGCCGGCCAGTTCGAACATCACCTCGTCGACGTAGCACCAGAGCCAGTTCTCGCCGGGCTCGATCGAGCGGATGATCGGGTGACCGGTCGCATTGAAGTGGCCGGTGGCGTGCCGGCCGGGGCTGCTGTCGCAGCAGCCGACGTGCCCGCAGCTCGTGCAGCGGCGCAGGTGAACCCAGGTCATTCCGTTCGCCAGGCACTCCTCGCAGCCGGCGACTCCCTCGCCGCCCTCGAGGTGCTCGATCGTGTCCAGGTGCTCGCAGCGATCACTCATCGGCCCGCCCTCCCGCGCGGAAGGTATCGAGCTGGTCGGCCGCGAACTCGCCATACGTTCGGGCCGGCCTTCCCGTGACGACCTCGACGTCGCCGCTGATCGTCTGCGCGATGCCCTCGGCGTAGATCTCGAACAGCTCGCCCATCCGCTCGACGTTCCACTCGGGCCAGCCCATCGACAGCATCGTCGCCTTCGCCTGGTCGATCGTGACCTCCTGGGCCTCGAGCGGCACGCCGAGCAGGTCGGCGACGATCGCGACCTGCTCGCGCGGCGAAGAGTCCTCCGGGCCGGTCAGCTCATAGGTCTTCCCGGCGTGCGCCGCGGCGTCGAGAATCGCGGCGGCGCCCACGGCGCCGATGTCGCGCACGTCGATGATTGACCACCGCGCGTCCATCACCGGGCCGTAGATCACGCCACCTGGAATCTGCGCGGACCAGGCGAGCGTGTTCTGCATGAACCCGTTCGGGCGCAGCATCGTCCAGCCGATGCCGCTCTGCCTGATCAGCTCCTCGGCATGGAAGTGGAGCTCGGCGAAGGACAGCGGCGAGTCTGCGGCCGCGCCGATCACCGAGAGCTTGACGAGGTGGCCGACTCCCGCGTCGCGCGCCGCGGCGGCAAGCGCGCCCTCCAGCGCGGGCAGCTCCGGTGAGGCGGGGTTCGCCACGTAGACGACGTCGACTCCGTCGAGCGCCGGTCCGAGGCCCGCGACCTCCTCGAGGTTGCCGACGAAGGCCTGCACCCCCTCCGCGCTCAGGCGCTCGGCCGACTCCTTGCTGCGGGTGAGCGCCCGCAGCGTCACGTCCTCGCCGCGCAGCTGCCGCAGCACCTCCGATCCGGTATTGCCGGTCGCACCGCAAACAAGCACCGTGGTCATCTGGTCTCCTCGGCTCGGGACCGCCGCGCGGCCGCTTTGAAGGACAGTAGCGGCGGTCGTTTCCTATGCGCTCACTTCGCGCCCTACCCGCCCGCGAGCATTCTCGGACAGCTCCGCGTCGCCGAAAAGAAAATTCACAGTTGCGGAGTGAGGATCTGTATAGTGGGCGGATTTTAATTCGGTCGGCATCAGGTCCGGCCCGCAGAAAGCGAGGCAGGCATGGGGATGTTCAAAGACATGAAACGCGCGAAAGACGCGCTCGCGCAGGCGCCGGAACAGGTCGCGCTCGCGCAACAGATGGGCGCTCAGGCGCAGCAGCTCGCCGCCGCGCAGCAGGCGGCTGCGGCCCAGCAGATGAGCGCGACGGCTCCCGTGGAAACGGCCGGCGGGACCGAGAGCCGTGAGCCGATCGCGGGCGTCTCACTCGCGCTGTACGCCGAGATCAGCCGCGATCTCTCCACGGTCGGCTACGACCAGTCGCAGGCCGCGCAGGTCGCCGCGAGCAAGGGCGTCTCGGCCGAGAACTGGCAGGCCGCGCTCGACGGCTGGAACGCGCGCATCAAAGCCGACCGCTCGATCGGCGTGGAGTTCAACCGCCTGTACACGGGGGGCAATTGAGATGGGGATGTTCAAAGACATCGGCCAGCTGAAAAAGATGGGCAACGAAGCCAACCAGCGCTTCGAAGCCGAAGGCGGGATGGCGGGCGCGACCGACAAGCTCCGCGCGGCGAACGAGATGCTCGCGCAACAGACCGCGGCCGCGAACCTCGCGGTCAGCGGCGCCGACGCGACGGCGATGATCACCTCGGTCGCGCAGACCGGCGCAATGGTCAACTACCAGCCGATGCTGAACATCGACATGACCGTGATGGCGCCCGGCCTGCCGCCGTATCCGGCGTCGGTCTCGCAGGTCGTCGAGCAGATCTACCTGGCAAAGGCGGCAGCCGGCAACACCGTCAACGTCAAGGTCGACCCGAACGCGCCGGCCACCGTCTACATCGACTGGCTGAATTCCTAGGCGATGGCCGAACGGGATCCCGCAGCGGCGTTCGGTGAGCCGGGCAAGAAGGCCAAGCTGCGAAATGGCGGCGCCCCGAAACTCAACCTTCGGGCGCTGCTCGTCCTGCCTGCGCTTGCGGGTTTCGTCGGCTCCGCGTACGCGCTGTTCAAGGGAATGAACGAACTGATCGGGAACTCGGGCGGCATTTGTGCCAGCGGCAGCCCTTACCAGGTCGCCGAAGGGCACCAGTGCACGGGCGGCGAGACGTTGCTTCTGATCGGCGGCATCTTCGGGCTACTCGCCTTCGCGGCATTGCTCGGCTGGGCGCTGGGCGGTGTTTCGAACCGCATCGATTCGGTCACGGGCTATGCAGTCGCGTGGTTTGCCCTGTTCGGCGTCCTCGGCGCGGCCTTCATTGTCTTCGGGCTGCGAGGCAGCGTCAACATCGGGCTGCTGATCGGCGGCGTGACGTTGCTCGCGATGGCGGTGCCGGCCTTGCTGTACCTCGTCAAAGAAGGGTTGGATCCGATCCCCGAGCGGACGTCCTCGCGGCCGTCCACGCCGCTGGTTCGCGCGTCATCTGCGCCCGCGCAGCCCGAGCAGGGTGCCGGCGGTCCGCCCGGCGCCGCGAACACCGGCGCACCCAAGCGGCTGGTGATTCCACCGGGCGCCTGATCGAGCCGGCCGCACCCGCGGGTACCGGCGCTTGCAACAGCGTCATGCGGCTCGGGCGACGGTAACATTGCACGCGTGACGCGAGCCGTTTCGGGGCCTCTCGTAAGCTCCGTCGCCTCGGGCGATTAGCTCAGTCGGTTAGAGCGCTTCTCTGATAAGGAAGAGGTCCCAGGTTCGAATCCTGGATCGCCCACTTCGACAATGCCGAAGCGGCCTGAATCCCGGCGGCGTTGGGCCCTGCCGGAGCAGCCGAACAGCCGGACCCGGAGGCCCTGTTAGCATCGGTGATGTACCGCCTGAACCCTCGGCGGGACCAGATTTACCGGCTCCAAA
>Ga0182016_10003422_pt1 | contig 18141 bp, 16 predicted proteins | sample 712S2MmetaG_FD_120491 | JGI IMG/M metagenome (GOLD analysis project Ga0182016, IMG submission 120491) | Permafrost microbial communities from Stordalen Mire, Sweden - 712S2M metaG | ecosystem: Environmental > Terrestrial > Soil > Wetlands > Permafrost | place: Sweden: Stordalen | collected...
AATGATCAGAAAGAATTATTCTTAAAAAGTCGATTCCCTTACCATCAACAGCATCAATGAATAGTTCATTGATAATAGAATGAAATGATGGAAGCTTCGATGTGTACTGAAGGAATCGTTCAATAGAAAATATCTCATTCTTCTTGCTTCCTAAGGCAAGATTAGTCACTCTTGCTTTATTTACAATTCGTCTCATATGATTAGGGCTACAAGTCATGATATTACCAAGGATATCTCTAAAACATTTACATACTAAAGTACAAGAAATAACAGAAGAGAAACATGATTCATTAATCATACCAAGAATAACAGAAAGGATATCCCTTGGAAGTAATAATATAGACTCCATTCTCTTTAAGCGGATCGAAACATTCTTAATATTATTGCATTCATATTTTAAACATTATGAATGCAAATTTCTTACTGACATTGAGATAACATCACAAAAATAATTATGTTCTTACAACACTATAGGCATTTATTTGATGTTTTTCTGTAATAGAAAAGAAAAGATTAAGTAAAAATATAATAACCATTTTTGATGATAAAAAAGAATAACGTTTATTTTTATTTATAAATCGAAGAATGATCACCACCATTGTCAAAAGAGACGGTACTATTGTCAATTACGACTTGAGTAAAATTGCTCATGCTGTGAGAGAAGCCTTCAACTCAACTGGAGAAAATGGAAACTTAAATGTCGATGAACTTTCAATGACTATAGCCGATCTTGTGAACAATGAATTGATGTTTATTAAGGAGAAATATCCACATACTCCCATCACTGTCGAACTTACCCAGGATACTGTAGAAGATGTTCTTATGAGAGAGAAATGGTTGAGAACCGCTAAGTCATATATCATTTATCGTCATGAACGTACTAAAGTTAGAAAAGAGAGGAAACCGATCTCTGATGAATTAAGATCTAAGGTTCTTGAAAGTAGTAAGTATTTTAAATCAACTTACAATGAGTTGATTTATTATCGTACTTACTCTCGTTGGATCCGAGAGAAAGGAAGAAGAGAGACTTGGGTAGAAACAGTTGATCGTTATTTCAACTATATGTCTTATAGACTTGGTTCGAAGATTTCCTCTCTCGATCTCGAGAGATTGAAACAAGCAGTTCTTCGAATGGATATCATGCCAAGTATGAGATTACTCCAATTTGCTGGTGAAGCAGTCGATAGGAATGACATGTATTCGTATAACTGTTGTTATATTGCTCCCACTACTCTCAAGGATTTATGTGATATTATGTACGTTTCTATGTGTGGAACTGGAGTAGGTTGGTCAGTGGAAAAGAAATATGTCGATCAACTACCTACTGTTAGCATACAAGGTGATCTATCCGAAGAGAAAGAAATACCGACATATACTGTTCCTGATTCGAAAGAAGGATGGTGTGATGCTTTTCTTCTAGGATTACAAACATGGTATGGAGGTAGAGATATTAATTTCGATTTCTCTGAGATAAGATTAGCTGGTGCTCCATTGAAGGTAACTGGAGGTAAAGCTTCTGGACCAGAACCACTGAAAGAATTACTAAAGTTTGCGAGAGATACCATTCTTTCTCGTCAAGGTGCTAAACTTACAACACTTGATATTCATGATCTTATCTGTTATATTGGTAAAATAGTTGTTGTCGGTGGTGTTCGTCGATGTATCGCTGAAGATTCCCGTGTGTTAGTTAAAGATAAAAGTTTTAAGTACATTCAGAATGTCGAAGTAGGAGATCTTGTTCTTACTGATGATGGTTATCGTCCTGTTACTAATACATTCTCACAAGGAGTACAACCCGTCCTACAGATTACTCATTCTAATGGAATGCTATGCGTGACTGATAATCATCGAATGGCTGTTCTTAATTCGAAAAAGAAGAAAGAGTTAAATAGTATTCTAAGGCTTGGTGCTGATTTACTTCAAGTCGATTTAGTTGATGATTTGAAGTTATCATCATACATCGAGTGGAAAGAAACAAAAGATCTCACTAAGGAGGACTATCTCATCTTTCCTGGAATTAATAACGAAGAAGGTAATAGCGAAGAAGGTAATAACGAGAGAAATAAAGCAAGAATGTTTGGTATATTCACCGCATGTGGTAGAATGAATCTATTTCATACATCATTAGAGTTTGTTGTCAAGAACAATGAGAATCTTGATTTTATTGTCAACCAATTGGAACAATTTGGAGCGAAACCAGAGGTATCTACTTCAGAGGATGATCATGTCAAGACATTTACTGTGAGTGTATCAGAAGAAGATATAGTGGAGTATTTTTATGAGAGTTATTCTAGAATAATTCCCGATGTTGTTCTACACGGAAATACTAATGTTAAAATAGGATATCTCAAGGGTTTATTTATCGATAATTCGAGATTAAGTATTGAAAATAGTATGAGGTTTGTCAAGGATGTTCAATCTCTTCTTTATTCCATTGGTATTGTATCAAGAGTTGAGGGAGTTGAGGTGGGTAAGTTGGGAGTTTTCAAAGGTGTATTAACAGTCAATCCTGACCAGAGGGATTATCTTATATCCGCATTTAATCATCCAACTAATGAACTGAGTATGAACTACATGTATGCTAATTCTGACGGAAATGTTACACATCATTTTGATAATGGTAATATCAGATTCTTTCTTTCTCGTGTTAACTCTCTTGATATCGCTAAATCAGTAATGACTTATGATCTTGAAGTCGATGGACCACATTGTTTTGTTGTTGAAGGAGTACTATCGCATAACTCCGCGATGATTTCAATCTCTGATCTTAATGATGAGGAGATTAGAAAGTGTAAACAAGGTAACTTCTATAATGATCATCCTCAACGTTGTATGGCAAATAACTCTGCTGCTTATAACAAAGTACCTAGTGATCAAGAATTAATGACGGAATGGCTTTCTCTTATCCAATCTGGTTCAGGCGAGCGTGGTATCTTTAACCGAACTGGCCTTTCAGAACATTTACCAGAAAGAAGAAGAGAATGGTTAGGCGAAAGAATCAATGAAATAGGAACAAATCCTTGTGGTGAAGTTTATCTTAATTCCCATCAGACTTGTAATCTTAGTACAGTCAAGGTAGATATTGATGATAATCTCGATACCCTTCTAGAGAAAATAGAGCTCGCAACCATTCTTGGTACATATCAAAGTTGCCTAACTAATTTTAATTATGTCTCGAGTAAATTCAAGGAGAATTGTGAAGGTGAAAGATTACTTGGTGTTTCAATGACAGGTCAACATAACTCCCCTCTTTTTAATACTATGTTAGATAGTAAGGAGAATGAAGAGAAGATGTCTATACTATTAGGTAAACTGAAAGAAAGAGCAATATCAACTAATCTCGAATATTCCGAACGTTTTGGTATTAATCCATCTACTGCTATTACTCTCGTTAAACCAGAAGGAACGTCAAGTGAAATGTTAGGATGTTCTAATGGTGTACATCCTTATTTTGATGAATACTATGTAAGAAGGGTAAGATTATCTGCTCATGATTCGGTGTTTAAATTACTGAGAGATCAAGGCGCTATTTATTATCCAGAGACTGGTTCTACTATAAATGATGCAACAACATTCGTTGTGGAGTTTCCGTTGAGGGCACCAGAAGGCTGTAAGACAATTAAGGATTGGCCAGCATTAAAGATGTTAGAGTATTGGAGGATGATGAAGATGTATTACTGTGAACACAATCCAAGTGTTACCGTTTCCATAGGTAATGACGAATGGATCGACGTTATGGTCTGGTTGAAGGAAAAATGGCAGATAATTGGTGGACTTGCTTTCCTTCCAAGATATGATCATGTCTACAAATTAGCTCCTTTCGAATCTATCTCAAAGGAAACATATGAGAAATTAGTTAAACATTACGAGAAGAATAAGATTGATTATACTAAGTTAATCTACTATGAAACAGAAGATGAAACTAAACTTAAGACACAGGCTGCTTGTACTGGTCCAGATGCTTGCTATATGTAAATTTAGTGTGTTAATTAAAAACTAGGTGTATTACACTGTAATACACGTAGTCTATATTATAATAATAAATAGTTAGGGGCGGGGTTAGAAATACTATAAGAGATCTTTAATGTCACACGGATCTCTCATACTATTTATTATTTATCGAAGTAAATAATAAATAGTAATGCATAGTTAGGGAGTAGGATTATAAAATACTATGAGAGATTCATACGTCATTAAAAATCTCTCATAGTATTTTATAACCACCCATACTATTTACTTCGATAAATAATAAATAGTAATAAATACTATGTAAAAAATGTTTAAATCACGAGGAATACATATGAAAAAGAATATGAAGTATTGAGACAAAAAGTATGTTTGTCTCTTCGGACTAACAAATAATAATAATTTAATATTATTATTATTTATCTCTGAGTAGAATTTATAATACTATTCTATACTGTTCTATATTTTGAGACTAAACGGTATACGATAGTATATAATAGTATTATAAATTCTACTCAGAGATTTCTGATGATTGGCTAACTATCTATTATTAATAATAGGTATATTTGTCACAAATATCTTGATATTTGCATAACTCATTCTAATAATTATCATCATATAATTATATTATATGATGATAATTATTTTAGAAATCATCAAAACAACGGAATTCAAAATAAAATAAATCGAGTATATCAAATGGAAATTACTCCGTATAATACCGCAATAGTAATTCTTGTGGGAGCAGCGGGTGCTCTAGCTATTAATGAATGGGGTATTTCAACCACTGTTTTACCTTGCGCTCAGATGCAAACATTATTCCTTGCGCTCGTCTTATCTATACTAACATTTGTTCTTATATTATTGTTAGTATATGGTCCGATAGGACAACTTATCTGGGCAGCAGTTATTTTGACGGCCATAGCTTTCTTCATATGGGTGATTTTATGGACATCAACTGATTATTGTGAGAAAGAATTACCTTACACTAACGCTTTTTAAAGATAGAAAATATTATGATGACATTCGTTATTATAATATTATGTTAAAATGGATGGCCCTCAAGGCGTTAGCATTTTGTATAAAATATTGTTCGTTATTGTGTTATCAGTAATAGGAGGTATATTGTATAATATAATAATAAATATCACCAACTATTATATTGTATGTTTGGTCATTACTATTATATTTACTATGCAGATTGTCCTATTATTAGTAATAAACGGGAATGATAATTTCTTATTATTTCTCTTAATGTTAGGACTTGTTTTAATTGTAATTCTATGGATGCTTATTTCCTATAGGATATCAATATACGGTTCATGCAATATATCAGAGAAAGAAATAGTCACAACTATACTGGATAGTAATGAATCTCTCATTACTTTATTAAATCAAACTAATATGATGGGAGATTCAAAGATAGTAAAGTATGGAAAGAAGATCATCGAGAATAGAGGAAATGAAAATAATATATTGAGTTGTTGGCTATCAGGTGATGAATCTGGAATAGAAGATTATCTCAATAAGTTCGATACTTTCGATCAATGTAATAATTTATTATTGTGGGACTTACGGTAACAAATTATCACAATATAATATTAACTCAGTAATAATTTATATGATTATGATTTATAAATTATTTATTATAACAATCGATAGTAACAATATTGTGTTCATACAAAGTAGAAAAGAGAAAACATGGAACGAAAGGATGAAGCGAAGAATGTTGAGGTGATCGGAAGAATCAAAGCAATCAAGGGTAAAGGTCATTTTATTATCCACACAGTTACAATGAATCGTGACTTCGATTGTAACTGTAATTTCTTTTGTCCTGTTCAAGAGGGTGATGCAATTTGTGCTATTTGTTTATATATTGAAGGTTCTCCATTACAAGTGATTAGACCACCATTCGTAACTGTTCCAGTGGATAGAGATAGCATTATTAATACTTTCTGTCGAATTCTCAGAGGAACAGCATTTGGTAATATTAAGGCGAATCGATTATTCGATTCCTTTGCTACTTTGTCTGGAGGAGCAGAGAACGTTGGTAGTTATCTTAATGAACTCGCTGAGAACTATGTGAAAAGAGATCGATCAGACATAACATCTGATAGTCCGATACCAGAACTTTCTGTGGAGCAAAGTAAAACTCTTCTTAATTGGTGGTATAAGAATAGAGACTTGAGACGATTATGGTTATTAGGTCTAACTAATAAAGAGATAAATGAATGTCATTTATCAACAGACAAGATCTATCAGAAATGTATCACTAATCCCTTTACTGTTCCTGCTATTCCATTAGAGAAGTGTATTGAGATTCTTCAGAAACAAGGAAAGGGTTATCAAGAAATCGATATTCAATGTGGTAAAGTAGTCCGCTCAATCTATCACAATTTGAACCAAAGAGGATGGTCTGGAACACCGATGTATGGATTGCTTCGCTCTTTTCCTGAATTAGCCAATAATCTTGAATATATGAAAGAGAAATACTCTGTGGTAGTAGATATGGACACCATTTACTTAGAAAGAGCATATCAGATAGAACTCAAAGCGAGAGAATACATTGCAGAAATTCTTTCTTATAACACAGTTGATGATACAAGCACAGAACTTGATTCAATAGAAAGACCTAGTGTTTGTTTCCGAAGTATTCACCAGTTATCCGATGATCAGATAAGAGCAGTACAAGGAGCAATGGATCATCCATTAGCAATAATTACTGGTGGTGCAGGAACTGGTAAAACAACTATTATTGCAGAATTAGTTCATAATCTAGAAATAAGACATCTACCTTACTTATTATGTTCTTTTACAGGAAAGGCAGTATCTCGTATCAAGGTCGTGGTTAATAGAAACTCTGTTACTATTCATCGCTTTCTTTCGAGTGGAAGAGGTATTTCCGGTGAATCTGGTGATGATGGAGGAATGGGAATAATAAGAAATAAGAAACCTTTCGTTCACGTTGTTATTGATGAAGCATCAATGATTACAGTTGAATTATTCGTCCTCTTGTATGAAAGACTGAAAAGATTCTATGAGAAGATATATGTTACTTTTGTTGGTGATGATAATCAACTTCCTCCGATTAGTTGGGGAGCTCTTATGAAAGAATTATTGAAATCACATACTGTTCCCGTTTATCGTTTACTCATTAATCACAGAGTATATACTGCAAAAGGTGAGTTAGATGGAGTTATTGTTAACTCAGAAGGAATGATAGATTATAATACAAATCGCCTTAATGGTATTGAAGAACCTCCATTTGAATTGACAGAGACGGCTAACTTTATGATTATCGATGCTACCGGTCTTGAGAAGGTAACAGATATTATCAATGGTTTTCATCGAGCAGGTGTTAAGATAGATAAGTTCTGCATTATTACTCCTTACAATAAGGATCTTGATGAACTAAATAAGATGGTACAACAAATATATAATGATGGTAAATCTTACACTGTAGATGTTAAGAATAAGGTATGGATGGTAGGTGATCGTGTCATTATGTTAGAGAATAATTATGATATAAATGTTATGAATGGAGAAGAAGGTATTGTGAAGGAAATCAGTAATAAAGCTATCTTAGTTGATTTTGCTGGTATGTCTCATGAGTTTTCCCTTAAATATAATGATGAATATGAGAAAGATTCTAGTAAGAATTACACTGGTGACACTGATCCGTTCAAAGAGGAGTTATCGGTGAAAATGTTAGCACACGCCTTTGCTATTACTGTCCATAAGTCGCAAGGATCAGAATGGGACTTTATTATCTTTTACTTTCCTTCTGTCTTCAATAAGTTTTCTAATAAGAATGGTACTGATGAACTGTCATCGTTTCTTAATTTCAATATGGTTAACGTTGCTATTACTAGAACAAAGAGAGCATGTTGGTGTGTTGGTGATCGTGAGAAATTAAATACTGCTGCTGTTAAGTTATCACCTTATCGTCATGAAAACTTACATAAGAGATTGAAGTCAACTTTACCATTAATACCAGAAAGACTTGTTCATAAATTGAGAATTAATGAATATGAAGAGTTACCTCCTATGGATGATGATTACTGTCCCGACTAAGTATTTTAAAAATCTTATTATATTACTATTACTGATAGTAATATAATTTTATATTACTATTCTTATGTTTCACTACTTGAAGCCCCAGTTTATCTAGTATTAAAAAGGTAGTTTTATCAAGATAATAATGGAGAAACTATATATTGTTGGTGCTTTTCTCGATAATACAACTACATATTCCTACGATAATTTTAAGGAATATTATGATATTAATGTTGAACTGACTAATATTATTAACACTCACGGAGGAGATCTGTTCTCCAGATATATCTCATATAAGACACAAGAACACATAAATGAACTGTTTCAAAAGATTAATAAATATAAGAACCCTTATTCATGGACCGATGATGATATTAATGATATTACTACTTGTATCCTTCATCGATGAAGGATATATCGGTTATTGAGGAATATTTAGTGAGATTGTTATCAAGGAAATTTATTGTAAGAAGATTAAAGTACTATGATTTTGGTGAGAATGACAATATCACCGGTACTATCGAGTTAATCTTTAATAATAATGAGATATTAACGATTCCAAAGGTATTGATGGTTCAATCAAAATTATGGAGAGAATCTTTATTTAACGGTATGTTAACGGGTTCTGACATAACATTTAAGATAAATCACCCAATAACAACCAACGGAAAGAAGGCATTAAGTGAACTACTGGATCCTTCTAATAGTACCAAAGAATTTTATACTTACTTTGAAACAATAGATGATATGTATACATTCATTATTATATTTCAACATCTGGGATTGCGTTATCATGGACTAGATTTCGTTGATGATTAATCTTATCGATGATACATTATAAACTAATAATATTATGTATATTAAATGGATTTAGTGAGAGGCTACTATTACGCTAGATTATATAATAATGCAAAGTTCTGGTATAATATCATTACTAATAATTGCAGTAATATTAGAGTACCAATACAGATCCGAGATGATGCTTCCTTATTAAGATCTTTTTATAAGGAAATAACGTCATACAACGTTAATATTATTATATACGACAAGAGAAGACATGAAGGAATGATTACACTCGAATATAATATGATTGATAAAGAGAGTATGTCAATCATATTAGATTGTTTTACTCTCTTATTATTAGAAGGAAAAGCAACAACCGGAATAAATATAATATATCAACAGAAGACATATTCTGCTAGTAAAATTAACGAGATAGTCCTCTTAAGGGAAATGTTGGGTATGAGTATAAGAGGACATTTATTGAGAGATAAATCCATACATGGTATTAAATTAGATGATCTTACAGTATATTATGATAACACTGATTCATTTCCTTCTTTCTTACAAACAATATTGCCATTCCTAGGAAGGAATAGAATCATTACAGTATTTGAAGACAATGTTGTATATAAGTATGAAATAAGCTTCGATGAGAAGATGAATAAATATTTATTGATAGAAGTATAAAATAGTGAGATAAAATGGAGAGTGATATCTTACTATTTCCGCATACTTCTTTGAATGAAGGAAAGGATCTCGATATAGTTCTACAAGCTCTGGAGGATGATCGACTAAGATTATGTAATCGATTCACTCTCGAGAATATCCAATCAACATTAAGACTTTTGAAGAAAATAGATTCTCTTTCTCTACATTATCCCTACTTTTCGAAACCACCGGAAGAATACGATGTCATCGGAAAGAGAGTATATTCTCACAATTTACCTCAATATAGGAGCGATAGATACAATGAGATATATCTCAAGGCAATGACTCTTGGATTGAAGAAACTAGGTCATTTAGATTGTACTGTTGATATATTAAGGATTATTGCTAAAAGTTTAGGAGATGGAAAAATCACTAAGACAAATTATCTCATAATGTATATTAAACACGAGAAATTATTAGATAGTCTTTATTTACAGGTAGTATCTGAAAGGAATTCTCGAAAAGATCTCGATGATAATTCGACACTATGTAAAACAATCAATAGGCTAACACATAGATACGTTTCTCTATACAATGTGATGATATTAGAATGTCAACTAGCACTTAATAATGATGAAAATGTTCTACTGTATCCTATTATTGATAAATACCTTCCGTTATTAAAGAAAGAACAGGTAGATTATATTGATATCTTGGTTAATATGGTGAAAGATATCGATAGTAACCAAGAGTGCATGTCAGCGTATAAACAATCTAGTTGTTCTAATATCCAATATTTCTTACTCCGAGAGATGAAGGAGAAACATAAGAATTAAAAATCGTAAATATATCACTAATACCAATACTTAGTGATATAAAAATATAATATACTAATATAATATACTAATATAATAGTATGGATGACTCTTCCATTCTCGGGACTGATATAATCGGTTATATACTATCACATATTTGTCAACCTATTAATATTTATAATGCTTCTTTAGTATGTAAGAGGTGGTTCATTACAATTAGAAAAGAGATAAGTAGAATAGATGGTTATATTACAGTAGATGCTATTAATCATTACACTAAGTTGACCTCTTGTCGCGTACCAATTACAGGATTATCTGATATTCTTATGTTATTAGACAAGAATATTGGTAGTGATAATCTCTCACTGATATTGAAGGTGAGAGAATTATCACTATTTCCATTGAATGATAAGGTAGATAATTTTAAATATTATAATAGAGATCGAGAGTTAGATCTATGTGGTAATTATTTAACATCAATGCCATTAGGATCCTGTGGTAAAATAAGAGATCATATTAAACGTCAAGATATACATCAAGTATATAAACCTTGTTCATTAGAACGAGAAGAAACATGTTACGGAAAGAATTATGGTCCATTTAATCTCTGTCAACGATTAAATAATAGTGAAGTACTGTCTTCACAATCATCAATATGGTCTCGATGGAGGTCGAATAATAATAATAAAATAAAGAAAACAGGATCCATTATTCTAGATCATGAGAAGAAATCAATCGTCTTCAGTAATAAACTTACTCCTTTCTATTATAAATGGATAATTAAGAGATTATATCATGTATGGAACCATCAAGTGATCATGATTAAATGTCATAATCTTGCAGTGGAGCTAAATCATAGTAATGTATGCAGTTTCATAAAACCTCTAAATCATAAGAGCAATACAAAACATATAATTAAACACTGGAAAATACCTATTCATCTTAAGGTTGTCATTGACAGTATTAACTCTTGGGTTATCGGTGATACATTATATAGATTAGAAAACTTGAGCATATCTTCAAGTCTGAGAGGATTAGAGATCTTTATTGCTCCTTTTATTTCAGAAGTCGTAGACATTGAGAATATAATACTGTATATGTCTACCATTAATGCAAATTATCCAATAAGTATAACTTTGAGAAGTAAACCATTCCTTTTCTCACATGAGAGCCGACAAAAGAGTAAGATGTCCGTTGATATGAAAGTAATAGGATCATATTCCGATGATACTTCTCAAACTTCCATTATCGTAGGAATACCTCGTCAATAAAAATATTAATACATAGTATCTACTATGTATTAATCGAGTAGTAAATATAAGGAAAAATGATCGATATTTCTATGATAAGGGAAAATCTCGTTATTCCTAAATATCTCTCAATGGAAGCACAGAAATCCTATCTTGAGAAATTATATCATGTTTGTTTCTTCAATGAAGTTGCCAATAGATTAGGAAATCCTGATGATTATGATGGAAATCGGACTACTTATGACTTCGATGCATTAGAATCTGATTTCCAAGCAGATCTTAATGATATAGCTTTCTATAACAGTGAAGAAGCAGAAGGTCATTATATTGATTGGGAGAATGTCAAAATACTGACAGATTTAACGAAGAGAATAGGCCCATATATGGAGAGTGAGTCTTCCTTAATGAGTATCTTTGGATCTGAAACAGAAGCAGTATTTATCCAATGGCTATCAAGACAATTTGTAGAAAGTGGCCTTAAACATCGAGGTCCCGATTCGGATGATAGTATTACAGTCAACTTTCTCAATCAAACTGTATTTGTACAATCGGGATTGATGATGCAATCGAATCTCTGGAGAAGAATGGTATTAGAGGGAAAGATAAGGAAGACAGATAACTTCAATATACCTCTCACTATTACAGATGCTGGTTGCAATGGACTTCTCAAATTAATGAATGGAGAGAAGAATTATTACTCTTCATTTAGAACATTAGAGGATATTTACAGTTTTGTTGTTGTGTTCGAATACCTACAATTCAAGCATAATCTTGAATGATTCTATTAAAAACTTTATATCTTATTTTATATTATATTGAATATTCTTATCTTCATATGAAGATAAGAATATGATAAAATGGAATTACAGAAGTTATACTATGTTGGGAGATATCTCCATAACGCTAATATTCGATTCGTTCCAGAAGAGAGTAATAATGACAAAGACACGAAAGACGAACCCATTCATCAATTAATAGATAGTGTCTGCGAATGTACGACTGGGAAGGAATGTGATGCAGTTACACCTGATAGTAGCGAGAGTGAGATCGAAGATACCTTTGCCGCTCCAAAGTACCTAACAAATTGGGGATTCAAAGAACTCAGGCGAAAGTATGATAGAGCAACGTAAAATACCAATGATTATCGAAAAAGAAAGGAAGAACGGAAAGAGCTCGACAAAGGCATAATAGATGCATACAAGAAAATGGGCAAAGAATATAAACCAATTAAATCCAGGTTCGACGATGAATTAGAAGAATATAATACAAAGCTAATCACGATAGTTGATGGATTATCATCCTATATGGATAATGAGAATGATCTCAAAGAAATATTTGGAACACCTAATGAAGTATATCTTGTTAAACTTATGACTGGTAATTTTATTACTGATTCTCTCAAGTTCAGTGATTATAATGAAGACAAAGATATTGATGATATCCTTATCCTTAGATTTAATGGTGATTCTAATACATTATCTATTCGTAAAGTGTTGATGTTACAATCTACTCTTTGGAGACAATCATTGCTCAAAGGAGATATATCTGGAAGTGACAAAGAGTTTGAAATACCTTATTCTGTCACTGATAGAGGAAAAGAAGGTTTGTACAAGATACTTTCTGGCGATATCGGTCTTGGTAAGAAGAACAACTATTTCTCACATTTTCAGACTATAGACGATGCTTATAGTTATATTATGGTATTCGAATACTTACAACTGAAATTCGTCGATTAAAAATAAAGTAAAAATTAAATTAAATACTATCTACTCATGTAGTATTTAAAATGGATGACACGGAAAGATTAGCATTAGCATTGAAAAATAATTTACTTATGTACGAATTAGCCGTTAATTGTAGTGAGAGTACTAGATTATCGGTAATATACCGTTTACTACCGTATCTCATTGGAGAACCTCACGAATATCACAGATGTTTAAAGCTATGTTTCCCTCTTCTTCTTCATGACTATAATAATCTTTTCGATTTAATCATAAAGAATTTAATGATATCTTTCTCAACTCTCAAAGACGTTTATGGGGAAATAGTGTATACTATCCATTCCTTTGGAAAATTAGAAGAATTCTTTTACAGAATATCACAGAAGAAAGATATTCTTCCTAATGCTTTTCACTATATCTTACAAAATCACAAATTAAATTATGCAATCCTTTTCCAGTTAGAATTAAGAGATTATGAGAAGAGTTTCGGTAATAACAATAATATCGAAACTTTTCAGAATTATTTAAGCAATGTCTTTCCTATGATGGGTAAATATAAACCTAATTTTACGGCTGATGCCAGTAGTGATATCGATTCTTTGATAAGAGAGTTGGCATCGACATTTAATGGATTTCCTGTTGATGCTTACTCTCTCAAAGATCTAAAAGAATTATTAGAAGAAAAATTAAGAGTATTTTTCTCTGCTCACACAAAAAGATCATAAATTATTAAAAACAAGAAATGGATATGTCCATTTCTTGTGTAATTCTGTGTTTATTTGTCCTTCCTAAATTATAATTATTACTAATAATTGAATAAATACAATAATATTAGTTTAAAGCGGAATAAAGAACAAGAAAATGAAGGCAATCATAATCTTCGTTTTATTATCTCTTGTCGCTCTTATCGAAGCAAATCCTTCCATTATCAATGCAACTCAAGTAACTTATGAAGAACATGGTGAATGTAATATTGGTCCACCAAATACTTGTCTATATCACAATAATGATGCTCAAATAGTTGTTGCTCAAGGTGGTGCTTTCGGTGTGACCATCTATACTAATGGTTGGTTGTTATTCCCTACTAGCAGTTTAACCAGCACACCTAATTCTGTTACACTTCATTTGACTGGTTGCACCCAAGCTTGTGGATGTATTGAAGAATATTACCTACAAGGGGCACCAAATGGAAATGTTAATTATGCCTATAACACTTCTAACTCATGGGTTGCTTCTAATATTACCGGTAGTACAACTGCTTGTCTTAGTACTTGTCCTGCATTACCTGCCATCTACACCAATCAAAATAGTGGTACTAATAGTGGTGGTTATTTCGCTGTTGATGTTACCGTTGCAGTTCAAGCCGCTTATGCTGCCGGTAAACAACCAGCTTCCATTGAATTGGTAGCAAAGAATCAACAAACAGAATCAGCATACTGCAAGCATGTTTACCCTCCTTACTTACTCATTTCTTAAAAATGTAAATATAATATATTGCGAGTAGCAATATATTATGTGAATGGAATATTCTCCTAATATAAATGTCATACTTCGTGTAATAACGGTGACGAAATTAGAAGATGAACTAATTGTTATAACATGGTGTAGAATTTATCTCATGATATTACTCTTTGGTATTATTATATTGGTTCGGCATAATTAAACTCCATAGATAATAATTAGTATTTATTCTTCCTTAGTCCGAATAGACAAACGTATCTTTCGATACGAAGTGATATAATGTTACATATCTATCATTCTTCATGAAATTCCGAAAATACAACATATTAGTACTTAGTACTAATATTTATTTACTATTCAACATATTAGTATTATTTGGTATTACTTAGTACTAATACTTAGTACTAATACTTACTATTCAACATATTAGTATTATTTGGTATTAATACTTAGTACTAATACTTAGTACTACCTATTCTATTTCTATTATGATAGAATCGGATTTATCATGGATATAGCAGTTAAAACTTGGATTGAGAATCCAACTTGGTATTACTGGAAGAAAAGGATAAGAACTATGAATAGAAGCAGTTTGTATATATTCCTTCGATAATCTACTTTTAATCTCCTTATTTAACTCAGTGATTAAGTTTACAAGAGATCTCTCTTTACTTGATTTAACCATGAGATATAATCTATTGAAGAATAATCGAGTAAAGAGAGATCCTTTGTAAGTTGAGACAGCATTCTCGTGTTGTTGAGATGACACTATTAGAAGGACTCTCTTATCAATAAAAGATTTAAGATTATCTACAAGTCTACTCCTTAGATGATAATTACTTGCCAATTTAAATCTCTTGGAGGGAATATCCAGATAGAAAGGTAAATCAAGATCAGAACCGTTACAACAATCTAATATAATAAAGACATCACGATAATTCTGTAAGATAGAATCACTTATCATTGATATTCCGTTATCAGGCTCACTTCCTTTCTCACTATAATAGTATGAATTAAATAAGAAAAGTTCTCTTATTTTCTGAATGGAAATATGAGATTTATTGGGAAGATCTAATTTACCATTACTACCGTGTCCAGAATAATAAAGGATAATTTTAGTGTATTTCTTCTCTGATAGTTTGAGGGTAATATTATCGATTATTTCCTCATAGGAAACAATAGCATGATATTTTGGTTCTGTTGTCATAAAATCCATAATATCAAGATCGACAATACCTTCTGCTACCCATTCGGAAATACCAGGAGGTAATATCTGTTTATCCATATCTGTCAATATCAAGATAGAATCTGATGGTATATTAGTGATATCCTTCATGAATTTGTATGCTCTGTGAATATCAATAATAACACTGGGAATAGCTTTTTCTGGTAATCCATTGATATAGGAAAATCCGATGATAATACCAAGAATCTTATCAGACATTTACAGATATTCTTTGCTTTATTTATAGATAAATATGATTGATAAAAAAATATAATAAAGTAAGAGTTCTCTCCTTTTCAAATGGAACCTGTCTCTAATGAATGCTCCCTTGTTATTCTAGGTGATGTTTTACCTAAGATAGTAAATAAGCTTGACTCAATGAAAGATGTTTGTTCATTGAGAAGAACATGTTCCACTCTCAATGAATATGTTCTCAATCATAGAAAGAACATTCATGGGATATCTCCTTTCTCTTTTGTCAAACTATTTACACGTGTGAAAAGAACTTGTGAAGTAATGATCGAGAAGAAAGAAGATATTTCTAATTTGATGAATCTCGAAGGACTAATCCTTCGATTTACTACGCTTGAATCACTACAAAGCTTGGACATACCTTTTACAGTTCAGAGTTCTCTTGATATCTTTCTTGGAATGAATTATGAAAATCACGTTTTTATTCTTCAGAAGGATAAATATGATCCTGATATGACGATTTTGATCGGTAGCAATACCCCTACTAATAGAGTGGAGTCCCAGATCTTATTTAACATATTATTCAAACGTATTGATACATTTGTTCTTGAATGGGAGTCGATTATCGATTTGAAAAATGGTGATATTAATGATATCTCTGATATCGAGAATATAGACACTACTATTTTAGCCATTCCCTTTGAACAATCGAAAATTCTTACTATAAGAATAGGGTCAGGAGCCATATTTCCTCCTTCCTTGATTTATGGAATTACCGGTTTTTCTGAAGAAGTTAGTTTTGAAAAGACAATGGAATTTATAAGTAATAATGATGAATGTCTCATAAAACACTACGATATCACCATGAAAAGAGCGAAATTGTTAATAGAGAAATTATTTAATCTCGACACTAAGATACCAATTGAGGTCGACCTCATAGAAATTAGTTTGAGAACTATATATGTTCACATAATTAGATTGTTAAGGAAGTATCGAGAGGAGAATTCTCATACAAAGATTATTAATGGCGGCTCCTTCATTGTAAATATGGAAGACGATGATTTCAACTATCTTATTACACATAAGACAAGATTAATCACAACGGTGAAACTAGGAGAACCATTGGATCCTAATAAATTTAATATTGTGAGGAAGGTATTAATATTAGAATAAAAAAAAACTATATACAAGTATAATCTTGTATATAATACTAATGATAAATCAGACATACATATTTAGAATTAATACAACTAAATACTATCACTGGATACTATTTAGTTGTATTAATTATATATTATTACTGGATAGTAATTTTCTTCTAAATATGTATGTATGTATGTATTATTAGTACTAACTATTTCCACTATAATAATACTTGTATAGTATTATTATATTTTTATTTCAACATAATGGATTACCCGAGATATCAGTGTTAGCATAACAAGAAGTAACCATATGTGTGCACCTTCCACAACGAGTACATCTCATTTTATTAATGTTAGTATTGTTAGTATTGTTAGTATTGTTATTAGTACTTGGACATTTTGCCGCAAAATGTCCAGATGAACCACATGTATAACATCTATCATTAGCTCCTTTAATTTGCATATTAATTTCTTCTATTGTCTTTTTCGAGAGATTGATCTGACAGTATGTTGTTCCTCTCACATTCTCTATTCCATACTTTTCCATCATTCTCAATGTTTCAGTCAACTCTAGAAACTTATCACCTTGTTTTGTTTCTAGTATTTCAATTGGTTTGTATTGCTTAGTCCAAGCACTACCATTACCATTCAGATGTTCCTCAAATCTTTGCTTAACAGGTCTAGTTGTTCTTCCAACGTAATATTTGCCACATTGCAAACGAAGAATATACACATTAAATATATTAACTTCTTTCTTATTATTCTTGACAGAAGTCATGTTCATATTATCAAGATAACTACGGACAGATTGTTCAACCATTTCCTGTTGGGAGATAGTATTGACATTAGGACTCATATTGTTACTCTTTGTTAATATAA
>Ga0182016_10003423_pt1 | contig 18137 bp, 12 predicted proteins | sample 712S2MmetaG_FD_120491 | JGI IMG/M metagenome (GOLD analysis project Ga0182016, IMG submission 120491) | Permafrost microbial communities from Stordalen Mire, Sweden - 712S2M metaG | ecosystem: Environmental > Terrestrial > Soil > Wetlands > Permafrost | place: Sweden: Stordalen | collected...
GACTACATGAAGCGCACCAAGAAGCTCACGCCGGAGATTCACGCCAAGGCCGAAGGCTTCATCGCCAACGGCTACCAGCGGCTGCTTACATTCGAGGTTCCCGGCGGCGGGTTCTCCTGGTTCGGCCAGGCGCCGGCCAACAAGATCCTCACCGCGTACGGGCTCATGGAATTCAACGATATGTCCAAAGTCTCCGATGTTGACCCGAGGCTCATCGAGCGCACCGCCTCGTGGCTCGCGAGCCAGCAGCAGCCCGACGGCAGTTGGAAGCCCGACACCTCGTTCATCAACGAAGGCGCAACCAATCGCTACAACACCGACGTTCTGCGCATCACCGCCTACATCGCGTGGTCTCTCGCCAACACCGGCTATCAAGGGCCCGCCGTCGTGAAGGCCGCGCGCTTCGTAGATTCCTACACGGGCTCCAAGCCCGACGCCTACACCCTCGCCGTCATCGCCAACTTCGCCGCCGACTACGGCAAAGATCGCGAGTTCATCGCTCGCTCCATGCAAGCACTGATCGACGCCCGCACGGAAAGGGACGATCAGGTCTTCTGGAGCGCCGAAGAGACCGGCGTCTACTCGACAGGCGGGAGCGCCGCGATTGAGACCACAGGCCTGGCTGCTCAAGCCCTGCTCAAATGGGGACAGGCCTCCGAAACCGTTCGCAAAGCCCTCAACTTTCTCTCTTCGAAGAAGCAGGCTTCCGGCACCTGGGGCACCACACAGGCCACGATCATGGCCTTGCGCGCTCTTCTGCTTGCCACCGAGCACAGCAGATCCGATGTGCGCGGCTCTTTTGATGTCGTCCTCAACGGCAAGCCCGCCGAAACCCTCAAGCTAACCGCGGAAAACAATGACCTTCTGCACCAGTTCGTCTTCAAGGACGCCGGCCTCATCGACCCACGGAAGCCGGTGTCCGTCGAGCTCCATTTCGACGGTTCCGGAACCCTGGCCTACCAAGTCGTCGGCCGCTACTTTATCCCCTGGGAGGAAAAGGCGTCCACCGAGCCGCTCTCCATCGAGGTGGCTTACGATCGCACTCGCCTTGCCCAGAACGATATCGCCACCGCCACGGCAACCATCCGCAACAACCTTCCCAAGACCGCAAAGATGGTGATGGTGGACCTCGGCATTCCTCCCGGATTCGAACTGCTCAGCGAAGATCTGCAATCCCTTCAGGAAAAGACAAGAGGACAGGAATCCGGCCGCCTGGAAAAGTTCTCGCTCACTGCGACCCAGGCAATTCTCTATTTCAACGCACTCGCCGCACAGCAGACCGTAACAATCAGCTATCGGCTTCGCGCCAAGTACCCCATCCGCGCCCGCACTTTTGCCTCGCGCGTCTACCAGTACTACGACCCGGCAATAACGGCCACGGCGCATCCTGTGGAGTTGGAGGTCGCAGAGAGGAAATAATCGCGCCACCAACGCTTCAGGCATTTTGAAACATCCGATCCGGCTGCGCGCTCGTTCGTTATGAACGCCATCTGCCATTTCGCCATTACCGCGCAGCGCGGGTCGAGAGTTCTTCGAGAGTTCAAAGACGGAGGAGGTCTGGCGGTATCGGTACACTTCGCTGATTGACTTGAAAACACCGTCATACGGCGATGGAATCCGAAACGGGAAACGCGCACACTCCAGTTCGTTTTCACATGCCGGCCAACGACACCACGAGCCACAAATAGTTTGCAAGCGTTCCGGCAGTCGGTTAGAATAACCGCAAAGCATAGGTAACAGGCATTATGCGGCTTGGTGAGACGACGGCCGCAAAAAACACCCGCCCCCGGAGGATAAAGATGCGCGAGGACTTGATCGCAAGTTTACGTTCGATCATCGTCAAGGATCTATTTGTGGAGATTGCCGAGAACGATATCGGCCTTGACGATGGACTCCGGACGGTCATAGGGCTGGACTCTGTAGGATTTGTTGAATTGCGCGTTCTCTGCGAGCAAAAATTCAACGTAGAGATCAACGACGACGACTACACGCCAGAGAATTTCAGGTCGATTAACCAGCTCGCGAACCTGATCGAGCGCTTACAGTCTCAAAAAGCCGCGGTCGTAACAAAATAAACACGGCCGCGTTTTCCGCCTCAAAAGCGAAAGGCCTGACTGCAACAAGTTCAGGTATACAGGCCACGGTGGGGCCGGAAGACTGGAGCTCACGGCGTGTTTGGGGTTTTCTTGAGAGCATAACCTTGTTTGCAGACAGCATTGTTGTGTGCGCGTTCGGGAGACCGTAACCGCGAGGGTTCATCATCGTATGGCATCTGGTCCACGAATAGCGGTCACAGGAATGGCGTGGCTGACGGCACTGGGCGACGATCTGGAACCCGTGTGGCAGGCATTGCTCGCGGGAAAATCGGGAATGGTGCCGATGACCTACCAAGGGCGGCTGCGCAATCTGCTGGCGGCGCCGGCAATGGACGCAGAGATTCCCCCGAGCGAGCGGCTTGTGAAAATGGCCTGCGCGACCATCCGCAAGGCGCTGGCTTCAGCCCATCGCGAGCCCGGCGACCCGGAGGTGCGGCTGGTTTTGAGCACCAGCCTGGGCGCGTATCTGGATGAAGATGCCTCGCGCAGCCCTCTCTCCGGCTGGGCAAGCGAGGTGGCCCGTGAACTGGGCGCGGCCACGCCCCCGATCGTGCTTTCGACAGCTTGTTCCTCGGGTGCCGACGCGATCCTGATGGGAGCCGAGCTGCTTCGTTCGGGCGCCGCGAAGTGCTGCGTTTGCGGCGGCGCAGATGTCTTGACGCCCAACAAGCGGCTGGCTCATTCGGCGCTGGGCACCATGTCCCCGACTCATCTGCGCGCCTTCGACGTCCGCCACGATGGAACGCTGCTGGGCGAAGGAGCGGGATTTGTCGTACTCGAGCCGGAGGCGCGGAACCGATTCTGTTATGCGATTCTCAGCGGCACGGGCTCAGCCAACGACGCCACGGGAATGACGGTTGCGGACATCACCGGACTCTCCGCCGGATATGCGATGAAGCGCTCGATTGCGGATGCGGAGCTGTCCACTTCCGCGATAGGATTGATCAATGCGCACGGCTCCGGCACGGTGATGAACGACACGACGGAGACCAATGCATTCACAACGCTCTTCGGGGGGGCGGAGCGCCCTTTGGTATTCGCGACCAAAGGCAACTTTGGGCATACGCTCGGCGCAACCGGGGCTATCGAGGCCATTGCGTTGATCCTGGCAATGCGCGAGGGGCAGGTTCCTCCTATCTATGGCTTGGAGCAGCCGCTGCCGGAGTTTAACCTGCCGCTGGCAATGTCCCAACCGGTTTCATGCACTCCGCGCGCCGCGTTGAGCCTCACACTCGGCTTCGGAGGATTCGACACGAGCCTGGTGTTTGAGGCAGCAAATTGAGCGAAATGTATTCATTGATCGTCGCGGGATCGGGTGAAGCAGATTCACACCAGCCCGGCCTGTTTGAAGCAAAGGTCCGCTCTACCGTACGGTATGCCGACCCGGCGGCGTGGATCACCGCCAACGCCGTAACCCATGCGCTGGCCGGAGCAGCGGATTTGCTGGCGGAGTGGCGGCACGAGATCGGCATGGTGGCCATAGGAGACCAGGGACCCGGACAATCGATGGCGAAAGTGCAAGCCGATGGAACCACGGGGTTTTCATCGCCCCTGCATTACGCGGCCTCTAGCCCTGGAACGCTTGCGGGCGTATCGTGCATTGCATTCGGGCTGCGAGGACCGACGATGAACCTCACCATGGCCCCGGCAGATGGCCTTCCCGTGGCCACGATGCTTTGCGCGGGCTGGCTGGAGCGGAAGGTTGCACGGCTGATGATTGTCGCGACCTGCCACACCGGCAGCTCCGGCGCGACGATGAGCCGCGCCGCACTCCTGGCACCGCAGGGATTTTCGGGTTCCGGCGCGCCGCTGACGGAATCTTTTATCGCCTGGCTGGCGGCCGTTGACCGGGCCAATGGGGTCAACGAATGAAGCACTTTCTCTCTGCTCGCCTGCTGGATTCCTTTGTCGAACGGACGGTCGAGGCTCTTCCAAGCGGCATCCCGCTCAGTTCTCCGGACTGCGAGTCGCTGGCCAAGGCATGGAAAGAAAGGGGTCTTCGCCCCGGCGATCTGGTTCTGCTGTGCCTGCCCAACAGCCGTGAACTTTTGCATCAGTTTTTCGGCGTATTGATGGCGCAGGGCGTTCCTGCTCTGCTCCCCCCGATCGTGCCTGCGGCGCGATTGCGAGAAATCGCAAGAGCGATGGGCGCATTCGCAATCGGCGCTGTGCGCCTGCCCGCCGGGGATATTGAAGCGGTCTCCTGCCACACCGCCGGCCCTTTGCGGATTGCGCTTCTCAGGGCTCCCAGCGAGCCGGCCGGAGCGCCCGGTGAAGTCGTGCTGATGACTTCGGGAACGTCGGGGTTCTCCAGCGGCTGCGTCTTCGATTTTGAGTCAATTCTGTTAAACGGACAACGCCACGCCGACGCCATCGGCCAGCGCAAAGACGATACCGTTCTGGTCAGTCTTCCGCTCTTCTTTTCTTTCGCATTGTCCAGCCAGGCGCTTTCCTCGCTGGTGCGCGGCAACCGGCTTGTCATCAGCGGGCCGCCGTTCAACCTGGCAGGGTATCGGCAATCGATCCAGGATTACGGAATCACCGTTTCTTCGCTGACGCCAGTTTCCATTCGCTCCGCCCTCCATGCCGATCCAACCGGGCTGGCCGATACAAGAGTTCTTTCCGTCGGAGGCGACGCTCTGGCGCCGGAACTGGTAGAGCGCCTGGTCGAGTTGCGCAAGGAGAAGGAAGTCTACATCACATACGGGCTTACGCAAGCGGGGCCGCGCGTCTCGACTCTGGCGGCGCACGCCGAGCTGTCCTCCCGTTATAGCTCAGTGGGCCTGCCTCACGAGGGAACCGCGGTATCGCTCCAGCCCATTCCGGATGGGAGCGGACGGAATCAGCTCTTTGTGCAATCGGCAACGGTCATGAAGCGGTCGATCGGCCGCGTGGAGGGCCGTGCGAACGACCTGGTTGCGCCCCAGACGATCGCTACCGGCGACTGCTTCGAACTGGACAGCGGCGGCTACCTTTATTTCAAAGGCCGGATCAGCGATTTCATCAGCCGCAAGGGCGAAAAGATCAGCCTGGCTGCGGTGCGCCGCCTGGCCAGCGAGCTTCCCCACGTGATCAGCGCACGGACAACCATTTTCAAGCACAAGGACGGAACCGAGGATTTCGATCTGGAATTGCGTTTCGATGCAAGCGCTCTCACGCCAGACCGGCAAGCCGATACCCAGCACTCGCTGAACACCCGCCTGCGGCGCAATGAAATGCCGCACAAGATACACATTGAACCGGCCAATGAAATGGATGGACAGAGGTACAAATGACTGCGGAACCGATGCCCACTGCAACCGCGAGCAGCGCGACCGTAAGGCCGACGCTACGCCGGCGCCTGGCGACTTCCCAGAGCCCTTTTGCCCGTATGGCGCGATGGGCCTACCGTTCAATCAACCGCTTTGCCGTGCCTGCCCCGAAAGTCCTGGTCCTGCCGGTGCTATGGTTCTGCCTGTGGGTGCGCACGATCTACTTTTTCTGTCTGCGCGTGTTCATTTGCGAGCCGTTTTTCAAGGCGGTCTGCAAGCAATATGGGCGGAACGTCCACACCGGCACTTTTGTCCACTGGGTCGGGGGCAAGGGCGATATCATCCTCGGGGACAATGTGACGCTGGACGGCAAGATCAGCATCAAATTCGCGGCTCGTTTCTCCGATCACCCGACCTTGCAAATCGGCGACAATACCGGAATCGGGCACGGATGCTCTTTTACGATCGGCAAGCAGATCACCATCGGGAAAAACTGCAATCTGTCGGGGAGCATCGAGGTGATGGATTCGAATGCGCATCGTACCGATCCGACCTCGCGCTGGAAACTCGAGCCGCCCACGCCGGATGAGATTCGGCCGGTGATCATTCGCGACGGAGTGTGGATCGGGCAGCGCTGCATCATCTTTCCCGGCGTCAGAATCGGCGAGGGCAGCGTCATTGGCGCGGGCTCCATTGTCCGCAGCCACGTGCCCGCCTACAGCGTGGTTGCCGGCAACCCCGCAAAAGTGATGTTCCGGTTGAAAAACCCCAATCAATCCAGCCAGGCAAAGTGAAGAAACGGAGCCCCTCGATGAATTCGACGGAAAAGATAACGGGCGGGCAGTTGCTGATCCGGGCGCTGAAGGCTCACGGTATCCGCCGTCTATTCACGCTGCCTGGCGCTCCGTTGTTTCCGGTTTACGAAGCGTGCCTGAATGAGGGCGTGGAGGTATTCGTCGCCCGCCATGAGTCGGGGCTGATCCATGTTGCCGAAGGCTGGTCGCGGGCCACCGGCAACCCATCGGTTGTGCTGGTTTCGCCGGGACCAGGGCTTTCGAACTCGGTGCCGGGGCTGTCGATCGCTTTTGCCGAATGCTCTCCGGTCATCCTGCTGAGCGGCATCGATGTGCCGGCCAACCTGGGCAAAGGCGGCCGCCAGGAGTTGCCGCAGGTGGCCATGTGCGCTCCCATCACCAAATGGGCAGCGCTGCTGTCAAACGGGAAGCGGATTCCGGAACACATCGCGAAGGCATTTCGGATCGCCATGAATGGGATGCCGGGGCCGGTGCACATCAGCATTACGTCGGATACTTTGGCCGAACTTGTCGAGGTGGATGAGAGCACCGTATTGCCTCCCGCCAACACGCAGCCGGCATTTGCCGCGCAGGCCGAGCCGGCATTTATCGAAAGGGCTTTGGATCTTCTTGCGAGTGCCGAGCGGCCGCTTATTGTCGCCGGCGCCGCCGCTTTCTGGTCTCATTCCGGCGAGCTGCTTCGTCAGTTCATTGAGACGGTGAAGATTCCGCTGATGACGGTGGAGCAGGGGCGGGGGCTGGTTCCCGACAATCATCCCTATTGTTTCGGCGACGGCTATGGCACGGTGAATCAGGCGGCGCAATTGCAAGGCCGCGTCGATGTGCTCTTGCTCCTGGGCGACCGGCTTGACCACCCGCTTGCCTACGGCAGTTGTTTCGGCCAGGCCAGGATCATTCACATCTGCCCGGATGCGAATGAGATCGGGAAGAACCATCCGATCGAGTGCGGCGTGGCTTGCGATGTGCGGGCGGCGATGGCGCAGTTGCTTGACGCGGCGAAAAATCGGGAATGGAAGGAGCCGGCCGCGTGGGTCGCGATGCTTCGCGAGACGCGTAACGAGCAGGCAACGCGCGCGAAGAGGATGGCCGCATCCACGCAGCCCGGCGTTCATCCGGCCCGGGCCGCACTGGAAGTAGAAGCGATGCTCGACGAGCAGAGCATCCTGGCCTTTGACGGCGGAGATTTCTCCTCCTGGTCGCGCTATTGCATGACCGCCCGGCGCTCCGGCGGGTGGCTTGCCAGCACGGTGCTCGGCCATCTGGGCGTCGGCCTGCCTTATGCAATGGGGGCCAAACTGGCGTTTCCCGATGCGAAGGCGGTGGTGATGACCGGCGACGGCGCGATGGGCTTTTCGGCGATGGAGATGGAAACAGCCGTGCGCTATCGCATTCCGGTGGTGGTTGTGGTGGGCAACGACGCGGCCTTTGGCGTCGAGGTCTACTACCAGCAGAAATGGTTTGGTCCGGATCGAGTGGTGGGCAACGAACTGACGAATTCGCGCTGGGATCTGCTGGCTGAATCCCTCGGCGGGCATGGAGAATACGTCGATGCCCCCGAACAGCTTCGGCCGGCGCTGGAGCGAGCCTTCGCATCGGGAAAGCCGGCTTGCGTAAATGTTATGATCCAGCGCACTCCCAGCCCGCAGACGCAGACGTTTTCGCGCATCTACTTGCTGAAACGAGCCCACGCCAGGAAAAACGCGGCCCCGGAAATCGATTGAGGAGAAATGCATGAGCGCCAGCCAGGTACCCAAAGCGCCAACCCCGCCGCCCCCCGCCGATCCGTACGATCTGCTGGCCGAAGGAGCGCGCGCACGTAAGCTGTCGGCAGAGGTCGAGGGCGTAAAGTGCATCGTGGAAGGTGTCCGCCTGATCAACAACACGACCCTGGCCCATGTGCTGTTTGCTCTATGGGACAGCGGTTTTTACGAGTACTCCCTCTCGCACCCGCGCTTCAGCGCCGCGGAGGCCGCCGAGGCGCTCAACCTGGACGCGGAAGTATTGCTGGCGCTGCTCCATCATCTCGTGGGCTATGGAGTGCTGCGCATGGCCGAGCAGCAGATGGAACTGACTGAATACGGTTCCCGCCTTTCCAATGTTGTCTTGCGCGGTACATTGAATCTCAACATAGGTGGATATGGCGCGCAGGTGGCCAACATCGGCCCGCTGCTGCGCAAGGAAGTTACACGCGACGAAGTGGAACAATTCCATTCCACCAAGCATTCCAGCCTGGGAACGGTTCAACTGACGAGCGTCCGGCTGGTTCCGGCTGTGCTCAAGATTCTTGCGGAACGCAACCTTCATCACATGCTGCATCTGGCCTGCGCCGCCGGTGGATTCCTGACTCAGGTAGCCCGCTCCGATCCGTCGTTTCGCGGAATCGGCATCGACAAATCGGCAGAGCGCATCGCCGGCGCCGAGGAGAATATCCGCCGCTATGGGCTGGAATCGCGCCTGCGCGTAATCCAGTCGGAGATCGGCGTCGATCCGTTTCCGCTGGATGAAGAGACCCGCAGCCAGATCGATGTCGTCGCTTCCATCTACCTGCTGCACGAGATAGGCCGCTATGGCAGGCAGCGAATCGTGGACCTGCTGCGCGAGATCAAGCAAGCTTTTCCAGGCAAGCTCTTCCTCTTTTCCGAAACGATGCCGCCCGAAACGCCTGACTCAGTGCAGAAGCCGCCGTCGCAGTATTCGCAGCTCGATTACCTGCTCATCCATCGCCTGCGCGGCAAAGGCATGCCGCTTCCTCCGGCGGAATGGAAATCCATTGTCGCCGACGCGGGCATCAAGCTGATCGAATTCAAAGAAGTTTATTCGATCGGCCTTGGCCTGGCGGAACTCTGACGGCTGGCGCAAGCCTCGAACCAATCATCGAAATATCCCGGAACGCAGCACTCCCGGCGCGGAAGATCGACCGAAAGAGGAGAGTCCCAGCATGACGCAGAAGACGGCTTTGGTGATAGGCGCAAGCGGCGGATTAGGCCGTGCCATTGCAAAAATGCTTGCCGAAGAAGGATACGCACTGGCTCTGGTTGGCCGCGACATTTCCCGGCTCGAGGCAACGCGCGGCGAATTGGGAGCAGCAGCTCCCGAAGCCCTTGTCATTCCGTGCGATCTCACCGACCGCGCCCAGGCGCAGGCTATGGTCGAACAGGCACTTGCGCATTTGACCAACATCGATGTCCTGATCTGCGCCGCTGGAATGAATGTGCGCCAGCGCAGCCTGCGCTCGCTCGATCCCGCCGACTGGGATCGCGTTATCGCCGCCAATCTCACCACGGCCTTCAATGCAATTCACTTCGTTTTGCCGTCGATGCGCACGCGCGGCGGCGGCCTGATTGTGCAGATTTCCTCGCTTGCGGGCTTGCGCGCCAACACCGTCACCGGCGCGGCCTATTCCGCGGCTAAATTTGCCCAATCGGCCCTGGGAATCAGCATCGGCCGCGAGGAACGCGGGCGGGGCATCCGCTCCACCGTGATTTACTCCGGCGAGGTGAATACGCCGCTTCTGGAGGCTCGCGGCGAGCGGGTGGGAGTGACTGTCAACGAGGGGCGCCGTGAATCGATCCTTCAAGCACAGGATATTGCCGATCTGGTGCGCCTGCTGGTTAAGCTGCCCCCGCGAGCCCACATCCCGGAATTGGTGGTTAAGCCAACGATCGACGACTTTTCCTGATCGCTGTTTGTGGCGCGTTGCCGAGACCGATTCCGGGCGCATCGCCATATTGGCGGAACACGGCGTATGATGAATTCCGGGTTGCTTCGACATTCGGAAGTACGCATGCACGTCTCTAGATCGACGAGCGGCGCCTTCGCGGGGCAGATGCCGGATCGCAGCCGGACAAAAGCGGAAGACCGGCGTGATGAGAATCGGCGCAAAGCGAATGCGCGGGCTTGAAACTCGATCATGTAGACTGGCGTGTGTGGAAGGGGGATACCTTCGCCATGGCCGCATCGTTCCGCCTCGTTCGCTCTGTTCTTGACCCCATATGCAACCGCTCTGGACGATTCAAGAGCGCAATCGCAGTTCTGCTGTTCATGCAGCCTGTTCTGTGCGCAGTTGCGTCCGCGCAAAACACGACAATCAGCGGCACGGTATACGACCCGCGAACAACGGCCAGTTCCCTGCCCTTGCCTGGTGTTCTTGTCTACGTCACCACCGCGCCGGTGGCGCCGCTGACCTCCGGGGTACAGTGCCTGACGAGCACCACGCCCTCCGGCGTGGTCAGTTACACGAATACCGCCGTGGACGGCACTTTCACGCTGACCGATGTGCCCGAAAACGCTTCCTACACGCTGGTTATCCAGGCCGGCAAGTGGCGGCGGCAGTTCACCGAGACCGTCGCGGCCGCCCCGCTCACTGGGCTTTCACTGCACATGCCGGCAGACCATACGCAAGGCGACATTCCCCTGATCGCCATCGCCACCGGTTCGGCGGACGCGCTGGAGTGCGTGTTTCACGATATGGGCATTGCCGACACGGAGTTTACCGACGACAACGGCACTACCAATCCGGGAGGACGCATCCATCTCTACCAAGGCAGCGGCTCGTCTGGAGCGACTATCAATCCATTGACCCCCTCTCAGACAACGCTCATGGGCTCCGCGACGAATTCGTCGCTCATGAACAGCTACGACATGGTGATGTTCCCGTGCCAGGGAGAACCAACCGACCAAGCGACCGCCCCTGCCGAGACCAACCTGCTCAACTACGCGAATGCCGGCGGGCGCGTCTTTACGACCCATTACAGTTATGTGTGGCTTGATCCCAGCGATCCATACGATTCGCAATTTCCGCCAGTCGCGAATTGGGATCCTGTGCAGGCCGCTCCCAGCCCCGACCCAGGAATTGCCACCGTCAACACAGGCTTCACCGACGGGGCGACACTTGCGCAATGGCTGCAAAATGCGGGCGCGACATACAACAACACATCGAATCAGATTCAGATCAGTACGCTTCGCCACGATTTCGATAGCGTGATTCCGCCGACTCAGCCGTGGCTGACCCTCAACAACACCTCCGCGAACAATCCCATCATGCAATTTACCTTCAACACGCCGGTTGGCGCGGCTGCCGCCAACCAATGCGGGCGCGTCCTCTACAACGAGTATCATGTGATCACACCCGCAGGTTTCGGCGAATATCCGTCCGAGTGCCCAAAAATAGCCACTATGAGCGCGCAGGAGGAGATGCTCGAATATGCTCTGTTCGATTTATCTTCGTTCGTGACGCCGGTAGTGGTGCCAACTCTCTCCATCGCCTTCGATCCCAGCCCGGTAATTGTCAAGCAGGGCGACAACGCCGATCAGGTCACGGTCAACGTGACCAATACCAGCACAACCGCGCCTATTTACAGTTCCGCTGTTTTGACCTTCACGCTACCCGCCGGCCTTACGGCCACAGCACTGACGGACCCGACAGGGGGCTGGATCTGCACCGTCAGTAGCTTGACGTGCACGCGGAGTACCAGCATAGCCGCCAGCACGAGCGACTCGGTGACCCTCACTCTAAGCGTCCTTCCCTACCAACCGGGCCAGCCGCCCACCGGGCAGCTTGGAGTGACGGTCTCAAGCCCGAATTTTTCAAGCAATGTGACGGCATCGGATAAAGTCATCTTCCAGCAGCCGCCGGCGATCGTCTGGCCTACCCCCGCCCCGATCGTCTATGGCACACCGTTGAGCGGGACGCAGCTCGACGCCACTTCGACGCTGGCGGGCAGCTTCAGCTACTCTCCTGCCGCGGGAACGGTGCTGGCAGTCGGACAGCAGACACTGACGACAACGTTTACTCCAACCGACACGACCGACTACACCACTTCGACGGCGACCGTTAGGCTCACGGTGGTCCCAGGAAGTCCCAGCGTAACTCTTACCGCCTCGCCCAGCCCTGCGTTTCTATCGAATCCGGTCACCTTCACAGCCACAATTGGCTCCTTCGCTACCCCACCCACTGGCACAGTTGTTTTCTACGATGGGGCAACCCAGCTTGGGACGGGCACGGTTACGGCGGGGTCTGCAACGTTTACCACATCGACGCTGACGATCGGGCCCAACTCGATTACAGCGGTGTACTCAGGCGACAGCAGCTACAACTCGGCCTCCAGCAGCGCTCTGGCGGAGACAATCGAGGACTTCACGCTGACTGTCGCCGGCGGTGGAACGACGGGCTCGGCGAACGCAACCTTGGAAGGTTCCGCGAGTTATCCGCTGGTGATTACCCCGGTAGGCGGCGCGACTCTGGCAGGCGCAGTGAGCCTGGTTGTGACCGGAGTGCCGACTGGACGGACCGCGGTCTTTTCTCCGGCCACAGTAGCGGCCAACTCCGGAACGACCAATGTGACGCTGGAGGTGCTGCCGCCTAGCCCCGGCGCGGCGCAATCGACACCCAAACGGTTCTTTGGCGGAAGCTCAGGGCCAGTAGCGTTTGGGCTTATCCTTTTTCCTGTTGCCTTCGCGCTGCCCTTTGCCAGCAAACTACGCAAGACCGCTCATCGCTGGACGAGGATTGCGTTGCTGGCCCTAATGGGCGCGGCTCTGGCTGCCGGTTTGACCAGTTGCGGCACCACCGCCACGCCACAATCGTATTCTTTGAATGTGACCGCTAACTCCGGGGCGTTATCGCACTCGATCACGTTGAAACTCACCGTGCAGTAAGATACGCCGAACCCACAATAGAAGGGGCTTGTGGCAGGCGCTCCGCCGATAATGGGAGCATGCTGCCGCGGGTAAGTCAGCTTTTGCACCGCCGCATGAACGTGGCGTGGAGTTTCAGTGTGAAAGAGACAAATCGATATTCAGAACGACAGTTGTTTCTTGAAGTTTTCAACCCTTCAACCGCGTTTTCGCCGGGCGCGCTCGGGAGCGGGAGGACATGTCGACTCGCGTATCACCAGTTCGGGCTGGATCGGCACTGTGTCTCGAAATTCCTCCTGACCGCGGATCCGCTGCAAGAGAATGCGCGCGGCCTCGACTCCCATTTGATTCAGCGGCTGACGAATCGTGGTGAGGCTGGGATTGTGGAAGGCCGCGCTCTGGATGTCGTCGAAGCCCACAACTGAGACATCCTCTGGCACGCGCAGGCCGTGATTCATCAGTGCGCGGATGGCTCCGATGGCGGCTTCGTCGTTGTAGCAGACGATGGCCGTGAATTCGCCGCCGCGACCCAGAAGTTCATTGGCCGGTCCAAAGCCCAGTTCCGGCGTGGAAACGCGCAACTTTACTTGCACGGTTAACTCGGGCAAGACCTCCAGCTTCATCTCGCCGGCTACTTCCATCAGACATTCCCAGCGTTCGTCGGCGTCGGAGCTATGGCTGCCCCCGCGCATGAATGCAATTTTGCGATGCCCCAGGTCGTAGAGATGGCGCAGAGTCAGTTCTGCCGCCCGGCGCTGATCGAGCACCACGTTTGTTACTCCCTCGATTTTGCGATGGCCGGCCACTGCCACCACGGGAAGATTCATGCTGTGCTCCAGCACAGTGTCGATCAGGACGAATCCCTCGACGGAGCGGTCTATCAACAAACGCGGATATTCCTCAATCAGATCCGCCTTGCGGCGATGGCTTGCAGTTAGATAGAAGTAACCTTCCTCGATAAGGTACTCCTCGACGCCGGCCAACACCGGCGCAACATAGTGGTCGTTCAAATCCGGTACCAACACCCCTATGGAGAAAGTCTGGCGCTTGCGCAGCGACCGCGCGTAGAAACTCGGTCGATAATCGAAATCCGCTGCCGCCTTGGTAACCCGATCCCTGGTTTCCTGCGGAATCGAGCGCACGCCAGGCGCGTTGTTTAGCACCAGCGAGATGGTGGCTGGCGAAAGATTCAGAAATTCGCCCAGAGTACGCAAGCTCACGGGCTGCCCCGGCTCCGGCTTCGGTCCTGATCTTATCCGCTTGACCATATACTTCTGTTGTAACACTCTCTGACAAGAAAAAACGATTGATTTGCGGGCTCCATGAGACTTTACTTCCCCTTCGATCACTTTTCCGCTGGCGCTGCCGCCGGCTGTTGCGCCTGAGCCGGTCTGGCGTGGGCGCCATCCATCTTGCCGACAGTGCATTGTTGGCAGCCTGGGTGATGCCGCTGGCCTTGTCGAACTCGGCCTTGGCTTCGTCTTTCTTGCCCATCGACGGTAAAGCCGCCCCCAGCGCCAGTGGGGATTCACGTCTTCCGGGGCCAGTCGCGCTGCCTCCTTCATCTCCCGCCGGCATCGTCCTTACGGCCTGTATCCGCATCGATGCGCAAGGCATTTTCCAACAGAGGCCGGGTAGCCTCTGAATGGTTCAAGTGCATTTGTGTGTCTCCCAGGTAGATCATGGCCTGAACGTGATTCGGCTTGTTGGTCAGTTCGGCCTGAAACTCGCTAGCCGCCTCCGGGTAATGCCTTTGGCCCCACAAAAGGTGGCCCAGACCGAAGATAGCCTACGGCGGCGCATGCATCCGGACCAACGTGAACCCCGCATTGACGACGAAAAGCTGTTGGTGGGCGCAACGTACAGCGTCGAGATTGCCGTGTGCTGTGAGTTTGGTCGATTATAACTTCCTTGAAGAAGCGGTGGCCCCTCGTGTCTCATCCGTTTTTCTGAATTGCATGCTGCGTACATGCCTCTATACAATCTGAAGCGTATCAACACGAGACAGGGATGTTTTTTACATGACCTGCAAACAGAGCAAGGATATTCGCACGATACTACAAAACGGAAATCGATCCGGCGAGCGGTTTGAGCAATAGCCATAGCAGCGAAGCACCGCTGGCGGAGTCATCATGTTGAGTCCTGGAAGGAAATCTGTTTGCCTGTGCGCGTTTTTTGTCTTATGCCTCATTCCTGCGGGCATGGGGCAAACCCAGCCCCCACTTGCGCAGCCGGCGGCGACGCAGCGAGAGAGCGCGAATACGCCAGCGGAGAAAGAATCAAGCGAAGAAGTTCGCAGCTATCCGGAGTTGGTGGATATTACAGCTTCGACCGGGATTCAATTCGAACATTTGTCGAGTCCCGAACAGAAATTCATTGTGGAATCGATGAGCGGGGGGGTGGCGCTGATCGATTATGACCGGGACGGCTGGCCAGACATTTATTTTACCAACGCACAAAGTGTAGAGATGGCGCTCCATGGCCAGAAGGCGCGAAGCATCTTATACCATAATAACCACGATGGGACGTTCACCGATGTTACCGACAAGGCGGGCGTAGGATATCCCTGCTGGGCCATGGGCGCGTCTGTGGGAGACTACAACAACGATGGATGGCCCGACCTGCTGGTGACCTGCTTCGGCGGCGTCGTGCTCTACCGCAATAACGGCGACGGCACCTTCACCGATGTGACCAAGATCGCCGGCCTTGGCGGCGACCATCTCTGGGCCACCGGCGCGGCCTTCGGCGATTACGACAACGATGGCTGGGCCGATCTGTTCGTCTCCCACTATGTCGCTTTCGACCTCAACGCCATGGCTGAATTCGGCTCCAGCGAGACCTGCCGCTACATGGGCATCGACGTGCAGTGCGGCCCGGCCGGCCTCAAAGGCTCTCCGGACAGTCTCTACCACAACAACCACGATGGAACCTTCACCGATGTCTCCAAGAAATCCGGCGTGGCAAATGAAGACCACCGCTACGGTCTCACCTCCATTTGGTCGGACTTCGACAGCGATGGCAAGCTCGATCTCTTCGTCACCAACGACGGTCAGCCCAACTATCTCTACCAGGGCAACGGCAAAGGCCTCTTTGAGGATGTCGGCTTCTCTTCCGGCGTCGCGCTAAGCGAGAGCGGCTCCCGCCAAGCCAACATGGGCATCGCCGTGGGCGACTATGAGCACACCGGGCGCATGTCTGTGCTGATCTCGCACTTCGACAACGAATACGCCGCGTTCTATCGCAACGACGGCGGCATGAACTTCACCGACGTCTCGGTGCCGTCGGGCATCGCAAAGGCTACGCGCGGGCATGTCGGCTGGGGCGACGCCTTTGTCGATTTCTCCAACTCCGGCTGGCAAGACCTTTTCATCGTCAACGGTCATGTTTATCCGCAGGTGGACCAGAGCCCCTCCGGCCTGCGGTATCTGGAACCTAAGCTGCTCCTTTTGAACCAGCGCAACGGAACCTTCAAGGACATAAGCAAGCTAGCGGGGGCCGCGATCCAGATTCCCCAGGTAAGCCGCGGAATGGCGATCGGCGATCTCTTCAACGACGGCAAGCTCGATGCGGTGGTTGAGAATCTGAAAGGCCAGCCGATGATTCTGCGCCCCGTGGGCGGCCCGCAAAACCATTGGATAAGCTTTCAATTGGAGGGCGTCAAGAGCAATCGCCTGGCCTTGAATGCGCGCATCCGGGCCACTGCCGGCGATCTGGTCCAGTTGGGCGAAGTTATGAGCGGCGGTAGCTACCTCTCGCAGAACGACCTCCGCATTCACTTCGGCCTTGGCGGCCATGCCCGTCTCGACAAGGCCGAAGTCCTATGGCCCGACGGAAAAGTGGAGACGCTCACCAACTTAGCCGCGGACCGCTTCTACCAAGTGCGGGAAGGCGCGGGCGTTGTTTTCTCCAGCCCGCCGGCAACCGGCAAGACCAAGCTGCCCTGAGCCGTTCGAAGTCTATCGGCCATTATTTCTCCACCGGCGCGGGGGGCGCCTCCGGCGGCTTGCCCCTCATCTGGGCGTCATGCAGCTTCTTGGCCAGCGAGTTGTCCACCGCCTTCTGCAGGTTCCGCGTGGTATCGAACTCCGCCTTGGCTTCGTCTTTTCTTCCTGCCGCCTGATAGAGCCGCCCGAGCCGCCAGTGCACGTTCTCGTCGTTGGGATTCAGCTTTTCGGCAATCTTCAGCTCCCGCAGCGCGTCGTCCCGGCGGCCCGCGTCGTTATTCAGGATGCCCAGATCCAAGTGCGCCAGTTCCTGCCCCGCGTCCACGCTCACGGCTTTTTCCAGGAACCCCCGCGCCGCATCCGGGTGCTCCATCTGCATCTCGGCGTCGCCCAGATAGGTCATCGATTGGGCGTGGTTCGGATTGTTGGCCAGCTCGGCCTGAAACTCGCTGGCCGCTTCCGGATACTCCCGTTGCGTCCACAAAAGGTAGCCTAGGCCAAAATGCACATCTGGTTCTTTGGGATCGGCCTTGGCCGCGGCGCGAAACTGCTCGATCGCGCCGGATGTGTTCTTCTCCTCGTCCAGCACCTCGCCGGCCAGCATGTCCGCCTCGGCGGATTCCGCATTTAGCAGCAGAATCTCGTGATACGTATCCAGCACGCACTGGTACTGCTTGGTCCACAGGCAACTATGCGCCAGGGTCAGCCGCAGGTGCAGGTTCTGCGGATCGGCTGCGGCCGCGGTCTTCAGGTACGGAACCGCCTCGCCGTACTCGCCCAGCCCGTAGTGCGCCATCCCGAGCAGGATGGTCAGACGCTGGGCCTCGGACGGGTCCGCCAGTAGGCTATCGAGCAGCGGCTTGAATACCCGTATGGACTCCTTGAGATAGCCGCCCTTGAAGAGGGCAAGCCCCAGGTTAAGCTCAAGGCTGGGCAGCTTGGGACCCAGCGCCAGCGCCTTCCGGTACAGCGTCGACGCCTCTTTGTAGTGTTCCTGGCGCGCCTCCAGCAGTCCGAGGTGAGCGTAAGGTTCCGGACTCGAGGGATGGGCCTTCGCGTACAAGCGCCAAGCGGCTTCGGCCTCGCCGTTCTTGCCCTGCTGCTCCAGGGCAAGCGCCGTCTGCCGCTGATTCTCGGCGGCTGCTCCAGTCTGCCCAACGCAGTGGAGGGCGGCCGTCGCCAGCGTTATCGTCAAAGTCAGGCGAATTCGTAATCGCATCGCGAGTCTCATACTTGTACCTTGTCGATTTTATTGGAAGGCAGCCATCCACAGGCGCAACAAAATCGGCATAGGGGGGAGAGTCGCCTCTCCTCCCCTGCCACACCACCGGACATGCGGGTCCGCATCCGGCGGTTCGGACGGATTGAGCTAAGGACCGGTGAACAACCTTGGAA
>Ga0182016_10003424_pt1 | contig 18136 bp, 13 predicted proteins | sample 712S2MmetaG_FD_120491 | JGI IMG/M metagenome (GOLD analysis project Ga0182016, IMG submission 120491) | Permafrost microbial communities from Stordalen Mire, Sweden - 712S2M metaG | ecosystem: Environmental > Terrestrial > Soil > Wetlands > Permafrost | place: Sweden: Stordalen | collected...
GGCTGAAAGGTCTCGGCTGGAAAAAATCGCGCGAGCGCGTGACGACGGTGATGGAGCAGTGCGGCCTGACGGACGTGGGCCGCCGGATCATCGGCCAGCTTTCCAAAGGTTACAAACAGCGCGTGGGCCTGGCGGATGCGCTCGTTCACGATCCCGATTTGATCATCTTGGACGAACCAACCATCGGCCTCGACCCGAATCAAATCCGTTCGGTGCGACAATTGATCAAAAGCCTGGCGGAGAAGCACACGGTCTTGATTTCGACGCACATTCTACCGGAGGCGGAAATGATGTGCAGCCGGATGCTGATCATGTATGACGGGAAAATTCTCGCGGCGGACACGCCGGAAAACTTGCAGAAGCTGATGCTGGGCAGCAGCCAGATCGTGGCGGAACTGGACGCGCCGGCGGACGATCTGCGCGCCGCGTGGGCGCAGATGCCGGGCATCGAACAGTTTGACGTGTCGGCGGGCGAGGGTGAATTTCAGCGGTGCATTTTGACGCCGCGTGACGGCTTTGATTTGCGGCCGGCAATCTTCCTGCTGGCACGCGAGCGCGGCTGGGTGCTGCGCGAGCTGACGCGCAGCCGCCATTCGCTCGAGGACATTTACGTCCAGGTCACGAAGCCGAACGAGGAGGAGGAAAACTGATGGGCATTTTTCTGACTCTCCTGCGACGGGAACTCGGCTCGATTTTTCTCTCGCTCACCGGCTACGTCATCATCGCGTCGGTGACGCTGCTGAACAGCCTGAGCTTCGTGGTGCTGATGACAAACCTCGGCAACGACCCGTCGCCGATGCCGGTGACGGAGATGTTTTACCGCACTTATTTTTTCTGGCTGATCGTGCTGCTGGCCGCGCCCATCATCACCATGCGGCTGTTCGCGCTGGAAAAAGCTTCCGGCACGTTTGAAACGCTGATGACGACGCCGGTGAGCGACCTCCAGGTGGTCGCGGCGAAGTTTGCGACCGCGATCATTTTTTACATGGTGTCCTGGCTGCCGATGATCGCGTGCCTGTTCGCGGTGCGGCATTTCACCAACCAGCCGGGCGCGCTGGACGGCGGCACGGTGGGCGGCATGTATCTCGGGATTTTCCTGGTTGGCTGCCTGTTCTTGTCGCTGGGCTGTTTCGCCTCGGCCATTTCGCGCAGCCAGATGGCGGCGGCGATGATCAGCTTCGTGCTGGGCGTGACCTTGTTTTCGCTCGGCTTTCTCGCGGAGGCGCTGCCGGCGACCGCACAATGGCAGTCGCAGGCGCTGTCGTATTTCGGGCTGTTTGAGCAGATGCATGATTTTGCGCGTGGCGTGGTGGACACGCGCACGGTGATTTTTTATGTGACCGCCACCTTCTTCTTTTTGTTCCTGACCCTACGCGTGGTGGAAAGCCAGCGTTGGAAATAACATGGCCGCCAAACCCCAACCCAGTTTCTCGCCGGGCCGCCGCTGGAAAATCGGCTTCGACGTGGTTGTGCGCACGGCGCTGGTGCTGGCGGTGGTCGTGATGGTGAATTATCTCGGCGCGAAATTTTACGGCCGGTATTTTTTGAGTTCGCAGACCCAGGTGAAATTATCCGCGCGCTCCTTGAGCGTGGTGCATTCGATTACGAACCGTGTCGCCGTGACCGTTTACTACGACAAGACCGACGACTGGTTTCCAACCATCATCGCGCTGCTGAACGAATACCGCTCGGCGAACCCGAACATTTCCGTCAAGACCGTGGACTACCTGACCGACCCGGGCGAGGCGCAGAAAATCAAGGATCAATACAAGTTGAGTTCGGCGAAGGACAAGGACCTGGTGATTTTCGACTGCGGCGGCCATGTCAAAATCGTCAACGGCGAGGCGCTCACGCAGGTCAAGCTGGAGCAGGTGCCGAACGCCACCGAACGCGAGTTCCGCCGGAAGCCGATTGCGTTCAATGGCGAGATGATGTTCACCGCGATGCTGCTGGCGGTGGAAAATTCCAAGCCGCTCAAGGCGTATTTTCTTCAGGGTCATGGCGAACCATCGCTGTCCGAGTCCGGCGAGCAGGAATATCAGAAATTCGGCGCGGTGCTGGCGGAAAGTTACATCGCGACCGAATCGCTGCAATTGCTCGGCGACAACGCCATTCCAGACGATTGCAATCTGCTCATCATCGCCGGCCCGCGCACGGAATTTTCCGAAGCGGAACTCCAGAAGATTGACCAATACCTCGCGCAAGGCGGACGGTTGTTCATGCTGTTCAACTATTTTTCCATCAAGCATCCGACCGGACTCGAACCCATCCTTGCGCGGTGGGGCGTCAATGTCGGTTCCGATGCGGTGCATGATCAAAACAACTCGACTCCGCCGGCCTATCAAGATGTGATTGTTTTTAATTTCAGCCAGCATCCCGCCGTCAACCCGCTCACGCATCTGGCGCTCCAGTTGATCTTGCCGCGGCCCGTCGGCAAAGCTGACCGGAAAGATTCGCCGGCGGACGCTCCCAAAGTGGACGAACTCGTGTTCTCCAGCCCGCAGTCAACCCTCATGGGCGATTCCACTGCCGCGCCGCGCAGTTATCCGCTCATGGCTGCGGTCGAGCAAAAAACTGCGGCGGGTGTGGCCAACACCCGCGGCACCACGCGCATCCTGGTCGTGGGCGATTCCTTCTTTCTCGGCAACCGCCAGATCGAATCCGCCGCCAACCGCGACTTCGCCGGCTACGCGGCGAACTGGTTGCTCGACCGCACTGTATTGCTCGAAGGCATCGGCCCGCGGCCGGTCAAGGAATACCGCCTTACCATCACCCATGCGCAACAGAAGCAGGTCCGCTGGCTGCTGCTCGCCGCGCTGCCCGGCGGCGTGCTGGTGTTCGGCTGGCTGGTCTGGCTGGTGCGCCGAAAATAATGAACACGAAAAACACATGGACATGGCTGATCGTCGCGGCAGTGCTGTTCGCATCCATTTATTTTTTGGACCGGTTCATGCGCCCGGCGGCCGTTTCCACGCAGGGTATCCTGCCGGGTTTGCAGCCGTCGGCGGTGACCAGCCTTCAGGTGATTCCTTCCGGTGCGCTGGAAATCTGCGCCGTCCGCACCAACCATGCCTGGCTGCTGACCAAGCCCTTGACGTATCCGGCGCAACCGGCCGCCATCGAGACCCTGCTCGCCGCGCTGCAAAAGCTGGTGCCGGCCACGCGCATCAGTCCCGGCGAACTTCGCGAACACCACACCGCCTCGGCGGATTTCGGCTTTGATTCGCCGCCAACCACGCTCGTGGTCGAGACCGGCGACCAGCGCTGGCAACTCCAGGTCGGCAACCGGACCGCGCCGGGCGATCAGGTCTTTCTACGCGTCGTCGGCACGGACAGCGCGTTTGTGGCCGATGCCGACTGGCTCAAATTTTTGCCGCATTCGGCGAGCGACTGGCGGAGCACCGCGCTGGTGGCGGCGGAGGCAAATGACTGCAACGCCATCGTGCTGACCAACGGCGCGAAGGTCATTGAACTGCGGCGCAATGCGACGAACCATCTCTGGCGCATGACCCGGCCGTTGCAGGCGCGGGCCGACAGCGACCGCATCACTGACGCGCTGCAACAATTGCAGTCGGCGCAGGCCGCGCAATTTGTCACGGACGCCGCCGTGGATTTGACCGTGTTCGGTTTGCAGCCTGCCGAGCTGGATGTGTGGCTCAACCGCGGAACCAATTTTATTTCCGCCCTGCATGCCGGCAAAATCGCGACGAATGATGCGGCGCTGATTTACGCGAAGCGCGAAGGCTGGGAAGCCGTTTTCACGACCGCGAAGGAGCCGCTGGCGCCGTGGCGCGGCACGGTGAATGACTTTCGCGATCCGCACCTGCTGGAACTGACCGCGCCCGTCGCCGAGATCGCGGTGCAAAGTCCGCATGGCTTCACTCTGCGACAGCAGGGCACGAACGGCTGGCAGGTTGCCGGCGAAAAGTTTCCGGCGGATGCTGACAGTGTGCAGCAGTTCATCCGGCTGCTGGCCGGGCTGCGTGTCTCGGAATTCGTCAAGGATGTGGTGACCGCGCCCGATCTGGCTGCTTATGGATTCACGACGCCGACGCGCGAAATCATTTTGCGTTCCACGGCCGGCGACACCAATGCCGTCATCGCGCAGCTTGCCTTCGCCGTGCAGACCAACGGCGTTTTTGTCCATCGCACCGACGAGGATTTTATTTATGCCATCGCGCCGGAGGATGCCAAAATCCTGTTTGGCAACGGCAGTCTGTTTGAAACTGACTGGCAATTTCGCGACCATCGCGTCTGGAGCTTCAGCGAGACCAATGTCGCGCAAATCACACTGCGTCAGAATGGCAAAACGCGCACAATGATCCATGACGGCGTGAACAAGTGGTCACTCGCCGCCGGTTCGCAGGGCATCATCAATCCGCCCGCCTTGGAAGAAACCGCGCACCGGCTCGGCGAACTGACCGCGCTCGGCTGGGTGGGGCGCAACGTGACCGAACCGGAAAAATTCGGGCTGGCCCCGGACAATCTCGAAGTCACCATCGAATTGAAGACCGGCGAAAAATTTTCCACAGCCTTTGGCACGGAACTGGCGTCGGCGCACACCGCGCTGGCCGCCGTCACACTCGACGGCGAGCGCTGGGCGTATGTCTTTCCGCCGGTGCTTTACCAGTTCGTCTTGAGTTATCTCACCATTCCGGCGAACGTCCCGTGATATGCGACCCGGTTTCTGGCGCAAATGCCGCGTGTGCTTCCGCTGGTGCCGCATCAGCGTGTGGCTGCTGGTGCTCGCTGCCATCTGCGCTGTCGTGTGGTTCAACCGCATCGGCCTGCCGGATTTTCTAAAGACGCGGCTCGTAGCCACGCTGCACGAACGCGGCATCAATCTGGAATTTACCCGGCTGCGGCTGCGGTTCGAGCGCGGCCTCGTGGTGGAAAACGTCCGCATCGGCGGCACGAATGCCGCCGCCGGCCCGGTGCTCACGCTGGCCGAGGTCCAGTTGCAACTGGATTTCCGCGCGCTGCTCCGGCGGCAGTTGCAGGTGGACGGGTTGTTCCTGCGCCAGGGGAAATTTCTCTGGCCGGTTTCGCCGACGAATACGCTGCGGCTCGACAACATCCAGACCGTCCTGCGCTTTCAGACCAACGACACCTGGTCGCTCGACAAATTCCAGGCGGAGCTGGCGGGAGCCAGCCTCAAGTTGTCCGGCGAAATCGCCCACGCGCCGGAACTCCGCGACTGGGCGGTTTTTCACGGCACCAAACCGGCCAATTTCCCGGACTTGCAGGTGCAACTGCAGAAAATTTCCGACACGCTTGACCGCATCCACTTCGACGGCACGCCGCAATTGACGCTGACCGTGGACGGCGACGCGCGGGACATTCATTCGTTTGTCGTCCGGCTGATGGTCAACGCCGCCGGCGCGCAAACGCCGTGGTTTCAGGCGCGCGATCTCCAACTCGCCGCGAAGCTGACTGTGCCCGCCAATGCTCCGACCAATTTTGATTCCTCGTGGAGTTTTTGGACCAACGTGCAGCCGTATCAACTGGAATGGTCGGCGTGCGGCACTCAGTTGCAGTCGGAAAAAGTGAACGCAGACTCGGTCGTGTGCGGCGGTTTTTGGCGCGCTCCGGAACTGGTCGTCACCAATTTGTCCGCCACGCTGGGCGGCGGCCGGCTGGAGGCCGGTTTGAAATTGAATGTCGCCACGCGCGAACTGGCGTTCACGAACGCCTCGGACTTCGACCTGCATGCGGTCTATGCGTTGCTGACGGAAAAAACCGTCGAGCGGCTCGCGGATTTCTACTGGCCGCAGCCGCCGGCGCTTGAGATTGCCGGCTCGCTGAAGTTGCCGGCGTGGACGAATACGCAACCGGGTTGGAATGGCGAAGTGCGCCCGACCGTGCGGCTGAACGGCGAGTTGGCGTTCACCAACGGCATGGTGATGGGCGCGCAGATTGATTCGGCGCGCACGCATTTTTCCTATTTGGATCAGGTCTGGCAGTTGCCCGACCTCGCGGTCGCACAGGCGAAAACGCGGCTGGAGATCGGCGGCTTCGAGGATGACGTGACGAAGAATTATCGCTGGCATCTTCGCGGCACCTTTGATCCGGCGGCAGCGCGGCCGTTTCTAACGGACAGCAACGCGGCGCGTGGTTTTGAACTGGTGAAATTGTCCGAACCGCTGGCGCTGGACGTGGACGTGACCGGTCGTTTGTATGACTTCGACAGCCTCGCGGTGGGCGGGCATCTGGCGTTGACGAACTTCGCGGTGCGGGAAGAACACTATGGCGATGTGACGGCGGAGGTAAATTACACCAATCGCGTGTTGACGTTATGGCAGCCGCTGATGCACACCGGCGCGCAAACCGCCACGGCGGACTCGGTCACACTGGATTTCAACCGGCAATTGATTTTGTTCACCAACGGCCTGGCCACCGCCGTGCCGGAACTGGTGGTGCATGCCATCGGGCCGAAGACGACCCATCTGGTGGCGCCGTATCATTTTCTGACGCCGCCGACCACGCGGGTGAACGGGCAGATTCCGTTGCGCAACATGAACGGCGGGCGCGAAATGGCGGACGTGGACATGCGCTTCGACATCATCAAAGGCGCGCCCTTCGAATGGCTCAAGCTCAAGACGACCAACATTACCGGCACCATCGTTTGGCGCGGGCAAACGCTCTTGTTGACGAACGTGGTGACGGCGTTTTACGGCGGCCTGGCGGACGGTTATGCGTATTTTGATTTTCATGTGCCGCATGATGGCGCGGATTATCGTTATGAAGTGAACATGACGAATGTGAATCTCCACACGCTGGCGCTGGCGTTAAGCTCGCCGACCAATCATCTCGAAGGCACGCTGGCCGGTCACATTGTCGTGACCAACGCCAGCACGGAAGACTGGCGGACGTTGAGCGGTCACGGCAATGTGAGCCTCCGCGACGGGCTGCTCTGGGACATTCCGATCATCAGCATTTTGTCGCCGGTGCTGAACACAGTTTCGCCGGGCTTGGGCAACAGCCGCGCGACGGAGGCCTTCGCCAGTTTTGTGATCACCAACCGGCTGATTTATTCCGACTCGCTGGAAATCCGCTCGACGTTGACGCGGCTGGAATATGCCGGGACGATGGACATGAACCAAAACGTGAACGCGCACGTCACCGCGAATTTGTTGCGCGACACCTGGGTGGTCGGCCCGCTGGTCAGCACGGTGCTGTGGCCGGTGAGCAAATTGTTTGAATATCACATCACCGGCCCGCTGAAGGATCCGCACAGCGAGCCGATTTTTGTGCTGCCGAAATTACTGCTGATTCCGCTGCACCCGATCCGCACGCTGGAGGATCTCATTCCCAACGGCGACACCTTTTCAACCCGACCGGCGGGTTGAACCAGCGCGATCATTAAATCAATTCTGCGTTCCGTCCGGCGTGACGGCATTCGCGTCCGGCACCTGGCTCGGCGGCGCGTTGGTGGAGACGCCCGTATTATGTTTGTTGGCTCTGGCGGCGGCCTTGGCGTCCCGTTCATCTTGGAGCTGCTGGAGGTGGTTCTCGGCGTCAACTTGTTTGAGTTCATCCTTGGTGTCCTGGGCTTCCGCATGATGAATTCCCGGCAGGCGCGCTTCTTCCTTCTTGGCTTGCAGCGAAGCCAGTTCGGGTGTTCTCAAAACCGTCGGGCGGATCAGCACCAGCAGCTCCTGGCGCGACTTGTTGCTGGAGCGCGAACTGAACAGGGCACCCAGCAGCGGAATGTCCTGCAAAATGGGAACACCGCTCTTGTTAAAATCTTTTTCCGAATAAATGGCCCCGCCAAGGATGATGCTATCGCGGTCCTTGACCGCCACATTGGACGACAGCGTTTTCGTGGCCGTGTCGGGCACCGGATTGCCGTCAATCGTCGTGTAGCCCGAGATGTCGTCAATTTCCTCCTGGATTTGCATCACCACCAAGCCGTCAGGATTGATGAACGGCGTGACGTTCAGGGAAACACCGACCGAGAGCTGCGAATAGGACGAGCCGATGCCCGTGGTGCCCCCATTGTAAGTGCTGTTCACATACGGCACGGTGCTGCCGACAAAGAACGAGGCCGGCTGTGCCTGAAAAGTCTGGATGCGTGGCTTTTGGATGATGTTGATGGAACTGTCGGAAGCCGCCGCCTGGATTGCCACATCATAGTCCGAATTTCCGATCTGGCCGAAATAGCTGAAACCGCTGGCCAGCGCGCTGTTCGTTCCATTGGCGATCAATGAGTTGGTGACAAAGCTGAAGAACTGCTGGCCGTTGTTGTAGCCGCCCGTGCCCTTGAAGTTGGGTGAACCGCTGATGGCGTTTTGATTTTGTATGGCGGAAACGCCGAGATTCCATGAATGGCCGAGCGATACCTCCATGATGACCGACTCGATGAGCACCTGCGACAGCAGCACGTCCAACTTGTCCACGATGTTCTTGATTCGTTCCATGTCCGCCCGCGTCGCAAAAATCAGCAGCGAATTGCTCCGCTGGTCGGCGATGATTTTCGTCTGGCCGAAAATCTGGATCTGGTCCTGCCCGCCGGGTGCGGACGCCTTTGCGATGATGGACTGCAACCGTTGCTGGAAGGTCGAGGCACCGCCGCTGGGCGTGCCGTTGGCCGTGTTGCCCATGCCGCCAAACTGGCTGCGCTGCTGGCCACCCGTGCCAGTGCCGCCTTGATAACCGCCTTGACTGTTCACTCCGCCCTGCATGCCGGTGCCGCCGGTGGAGGATCTGAAGCCGTTGCCGCTGCCAGAGGTTGAACCGGTGGAACCGCCGATGCTGACGGTGCTGCCGCCGCCGGCACCGCCGAGGCTGTTCAAAGCGTTGGCGATGTCGTCGGCCAGCGCGTATTTGATCGGGATGACTTCCGAGATGTATTCCGCCGGCACGGACACGTCCACGCGCTCGATCATCTGCATCATGCGCTTCACGTTTTCCGCGTTGTCGCGCAGCACGAGGATGCCGTTGCTGTCAAACGCCACGACGGCGTTGGGCAGCTTCGCGAACGGTGTGATCAGCGGCATCATCTCGCTGGGCTTGGTGAATTTCAACTGCACGATGCGCGTGACATACGCCCCTAGGTCGGGCAACTGGCCAGCCGAGTCGTCGCTGAACGCCGCCCCGGCCGTGCCGGCCTGGTCGGATTGCAGCACCTTCACAAATTTGTCGCCGACGTTGACCACGGAAATGCCGTTGAGCGAGAGCACCGCCTGCAAGGCTTCAATCGCCTCCGTCTTGGTCAGCGGAGTTTCCGTTTTCAAGATGATTTGCGCGGACGGCAGTCCCGCGCGCAGCAGCGTGCGTCCGACCAGCTTCGCATAGACTTCCAGCACCTGGCTTACGTCCACGCCCTGAAAATTGATGTTGCCCGCCGGAATCATTTCTTCCTGCGGCTGGCCATTTCCGGCAGCGGCATCAGGAGCGGCGGCGGTCGGAGCCGGGGCCGTCGCCGGATCAGCGGGCACGGCAGGGGTTGCTGGCACAGGTGCGGGCATGACGGAGGTCGTCGCCGGAGCATTGCCGGCCGGGGCGGCGGGAACGCGGTTGGTGGCCGGCCGGATGACCGGCATGGTTTGCGCCCAAAGGCCGAGGCCGGTTGTTAAAAATAGGATCAGGGCGAGCGTGGTGGTTTTCATTTTACCTTTGCGGATGCGGGTTTCGGGCTGGCGGCCTTGTCGTTCTTCTGGTAGCTGGCGACGAGCTGGATGTTGGCGTTGAGATGCTGTTTGGGCATGTCAGGCTGCAACTCCAGATCGCGCACCCGGATCATCGAGGCACCGGAGCCGAGCTTGTAAAGAAAATCCACCAGTTGCTTGTCATCGGCGAGCACGGTGATGTTCTGCACCTGCTCGACGAAGAACGCGTCGTTCGTGCGCGTGATTTGGCGCGAGTTGTTGGCGATGCTCACGCCGCTCTGGGTGGATTGCGCCTGCAGGGTGCGCAGCATGTTGATGCCCTGGTTTTCCAGTGCGACGAATTCGCCCTGGCTCTGCAGGCTGCTGACCTGTTTCTGGTAGGTCTCCGTCTGCGCGATGGCTGTCTGATAAAGCTTTAGTTTGCTCCGGGCCGCGTCCCGGCGGCGGTTCAGGTTGCCCCAGTCGGAGAAATGCGGCCAGACGAACACATAATTCAGCACGAGAAACACCACCACCACCACGCCGATGGCAAGGCGGCGTTCCAACGGACGGAGTTGGGCAAGATATTTTTTCATGGCGCGTCCGCCTCCGTGTGCCGCAGTTCCAGACTGAAATTCCAGCTCGCCTGGGTGCCGCTTTGGCGGTAGGTCGGCTGCTGGTCGCCGCCTTCAACATTGAACATCGGCTGGCCGTTCAATTCGGCCTTGCGCAGTGCGTCGAAGAAATCGGTGATCTGGGTGATTTGATCGGAGGCCACGGTGCCGTTGAGTGAAAGCTGGTGGCCGTCGCCGAAGCTGAACCGCTGCAGGGTGATTCCCGGCGGCAGCAGGTCCGCCACGAGCTTCCAGCAGTCGAGCGCCGCGTATTTCAAGTCCTGCCGTTCCTTGAGCACCATGTAACTCGCCTTGAGTTCAAGGGCGTTTGTGTAACTGCCGCTGAGGGACGCGACCTGCTGCTCGACTTTGTTGGTCTGGTAGCCGAGCACGGTGGTGGCGCAAAAATATATCACCACGCAGGCCGCATACAAAACGCCCGTGGCAAACAGCCCGTGCAGCCAGAGCCGGTCAAAAAACTGTTCCCGGTAACGCGCTGAAAACTCAGCGGGCATCAGCGCCGCGTTGCTGTCCGCCGCCGCCACCGCGCGCCGCGCCGTGTGCGCCGCCAGTTCCGGCACCGGCACCGGCGGGGTCACCTGCACCGGTTCGCCCAGGCCGGTGCGCAAAAAAGTTTCCCATTCGCCCGCCAGCCCGCCGGCGGCCACCAGGTGCCATTTCGGCTGTGCCGTGAGCCAGCCTTCGAGTTCGCCCGCCCACGCCAGTTGCGCGAGCTGAGCCTGCAGGCTTTTTGCGCGGTCACCTTCGGCCGGCAGCACGATATAGCTCAGGTTCCGGAGCGCGCCGCCGAACCACCACGCCACCAGCGCGGCGTTCTGGCCGTTCAACAGGGCCGGGAAAACCCACGCGCCGTCTTCGGTTGCGTCCGTCGCCGCCAACTGGTCGAGCATCGGCGCTTCCAGCCGGTCGGCGAGAAAACCCTGTGTCTCCAGCTTGCCGAGAAATTCCTCCACCACATTGCGCTCGACGATGACCACGATGACCGTCTGCAAATTCTCGGCCGGCGACTGCGGCAGAATCTCCAGCGTCCAGACAATTTGCGTGACGGGCACCGGCGACAGTTTTTCCAGTTGCAGTTCCACCATCGAAAGCGTTTCACCGAAGCTGCTTTTGGGCAGTTCGATGACGCGCAGGAAAATATTTTCCGGCGGCAGCCAAGCGACGTTCAGACGGGGTTGCCACAACGAAGTCCACGATTTGGAAACAGCCGCAGGCAACTGCTGGCCGGGCGCGCTGCTGGCTTCACGGTTCAACGCGCCGCTTTTGGCGTCGAACTGCCAGAGGCGGTTCGCGTCGGGCGCGGAGTGCAGGATATTGCAAGAATACCAGCGTTTGCTTTTTGCGTGCATGGGATATGTCGGCGATGTCGGAACAGCCGTTTGCAATGGAAGCGCTTGGACAACCTCCGATTCTCCACCGCTTTGGTTTTTCACCAATGATCGCCGCACCAGCCAAATTCCAAACAGTAACAGCAGAATCTGTCCTACCAACCTTCCCGCAAATGCACCAAAAATCGAAAGCCATTGATTGTCTGGAATCGAATGTCCTTTAGGGCCAAGAAAAACGTGGAAGGTTCCAACCAGGGCAATTGCAACAAGAATCGTCAGATAGAGCGAACCAAGAATCAAGAAACCGCCGAATAAACGGCACACCCATTGTAGCCAGGTTGGTAAAGGACGGGGAGCGGCTTTCATTGGCGCGGGATGAATTGCGTTTTGTCCTCGCCGCCGGCCAGCGATTCGAGATGTTCCTCCATCTGCGTCACGCGCAAAACTTCCTCGATTGTGGTTTCGCCGCCTTTGACCTTGATCCAGCCGTCGTCGCGGAGCGTGCGCATCCCGGCTTCAATTGCGCGCTGGGCGATGGCCACGGCGGACGCGCGGCTCATGACCAGCGGCCGGATGGCCTCGGTGACGACGAGCAATTCGTAGATGCCTTTGCGGCCCTGATAACCCTGCTGACGGCATTCCTCACAGCCCGCGCCGTGCCAGACTTTCGCCGTGTCAATGTCCGCCGCTGGAAAACCGATCTTCCGCAAATAATCGCGCGACACGACCTGCTCGGTCTTGCAGTGCTTGCAAATCGTGCGGACGAGCCGTTGCGCCATCACGGCCTCAACCGACGACGCCACGAGAAACGGCTCGATGCCCATGTCAATCAACCGCGTGAACGCGCTCGGCGCGTCGTTCGTGTGCAGCGTGCTGAAAACCAAGTGACCGGTGAGCGAGGCGCGGATGGCGATTTCCGCCGTTTCCGAATCGCGAATTTCTCCGACCATCACCACGTTCGGGTCCTGCCGCAAAATGTGGCGCAAGCCCATCGCGAACGTCAGCCCGATGTCCGAGCGCACGGCGATCTGGTTGATGCCCTTCAATTCATATTCAACCGGCTCTTCAATCGTGATGATGCGTTTCGTGACCGAGTTGATGGAGCTTAAAAACGCGTAGAGCGATGTGGATTTGCCGGAACCGGTCGGGCCGGTGACGAGGAAAATCCCGTGCGGCTTGACGATGACTTCGCGGATGGCGTTTTCCTCGGCGGGCGCGAAGCCGAGTTTGTCCAGCGAAAGGAAAATTTTCCCGCGCGTCAGCAGACGCAGCGAGACGCTCTCGCCATAAACCGTCGGCACGGTGGAGACGCGGATGTCAATTTCCTCGCCCTTGATGCGGACGTTGATGCGGCCGTCCTGCGGCAGGCGTTTTTCGGCGATGTTCATCCCGCTCATCACCTTGATGCGCGAGATGAGCGCGGCCTGGTAGCGCTTCAACTGCGGCGGCATCGGCGTCTGGTGCAGAATGCCGTCAATGCGGTAGCGAATGCGCAGTTCGTCCTCCGCCGGTTCAAAGTGAATGTCCGTCGCGCGATCCTTGAACGCTTCCCAGATGATCTGGTTCACGAACTTGATGACGCTGGCCTCCTGGTCGTCCTCGGTGATTTCCTTGTCGGTGGCGATTTCCAGCTCCATGGACTCCTCGCCCATTTCGTCGAGCGTTTCGGCGCCAACGCCGTAATACTTTTTCAACGCCTTCTCGATTTCCGCCTTCGTTGCGAGCGCGAATTGCACCGGCATGTGCGCGTCGAACTTCACCGCGTTCATCATTGCCGCGTCAAACGGATCGCTCACGACGACTTGCAAGGTGCCGTTTTCCAAGGCGGTGGGCAGCACGGAATATTGAAACGCGATCTTCGTGGAAAGCTTGTTCCGCGCCTCCGTGGCGATGGCAAGTTTGGGCAGATCCAGATACGGCCAGCCGAGCGCCGTCGCGAGCCGCTGCATGAATACGTCCTCGGCCACGCCGCGTTCGCGCGCGACAAACGTCAGCAGCGGTTCGGCCGAGCCGCCGTCCGCCGCCGTGCGCCAGGTCTTCTGCCAGTCGTTAAACTGGGCCGGCGACGCCTCGGCGACCGACGCGACGAGATTTTTTACCGAGTTAAAAGCCATTCGTTACCCCTGATTCAACAGCAGGAGCCGCGAAAAGTTGCAGAAAATGAGAACAAACTCAATCACGAACAGATGCCCAAGCAGTCCGCTGACACCAAAACCAACGCTGAATTCTTTTGAATTCACGGCGGTTTGTGTTTATCCGTGTCGGAATGAAGCAATTTGCCACCCTCACCGTCATCGGCCGCGACAAGACCGGCGTTATTGCCCGCGTCACGAATTTCCTGTTCGAGCAGCACGCCAACATCGAGGCGCTGGAGGAACAGGTCACGCGCGGCCAGTTCAGCATGACGCTCCAGGCTTCGTGGAAAAGCAGCGAGCTGAAGCCGGACGCGCTTCGCGCCGGACTCGACACGCTCGCCAAAGCGCTCGGGATGGAAATCAAGCTGCGCCTGACCGACCCCAAACGCCGCCAGCGGTTCGCCATCATGGTCACCAAGGAGACGCACTGCTTCGACGCGCTCATGGCGGCGAAGCTGAAGGCCGAGCCGGCGCTCGTCATCGGCAATTACGATGATTTCGCGCCGCGCGCCAAAAAATTCAAGCTGCCGTTCGCGCACATCAACTGGAATGACCGCGCGCAGGCTGAAAACCGCGCGCTGCAACTGATCGAGGAACACGAGATTGATTTCATCGTGCTGGCGCGCTTCATGAAAATTTTGTCGCCGAACTTCGTGTGGCGCTACAAGAACAAGATCATCAACATCCACCCGTCGCTGCTGCCGAGCTTTCCCGGCCCGCAGGCTTACCGGCAGGCGTATGAGAGCGGCGTCAAGATTGTCGGCGTCACGGCGCATTTCGTTTCGATGCGGCTGGACGAAGGCCCGATCATCGCGCAGGGCGCGTTTCATACGCGGCCCGGCATGGCGCTCAAGGAACTCGTCGCGCGTGGCCAGCAGCTCGAAGCCGGCGTTCTCGTCAAAGCCGTGAAATTGTATCTCGGCAAGCGGCTCGATGTTTATTGGGGCGTGGTGAAGGAGGTTTGAGTTGGGTATTCCAGAACAACATCCCTCGACTCGCGTTTTCAAAGTGCTATTTTATCCGCGTGAATGATCTCCTCATCGGCCTCGTTGGTGCGGTGCTGGCCACGAACCAGCCGCTGGCCGTCAGCAATCTGGTCCAGCAGCAAACCGGCGTCTCGGTCGTGATGGCCAATCCCAACGACCCGGTGGAACTGGAACTGGACAAGCTGATGGCCGACGACGACGCGGCGACGGCCGAGGTGGACAAATGGATCCGTGACAACAACGATTTCTTCGCGCAGGGCGCCGGCCTGCCGAAGGAGGAATTGAAAAAGCGCATCATGAACCGCTTCGCGTCAGTCCGCAAAAACTACGAGGATTTTCTGAAGCGGCATCCCGATTCGGCACACGGCTACCTGGCCTACGGCAGTTTTCTCAACGACATCGGTGAGGAGGATGCCGCCGTGGACCAATACGAAAAATCGCGCCAGCTCGACCCGAAGAATCCCGCCGTCTGGAACAACCTCGCGAATTATTACGGCGAACACGGCCCGCTCACCAACGCCTTCATGGATTATGCGAAGGCGATTGAACTTAATCCCGCCGAGCCGATTTATTATCAGAACATGGCGACGACGGTTTATCTTTACCGCAGGGACGCGCGCGAATTTTACCATATCACCGAATCGCAGGTGTTCGACAAAGCGCTCGGGCTTTACCAGCAGGCGATGAAGCTCGACCCGGAAAATTTCCCGCTCGCGACCGACTACGCACAGAGCTACTACGGCATCCGCCCGCTGCGCACCAACGACGCGCTCGTCGCCTGGACCAACGCGTTGCACATCGCCCGCGACGATGTCGAGCGGGAAGGCGTCTATCTCCATCTGGCCCGCATCAAAACGTCCATCGGGCAATACGACGAGTCCCGCGCGCTGCTCGATAGCGTGACCAACACCGCGCTCACCGACATGAAAATCCGGCTTCAACGCAGCCTGCACGACCACCAATTTCCGCCGACCAATGTGGAGGAGGTGGCGACCAACTCAATTTCCGTTTCCACCAACGCCCCGGGGAAAAAATGAATGAAGAATGCAGAATGAAAAATGAAGAATTCATGGACGCAGCCCGGCCGATTTTTCTTCATTCTTCCTTCCTCATTCTGCATTTTGATCGCCATGAGCTTTTACGACAAATTGAAATTTGACGCCAACGGCCTGATTCCCGCGATCATCCAGGAACAGAAAACCGGCCGCGTGGTGATGATGGCGTGGATGAACCGCGCGTCGCTGGCGGACACCATCAAGACCGGCAAGACGCATTTCTGGAGCCGCTCGCGCCAGAAATACTGGATGAAGGGCGAGGAGAGCGGCAACACGCAAACCGTGAAGGACATCGCGTTCGACTGCGACGGTGACGTGCTGCTCATCCAGGTCGAGCAAAAAGGGCCGGCCTGCCATGAGGGCTACAATTCCTGTTTCTTCCGCTCCATCGAGGGCAACGGCGAGACGTTCAAGACCACCGAACCGCAAATCCTCACGCCGGAGCAGATGTATAAAAAGAAAAGTTGAAGTGTGTATTGAACAAGATTACAGACGCTCGAATGCGCCTTTGACCAGAATTTATTGACCTGAAAACCGGCTATTCTCGCAAAACACATAGCCTGATATCGGATGGTTAATGAGCGACGACACTCTTTCATCACCGGACAGTTCCCAGCCCGCGACGCCGCATCGCCGGCGCGTGCGCTATTCCGGCAAAAACCCGCGCCGGTTCGAGGAGAAATACAAGGAGCGCGACCCGCAGCGTTACGCCGACACCGTCGCCAAGGTGCTCGCGTCCGGCAAGACGCCCGCCGGCACGCACCGGCCCATCATGTTGGCGGAAATCCTCGCCACGCTCGCGCCAAAACCCGGCGAACTCGTCGTGGATTGCACGCTCGGCTACGGCGGTCACGCGCAGGAAATTCTCAAGAAAATCCAGCCCGGCGGCCGCTTGCTCGGCCTCGACGCCGACCCGGTGGAATTGCCGAAAACGGAAGCCCGTCTGCGCGCCGCCGGTTTTGGCCCGGAAATATTAACGGCCATCCGCAGCAATTTCGCCGGCCTGCCGTCGGCGCTCGCTGAATTTGGAGCGCGGCTGTGGTCGCAGACCCAGCCGCAGCAGCTTGAAAATGATGAGCGTACTGCGGCTGATGCTTCGCACACAGCCGTGCGCCGGGCAGATTGCATCCTCGCCGATCTCGGCGTGTCGTCCATGCAGATTGACGATCCGGCGCGCGGCTTTTCCGTGAAGACCGACGGCCCGCTCGACATGCGCATGAATCCGCAGCGCGGTTTTCCGGCGTCGGCGTTGCTGGAAAAAACTTCGGCTGCGGCGCTGGCGAAATTATTTCCGGAAAATGCCGACGAGCCGCGCGCCAACGAACTCGCCGCCGCGCTCGCCGGAAAGAAATTTGCCACCACGAAGTCGCTCGCCGCCGCCATCCGCACCGCCTCGCCGCGCCTGGGCAAGGATGAACTCGATCTCACCGTGCGCCGCGTGTTTCAGGCGTTGCGCATTGCGGTGAACGACGAGTTTTCCGCGCTCGACATGCTGCTGCGCCATCTGCCGGCGTGCCTCAATCCCGGCGGGCGCGTGGCGATTTTGACGTTCCATTCCGGCGAAGACCGGCGCGTGAAAAAATCGTTTGCGGCCGGCCTGCGCGACGGACTTTACGCCGCCATTGCCGACGAGGTGATTCGTCCCACGCCCGAAGAACGGCACGACAATCCGCGCTCCTCGCCTGCCAAGCTGCGCTGGGCGCGCAAGTCCGGCTGAATTTGCATTTCGCAGGGTGCGTGTCATATTTCGCCCATGCTGGCGACACCGGAACTGATCCGCGAAACGAGTCAACGCGCGCAACTGGAAGAGCTGCTTCCGCGTTGGCGCGAAGTGCCGCTGTATCGCGAGCTGCTGGCGCGGATCAACTGCCCGCAATTGGACTTCGATTGTTTCCAGAGGCTGCCGCTGATGGCGAAGCCGGAAATGCGGAAGAATTTCCCGGATAATTTTCTTTCCGCCGGGCAATCACTTGACCGGTTGCTGGAGAAAAACCTGATCGAGCTGGAACACACTTCCGGCACGTCATCGGAACGGCTGCCGGTGATCTTCGGTCACGGTTGGTGGAACGTGCAGGAAGAACGCGCGCTGCGGCTGAACAGTTTTGTTGCGAAAGTTTTGGACGAGCATCCTCATGCCCGCCGCGCCACCATCACGTCGCCGTCGTGCAACGGCCTGACCTGTCCGACGGTCTGGATGTCGCGCGAGCAGCGCACCATCGGCAACGCGCTGTTCGTGAATCTCGCGCGCATCCCATTTCTTTTGGGCGATGCAGAACTGGCGCACATGGCGAAGGAAATCACCGACTGGTCGCCGCAATTTCTCGACGTGGATCCGGTTCACGGCGCGCGGTTCGCGCTTTATTGCGAGCAGCACGGCCTCAAATTTCCATCGCTGAAGTTCATTCTA
>Ga0182016_10003425_pt1 | contig 18135 bp, 17 predicted proteins | sample 712S2MmetaG_FD_120491 | JGI IMG/M metagenome (GOLD analysis project Ga0182016, IMG submission 120491) | Permafrost microbial communities from Stordalen Mire, Sweden - 712S2M metaG | ecosystem: Environmental > Terrestrial > Soil > Wetlands > Permafrost | place: Sweden: Stordalen | collected...
CTCCCTCTGTCGCCACTCCCTCTGTCGCTGCTCCCTCTGCCGCTGCCTCATCCCTCGCCGCTCCCGCCCCCGGCGGTACGGCGGTGGTCGTGGTGCCGGTCGCCGCTCGTCCCGTAGAGCCGGCATGGGAAGGTCCGGCCCGGGCCGGACGATAGGGGCTGGCCTCCGCGGAGCCGGTCTGGCTGCGCACGGCGCGGGCGGCCAAGGGGTTCATGCCCGACGCCGAGGGCCGGGCGCTATACGATGCCGGCCTGGTCGCCGGGCCCAGTGGCCTCGGCCCCTTGCTGGAGGTCGGGACGTACTGCGGGAAATCGGCCGTCTACCTCGGGGAGGCGGCCCGCCGGACAGGGACGCTCCTGTTCAGCATCGACCACCACCGGGGCTCGGAGGAACTCCAGTCCGGGTGGCCGCACCATGACCCCGAGGTCGTCGACCCGCTCACCGGGGCCATCGACACGCTCCCGTTTGCCCGCCGTACGATCCGGGAGGCCGGTCTCGAGGCCAGCGTCGTCCTGGTGGTAGGGGAGTCTGTCCAGGTGGCGGGGGCGTGGGCGGCACAACTGTCGCTGCTGTTCATCGATGGCGGCCACGGGGCCGAAGTGGCGTGGGCGGACTACAGGTGCTGGGCCCCCAAGGTGGCGGTGGGGGGGACGCTGGCCCTGCATGATGTCTTCGCCGATCCCGCCGAAGGGGGGCAGGTGCCCTACGACATCTTCTGCCAGGCCCGGGCGTCGGGCCAGTGGCAGGAGGCGGGTTCGGTCGGCTCGCTCCGCCTGCTGCGTCGCACCCACGTGCCGCGCCCCGCTTGACCAGCCCAGGGCAGCCAGTTTTGCCGGACGGGGCCGCTCATCCCTTCAGTGTGATGACCTCATCGCCCCCCGACAAGAGGGCCACCAGGTCCGCCTGGGAATGCACGCCAAACCGTTCGAAGATGGCAGACAGGTGGTTGCGCACCGTGCTCTCGCTGACAAAGAGCTTGTCGGCGATCGTTCGTACGCGCTCGCCGCGCATCAGGTGGCTCAGGACTTCCCACTGCCGGGCGCTCAGGGTGCTCAGCTGAGGGAAGCGCACGGCCTCGGGCAAATGCTGGACGCTGAGCAGGACGCCGGTGGCATCGACGACCCGGCCATTGTTGCAAAGCTCGACGACCAGGGGCACGATCATGGGGTCAAATTTGCGACCGGACCAGCGTCGGAGCTCGTCAATGGCCCCTGCCGCGCTCATCGCTCCGGGCCCGTACGGGCGAGGGCGGGTCAGGGAGTCAAGCTTACTAGCGACGGCGATGATGCGTCCCAGGAGGGGGATTTGGTCACCCTTCAGGCCGTCGGGATAACCGGAGCCGTCCCATCGCTCATGGTGAGCCCGGACCGCGGCTGCGATCGGCGCCAGGGCCGGTGAAACTGCGAGCAACAGGTCGCCTCCGACGGCGGGGTGGGCGCGCAATTCCAGCTCATCGGCTTCGTCCAGCGGGCCCACCTGGTGCAGCACCTCGACGCGCGTTGTGAGCTTGCCGACATCGTGGAACATCGCCGCCCACCACACCGTCAGGATCTCCTGCTCCGAAAGATTGAGGAGGCCCGCGATGGAGGCAGAGGTGTGGGCCGTCCGCAGCGAATGCTCGGCTGTATCAGGATCATAGATCGCGGCCGCTCCGTCCAACGTCGGAAGAGACTGTGGTTGCGTAACCGCGTCAGGTGTCATCAAAAGTCCAATTGGACTGTACCACCCGGTCCCCCCGGCCTTATCGCAACGGACATGGGCGGACATCACGGTTTAGTCACTGCTCAGTTGGGTCATCTACCCCAACTAGGAGCTATTACTAGCTCGGGTACGCCCAGGCCGGTGCGAGCCGACTTGACCAGCTCAGGGCGGCCAGCTTGACCAGCTCAGGGCGGCCAGCTTGACCAGCCTCAGCGGGCGGGCCACGCTAGAGCCCACATGTCCGGTCGGCGCACCAGGTTTGCTCGGCTGGAGATAGGGCCCGCCGGCGCCCGTCCCCAAGCCGGCGCCAACCCCCTTCCGCTCGCTACGGCCGTGCCGGGCTCCAGGGCCAGCCAACGAGACCACCTCCGCGTCGCCCTGCTCGTCTACCGGGGCAATCCTCGATCGGGTGGCCAGGGCGTCTACACCCGCTACCTGTCCCGGGAGCTGGCCCGCCAGGGCCACGACGTAACCGTTCTCGCCGGGCAGCCCTGGCCCGTCCTGGGCGACGGTGGCGCTGGCGACGGCGGTGACGGTGGCGGCGGCGGTGGCGGCGACGGTGACGGTGGCGGCGACGGTGTGAAGTTGGTCAAGGTCCCCAGCCTCGACCTGTACCGGGAGCCCGACCCTTTCCGCCTGCCCCGGCCCCGTGAGATCCGTGACTGGGCCGACCTGGCCGAGGTGGGGACGATGATGACGGGCGGCTTTCCCGAGCCCCGCACCTTCAGCCTGCGGGCGCGACGAGTGCTGGCGGGCTGGAAAGGTGGGTTGGACATCGTGCACGACAACCAGTCCTTCGGCACCGGGCTGGTGGGCATCATGCGCGACGGCTGGCCTCTCATCGGCACGTGCCATCACCCGGTGACCGTCGACCGGTTGGTGGACCTGGCCTACGCCGCCACCTGGCAGCGCGAAATGTCGCTGCGGCGCTGGTACGGCTTCGTCCGCATGCAAAACCGGGTGGCCCGGCGCCTGCCCCGTCTGCTCACCGTGTCCTCCACGTCGCGGCGCGACATCGTCGAACAGATGGGCGTCGCCCCCGAACGCGTCGCCATCGTCCCCATCGGCGCCGACCACGAGCTTTTCCGCCCCGAGCCGGGCCGCGGCCGGTCCCGGCGGGTGCCGGGGCGGGTCATGACGACGGCGAGCGCCGACGTGCCCCTCAAAGGGCTGTCCTACCTGCTCGAGGCGCTGGCCAAACTGCGCACCGACGAGCCTGCGGCCCACCTGGTCGTAGTGGGCGAGCCCCGCCCGGCCAGTGATGCCGCTCGGGCCATCGAGCAACTGGGCCTGGAAGGGGCGGTGACGTTCCGGCCCGGGGTGAGCGACGCCGAACTGGTCGAGCTTTACCGGGAAGCGTCGGTGGTGGCCGTGCCCTCCCTTTACGAGGGATTTTCTTTGCCCGCCGTGGAGGCGATGGCGTGCGAGGTCCCGGTGGTGGCGACGATGGGGGGCGCCCTGCCCGAGGTCCTGGGCCCTGACGGCTACGCCGCCCTCTTGGTGCCGCCGGCCGACGCCGGTGCCCTGGCTATGGCCCTGCGCCGGCTCCTGTCCGCCACCCCCGGGGGAGCGACCGATCTGGCCGCCCGCCTGGGCCACAATGGCCGGCGCCGGGTGCTGGAGCGCTTCACCTGGGCCCGGTGCGCCACCGGTGTCGTAGAGCAGTACCGCCACGTCCTGGCTGAGCACGAAAGCAGGCGGGACCTCCCCTCATGCTGACGGTGCGCTACGGCTGGCTCGGCGTGACCGCGGGGCAGCGCCTGCTCGACTTCGGCTGCGGCGGCGGCCGCCATGCCCTGGAGGCCATGCGCCGGGGGGCGCTGGCAACGGCGCTCGACTCGGACCGCAAGGAGATCGAGGGAGCTGCCGCCTGGATGGCGACGATGCGGGCCGAGGACAAGGACACAGCCAACTCGGGTGGCGAGGGCCACGTTGTGGTCGGCGACGGGCGGGCGTTGCCCTTCCCCGACTCCTGCTTCGACAAGGTCATCGCCGCCGAGGTGATGGAGCACGTGCCCGACGACGCCGCCATTTTGGCCGAACTGGCCCGGGTGCTGCGCCCCGGCGGGACGATGGCGGTTACCGTGCCCCGTTGGTTCCCCGAGGTCGTCAACTGGGCCCTGTCCGCGGATTACCACAAGGTCCCCGGCGGCCACGTCCGCATCTACCGCCGCGCCCAGTTGTGCGCCAGGTTGCGGGGCGCCGGCCTGGTCCCGGGCCGGTCGCACCATGCTCACGCCTTGCACAGCCCGTACTGGTGGCTGCGCTGCGCCGTCGGCGTCGGCCGGGAGGACAACCGGTTTGTCAAGGCCTACCACCGGTTCCTCGTCTGGGACATGACGGCCCGCAACCCGTTCGCCCGCTGGCCCGAGGCGCTGCTAAACCCGGTCTTGGGCAAAAGCCTTGTTATTTACTGCCAAAAACCATGACCCCAGAACCATGACCCCAGAACCATGACCCCAGAACCATGAGCTCATTGTTGCCGGCCGAGATCGACCAGACGGCGTCGTGGATCGCGTCGTTGCAATTGCCCAACGGCCTCATCCCCTGGTACCGGGGTGGGCACGGCGATCCTTGGAACCACGTGGAGGCGGCTATGGCTTTGGCCGCGGCCGGGCGGTGGCCCGAGGTCGAAAAGGCTTTTGAGTGGCTGGCGGCCCAGCAGTTGCCCGATGGGAGCTGGTGTACTTTCTACGTCGCCGACGGCGTTACCGAACCGAGGCGCGACCCTAATGTCTGCGGCTACCCGGCCACCGGGGCGTGGTGGTGCGCGCAGTTGAGGCAGGACGGCCCGGCCTGGCTCGAGACGGTATGGCCGATGATAGAGCGCGCCATTACCTGGTGCCTGCGTTATCAGCGCCCAGGCGGGGAAATCGTATGGTCGGTCGGCGCCGACGGTGCCCCCGGTAATTTCGCATTGTTGGCGGCCAACTCGTCGCTCCAACAATCCTTGCGAAGTGCGGCAACAATCGCCGCCGTGGTCGGCCAAGAGCGGACCGGCTGGGTGGCGGCGGCGGACCGGGTAGCGATGGCTGTGGCGGGAAAGCCGTTGACCTTTGCCCCCAAACAGCGCTGGGCCATGGACTGGTACTACCCCGTGCTGAGCGGTGCGGTAGAGGCCGACGAGGGGCGCCGGCGCCTGGCCGGGCGCTGGGACGAATTCGTGGCCGAAGGACTGGGCGTCCGCTGCGTGGCCGACAATTTCTGGGTCACGGCGGCCGAGACGGCCGAATGTGCCATGGCCGTGAACAGAGCGGGCTGTCCCGGCGATGCAGAGAAACTACTGTCCTGGACGCAGCACCTGCGCGCCGATGACGGCGCCTACTGGACGGGCTGTGCCCACCCCCAATGCGTTCGTTTCCCCGGTGGGCAGAAAAGCACCTATTCTGCGGCGGCGGTGATAATTGCCGACCACGTGCTCGGCCGGCGCAGCCCGGCGGCCGCTGTTTTCCAGCCCGAAGCCCAGGTTGAAGATGTGGCCGCTACGCCCGGCCACGGCCAGGACGGCCAAGACGGGCCCGGCGGCGAAGCAGGCGGTGGGGCCGAGGTTGACCGCCGCGCCCACTGCATAGCGCCCCTTGTACGGGGGGGCTAAATGCGGCTTACCTACGGCTTACGACTCCGGCTGCGAACTCTACGAGCCCTTTGGCGAGTCGCATGGCGGTCCGAAGGTCGGCGGCCGAAACGTAGATCACACCGTACTGGGCGGTGTCTTTCAGATCGACCAGTCGCTCGAGCTTTGCAGCGGCGAGGTCACCAGCGGGAGCGATCTGGCGTAGCAGGTCCGCGGCGGCGCGGTGGTCCTGTGCCCTGGATCTGCGACCGAGTGCCGCGCAGCAGGCGGCGTCCGAAGCAGCGATGCCAGCCAACACAGCGAGTGAAGCAGCAACGTTTGCCGCTGAACTGAGCACGTCCGCTTCGGTTTGGACAAGCTCTGCCACCTCCTCGAACTTGCGTGCTTGATCAAGGCGGACGCCGGCATCGGCCTTTGTGCAGGTTGCCGTGCGCGGGGTCGCCCTAGCGCTCACTTCCGGCCCTTTCAGGCGTAGTCAGAGGACTGGTATCGGTGAGCAAGACGCTATCCCGGCGCAAGCTAGCGACTATCGGCTCGTTGCGGTGCATCATGTCGGAGATTTGAGCTGGGGTGACTTGGATGATACTTGCACGGTTTCCTGACCACCTCAGGATCGACCGAGCCAAGTCGTCTACCGCGCCTGCCCAGAGTCGGTCGGTCTCGTCGACGTTCTCAGGCCTTACGACGAGGACGTCGATGTCGGACGCTGGGTCACCGTCCCCCCGGGCCGCCGAGCCAAACACCGCTGCCGCTGCCGGGGGCATCGGCCATTGCTTCAACTGTTGCCGGATTCTCTCGAACAACCGTCCACGCAGGTCCAGCAGCGCGACTGCGGCGTCAGCAGCCACATGATCGCGGTTGAGGCGGTACAGCTGGGCGGATCCCGCTTCGAGAACCTCCAAAAGCCCGTGCGCGACCATCCGCTTAAGGATGTTCTGGACGGCTTGCAAGCTACGCCCGCTCAGGCGCTGGATCTCTCGGCCAGTCAGGGCCCGGGTGGTCCCAGCAACGACTGTAAGCACATCGGCGTCGGCACTTGGCACAACAGCAGTGGCTGGTTTTGACAGGTCCATTCTGCGCTCCTCTCGTGCATCATACTAACAGAGCGACTGGTATATCAGTCACACGACAGGAATATCGGTCAAGTGACTGGTATATCGGTTGCCATGCCCGGCTGACACGGGGAGGTCCGCTTGGGCCCTTGGTCCCGGGTGCGCCTACCGCGTTTGTGGAGGGTGGCACCAGCGAGGCCGTACCGCAAGGGGCTTCATGCCGAGGCGTCGTCCCTGGAGCGGGCCGTCTCGGTGTGGACCAGTTCGACCAGGCGGGCGAGCTGATCGGGGTCGGTGGCGGGCAGGACGCCGTGGCCCAGGTTGAAGATGTGGCCGCGGCGCCCGGCCACGGCCAGGACGGCCCGGGCCTGTTCGGCCAGAACGGGCCAGGGGGCGAAGCAGGCGGTGGGGTCGAGGTTGCCCTGCACACCCACGCCGGGACCGACGCGCCGGCGGGCCTCGTCCAGCGGTACCCGCCAGTCGACGCCTACGACGTCGGCGCCCGCCCGGGCGAAATCGGCCAGTAGCTCTCCCGCCCCTACGCCGAAGACGATGCGGGGGACCTGCTGGGGCTCTAGCCCGCTCACGACGTGGTGGAGAGCGGGCCAGACGTAACGGCGGTAGTCGGCGGGGGAGAGGGCACCGCCCCAGCTCTCGAAAATCTGGACGGCGTCGGCCCCCGCCGCCACCTGGGCGCGCAGGCTGGCCAAAGTGATCTCGGCCAGTCGTTGCATGAGCTCCGCCCACAGATCGGGCTCGGACCACATCAACGCTTTGGCCTTGGCGAAGCCCTGGGACGGGCCGCCCTCCACCAGGTAGCTGGCCAGGGTGAACGGGCCACCGGCGAAGCCGATAACCGGTACCGGCTCGGGCAGGTGGCTGAGCTCGGCGGTGACAAGACGGAGGGCCTCCTCGACGAAGGGGGCCGGGACCGGGCGCAGACGGTCGAGATCCTTGGCGTCCCGGAAGGGTTTTTCCACCACCGGCCCGGTGCCCGGGGCGACGTCGACGCCGAAGTCGATGACGGGGACGACGATGTCCGAAAAGAGCACTGCCGCGTCCACGCCGTAGCGTCGGACGGGCTGCAGGGTCAGCTCGGCGGCCAGAGCCGGGTCCCTCACTGCGTCCAGGATGCTCCCCGGCCCCCGCCGGGCGCGGTACTCGGGCAACGAACGGCCGGCCTGGCGCATGAACCATACCGGCGTATAAGGCACGGCCTGGCCCCTGCACGCGGCGAGAAAAGGGGGTAGGTCAGTGGCCATGGGCCCAACGCTACCGGGCCTCGCGGTGGCCGGCTCAGGGTGGTCCGGTCGCGCACCGGGGCGCCCCCCGGCTTGCGGCGTGCCCGCCGGCCCATAAGAGTAGGAAGTTTGGCCTATGCCGCACCCTGACCTCCAAGCTGAACAGGCACACCTGGACCGGGCGCTGGCGCGCCTGGAGGCCGTCCGGGCCCAGACGCAGGAACAGTTGAAGGAAGCCTTTCGGGAGAGGGGCGGCACCTTTCAGTCCTTTACCGAGCGCGACATCCGGGTCCGCCACAGCCTCAACCGTTTAGAGAAGCTGGAACTGGGCCGGGAGTCGCTCATCTTCGGGCGCATCGACGCCATCGGCCCGGCCTACCCACCTGGCCCGGCCGACGCTCCTGGCCCGGCCTACCCACCTGGCTCGGCCGGCGCAGCTGTCCCGGTCGGCGCAGCTGTCCCGATCGGGGCGGGCAACGGGACGCTGGAGAGCTTCCACATAGGGCGCCTGGCCTTATCGGACGCCGACCACGAACCGCTGGTGGTGGACTGGCGGGCGCCGGTGGCCGAACCGTTCTACCGGGCCACGGGCGCCCACCCCATGGGCTTGCGCCGCCGTCGGCATTTCCTCACCGAAGGCCGGCACCTGCTCGACATCGAGGACGAACTTTTCGCTCCTGGCGGTTCCGAGGGGGCGGCGGAGACGCTCGGGCTCAGCGGCTCGAGCGTGCTCATGGCCGCCTTGAGCCGGGCGCACACCGGCCGTATGCGCGACATCGTCGCCACCGTCCAGGCCGAACAGGACGAGATCATCCGGGCGCCGCTGGCCGGGGTGCTCGTAGTGCAAGGCGGGCCCGGCACGGGCAAGACGGCGGTGGCCCTGCACCGCGCCGCGTACCTGCTGTACACCCACCGCTTCCCCCTCGAAGGACAGGGGGTACTGGTGGTCGGTCCCAATCCCACCTTCCTGCGCTACATCGACCAGGTCCTGCCGTCCCTGGGCGAGACCGGGGTGGAGCTGTCGACGGCTACGGGGTTGTACCGGGGGGCGCAGCCCACAGCCACCGAAAGCCCGGCAACGGCCCGGTTGAAAGGCGATCCGCGCATGGCCCGGTTCGTGCGCCGGGCCGTCCACCAGCGGGAGCGCCCGTTGCGCAAAGCCGTGCAAATCCCTTACGGCCGGTGGGCGTTGACCCTGACCCCCGAGGCCTCAGCCGAGATAGTGGCTGCGGCCAAGCGCCGTTCCGGCTCCCACAACGGGCGCCGCCGCACCGTGGAGACGTTGCTTTGGCAGCACCTGTCGGAGCAGGTGACGGCACAGGCGGAGAGCCTGGCCGCCCTGACCCATCCCGCTACCCGGGAAGACGGCGGGGGGCCCGCAGGTACGGGTGCCGGTCAGCCGGGTGCCGGTCAGCCGGGTGCCGGTCCGCTGAGTGCCGGTGAGGCGGGTGCCGGTCGCATGGCGACCAGCCAGTTGGGGGCGCCCGAGCTCGGCGATGCCCTGCGCCGGCGTCCGGCGGTCATCGAAGCTTTGGAACGCATGTGGCCCCGCTTGACGGCGGAAGCCCTCTGGCACGACCTGCTGGGGGCCAAGCCCCTCCTCGACGTGGTTGCCCGAGGCATCCTGAGCCCGGACGAGGCCGTTGCCCTGTACCGGCCAAGGAGCGCCTCCGAGCAGCAGGTCGCCTGGACGGCGGCCGACATACCTTTGCTGGACGAGGCGAGCTGGCTGCTTGGGCCGGCGCGCCCGGGAGCGGCGGACGAGCGCCAGCACCGCACCTACGGCCACCTCGTCGTGGACGAGGTCCAGGACCTGACGCCTATGGAGCTGCGCATGGTGGGAAGACGTTCCCTCTCGGGTTCCATGACCCTGGTCGGCGATATCGCCCAAGCCACGGGGCCGTGGGCTCCCAGTTCCTGGGACGACGTGGTGACGCACCTGCCGGCCCGCCGGGGCTGGCGCCTCGCCAATCTTTCGGTGAGCTACCGCGCCCCCTCCGAGGTCATGGAACTGGCCGCCGCCGTCTTGGCGGCCGCCCTGCCCGGGGTAGAGGCGCCCGAACCGGTGCGCCAGACCGGCCACGGCCCACGGTTCGTGCCCTGGGCGCCCTCGGGTGGGGGCGAAGACGGCACTTTCGGCTCCTTGGTGGCACGCACCGTAGAAGAAGAGGCGCGGGCAGTGGCGTCGACGTCGGGAGGAGAGGACGGCAGCGTGGGGGTGCTCGTCCCCGCCCCTCTCATGGACGAGGTGCGCGGTGCCCTTGAACGAAGCGGCGTTACGGCCGGAGAAGCGGGGGCCGGGGCTCTCGACGTCCAGATCAGCCTGCTGGCCCTGGTCAACGCCAAGGGCCTCGAGTTTGACTCGGTGATAGTGGTGGAACCGGCCCGGATCGTCGAGGAGCAGGGCCAGGGCCTACGTGCCCTCTACGTGGCGCTCACCCGTTGTACGCGCCGTTTAGCCATCGTGCACCGGGAGCCGCTCCCAGCGCCGTTGCTCGGGTGGCCGGCGGAGGGCGCTCACAGATGACGGTGCGGTCATAGATGACGGTGCGCCCGCTTATTTAGCCCGGCCCGCCCAGGCCCCCATCAGATGCCCTCGATGGCGATGGTCCGGTAGGGGCGGCCAGGCGCTCCAAGTCTGCGACGTCGGGGGTGAGGACCACGCCGCCGCCATCTTCGACGGCCAGGGCGACAGCGTGAGCGTCGACGATGTGGGCCGAGCTCAAAGACGCCTGAGATAGGACTGACCCGACGATGCGCGCCAGTTGACGATCGGTATCGCGCAGGAGGACCGCATTGTTTTCGCGGGCGAGGAGGGAGTCGAGCGCCTGGCTGCGCCCTGCGCCGCGGTAAAGCTCAGCGAGGGTCAACGTGGCAATGGCGACATCCCGGTCCAGTCGGTGGGCGGCGCATGAACCGGGCGATCTCCGCCTCGTCCTCGACTGTACTGAGCGGGCCGTCGGTGGCGGCCAGGCGGTCAAGCAGCTCGCCCAGGGCGCGACGCCGGCGCCTCCGGCGGCAGGGCGGGAGAACGGTACCACGCGAAGAGGTCATATTGCCACGTAGCGTCATGAAGAGCGGGCGTTTAGTCGTAATGTGCCTTACGAGAGCGGGTCCCCGCCTATGCGCCCAAGCTCTCTTGGCGCATGTAGTTGGATCGAGGAGGTTGGGCCAAATGCCTCGACTGACACTCGAAGTTAGAGGCAAAAGTGCTTTTGCTAGCGGCGACGAGAGGACCATAGAGCTGGGATCCAGCTACCTTGCCGGCATCGGCATATCTGCGGACGAGCTTTTGGAGGCAATAGCCGACGGCGCCGTGGTCGTCGACAGCTTGGGCGCGATAAGGGCGGTGAACCGTCGGGCGGCGGCGATGTTCGGCTATGACCCGGCCGACCTCGTCGGGCGTTCGCTCCAGGACCTGGTCCCGGTCTCGGCCTGTGCGGTACACCCGGTGGATGTCGAAGGTTTCCTCGCCCAACCCACGAGCCGTGCCGTGGGGGAGCGCATGGAGCTGTCGGGGTTGCACCAAGACGGCAGCGAGTTCCCCATCGACATCTCCCTGTCGGTGTTGCAGGCCGGGCAGGGCCGCGTCGTGTTGGCCTCGGTACGTGATGTCACCGACTCACGGCTCGCGGCCATCGTTGACTCCTCCACGGACGCCATCATCGGCACTCGCCTGGACGGGACGATCACGAGCTGGAACGCCGGCGCCGAGCACCTCTACGGTTACGGCGCGGCTGAGATGGTGGGCCACGACCATTCCGCCATCACTCCGAACGGCCTTCGGGACGAACTGCCCGCCGCCCTCCAACGAATAAGGGCGGGAGAACGCTTAGCCCATTACGTTACCCAGCGGCTGCGCAGGGACGGCATGGCCGTCGACGTGTCCATCAGGGTCTCGCCGGTGCGGGACCACCAAGGGAACGTGGTCGGGGCATCGACGGTGGCCCGCAACGTCACCGAGGACAAACAGGCCCACGATGAACTAGCACGACGGAGCGACGAGCTTGCCCAATCGGGGGGTGAGCTGAGGGCCATGCTGACCCGGGCCGAACAGAGCGAGGCCCGCCAGCGAGCCCTGCTCGACCAATTACCGGACACTGCGATTTTCATTTACGACAGCGACCGTCGCGTGAGCGAGGTAAGTGGGTCATCGTTCATGCCCGGCAACGTCGACCTTTCCGGGCTGGCGGGCAAGACCGTCGACGAGGTCTACGAGCGGGACGGGGCCTTGTTGATGCACACCTACCTGGACACTGCTTTCGCGGGCAAGGTAGTCGACACTGAAGTGGGGGTCATGGAGGACCACCTGGTCAGTCATGTCCACGCCTCCCTGCTACCGGCCCGCCCCGGCGATCTCTCGCCCAACGTGATGGTGGTGCTCAGAGATGTCAGTGCCACAAAGCAGCGGGAGAAGCTGCTCGCGCTGTCCGAGGCGCGCTGGCGCGTGGTGTTCGAATCTGCGCCCGTAGGTATCGCCGAACTTGACGCCAAGGGCACGGTGATCGCGGCCAACCGGGCCATAGGCGACATCCTCGAAATCGCGCCCGACGACCTGGCCGGCACGAATGTCAACTTGTACATACAGCCCGACGATCGGGGTACCCCGGACGAGCCGATGTTGGACCTACGCCAAGGCGGCAGGATCGACCTAGTCGAGAAGCACCTGGTCACCGGCGGCGGCAACCATCGCTGGCTGCACGTCCAGGCCCTGCTCGTCGCCGGTCACGAGGGCCCCGACTGTCGGGCCCTGGCTTATATGGTCGACACCACAGCCGAGCACCTGGCCCGCGAGCACCTGGCCGAGACCAGCGCCCGTTTTGCGGCCCTTGTCGAACGCAGTGCCGACGCCATCGTGGTCCAAGCGACGATAGGGGGAAAGATCGACTACGCCAGCCCCGGGCTGTTCGCCATGCTCGGCCTTACCGCCGACGCCGCCGTCGGCTCTGACTTCATGCACCTGGTCCACCCTGACGACGTGGCCAAGGCCACCGAAAGGTTCTCCTCGCTCGACGCCGGCGTGGGGACCTCGGTCCGTTTCGATGGCCGGTTGCGCCACACCGACGGTGGTTGGCGCTACGTCGAGACGACCACGACCAACCTGATCGACGACCCCGCCGTGCGCGGCGTCATCAGTAACCTGCACGACGTCACCGAGCGGGTCGAGGCCGCCAGACGTCTGGCCCACCAGGCCATGCACGACGACTTGACCAAACTGCCGAACCGGGCGCTGTTGTTTGACCGGCTCGACCAGGCTCTGGCCCGGGCCGAGCGCTCCGGGCGGCCGTGCGCTTTGTTGTTCGTCGACCTAGACCAGTTCAAGCAGGTCAACGACAACCTGGGCCACCCCGCGGGCGATCAATTGCTCAAGACGGTGGCCGGCCGTCTACTCCAGGCCATCCGGCCCGGGGACAGTGTCGGGCGTCTCGGGGGCGACGAGTTCGTCGTGCTGGCCGAGAACATCGACGAGCTGGCCACGGTGACGGCCATCGCCGAGCGGGTCCGCGCTTGTATCGCCGAGCCGGTGACCGTCGGGGACCGAGCGGTAACGATGAGCGGGTCGGTAGGTATTGCCCTTTCTAACCGGCACAGTCCCGACGCCCTGTTCCAAGAAGCCGACATGGCGCTGCACCGGTCCAAGCAATCAGGCCGGAACCGCTGGGAGATATACAACGGGGCCATGCGGACCGAGGCGCACCGGCGCCAGGAAATCGAGGACCTGGTCCGTGCCTCCCTCACCAATGGCACCCTCACGCTCTACTACCAGCCCATCGTCGACCTTAGCTCGAGGTCCGTGATCGGCTCGGAGGCGTTGGCGCGGATCCGCCAACCAGACGGTGCGATGGCCAACCCGAGCGACTTCATTTCTGTCGCCGAGGACTCCGGGCTCATAATCGCCCTGGGCGATGCCGTGCTAGACCTGGCTTGTGCTCAGCAGGCCCGTTGGCGAGCGGCCGGGAGCAGCCGTGGCCACGTCGCTGTAAATGTCTCGGCCCGCCAGCTCGGCTCCGACCACTTCGTATGCGGTGTGGAGAAGGTCCTGGCTGCCTATGACCTGCGACCAGAAGACGTGTGCATCGAGGTCACCGAGTCCACTCTCATCGACGCCGGGTCGAGCACCCGGGGCCGCCTCCACGAACTGAAGGACCTCGGCGTCTCCCTCGCCCTCGACGACTTCGGTACGGGGTGGTCCAGCCTCAGCTACCTGCGGCGCTTCCCCTTCGATATCGTCAAGATCGACCAGAGCTTCGTGGCCGGGCTGGGCACCAACCACAGTGATACGCAGCTGGTCAAGGCCGTCATCGACCTCGCCCATGGCCTGAACCTGGAAACAATCGCCGAAGGCATCGAAACTGGCCCACAGGACCAGCTCCTGCGCCAAATGGGCTGCACCCAAGCACAGGGTTACCTGTACGGCCGCCCCGAACCGGCCCAATAGCCACGGCAGGTCTCAAAGACGGCAGCTCTCAAAGACGGCAGCTCTCAAAGACGGCAGCTCTCAAAGACGGCAGCTCTCAAAGACGGCAGCTCTCAAAGACGGTGGTGCGCAATTCGTTGATGGCGATGTCAGCTTCCAAGATGGCTGCTTCGATTTTCTGAGCCTGGTGAGGGTCGGTGGCCATCTTCAGGGCACTGGCGAGGCGAAGTCCCATGGCGAAGAGCCGCCGGACCGTGGTGTCGACGAGCGTCGAGGCGATACGCTCCTGCTCGACGACGCGTGTCAGCTGGTCCCGTAACTGCTCCGTCGAGTGACGGTCGGTCTCGTCGCGGGTGAGCTTGGCAAATCCACGCAAATGCCCGGCACCGTCCCAGAGCGGGGTAATCGTCACATTGGCCCAGAACCGGCTGCCGTCCTGACGCACCCGCCAGCCCTGCACCGATACCAGGCCATCGGCCATGGCATCGGCGAGTTCCCGGTCCGGGACGGCCGCTTGGCGCTCTTCGGTCGGGTAGAACACCGAAAAGTGCTTCCCGATGATCTCGTCCGCCTGATAGCCCTTCATCCGCTCGGCACCTTTGTTCCAGGTGGAAACGACCCCGTCCGGGCTGAGGGCAAATACGGCGTACTCGGTGGCCCCCTCGACGAGCAGCTGGAAAGCATCTGTGGCGTCGAGAGGTCTGTGCGGGCTGATCGCTTCATCGGAAAGCGACGCCCGAACCCCGGACCGTCCCTCGACGTTAGCACCGGGTAAGGGCATTGCCTTCTCTCCGCCGCCGACAAGGTCAACGTGCTGATAGTGCTTATATTACCACTGAAAGTGTCGTTATCTCAAAGGCGTTCGTGGATATTCCCGCCACGCTAAGCCGGCTCACCGGGTACGTCGGGTAGCGCCGGCCCTCGAGCGCCGGGAGGACGTCGTCCCATTCCAGGCCGTATCGGCGGTCACCGGCCCCTCGTGACCCTGGTGGGGGAAGCCAAATGGCAGGACAAGCCACTCGACTTCTCAATGCTCAAGGACCTGCGCGAGTTCAAGGTCCCGGCCCTGCGCCAAGCGGGCTTTGAACTGGCCACCGAAGTGACGACCGTTCTGATGGCCCGTAGCGGCCTCACGGAACAGCTGCGACGGGCTGCTTCTGAGGACCAGGGGATGGGGCCGCTGAAAAGGGTGGATAAAAAGTGACGGTCGCGGGTTGGGACGGTGCCCGTGATGTAGGCGTAGTCGCTGCGGTATGGTCGCGTCTCGCAGGCGACTGTCGAGACGTCCGGCGAACTACAGGTCGAGGACGCGGCGAAGGCCTCGGTCCACTTCGTGCAAGAGCGCCGGCGGGGTGCCGCCGGCCTGTTCGGTCAAGTCGGACTTGTTCAAGGTGACGAGAGCGGTCACGTTCACGACAGAGTCCCGGGGCAAACCGGTGGCACCGGCCGGGAGGAACACGTTGCCGGGCATGGCAGCCAAGGCGGTGTTCGACGTGATGACGGCGGCGAGGACCGTGGCCAGTCGGCTCCCGTTGTAGGCGGCGGCCGAGATGACGAGCACCGGTCGCCGTTTGGCCGGTCGCGAACCGGCTGGCGCGCCGAGATCGGACCAGTAGATGCCGCCTCGCTCGATCACCAGTCGTCGGCTGCGTCGGTCAACAACTGGTGGCCGACGCTCACCGCGTCGGCGGCCGAGCCGTCTTCTCCGGCGAGAGCGTCGACAACAAGGTCGACCTGGCGCGTCACCGATTCGCCGTCCAGCTCGTCCAAATAGCGGGCGGCGGCGCGGGAGAAGAACTCCGACCGGCTCATGCCGAGGTCTTTCGCTCGCTTCGACGCCCTCTCGAAGGTGCCGTCCGGGACGGAAATGGCGGTCTTCATTACCCGTGAGTATAACCCGGTATGACCACGAGCGACTGACGCGCCGTAAAGCCACCCACTCCTGGTCGGCGTACCAGCGCTCAGCGTCCCTTTTTGCTAGTATTAGGTGGTAAGCGGAAGCGTTGAGGCTCCATGGCCTTCATTGGAAGGCTTTTTTCAGGTTTCGCCGCCGGAAGTGACGTACATGGTTAGCCAGCCAGGGAGAGACGAGCTTGGCAAGGCCAAGATCCGTGACTACTCGTACCTAATTGCCACCTGGAGCGACCTGACCACCGTGGTGGACTCGGACGGCTATTTCCTGTACTGCTCGGCCGCTTTACAAGGTACGTTCGGCTGGAGGCCGGACGAGCTCGTAGGAATGCGCGAGGACGACTTCGCCCACCCCGACGACGCGTCGGCGCTGGTCAGCAGGCACTCGTCTTCAGGGCTCGTTACCACGGGCTACCGCTTCCGCTGCCGGGACGGCTCCTACCGCTGGGTCGAGGCGACATCACGGCGGGTCATCGCAGACGGTGCCGACGTCGTGGTGAGCGCGGTGCGCGACATCACAGAACGCCAAGAGCACAACGCCCTGTTGGAGCTGCGGGCGACCACTGACCCCCTGACTGGGGTGGCCAACCGGACCGTGCTCATGGACCGCCTGCGCCAGGGCCTGCGGCGGCTTGGCCGCAGTTCCGGGAGCCTCTTGGTGGTGCTCTACCTCGACCTCGACCGCTTCAAGGTGATCAATGACTCTCTGGGTCACCATATTGGCGACGACGTGCTGCTGAAGATGGCTGAGCGTCTCGCGGGCCACCTCCGTCCCGCCGACACGTTGGCCCGCCTCGGGGGAGACGAGTTCGTGCTCGTGGCTGAAGGCGTCACCGACGAGGTCGCCGCCATCGCACTGGCCAACCGGATAATCGAAGACGGGCGCAGGCCCTTCCATGTCGGCGGGGACGAGTTCAGCTGCACGATGAGCATAGGTGTGGCGTGCACGTCCGACCACCAGCACAACGCCGAAGCGCTGTTGTCCGAAGCCGACCTGGCCCTGTACCGGGCCAAGGACAGGGGCCGGGACCAGGTCGCGATTTTCGACGAGGAGCTGCGCACCACCGCGGTTTCCCGTCTGGCTACCGAGCGCATGGTGCGCCGCGCTCTGGACATGGGCCGCATAGTGGTCGAGTACCAGCCGATCGTCGACATAAGGACCGGTTACCCTGTAGGAGCCGAAGCCCTGGTCCGGATACGTGACCTCAAGCAGCGGCTAATGCTGCCGGGGTTGTTCTTGGAGGTAGCCGAGGAAACCGGCTTGTTGATCAAGATCGACGAGGTGGTGCTGGCCGACGCCGTGAAACAAGCTGCCGCCTGGCGGGCCCGCCTGGGAGCCAAGTTCGCCGGCGTCGCCATCAACGTCACGGCCCGCCACTTGGCTGACAGCGAGTTCCGTCACGCCATCTTTGACCAGCTCGAGGCCAACGGCGTACCTCCCGGCGACCTCCAGATCGAAGTAACCGAACAGGTCCTTATGGAAGCATCCAATTCGGCCCTGACTGGGCTTCGAGCGCTGCGAGACCTCGGCGTCGCGGTGGGCCTCGACGATTTCGGAACCCGCTACTCCTCGCTCGCTTACCTGCGCCAGTTCCCCCTTGACTTCGTGAAGATCGACAAGTCGTTCGTTGACGACGTCGTTATCGACCCCAAGGTACGTGCCATTGCCGGGGCCATCATCGTCCTGGCGCATGCACTCGATCTGACTGTCGTCGCCGAGGGCGTAGAGTTTGCGGGCCAGTCTCAGGTCCTTATAGACCTCGAATGCGACCGCGCCCAAGGGTTTCTCTATGCCCGCTCTGGTCCGCCCGAAGCGGTCGAAATCCCCGTCCTCGCCTGGCCCTCGCCACCCCCTACAGGTCCTATAGGCCCTAGGTAGGACCAGGGCGGCCTCGGCGGCAATGTCGGCCATGATGAGGGCGTCGCCGACGGTGGCAAAACCCGTGTAGAGAGCAGAACAAAGGCCTATCGGCAACGCCCGGGCCGAGGACGGTGCCGCTGCGGGCGCGGGCGCGCCGGTGACCAGCCCAGCAGGCGCAGGGACGAGCCAGGGGCCGGGGTTGTCCGGGAACGGCGGGTCGCTCAGATCGGTCACGAGCTCACCGGCTGCGGTGCTTCGAACAGGCCGGCTTGGCGGTCCCGTTCGGTTTTCTCCCAGTGGTGGGGTTTGCACCGGGCCTGAATATTTTCATATGAGGTGGGGCCGTTATGGGCCACGGGGTCGACGTGGTCCCATTC
>Ga0182016_10003428_pt1 | contig 18123 bp, 13 predicted proteins | sample 712S2MmetaG_FD_120491 | JGI IMG/M metagenome (GOLD analysis project Ga0182016, IMG submission 120491) | Permafrost microbial communities from Stordalen Mire, Sweden - 712S2M metaG | ecosystem: Environmental > Terrestrial > Soil > Wetlands > Permafrost | place: Sweden: Stordalen | collected...
AGCTTGGCGTGCAGGCCCATCCCAGGCCCGCCGCAATAGTAGAAGCGCTTGCCCATCACCTCCAGGTACGGGCGGATGCGCTCGAAGACCTGGTGGTCGCCGCCGATCATGAACGTGAGCGTGCCACCCTCGGCCCCGGGCTTGGAGCCGGTGCAGGGAGCGTCCAGAAAGTCCACTCCCTTTGCCGCCAGCGCCCGGCCGATCTCGCGGCTGGCGCTGGGCGCGATGGTGCTGGCATCCGCGACTACCATGCCGCGGCGCGCGCCCTCGATCAGGCCGTCCTTGCCCAGGATCGCCTCGCGCGACATGGCGGTGTCGCCCACGATTAAGAAAGTGACGTCCGCGTTTTCCGCAACCGCCCTTGGGGTCGCGCAGAAGCGGCCTTTCTCCATCGCGGCCAGTTTGCGCGCCTTATCCGCGCTGTGCGACCAGAGCGCCACCTCGTGCCCTGCCCGCAAGAGATTCTGGGCCATCGGGTAGCCCATGATGCCAAGTCCTAAAAAACCTAATTTAGCCATGTCCGAATTGTAAGCCGAGTGTGGCATGTGCGACAATTTGCCTTCAATGAAACCTGCCGTATTGGTCACCAAACGCATATTTCCCGAGGCCATCGCCTTTCTGAAGGAGCACGCGGACGTGGACTACGCCGAGTCGGACGATGGAATGCGCGCCGAGGAACTTGCCCTGCGCATCCGCGGCAAACAGGCCGTGGTGAGCCAGCTTATGGACAAATTCACGCCGGAGGTGCTGGCCACCCTGGAGGGCATCAAGGTGATCTCCAACGTGGCGGTGGGCTTCGACAACATCGATGTGCCGGCAGCCACGCGGCACGGCATCCTGGTGACGCACACACCCGACGTGCTGACGGATACGACCGCCGATTTCGCGTTCATGCTGCTGATGTCAGCCGCGCGGCGGGTGGTGGAGGGCCACCATTTCGTACACTCCGGGCAATGGACGAAGTGGCGCGTGGACCTGCTGCTGGGGCAGGACGTGCATCACCGCACGCTGGGCATCTTCGGCATGGGGCGCATCGGACAGGCGGTGGCGAGGCGGGCGGCGGGCTTTTCGATGCGCGTCATTTATCACGACGCGCGGCGGGCCCCGGAGGCGGTCGAAAAAGAGCTGGGGCTGGAACTGGTGAGCGCGGAGCGGCTGTTGCGCGAGGCGGACTTTGTGAGCCTGCACGTGCCCCTGATGCCGGAGACGCGCCACCTGATTGGCGCACGCGAATTGCGCATGATGAAGCCGACCGCCATCCTGGTGAACACTTCGCGCGGGCCGGTGGTGGACGAGCCGGCGCTGGCGGAGGCGCTGGAACGGCACGTGATTGCGGGGGCCGGGCTCGACGTGTACGAGAACGAGCCGCGCGTTGATCCGCTGCTGCTGAAGCTGGAGAACGTGGTGCTGGCGCCGCACATCGCCAGCGCATCGGTGGATACGCGGCGCAAGATGTCGATGATGGCGGCGGAGAATGCGGTGGCTGGGATGGAGGGGCGGCGCCCGCCGAATTTGCTGAATCCGGAGTTGTGGGAGAAGCTGGCGGGCAAGTAGCGCCGGTCTGCCAGCGCCGGCAGACGACATAAAACGATCGCCTGCCCCACCGGGTCACTGCTTGCCCGGCGAGGCCGCGCCGCCTTCGGTGAAGAAGGCTTCGTTCTCGACCTTCAGATTCAGCCCGCGGCCGACTTCATCCATCCACTGCTTGAAATGGGCCTGCTTCAATTCGTTGAGGATGGTCTCCTGCACCTCGGCGTAAGGCTGCACGCCGACCTCTTCGGCGCGGAACAGATAAAAACCGTTCGGCTGCCTGACAGGCTCGCTCACCTCACCCGCTTTCAGCGCGAAGATGGCGGTGCGGATGGCATCCGGAAGCTTGTCGGTACTGCGCAGGGTGCCGAAGTCGCCGTCTTTGGCGGCGGAGGTCTGGTCTTCGGAATTCTCCTTCACCAGTTTCACGAAATCCCCGCCCGCGGCGATGGCGGCCCGCAGGCTGGCGATCTTGGCCTGCGCTTCGCTTTCGGTGAGGCGCTTCGGCTCGTTCGCGCCGCCGGCGGAAGGATTGGCGGAAAAGGCGATGTAAAGCGCCTTGACCTTAGCCTGCGTGAAGCGCTGCTTGTTCCCATCGTAGAAGCTTTGTACCTCGGCGGGCGCCACGTTGATGGTGGTGAGCACCTCGTGCAACTGCGCGTTCATGAGCAGGTACATCCGGTTGAAGGCCAGAGCTTCCCGGACGGGACTCTGCTGGTCGAGCTTGGCTTTCTCGGCCATTTCCGACAGGCGGTGCATCATGGCGAACTGCTGCACGAATGCCCTGCGGTCGCGCCGCGCGGACTGTTGCATGTTGGGAGGCATGGCCGCCAGGAAGCTGTTCAGTTCGCCGAGGGTGATCTTCCGGCCATCTTCGAAGGTCGCCACCACAGTACCTGCCGTAGCGGCGGCGAGTGCCTGGCCGACGTCGAGAGTTGCAGTCACGGTGTTCGGCGGTGGAGCTGGTGGCGGGGACGCCGGGGACGCCGCGGGCGGCACGGCCGACTGTGCCCACACGGCGGCTGTAAACAGGAAGAACAGGAATGATTTCATGAGGTTGGTAATGTTTATTTTAGCGTAAAACCGCTCCCTTACGGTCGCGGCTCGGCGTACAGGCCCATGCGCCGCTTCACCAGATCCACCGTGGAATTGGCGATGGGGCCGACGCGCGCCGCGCCTTCCCGCAGAATGCCGGGAATGTAATCCGGATCGGACATCATCTCGCGATAGCGCTGCTGGAACGGCTCCAGTTGGGAGATGGTCACCTCGGCCACCTGCTTCTTCAAGTCTCCGTAGCGCATGCCGCTGAAGTGCGCGCGCATCTGGTCGCCGGTCCAGCCGGCCAAAGCTTGAAAAATGTTGAGCAGGTTGGCCACGCCGTCGCCCAGATTCTCGAAATCCACCGCCGGGTTGGAATCGGTGGTGGCGCGCATCACGATCTTGCGGATGCGGTCCGGCGGATCGAGCAGAGCCACGGCGTGATTCGCGCCGGCGGCCGATTTGCTCATCTTGGTAGTGGGATCGTCGAGGCCCATGATCCGCGCGCCCACGCCGGGGAGGCTGGTGGCGGGCATCACAAACGTGTCGCCATAAAGCGAATTGAAGCGCTGGGCGATGTCGCGCGTCAGCTCCAGGTGCTGCGCCTGGTCCTCGCCCACGGGCACGGCAGCGGCCTGGTATAGCAGAATGTCGGCCGCCATCAGGCATGGATATTGCAGCAGCCCGTCGCCGACGGATTCCTGCTTGGCGGCCTTGGCCTTGTACTGGGTCATGCGCTCCAGCCAGCCGACGGGCGTGACGCAGGTGAGCATCCAGGCCAACTCGGCGTGCGCCGGCACCGCGGATTGCACCATGATGCTGGACTCGCGCGGGTCGATGCCCGCCGCCAGATACAGCCCCGCGAGCTCGATAATTTTGGTGCGCAACTCGGCGGGGTCCTGGTAGACGGTCACCGCGTGCAGGTCCACGATGCAGAAGATGCATTCGTAATCCGCTTGCACGCGCACCCAGTTCTTCAGCGCGCCCAGGTAATTGCCGATGTGTAAATTTCCGGACGGCTGCATGCCGGAGAAGACTCGTGCTCTCATGGTAAGTGGGTCTAAAGGAGTAATTTTTATCCTAAGCGATTTCGAGATGGTCGTGGAGAAGCTGGTGTACGGCGGCGAAGGGCTGGGCCGGCTGGACGGCCGCGCGGTACTGGCGCCGTTCGTGCTGCCGGGCGAGCGCGTACGCTTGCGGGGCGTTGCCCAGAAGCCGGGACTGCTGCGCGCGGCATTGCTGGAGGTGCTGGCCGCCGCGCCGGAACGGGTCGCGCCGCCGTGCCCGTATTTCATGCGCTGCGGCGGCTGCCACTATCAGCATGCGCCTTACGAGATGCAGCTTGCGCTGAAGCGCGCCATCCTGGAAGACCAGTTGCGGCGCATCGGGAAGATCGCGCCGCCCGAGATCGCCGTGGCGTCAGGCGAGCCTTGGAGCTACCGCAATCGCGTGCAACTGCATGTTGCCCACGGCGCGCTGGGATATCGTGAGGCGCAATCGCACAAGCTCTGCGGGATCGAGCAATGCCCCATCGCGTCGCCGGCCATCAACGGGACCATCGCCATCCTGCGCGAAATGCTGCGCGACCCGCGCTGGCCGCGCTTTCTGCGCCAGATCGAACTGTTCACCAATGAAACGGAAATGCAGCTCAATGTTCTACAGGCGGACCACCCGGTCGCGCGGCGTTTCTTCGACTGGTGCGCGGAACGCATCCCCGGCCTGGTCTCGGGCGCGCTCGACTACCCCGCCGCGGATCATACCTGGCGCGTGAGCCACGGCTCGTTTTTCCAGGTGAACCGGTTCCTGACCGGCAAGCTGGTGGAGACGGCGCTCGACGGCGCCCAGGGGCAGACCGCGCTGGATCTCTACGCGGGCGTGGGACTGTTCTCGCTGCCGCTAGCGCGGCGGTTTGCCGAGGTGACGGCGGTGGAATCGGGAGCGCGGGCGGCGGGCGATTTGCGATTCAACGCGGAGCGGGCCGGGCTCGCCTTGCGCGTGGAAAAGACGGATGCGGAAGCCTGGATCGAACAGTTGGAGGCCGCTCCGGACTTCGTGCTGCTGGATCCGCCGCGAGCCGGGATCGGCAGGCGCATGGTCGAGCGGCTCGCGCAACTGCGTCCGCCGAAGCTGGCCTTGGTCTCCTGCGACCCGGCTACGTTGGCGCGCGACCTGGCGGGTCTGGCCGGCGCGGGGTACCGGATCGAGCGGTTGACGCTGGTGGACCTGTTTCCACAAACGTATCATTTGGAGACGGTGGCGCAGTTGGCGCTATAGGTTGGGGACTAAGACAAAGCGGCTATCTACCCAGTCCAGCACGTAGTCGTAGGTGCTTGGGTCCACCTTCACGTGCTGGCCTCTCCACACGGTCATGCGCTGCACCTCCAGCTTGGGGTCGCCGTAATAGAGCCGCATCAAGAAGTAGACGTCGTAATCGTCGCGCCCTTCGGCATCGGAGAGCAGCAGAATGCGCGCACCTTTGCGGGGCGCGGGGATCAACGCGTGGATCTGCTCGGAGTAGCGCCGATAGCGGGCTTGCCCCTCGTGCACCGCTCTTTCCTGCATTCCCATATGCTTTCGCTGCCAGTGCGCCAACGCTAGAAAGAGCGCTGCGAGCAGAACCACCCGCAGGGCGTTTCGCAGCCGGACCCGCCTGCCGGTGAGCGATTCCAGGAGCCACTCCAGTAACCCGCTAACATACACTGCCCAGCCAACCGAGGGCACTAGATAAGCGAAGCCAATGCGCGGGGCGATGAACGCCAGCGGTAACACACCCACCACGATGAATCCTACCCCCCACACCAGGCAACGCCTCCGGGCAATCGTGGCCACCGCCAGCATCGCAACCAGCAACCCGGCTATCTGCCATGACGAGATTGTCACCGGCCTGTAAATGAGTTGACACAGGTAGTGTGACAGCGACTGGAAGTAAGCGCCGGCTGAGTAATGCGGTCGATAGGCCCCCACCTGCCATAACGAATCCGGACCGTATCTCTTGCCAATGATATAAACGATATTGGCTAGCCCGGCGATGGCCGCAAAGCGACCTTCATGCCACGTCCAGCGGCACAATTCCGCGGGCTTCCAACTCGCGGGCGGATGCCATAATGACTCGTACAGCGCCACGGCCACGGGCAGCAGCACGGAGATCTCCTTGGCATCCAGCGCCGCCACAAACAGGCCAAACACGAGCGCCAGGCGGCCCCAGCTCGGCAAGCGCCCCGCGCGACGAAAGCGCAGGTACAACGCGAACGCGCTCCAGAAGAACGTAAAGGCCAGAACGTCGTAGATGGTTGCCGTCTCGAAGTACACGGGGCCGAACGAGGGATTGATGCCGACCAGCAGTAAGGCAACGAGCGCGCCCCAGCGCGATCCGGTGAGCTGCCACACCACCAGGGCCAGCAGCGCGAAGTTCACCGAAAGCAATGCCATCGCGGCAATGTGGAACGGCAGGGGGTGAAACCCCCATAGAGCGTAGATCGACCGGTAGAATAGACCTCCGGCCGGGCGATAGTAGCTCGACCAGAATGCCAGGTTGGCCTTCAGCAAGGCGGACCATGGCCGTATCCAGTAGAAGTGCAGGTTCATCAAATCGTCGGCGTCAAACCAGGAAGCCAGCCCGGGGCGGATCAACCAGACGAACCATGCATACAGAGCTAATCCCGCGACGAAAGCCAGCGCTCTGCCCAACTTATCCGCGCGCATGCCTATCGCACCTCAAAGGCATCCGCGTCGATCCATCGCTCGGACGATTTCGGGTTCTTGTCCGGCAGCACGGTGATGACCGCAAGATGGCGGCCGCGTCCGAGGTCACGGAAAACGGTGCTGCTTTGCCATTGCGTTGTTGCGGAATAGAGATCCAGCGTCGCCTTCCGCGCGCCATCGATGGAGACATCCGCCCGCCCGCGATTGGCTGCCCTGGTGTACGTATAGGTCAGCGTATCGCCTTGAAAGGCAAACCGGATTTCGGAGCCAGGCACGTTGGAATAGGTTACTGTGTGCGCGTGCGTTTGGGGCCATACCCGATCCCGAATCCAGGCCCCGTGGAACGCGATGGCGGGATTGAAATCGTCGTAAATACCAGGCTGGACGAGCGATGGCGGCGCCGATTTGCCGCCCACTAAGATAAAGTGGTTACTTACAAAGTCCAGCACGTAGTCGTAGCTGCTTGGGTCCACCTGCACGTGATTCTCGTTCCACACGGTCATGCGATACACCTGCAACTGGGGGTCCCGGTAGCAGATCCGGATCAGGAAATAGACGTTCCAGTCGTCCCTTCCCTCGGCATCGGAGAGCAGCAGAATCTGCGCGCCTTTGCGGGGCGCGGGAATCAAGGCGTGGATCTGCCCGATATAGCGCCGGAGGAGAGATTGCGAATCGTGCGCGGCGTGGCCGTGCATCGCAATCCAGTTGCGCTGCCAGGGCATCAGCACTACGACCAGCGCAGCGAGCAAAAGCACCTGCACGGCGTTCCGCAGCCCAACCCGTCCGGGGGTGAGCTTTTCAAGCAGCCAGCCCAGCAGTCCGGTAGCATACACCGCCCAGCCAACCGAAGGAACCAGATAGGCGAAACCGCCCCGCCCGGGGATAAACGCCAGCGGCAACACACCCACGGCTATGAAACCCACCGCCCACAGCAGGCAACGCCGCCGGGTCGCCGCCGCCACCGCCAGCATCGCCCCCAATAACGCGGCCATCTGCCAGGAGGAGATTGTCACTGGCTTGTAAATGAGTTGACGCACATACTCCGAGAGCGACTGGAAGTAAGCGGCCACCGAGTAGTGCGGCTGGTATGGCCCCACTTCCCACAACGAATCCGGGCCGTAACGCTTTCCAGCGATATAGGCAATATCCGCAAAGCCGCCAATCAGCGCGAATCGACCCTCCTGCCGTATCCAGCGCCACAATTCCGCGAACTTCCAATTCGCAGGCGGATGCCACACCAACTCGTACAAACCGAGGGCAACGGGCAGCGACACCGCGATCTCTTTGGCATCCAGCGCCAGGACAAACAGACAACCAACCAGCGCCAGACGGCCCCAGCCAAGCGGGCGCCCCGCATGGCGAAAGCGCACGTACAACGCGAACGCGCCCCAGAAGAAGGCGTAGGCCAGAACGTCGTAGACGGTGTTCGTATCGAAGTACGCGGCGGAGAAGGAGGGGTTGATGCCAACCAGCAGCAAGGCTATCAACGCGCTCCAGCGCGATCCCGTCAGCTGCCATACCACTAGGGCCAGCAGCGCGAAGTCCACCGAAAGCAAGACCAGCACAACGATTCGGAAAGGCAGCGGGTTAAATCCCCACAGATCGTAGATCGACAGGTAGAACAGGCCTCCGGCAGGCCGGTAGTAGCTCGACCAGAACGCCAGGTTAGCCTTCAGCAGGGCGGACCACGGCTTGACCCAGTACCTGTGAATGTTTATCAGATCGTCGGCGTCGAACCAGGAAGCCAGCCCGCCGCGAACCACGAAGACGAACCAGGCAAACAGAGCCAGTCCCGCGGCGAGGGTCAGTACTCTGCTCAACTTATCCGCGCGCATGACCGCTATCGGACCTCAAAGGCATCCACGTCGACGAATCGATCGGACGATTTCGGGTTCTTGTCCGGCAGCACGGTAATGACCGCAAGATGGCGGCCGCGGCCGAGGTCCCGGAAGACAGTGCTGCTCTGCCATTGCGTGATTGCGGAATAGAGGTCCAGGGTCGCCTTGCGCGCGCCATCGATGGAGACATCCGCCCGTCCGCGATTGGGAGCCTTGGTGTAGGTATAGGTCAGCATGTCGCCTTGAAAGGCAAACCGGATTTCGGAGCCAGGCACATTGGAGTAGGTTACTGTGTGCGCGTGCGTTTGGGGCCATACCTGGTCCCGAATCCAGTGCCCCTGAAACGCGATGGCGGGATCGAAATCGTCGTATATGCCAGGCTGGACGAGCGACGGCTGGTGCTGGCAGTCCTTATCGATGCGCGCCAGGAACAACCAGGTTGTCTGGAACTCCGTAGTGACGCAATCCTTCAGAAGGTCCCGTAAAGCCGGCGGATAGAGTGTGACTCCAAGGCTGGACTTGGGAGCGACTACGTAGTGGACGTTCCATCGATCGAGGATATCGGCGATGTCCCGCTCGTCGCGGGCGCGCAGCAGGCGGATAAACACGTTAAACTGATGCCAGCCATTCGAATAGACCTCGGCGTTGAATGCGGCGAGATCGGCACCGTCAGCCAGGAACACCGGGGAGCCCGGGTGTACGCGGTTCATGTATGCGCCGACCTCGCGGATTTGTGACTGCTTGTCGATGTACACCTGGCGCATGGCCCGCGAGAGAGGAGCCTTCTCATAGAAATCGCTGTGATAGTAGTTTGAAGACGGCATGAACCACGCATTAAGCAGCACCGAGCCCACCGCCAGCGCGATCAAGGCGCGCCGCAGAGCGCCGGGCGCCAGCCATCCCAACAGGGCCGCCAGCGGCACCAGCACAAGAGGCAGCGACGGATATAGATAGCGGTCATTGGGCAGGAACTTGAGCACAATCAGGGCGCCACCGAACGATACCACTGCCGCACTCAACGCGGGGCGGCGCCTGACAGCCAGCAGCGCGACCGCGCCCAGCGGCACCAGCAGCAGGTAATGGAAGCCGAGGGAGCCAGGCCGCCCTTCCCCGTAACGATTGGTGTGAAAGGTCAAGTCGTAGGGCTCGCGGAAGGCGATGGGTTGCTTATAGCGGGGGTCCGCGAACGATACGGTGCGGTCCACCAGCGGCGACGGAAACGTCTGATTCAGGAACGGGTATACGGGGTCCCCGGTCAGCCGCCAGGAGATCACATAAGTGGGCAGCGCGGCGGCCAGCAACAGGGCGGCGGCGATGCCACTGGAGAGCGCCGGCCTGGAACCCAGGCGATCCCATTGGCGGCGCACTTCGATGACGGCGACGGGCAATGCCGCCACGATGTACGCCAGGCCGCCCAACTTAATCGCCAGCGTGGTCCCGCCCAGTACGGCCGCTGCATATAGATAGCGCCTCTGGCCCGTGTCGCCGAACTGCCAAATCGCGACGGCCATTCCAGCCACCATGGCGGCCAGGAAATTTTCCACTAACAGCGAGCCAGTGACCAGTTGCACCAGCGGAGTACTGGCGAACAGGGCCAGGAGTACGAATCCGATCGCCGGACTTACGAAACGGCGCACGACGCGATAGAGCAACGCCTCCACCAGCAGTAACATCGCGAAGTTGAGCAGCCGCGCGGCAAACTCTCCGCCTAACAGGTAGACCATGGTGTAACACCAGTCCGCACCCATCGGCATCGCGGACCAAAAGATGCGGCCGGGCAGATAGGTGAAGGCGTGGTGCAGGGAGATATTAACCGGTGCCGCCAAGTGCATGGCCAGGCCGTCGGCGCTGGACTCAGGCTGGGGTACGATCAGCCAGTGCATGCCCAGCACGAACACCAGCAGCGCGAAGGCCGCCGCCTGGGGCCGCGAGCGCGGGCGGGATGGGAAGAGCGCGGTAGCCCATGACACCAAGCGCCGCCCCACGCCGCGGATATCGAGCAGCACCGGAATCGCCAGCAGCGTGAGATAAACCGCCGGGTAATTCACGGGCAGCCGCGCCATGCAGGTCATCAGAAAGATATAAACCGCGATGCCCAGCATGGTGGCCGAGAGCTGGTTTTCCGGGGACGGTTCGCCGCTTGCGCCCAACAGCTTCGATCCCAAGGCGCACGAGGCGATCAGAAAGGCCGCCACTGCCAGAAGCGCTAGCGGTCCGATAGCGAGCGCCGTAGCCACCGCGACGAGAAAGGCGACGATGGGCGCAAAGGCAGAGGGAACGATCAGCAGGATGGCGAGGCTGGCCGCCCAGAAGATCTTGGCGTAGTGCAGGAAGCGATACTGGCCGGTCGGCGACCAATTTGCATTCGGCCACATCCGCTCGACGCGGAAGCCGTGCAGGACGCTTCCCAGCAACAGGAGGGCGAGGGCCGCCAGCACCGCGCGCGGAATCCAGGACGGAACCCCGTCGATCCAGGCCGGCCGGGCGCGCTCCGGGCCGGACCCCTTCGGGTTTCTGCCGAAAATGAAGTCGCGTTGTATCGCAAAATTGGCGAAGAAGAGGAGCATTTCGACTAACAGCTTGGCGGGGAGCAATTGGAAATGAAAACGCGAGTTCAACAGTTGAATGCCGGCATAGGAAGCGACTCCGCTTACGCACACCAGCAGGAGATACTCCGGCAGCACGGAAGCGTGCCGCAACTTAGAAAAGAAGACAGCTCGCCGCACCATCGAGTAATTGAACGCCACGGCCACCAGCCGGCCAAGAGCCTGCGATGCGGCTACGTTGCCGAAGCGGCGGTACGCCAGATAGAAGACCAACGCGTCGATGGCGGCGGTCATCAGCGAAACCGAGCTGAACCGCAGCAGCACGAAGTAGATCTTCATCGAATCGATGAGCGGATTGAAGTGCGATGTGCGGTTGCCCGGTTCGTAGATGGTGCGGATGGGCACTTCGGCGATGCGGATGGCGCGCTGCCGAATGGCGATGAGCATGTCCAGTTCGAAATCGTAGCCGTTGGCCTCCAGCCGCAGCAGGTGAGGCAGTAAGGAAGCGGGGATGCCGCGCAAGCCGGTCTGCGTGTCCGAGACATGCTGGCCCACCAGCGCGCCCATGACGGTACGCGTGACGATATTGCCCACACGGCTGCGCAGGGGGACGGCGGCGCTGAATGTGCGGGCCCCCAGGATGACGCGATCCGGCTCCGCGGCGAGCGCATCGGCGACGTGCTCGATATCGTCGGGATGGTGCTGGCCGTCGGCATCCGCGGTGACCACTCCCTGCAATTCGGAGAAGGCGCACAAGGCATAGTTGAATGCGGTTTTCAGCGCAGCGCCCTTGCCCAAATTCACCGCGTGGCGCACCAGCCGGACCTTTTCAAACTCCGCGGCGCGGCGGAAGACTTCGCGGTACGCGGGGCCGCTGCCGTCATCCACCAGGACGATGGCGGGGATGGGCGTCTCCGACAGCGCGCCGATTAGTTGGAGCAGGCTCTCCTCGGGACGATAGGCGGGAATGATTACGGCGTAACGGACGGTTTCCGCGGGCATCGGCTCACACTGCACTGTTATGTGGGGCAGGCTGTTGGCCGATTGACAATCGGCCGCAGCTTACCAAGCTGCCCCACAAAGCACACACGTAATCTAACAGCGTATCGCGTCTTGGCAAGACTCTGCTAACTTGGAGGTATCGGAATGCGGATCGGGTTGCTGTTATTGGCGTGCGGGTTGCTGTCGGGGCAGGTGGATACCGGCGAACTGCGTCTCTGGGTCAGCGATTCGACGGGCCTTGCGCTGCCTTCTTCCGGCACCTTGATGAGCGCGCTATCCCAGACGCGGCGCGAGTTCAAAACCGATGACGCCGGACGTTTCACCTTCCAACATCTTCCCTTCGGCGTGTACCGGCTGACCGTGGAGCACTCCAGCTTCACTCGCTCGTCGTCGCTGATCGAGATCCGGTCGGCGGTGCCGCGAGAGATCCGCCTGGAATTGAAGGTGGAGGCCGCGGCCACCGAAGTGCTGGTTACCGATGCGGCCACGCTGATCGATCCGCACAGTACTGGCGTGAATTACGCGGTGGGCGCGCAACAGATCCAGGAACAGCAGTCCGCGATTCCGGGCCGCGGTTTGATGGACCTGGTGAACATGCAACCGGGATGGATCTTCGAAGCCAATGCTGTGTTGCATCCGCGCGGCTCGGAGAACCAGACGCTGTTCGTGGTGGATGGCGTGCCGATGGACGAGAACCGCTCGCCGGGTTTCGCGCCCGACCTGGAAACCGGAGAGATCGAATCCATGAGCGTTCTCACCGGAGATTATCCGGCCGAGTACGGGCGCAAACTGGGCGGCGTGGTGGAAGTGACCACCAGCCGCGACGTCCGGCCGGGGTTGCACGGCGAGGCGGAGATCGGCGGGGGCAGCTTTGGCGAAGCCACCGGACTGGCGTCCGTGGTGTATGGATGGAAGCGCAGCGCGTTCACACTGAGCGCTTCGGGCGAACACACCGATCATTACCTGGATCCGCCGGTGCTCGGGAATTACACCAACACCGGCACGTTGGATGGCGCCACCGCGGTTTACGACCAGGATCTTTCGGATTCCGATCGCATCCACCTTTCCGTGCATCGCAAACAGGCGGCCTTCGAGGTTCCCAACGAGAATCTGCAGCAAGCCGCCGGGCAGCGGCAGGACCGCACTAGCCGCGAAGATCTGGGCCAGGCGGCGTGGACGCACGAATTCTCGGCGCGGCTGTTGCTGAGCGTGCGCGCGGCGGTGGAGGACCTTGCGGCGAACCTGTGGTCGAACGCGCTTGCGACGCCAATCGTCGCTTTCCAACAGCGCGGCTTCCGGCGAGGCTACGCGAATGCCACCCTAGCCGCGCATGCGGGACGGCACGAGATCAAGATTGGCGCGGATGGTTACTATGCGCCCGTCACCGAGGCGCTGCAGTATCAGATCACGGACCCGTCCTATTTCGATCCGGGCACGCCGCTGGCCTTCCGCTTTTTCGACCATCGGCTGGACCGCGAGCAGGCCGGTTTCGCGCAGGACACCATGCGATTCGGCAACCTGACGCTGAGCGCGGGCGTGCGCTGGGACCATTACTCACTGGTGGTGCGCGACCAGGCCTGGAGCCCGCGTTTGGGCGCGGCGTGGTATTGGCCCAAAGCCGGCGTCGTGTTGCGCGCCTCCTATGACCGTACGTTCATCACGCCCGCCATGGAGAACCTGCTGCTGGCCAGTTCGCCGCAGGTGGATAGCGTGGACCCGCTGGTGCTGCGCATTCCGCTGCGGCCTTCGCTCGGCAACTTCCTGGAGACCGGTTTCAGCAAGGCGCTTTTGGGAAAGGCCCGGCTGGACGCCAGCTTCTACCGGCGGACGTTCGCGAACTATGCCGACGACGACGTCTTCCTGAATACCGGCATCAGCTTCCCGATCGCATTCCAGAGTGCACAGATTCGCGGCGTCGACGTAAAGCTGGCCGTGCCCCATTGGGGCAGGTTTTCCGGATTTCTAAGTTACTCCAATATGATCGGCATTGCGCAGTTGCCCGTCGCCGGTGGCCTGTTTCTGGGGGACAACGCGGTGGGTGTGGTGGGGGTGACCGGCGGGTTTCCGATCTCCCAGGATCAGCGCAACACGGCACGCGCCAGACTCCGTTACCAGGTTCATCCGCGCCTGTGGGTGGCAATGGTTGCGAGCTACGGGAGCGGATTGCCGGTAGACATCGACGGCGCCGTGGATCTCACCGCACTGGTGTCGCAGTACGGGCAGCAGATCGTCGATCGCGTCAATTTCGATGCGGGGCGCGTGCGGCCGAACTTTACGTTGGACGCGAGCGCCGGTGCGGACCTGTGGAAACAGGAAAAGCGGACGCTGCGTCTGCAGATAGTGGTGGAGAACCTGACCAACCGTCTGAACGTCATTAACTTTGCCGGGTTGTTTTCGGGCACAGCCATTGCGCCACCCCGCGGCGCGAGCGTCCGGTTGCAGTACGATTTCTGACGATGCATCGCTGGCTCCCCATTACCGCTCTGCTCGCCGGGATCGCCGCCGCCAACGCGGTCGATCCGCAAGAAGTCTGGGAGCAGGCCGTCAAAGCTAAGGGCGGGCGCGAGCGGCTCCGCGGCGTGCATTCGCTGGCGATCTACATGAAGCCGGCCGATGTGAATCTGAGGGGACCCGCCACTAACTGGCTCCTGGTCTTTCCCGACCGGTATTTTGAATTTGACGGAGCGCGCGCCGGCGGCCACCAAAGCGCGATTGTGGTGGATGGGACCGCCGACCGGGTCGCCATGGACGCCACCGGCATACCGCGCAACGCCCGACATCTCACGTCTTACGAACACGACCGGCTGGCGCTCCATCAGATTGTCTTCCTGCTGGAGAGCGCGTGGCTCCAGGCGCGGCCGGTCGAGGTGCGGCATAACGTCCTGGTGGTCGAGGCGGCGGGGCGCACCTACAAACTGACTCTCAACAGTGCGAACTTGCCGGAGCGCGTCCTATCGCCTCCGATGCCCGGTCAGAAGCCCAAGATCCAATACGATTACCGGCTGCAACGGTACCGCGACTTCCAGGGCGTGATGCTGCCGGCGCGCGTGACGTCGATCGACGGAGTTCGCGCATCGATCTGGGACGTCGATTATGAGATCGACGCTAAGTACAATCCGAAACTGTTCGAGCGGATGCCGGACCTGGGTAACGGCCCCGAGCCGTGGAGGATGCGATGAGGTGGGGCATGCAAATCAACTATACCGGTGCACGAACGGGCCGGCGTGGACGCCGGCCGCAGGACTGGAGTCCCGCCCCACTCCTGGCTTTCGTGGCGGCACTGTTCGCCGTTGCGCCGGCGCACCTCGCCGCGCAGGAGGAACAGCCGACGTTCAAGGCCGAAGTCAAAGTGGTGAACGTGCTGGCGACCGTGCGCGATAAGCGGGGCGCATTTATCCGCGACCTGGGCAAGGATGAATTCTCGGTTCTGGAGAACGGCCGTCCGCAAACCATCCGCTATTTTTCGCGCGAGACCGATTTGCCGCTCACGCTGGGCCTGATGATCGATACCAGCCTGAGCCAGAAGCGCGTCATGGAAGCGGAGCGCATTGCGTCTTACAGCTTTCTGGAGCACGTTCTGCGCGAGAAAAAGGATCAGGTATTCATCATGCAGTTCGATCTGTCGCCGATCCTGCGGCAGGAGTTGACCTCCTCTTTCCTGAAGCTGAGCGAGGCGCTGGAGCGCGTGGACGTGCCCAGCATGAACGATCTACGAAGCCAGACCGGCGGCGGCACGATGCTGTACGACGCGATGTGGAAAGCGTCGAAGGAGATCATGCAACCGCAGACCGGCCGCAAAGCGCTCATCGTGCTGACCGACGGCGTGGATACCGGCAGCGAGGCGAGCATCGCAGATGCGATCGAGGCCGCCCAGCGGGCCGACACGCTCATCTATTCGATCCTGTTCTCCGATGAGGGATACTACGGCATCTTTAGCGGCGGCGCGGATGGGCGGGCCGTTTTGATGCGCATGTCGCGGGAAACCGGCGGCGGGTTTTTCGAAGTATCCAAGAAGCAGAGCCTGGACGGAATCTTCGCGCAGATTCAGGAGGAGTTGCGGAGCCAGTATAGCATCGGGTATGAGTCGGATCAGCCCGTGGGTGTCTCGGAGTGGCGCAAGTTACAAGTAACTGCTCATCGGAAGGGCTTGACGGTGCAGACGCGCGGGCGCTATTGGGCGCAGCGGTGAAGCGCCGGATGGACTGCGCCAGCGGGTACCAGCGCCCCGCACTGGCCAGTTTCCCGCAGTCTCCGGGGCGGACGCGGCGGACCTCTCGCGACTATCTCGACGAAAAATAGGTCGCGGGGTAGCGTCCTTGCTGAAACGTTCCGCCTCGCCGATACACTATCTTAAGAGCCTAAGACAAATTGGTTGTAAAGAAGATGAGGGAAAGCAAGCGACAATCCCGGAAGCTCGAGGTTCGCGCCACGAGCGCCTTTCCGTTTGGCGGGGCGTCGCAGGCTGGAGCGGCATCTGTCTTTCAGCCGCCCATCTATCATCCAGGCCAATGGCTTTGCCTGGCCGAGGCGGCCGCTTACACGGGACTGCCACAATCCATCCTCCGCAAGCTGCTGGCAAGCCGCAAACTCCCCGGATTGGATACCGGCGCGCGCCTGGGCGGACGGTGGCGAATCAAGCGGTCGGACCTGGATGAGATTTCGGCCTCCTGAATTGCGGCGCTCTCACTCATACCGAAGGGCTACGGTGGGGTCCACGCGCGTGGCGCGCCTCGCCGGCAAGTAACACGCGGCCGATGCTACCGCCAGCCAGAACAGCGATACTGCCAGGTACGTGGGCGGATCGGTCGGGCTAACGCCGCACAGCAGCCGGGCCATTCCGCGCGCCAGTCCCACCGAGGCGGCCAGACCGATGCCTACTCCGAGCAGCGTCAGGGCCAATCCCTGGCGCAACACCATCCGCAGTGCATCGGCCGGTTGCGCGCCGATAGCCATGGGGATTCCGATCTCGCGCGTGCGCAAAGTCACGTGGAAGGCCACGACTCTATACAGACCAATCGCCGCCAGCACCAGCGCCAACCGCCAAACGTGCCCAGGAGGCAGGCCTCCCAACTGCCGGGCGCAGGCCCGGAACGGCACCCGGATATCCATGTTGAGAGGCAGGTAAATGCCAGCGAATTCCTGGGGGCTACGCCCACTATGGTGTACCACACGTCTCCGAGCGGACGCGCTTGCCGAGGATGTGCGGATCGGCATGGAACAGACACTGCCACGTGCGATAGCCGAACACGGCGGCCTATTCGTCCTCACGTTTGGACTAGCGGCCCAGAAATGACCGGACGCCGCGTTTCGCCGTCAAAGTCCAGGCTCGATTCGGTTGGATTGGACGCCGCCATGCCCGCGGGCAATCGCGTGCGGTCGCCAACTCGCGGTAATCCGGCCACGAGATGAGCTGGTTGCCGGCAAGACCCGGAAAAAGAGAAAGTTGAGCGTGCTGAACACCGACGTGTTCACGCAGATACCCAGCGCCAGGCACAGCCCTGCCACGAACGAGAAGCCGGGGGACTTCCGGGACAGGCGTAGCGAGTAGGTAAGATCCGACAGGAAACCGCGCACAGATCTGGAGACACCGGCAAGCGTGGATTGTTCCCGAACGGATCAGGCGACGAGCTTGCTGCGAATATAGACGCTGTACTGCTGGTCGGAGCGGGCGATGTGGTGCTCCAGCCAATTCTTCAGGAAAGTCATCAGGCCAACGCTCAAGGTTGTGTTTCCGGCGCGAAACTCCTTTTCAAGTTCGACCACCTGGGCGGTGAGTTGATCGTGCTGCGCCTTGTGGGCGGTGACCTCGGGATACCGGTACTTGCCCATGAACTGCTCTTCGGCGGCGAAATGAACTTTGGTGTAATCCACCAATTGGGCCAGCGACTGTTCGAGGACTGTCTTGCCCTTGCCTTGCGCCATGGCATCGTGCAGGTTGGAAGCCAAGCCAAAGAGCCGCTGGTGCTGGGCGTCGATTTCAGGGATCTGAACGCTGTATTCGGGTTTCCATTCAAACATATCAATGGTGAATCGGCGGCCCCGGCTGGAATCTTTAGGGCGCGGCGAAGCGGCCGGCGGATCAAACATCGCGCATCCGTGCCGATAAGGTAGGAAAGAGCAATGGAATCCAAGATGTCTCAAACACAAGATGCTACCGGCAGCAAACCGAGAATTCTGGTACATCCGCCGGAGGACCTCCCGTACCAGGTGGTCGCCACCTACCTGGACAATTGCCGCAAGGGCGTGCAGTCGTTGAAAGACGCCATTGAGCGCCTGGATTATGACTTTGCCGGGATGTACGGGCACCGCATGAAAGGCTCCGGGGGCGCCTATGGCTTCCCCAAGCTGACGGAAACGGGCGCTTCGATAGAGCAGGCCGCCCGCGCCCGCAACGACGCCGATCTCCGGACCTGGGCCGCGGCGTTGGAAGAGCACTTGGAATCGGTCGAAGTAGTGGGACCTTAAAG
>Ga0182016_10003429_pt1 | contig 18122 bp, 16 predicted proteins | sample 712S2MmetaG_FD_120491 | JGI IMG/M metagenome (GOLD analysis project Ga0182016, IMG submission 120491) | Permafrost microbial communities from Stordalen Mire, Sweden - 712S2M metaG | ecosystem: Environmental > Terrestrial > Soil > Wetlands > Permafrost | place: Sweden: Stordalen | collected...
CACGCGCGGACAGGTTTCAGACACGTTACCAGGTTTCAAGCACCAAACCAAGGTGTACAGGAAAACCATACAGTTTCTCCAATGGAACGGTGTAGCACTCCGCCGAAGTGCTAGTCCTGCAAACATTCTGGAAACCTGGCAAAACCTGGCAAAACCTGGCAAAACCTGTCGGCTCCGGCTCCGGCTCGATGGATGGGTTTAAGTTTCCGCGCGTCTCCGTATTGGCCTACGCCCGCGCGGAGTGGCGGGACCGCGCTTTCCTTTTCTCTCGCGGTCCCGCAAACAATTTTACGTCGTTGGTTTGGTTTATTCGTCAACCTCGCGGGGCTTGCTTTGTGAATAGCAGGCTCCGTTTTTTTTGTTTCAGTAGTGACTCCCTTAAAGGAAAATTGGATGGAACCCTCGATTGAAAGCGGGATAACCGACCTTGCGGCCGAACTTGTTCAGCGAATCAGGACGCAGGTGCGGACTGAATTTGACACGGGCGCTTCTCGCCAGCAACCGGCGGCGCTGATACCGAGATTGCTCACAGCAAAACAAGCTGCGGAGTACATCGGACGGAGCGAACAGGCAGTACGGCATCTGATTTTTCAGCGGGAACTGCCCGTTGTCCGGAAGGGGCGTTGCGTCCGGATTGACCGAAAAGACCTGGACCGCTGGATTGAGAATAATAAATATTGACACGCGCTAGCTTTTTAGGGCACACTGTAGCTTATGGCAAGCGCAAAGGACGGTTCCGGTTCGCTATACCAGCGTGGCAACGTCTGGTGGGTGAAGGTCTACATCGGCGGTAAGGCTCACCGCGAAACGAGCAAGACTGCTACGGCCGAAGGCACGTATGAGGACGCGAAGCGTCTCCGCGATAAACTCCTTGGCCAGAAACACCGGGGAGAGATCTCAGGCGGTCACCCTGATCGGGTCACGGTTGGCGAACTGCTGGACGATGTTCTGGAGTACGCCACGACGAACATTCGCCCGTCAACCGAGTACATTTGGCGTCTGGTGATTGAGAAGAACATCCGGCCATTTTTTGCCACTCTCAAGGCGCAAAAGGTCACCACGGAAAAGCTGAAGGAATACCGTCGCAAGCGCATCAGCGAGGGCCGATCCGATGCAACCGCGAACCGAGAACTTTCCATCCTCCGCACAGCGTTTCACAACGGCCGGAAGTGTACCCCTGCGAAGGTCCTCTCCGTTCCCTATTTCCCGATGACACCAGAAACCAACATCCGCACAGGATTCCTCTCGGATGAGCAATACGCTTCCCTGTTGAAGGAGCTGCCATCGGAACTCAAGCCCCTGTTTGCGGTCGGGTACGCGACAGGGATACGGCTCGGGGAACTCAAGGCGATTCGTTGGGATCAGATGGACTTGGCAGAGGGCAATATTACCCTGGAGAACGGCGAAACCAAGAACGGAGAGGGCCGCTTGGTACCGATCCTGGATGGCGAGATGAGCGAACTGCTCACGGCCGCCAAAAAGGATCGGGATGAGAACTGGCCCGATAGCCCGTGGGTGTTCAATCGGCAAGGTGAACCGATAAAGGATTTCAGGTGGGCATGGGAGGAAGCTTGCAAGCGGGCAGGCGTCCCGGATCTGAAGTTCCATGACCTCAGGCGCACGGCGGTCCGCAACATGCGGCGCGATGGGGTTCCCCAGGTGGTGCGCATGAAGATCAGCGGGCACAAGACGGATTCAATGGAGCGGCGGTACAACATCGTGGATGCGGACGATATCAAGATTGCCAAGTCGCTGATGCAAGCCGGAAGGCAGAAGCGCAACGTATAGGATTGTGCCCGCGCTGTGCCCATCAAGGCCACCTCATAACCGGGGTGGCCTTTTCCATTTTCAGCCCTTTCGCAACCCTGCGCCCGCCGCTATAGGCACAGAACGAATAATGGGCACAATCACGGGCACAGTCTACATAAAAAAGAAAAGGCGAAACCGTTCTGGTTTCGCCTAAGTCTTTTAGAATGTTTGGTGCGGAGAGGGGGACTTGAACCCCCACGAGATTGCTCCCGCTAGCACCTCAAGCTAGTGCGTCTGCCAATTCCGCCACCTCCGCGTTCCGGGGTCCTACTTTTTCGGCGCTGGCGCGGCCGGCTTCGGTATAGGCAGCGGGATAGCATTGCCACCACCGCCCGCCGGCCTCGGCACAGTGGGCACTCCTTTGGAGGGCGCGCCGGTTATCGGCGCTGATTCCAGTACCGTCGTTCCCATGCCGGCGTTCCGGGTGGCCAGAATGGAAAGCGAAAGCGACGTGACCATGAACAACGCCGCGGAAATCGTCGTGGCCTTGGAAAGCAGTGTGGCTGAACCACGCGGGCCAAAGGCGGTCTGCGATCCCATTCCGCCAAATGCCCCGGCCAAGTCCGCAGCCTTGCCGCTTTGCAGCAAGACTACGATGATCAGGAACAGGCACACGACTACGTGCACAATCAAAAACAGTATATACATTCGAGATCCGTTACTTACAGTATAGGCAACCGCACCGGCCGCGGTCAAACCCGCTACGCCAGCGGCAAGCCCGCGGACGCTGCGGGCGCCGCGGCCACACTCTCTCCCACCAGCGAATTCGGCCCGGCCCGCATCACCCGCACCGGCAAGTAGCGTCCCACCAGGCTCTCGCTTGCCCCGAATTCCGCCGTGAAGTTCAGCGTCCGGTTGCACGAAGTGCGCCCGATCCATTGCCCCAACGCCTGGTTGCGGCCCTCCACCAACACCTCGTGCAGCCGGCCGATGCGCTCCGCATTGCGGCGAATCTGGATCGACCGCTGCTTCTCCTGCAGCACCGTCAACCGCCGCTGCTTTTCCTCCTCCGGTACGGCGTCTTCAATTCGCAGGGCGGCCGTGTTCGGACGCGGCGAATACTTGAAGCTGAAAAGCGAGTCGTACTCCACCTCGTCCAGCAGCTTCAGGGTTTCGGCGAAATCGTCTTCGGTTTCACCGGGAAAGCCTACGATGATATCGGTCGTGATCGAGTATCGCCGCCGCGCCCCTTTCAGCCACTCGATGCGCTGCATGTATTCGTCCCGCGTGTACAGCCGGTCCATCGCCGCCAGCACCCGCGTCGAGCCGGATTGCACAGGCAGGTGAACGTGGTCGCAGATGTTCGGATGCGCATCCATCGCGTCCACGATGTCCTTGCCGAAATCGCGTGGGTGCGACGTCGTATACCGCACCCGCCGGATGCCATCCACTTCGGCCACCCGCGCCAGCAGGGTCGCAAAATCCCATCCCGCCGGCGTCGGATCGCGGTAGCTGTTCACGTTCTGGCCCAAAAGCTGAATTTCCGTGTAGCCGGCGCTCGCCAGTTTCCGCGCTTCCGCCATCACGCTCTCCGACGTCGCGCTCCGCTCCGGACCGCGCGTGAACGGCACCACGCAATACGCGCAGGATTTGTCGCAGCCCTCGATGATGGTGATGTAGGCGCGGTGGGGATTGTCGCGGCGCGTGAACGGCGTGTCGAAGGTTTCGTCTGTATCCAGACTCAGGCCCGTCACCCGGCGATCGCCCGCCTCGATCTGCACCAGCATTTCGCCCAGCTTGTTGTAGCTGGCCGATCCACATACCAGGCTGACGTGCGGCGCGCGGTCGAAAATCTTCTCGCCCTCCTGCTGCGCCACGCACCCCAGAACGCCGAAAACCTTCCCCTTCCCCGTGCGTTTGAACTGCTGCAGCCGGTTGAAAACCTTCTGCTCCGCTTTGTCGCGAATGCTGCACGTGTTGTATAACACCAGCTCGGCTTCTTCCGGCGTCGGCACCTGCGCATAGCCCTTCGCCATGAGCGTGCCGATCACCTTTTCGGAATCGTGCACGTTCATCTGGCAGCCGAAAGTTTCCAGGTAGAAGGTCTTGGAGGACACTACCAACTATTGTAGCCGACGCGGAAGCGCAGCGCCCTCCTGCCCAAGATGGACCGACGGCGTAGCTGTGAGCTGAGCCTTCGAAACTGTGGGGAGGGTTGCCAGCCTGGATAGCGTCGGAATAAAACGGCGTCAAGGTGTGGAAACAGACCAAGGCGGACCTGAAGCCGTCGCTCCGCAGTACCCGAAGGGTAGGGTGCCCATCGTGAGGTGGAATCCGAAGGGGACATCACTACAAGCGCGCTCACATCCGAAAGCTCTTCCACCGGCCCGACGGCTGGATCGTGCGGCGCATTCGGTCGCAGCGATTCAAGCGGTGGCCGAACGGCGGCTGGCGACAGTCTGCCAGAAACCAAGTTGTACGGCGAGTACGGGCTGGTGAACTTGATTCAGTTGATCCCTTCGATTGCATCCCGGAAGCGAGAATCTTCGTGAAAGCTGTATGCAAGAAGACTGCACGTCCAGTTTGAGCGGCGGACGGTGGCCAGCGCGCAAGTGCGCCACCTCCGACCCGACGCCGGCGAAGCAGCCGAACGAAGGCAGGGGAGGGCAGAAGGAGATCGCGAAGGGAAGGCCGCTGACCAAGGAGAACGCGGCAGCCTAACCCGTGCCGGACACCGAGCCGGGAAAGCGGGCCAAGCGAGCTGGAACGTGTACGTCAAGCAGCCAAGGGAGACCGGAAGATGCGGTTCACCGCCCTGCTGCACCATGCGAGCATCGATCTGCTCCGGGGGAGTTACTACAGCCTGAGAAAGAAGGCGGCGCGGGAGTGGGCGGGGTGACGTGGGAAGAGTATGAAAACGGCCTGGAGGAACGGCTAGCGGATCAGTCACGGAAGTTTGCATTTTATTTCCCCAACCGATCCAACGACTTCCCCGAAACGGACCCGTGGAGTCGAGAGTCGCGGGAGTAGCGTTCGGTTGGAGGAAGGATTCTTCGATGAAAGGTCTGGAGCAAGTGCTGCGGTGCGTGCTGGGGATGATGTTGGTTGGGATGGCGGTGGGCGCGATCCGGCTGGAGCGGACGGCGACGTCTACCGTCAAGGGTGCCGGCCGGGAAGTCCGCGGCGCGCAGCCCGCCACGGCCGGAGAGTTGCGGGGCGCGCGGCTGTATCCGAATGGCGAAGCGATGGCCCTGCGCCTTGTGGGCGGCCGGTCGTGACGGTGGACGGCGGCTTCTGCGCCGGCGACATCATCGCGCTTGGGGGAAAAGGGTTTCTCTCCGATGCGATTGAGTGGCTGAGCGGGTCGAAGCTCTCGCATGTGGCGATGGTGCTCGACGAGCGGTTGTCGGTGGATGGCAAGGCTCAAACTTGCCTGAACATCGTCGAGAGCACCATTCTCAACGGCCAAAACGGAGTGCAGATCAATCCGCTGGCGGCGCGCCTGGCCATGTGCGGCGCGGGCGAGCGGGTTTGGGTGCTGCGCCTCTCTGGTGCGGTTCATGGGTTTCTCGATTGGGACCGGTTGTGGGCGTTTGCCATGGCGCGCGTGAACCGCGACCGCTACAACGTGCTGGAACTGGGGGCTTACGTGGCCCGCATGATTCCCATCGTGCAGGACCTGCCGCTCTGGTACAAGCCCAATTCGCACGAGGAAGTGTGCTCCGAGTTGGTCGCGGAGCTGCTGGCGGCGGGCGGCCTCCCGGGGCTACGGCCATACGAAACTTCGCCGCAAGGGATCGCCGAACTCAAGATTTACGCCGGCTGCACCCAACTCATCGGCAAGCCGGCAGTCATCCGCGAATTCAACAGCCTATAAAGGCAAAACAATTTCAAAACTCATAAGGAGAAAAGTAGTGTCTACCAATAACGTAAACCCCTCGTCGTCGACGATTTACGACCAGATATACGCCTGGGTCATGCAGACGGTGGGATTAGCCGAAACCGAGTACGGAATCACGCTCGTCCCCGTGGTCAACCAGATGAACCTGGGGGGCATCGTCGATCCCAATACCGGGCTGGGCTATGTGGACGAGGTCACGGTCTTGTCGCCGCAGTATCCCACCGTGCCATTCTACGTGGCGAACTGTCTGTACGGAACCTTCGCATGGACTCCGCAACAGTTGCTCAGCTCCATCCTGCAATACCTTTGTCAGATGACCGGCAAGCCTTATCCGACGCCGCTGAGCAGCCAGCCAAGTGTCACCGCTCCGCCCACGCCGGTCGTGTCGAATCCGGTCGGCGCGGCCGTGGGCGACGGTTACTACGACAACGCCGCGCCGACGGTTTACACCGCCGCCGGCCAGACCTATACGGCCAGCGATGGGGCCGTCTACGTGCTGGTTTCGATCAACTCCATTTTTGGGCCAAACAATTATTGGGCCGTCAAAACCGCGGCTCCCACGGCGGCCTGACATGCACAAGTGGATCCTCCTGGGTGTGGCGCTGGCGGCCGGCGTCCACGCCCAGACGGTCAGCTTCTCCCCGCAGGTGAGCCTGGGCAACACGCTCACCTTGTGGGAAGCGGACGTCATCGGGGCGAAGCAGGACGTCCCCGCGGCGCAAATCTGGGCGGTGGCTGCCGCCCACCAGTTGGGGCACATCGAGAATTCGACGGCGGCGCAACTGGTGACCGCGGCCGCCGGCAAGTCCCTGGCGTCGAAGATTCTTCGCGGCTGCACGGACGCGGCGGTCGGTGCGGCCATCGGAGCCTATATCAAGGGCCAGGCTAATTTCGCCGCCAACCGGGTAGCCACCGAAATCTCCGTGGGCGCGACCACCGTGGCCGGGGTCTGCGGCCTCCTGTTGCCCACGCTGCAAAGAGACGCGGCAACGACGGCGCTAAATCCCGCCTTGATGGGAACGGCCATCGCGATCGGCGCCAGCGGTTCGGGTTCGGGCCTGTTCTGGGCGCGCGCATCGGGCCTGGCGCCGTTTACGGATAAGTTGCCGTAGAGGCCAGGAGATGGAGTCGCTCGTGAAAATCTCGGTAAGCAAGTATGTTGCTGGCCGTTTCGAAACGCGGCCGCGCCTGAAGCGGCAGCTCACGGAATTTCCGCTGAGCCCGTACGTCGCCAAACGCCTCATCGCCGGGCTGGCGACTCTCGGCTCCTTCCCCAGCGGGAACGAGGCGCGCAAGTCGCTGGCTCTGCTGCTGTGCGACATGGCGCGCTACGAAAGCGAGGCGTGCTGGCTGATCGACCGCATGACCAGCGGCCTGTACGCCTCCTGGCCCGGACCGGGCGAAATGCGCGCATGTTTCTGCGCCCGGTTCCGGCCGCGGGACGGAGTGGAGCGACGCTCGTCGGTTTATCCCGAGGGAATCCCGCCCGAGCGTATGGCGACTCCCTCGCCGGTGGAGTATGCGGTGCGAGTGCGCGTGAACAGACACGTGATGATACCGCACCGTGGCGGAGGCTTGCGGGCGGCCGAGGCTAGCCCGCCGAGCTCTTTCGCATACGTTTCTTCGGAGATTCGGGTTCAGCCGTAACTTCGGCCGGTACGCTTTCGGTCGCCACCTGCGCCGGCTTGCGCTTCTCGGCCAGGCTTTTTTTGAGCGCTTCCATGATGTCGATCACCGGCGCCACGTGCGCGGCCGGGGTTTCCACCACTCCGCGGCCGGCGATCTTGGCTTCGATCATCGTGCGCAGGTTCTCGCGGTACTCGTCGCGATATTTCCGCGGCTCAAAATCGGCTTCGAGCGTGGAAATCAGCATCTTCGCCATTTCCAGTTCCTTTTCCTTCACCAGCGTCGTATCGGTGCGGAATTCCTCCACCTGGCGGATTTCGTCCTGATAATACATGGTGTGGGAAAGGATGCCCTTGGCCCCAGGGCGAAGCACAATGATGTGCTCGCGGCTGTGCATGGCTACCTTGGCGACGGCGTAGAACTTCGACTCGCGCAGGGCCTGGAACAGGAGCGCGTAGGGCTTCTCGCCGCCTTCGTCCGGCGCCACGTAGTAGGAGCTTTCCAGGTAGACAGGGTCCACCTGTTCGGCTTTAACGAACTCGAGGATCTCCATCACCCTGGCGGTCTTGGGCGCCACCTTCTTGATGTCCTCGTCGTCGATTACCACGTAGCGATCTTTCTCGTACTCGTAGCCCTTTACGAGTTCCGTGCGCGGTACCGGCTTGTCTTCCGCCTGGCAATACGTCACCTGGCGAATGCGCGAATTGTCGCCCTTGTGCAGTTGGTTGAAGCTGATGGTTTCGCTGCGGGCGGCGCTGAACAGACGGATGGGGAACGATACCAGCCCGAAAGTCAGTTGACCTTTCCAGACGCTTGCAGCCATAACAGCCGACCTCTAAGATACAACATCGGGCTTGCGGTTGTAAATGCTAGGATGTAAAGGGATTTATGCCGCTTGAAGAGTACGCGGCCAAACGCCGCTTTGAGAAGACGCCGGAACCGGAGCCGGCCAAAGAGCGCGACACGCGGTTTCCGCCTCATTATTTCTGCGTGCAGCGGCACGACGCTACCCGCCTGCACTACGATTTCCGGCTGGAGATCGGCGGCGTGCTGAAGTCGTGGGCCGTCCCCAAGGGGCCGACGCTCGATGCTGACGTGAAGCACCTGGCGGCGCAGGTGGAAGACCACCCCATCGAGTACGGCGATTTCGAGGGCACCATTCCCGCCGGCAATTACGGCGCTGGCAGCGTGATGTTGTGGGACCGCGGAACGTTCGACCTCGCGGGCGACGCTTCCGCCGACGAACAATTGGCCCGTGGCGATTTCAAGTTCTACCTGCACGGCGAGAAGCTGCGCGGCAACTTTGGCCTGGTGCGCATGAAAGGGCGCGGCAAAGGCAACGAATGGCTGCTGCTCAAAAAGCGCGACGAGTTTGCGGTATCCGGATGGGACCTGGAGGCGCAGGCGCACAGCGTACTTTCCGGCCGCACCCAGGAAGAAATCGCGCAAAACCTGCCGGCGCGCTCGAGCAAGCGTCCCACCGCCGGCGCGGCGGATCGGGTTTGGGAGAGCCGTCCGGCCGGCCGCGCCAGCCCAAAGCGCCAGCCCGCCGCGCCGAAAACGGCCAAAGCAAGGAAGCCCGGCGCCATTGCGAAAACCAACCTCAGCCGCATTCCAGGCGCGCACGCGGCAGCCATGCCCGATGCCATCGAGCCGATGACTGCCGTACTGGCCGACCATCCGCCCCTCGGTGACGACTGGCTGCTGGAGGTGAAGTGGGACGGCGTGCGCGCCATTGCTTTCGTCGATAACGAGGAACTGCGGCTGGTTTCGCGCAACGGCATCCGCTCCGAGCGCCAGTACCCTGAGTTGGCGATCGTCCCCCACCAAATCGCGGCGCGCCAAGCCGTGCTGGATGGCGAGATCGCCGCTCTCGACGAGAAGGGCGTGGCCCGCTTCCACCTGATCCAACCCCGTATCACCAACGCCGATGAGAGCGCGGTGGCGCGCATGGCGCATACGGCGCCGGTAGTGTATTTCGTTTTCGACCTGCTCTATTTGGATGGCTACGACCTGCGCGGAGCCGCCCTTGCCGATCGCCGCGCCCTGCTCGAAAAAATCCTGACGCCCGGAGGCGTGCTGCGGATTTCGGAGGCGTTTCCGGCCGACGCCGGCGAAGCGCTGCTCGAAGCCGCCCGCGAAAATGGTCTCGAAGGCGTCATGGCTAAGCGCGCCGCCAGCGTCTACGAATCGCGGCGCTCCAGCGACTGGCAAAAGATCAAGCTGGTTCACGAGCAGGAATTTGTGATCGGAGGGTTCACCGCGCCGCAGGGCGGGCGGTCGCATTTCGGCGCGTTGGTGCTGGGAGTGCAGGAACAAGAGTCGCTCCAATGGGTGGGCAACGTTGGCACCGGTTTCGACCAGCGCACGCTCGACGCCCTGGCGTCGCGCCTGAAGCCGCTCGAAACTTCCGCCTGCCCGTTTTCCCCCCGCCCTTCGCCCGATAAAGGCATGACCTGGGTAAAACCCGAACTGGTCTGCCAGGTAAAGTTCGCCAACTGGACCCCCGACCGCCGTCTCCGCGCGCCGGTCTATCTCGGTTTGAGGCAAGACAAACCGGCGGGCGCGGTGGTGCGCGAACTGGTGAAGGACGACGCCAAGGAGGCCACTATCGAGGTGGATGGCCGTACCCTCAAGCTGACCAATCTCCACAAGGTTTACTACCCCGACGAAGGCTACACCAAAGGCGACGTTCTCAGCTATTACAGCGACGTCGCCGGCCTGATCCTACCCCATCTGAAAGACCGCCCGCTGTCGCTCAAACGCTACCCCAACGGCATCCGTGGCGAGTATTTCTTTCAGAAGCGCGCCGGGGAAAGCTTCGCCCCCTGGCTGCGCACCGAAGCCATCCACTCCGAGCACAATCAGGCGCCGATTTCGTACGTGTTTGCGGAAAACCGCGCCAGCCTGCTCTACCTGGTCAACCTGGGATGCATCGACCACAATCCCTGGATGAGCCGCTCGCCGCACCTCGACCAGCCCGATTTCATGCTGATCGATCTGGACCCGCAGGAGTGCGATTTCGACAAAATTGTCGAGGCTGCTCTCGTGGTCAAGAAGATTCTCGACCGCATCGGCCTCACCGGCTATCCCAAGACGACCGGTGGCGACGGCATGCACATCTACGTCCCCGTCGAGCCGGGTTACAGCTTCGAGGAAACCCGCAACTTCGCCGACCTGATCTCGCGGCTGGCCGCGCGCCACGAGCCGAAGCTGTTTACCGCGCCGCGCACGGTCGCGAAGCGCGAAAAAGACCGCGTCTATTTCGACTACCTGCAGAACGCGAGCTCGAAGACCATCGCCGCGCCCTACGTGCTGCGCGCCTACCCCGGCGCTCCGGTGGCCACGCCGCTCGAATGGAATGAAGTCAAACGCGGTCTCCATCCGCTGCAATTCCACCTGCGCAATGCGCGCGAGCGCTTCGCCGGAAAAGGCGACCTGTTCGCCGGCGTGCTCCACAAACCGCAACGGCTGGAGGCAGCGCTGGTAAAGCTGGAAGAGATTTGGAAGTAAACGGACCGCCGCTTAGGGCATCACCAGCACGCGCAGGTGCGAACCTTCGGCGCCGCCGCGAAAGACGCGCTCCGTGGCCTTCTTGAAATCGGCGGGCTTGGCATTCGGAATATCCAGGAATTGCTGCGGATTGCGATCCACCAGCGGAAACCAGGTACTCTGAATCTGCACCATGATGCGGTGACCCGAGCGGAAGGTGTGCAACACGTCGGGCATCCAGAACTCGATCTTCTCCTCCTTGCCGGGGGTGAATGGTTCGGGCTTGGACAGGCTGTTGCGGAACTTACCGCGGAATGGCTCGCCGCGCACCAACTGCTGATAGCCGCCCATGTAAACGCCCTTTGGATTGGGATTCGGATCGGGATAATCGTCCGGGTAAACGTCGATCAACTTGACCACGAAGTCCGAATCCGTGCCGGAGGTGGATACGCGCAGCACGGGGGTGATGGAACCGGCGATGGTCACGTCCTGGTCGAGCGGTTCGGTCTCGTAAGTTAAGACATCGGGCCGGGTGGAGGCGAAGCGCTGGTCGAAGGTCATGTAATCCACGGGCATGCCCATCCCCGGAGCCAGTTCGCCGGTTGAAGGCACGGGTTTGCCGGGATCGCTCAGGTACTCGTCAAAGCCGGTGGATCCGGGCGCGGTCCAGGAAAGCTTGCCATCGGCATCGAAAAAGAGCGAGCGAGCCACGGCGCTCGCCGGCGGCCAGGCGTCGAAGCGGTGCCACTGGTTGCGGCCGGTCTCGAAAACGAAAGCCTTGGGAATTTTGGCGTCGGAGGCGGCTTTTAGTCCGTCGCCTTTACCCTTTAGGTTTTGAACGAAGAAGGGAAGCTCGATGTTCTCCTGGAAGTACTCGGCCGTATTGGATTTGAAATTCAAATTGCCGAGGGTGTCTCCGAGGTCGCGAGCCCAACCGCCGTGGCGCCACGGGCCCATCACCAGAGTGTCGGGAGCAATGGGGCCATTTTTTTCGAGCGCATAGAACAACTTCAAAGGGCCGGCGAGATCCTCGGCATCGAACCAGCCGCCGACCCACATCACCGCCGGGGTGACGTGCTTCATGTGCGGCGCCTGGGCGCGGGTTTGCCAGTACTCGTCGTAAGAGGTGTGCCGGATGGTGTCGTCCCAGTAAACGCTCTGGTGTTTGAGGTACTTCTCGTTGGCATTCGACACGGGGCCCATGCGGAGGAAGAACTGATAGGCGTCCATGGTTCCGGGGTCGAAGGGGACGGTTGCCCGGGGGCGCTCCAGTTCGGCCTGGCGGGGCAGGAAGGCGGAGTAAAAGCGGAAGTTCGCGGCCAGGTGGAAGGCGCCGTTGTGGTAGCCGTCGTCGCCGTTGCCGACGTCGCCCATGGGGGCTTGCGGGGAGACGGCCTTCAGGGCCGGGTGCGAATCCATCAGGCCGTGGGCGGCGAAGAAACCGGGGTAGGAGATGCCCCACATGCCCACCTTCCCGTTGTTATTGGGGACGTGTTTGACCAGCCAATCCACGGTGTCGTAGGTGTCGGTGCTCTCATCGGTGTCGCGGGGACCGTCGTAATGCGTCTTGTGGGGGCGCACGTCCACGAACACTCCTTCGGACATGTAGCGGCCGCGCACATCTTCATATACAAAGATGAAGCCCTCTTTTTCGGCGGCGACGGATGGGCCGACTTGCGTTTTGTAGTTATCGGCGCCGTAGGGTCCGACGTTGTAAGGCGTTCGCTGCATGATGATGGGGTAGGCCTGGGCCGTGTCTTTGGGGACGTAGACGGCGGCGAACAGGCGGACGCCATCGCGCATGGGAATCCGGTATTCGTATTTGGTGTAGTGCGCCAGGGTGTAGGCGAGTTGGGAGGCCGCGGTATCGGTGAGAGGCGCGGCGGCGGGTTGGGCGGCTAAAACGACGGGGACGAATAGGACGAGGAGCGCTGATTTTCGAAATTCCATCGGGGAATTATGATAGCAAGCTTCAATCGGTGGCCGTGCTATATCATAAGCTTCATGCGAATCCCAGTTTTTTGCGTTGCGCTTGCGATCGGGTTGAGCCTCTTGGCACAGACGGCACCGCCCGCGATCGATAACGACCAGGCGAAGGTGGTCAGGGCCGTCGACCAGCCACATAAGAAAGGAGCGCTGCACGACCACAAACTGAACCGCGTCATGATCTACCTCGAGGCAGGCCGCCAGATCATCACGCCGCAGGGCGGCCAGCCGGAAACGCTGGAATTCAAGGCGGGCGAGGTGAAATGGAGCCCGGCGCGCGGCATGCACACCACTGAAACGGTCAGCGACAAGCCGGTCACCATCATCGAAGTGGAAGTGAAAAAGGCCGGCGACCCCGCGAAGACCGGGAACACGCCGCTCGATCCGCTGAAGGTGGACCCGAAAGACTACAAGCTGGAGTTTGAGAACAGCCAGGTGCGGGTGGTCCGGGTGAAGATGGCGGCGGGGAGAAAGATCCCGCTGCACGAGCACCTTCTCAACCGCGTGGTGGTGTACTTGAGCGACCAGAACGGCAGCATGACGACGCCCGATGGACAGACCACTACGGCGCAGCACAAAGCCGGGGAATTCAGTTGGGGCCCTCCAACCAAGCACATGGAGCAGAACCATCTGGACCATGCGTTCGAGGCGATCGTGGTGGAATTCAAGAGCTAAGGTTCTGCGGCCTGAATTTGTTTTTTCAGGGAATAGCTGTTCCAAACCTCGGCAACCGCTCCCTCACGGTCGCGGCTCGGACTCAGGCACCAGTCACGGTTTCCATCCCGGTCCGCGGATCACTTTGCCGGGCAGCCGGTTGGTCATGCTGCCGTGTTCGATGACCGGCACGCCGTTCACCAGCACATATTGCATTCCTTCGGCCAGTTGATTGGGCTTTTCGAAAGTGGCGAGGTCGGCGATCCGGTCCGGATCGAAAACCACGATATCGGCCCACATACCAGTCTTGATGACGCCGCGGTCGGCGAGGCGCAGGCGGGAGGCCGGCAGCGCGCTGAACTTGCGAATGGCGTCGGGCAGGGTGAGCGCGCCGTCCTCCCGCACGTACTTACGCAGGATGCGCGGGAAGGTTCCATAGGCGCGTGGGTGCGGGTGCTCCCGGCCCAGCAAGCCATCGGGCGCGGTGCCTTGAGAATCGTTGCACACGCTGACCCACGGCTGCTGGAGCGCCAGGCGCACATCGGGTTCGGACATGCCGAAGACGGCCACCTGGGTAGCGGCGTTGTCCTCGATGAGGATGTCGAAAATGGTATCGATGGGGTCTTTGTTCCAGAGCTTGGCGATTTCCGCGATGGTTTTGCCTTGGAGAGGCAGTAATTGGGGATTCTGGACGACACCGAGCAGGATTGCCTCGGGGCCCGCGATCTCATCCCATTCGTTGTCCCAGGCAGTGCTGGGGGTTTCGATGTCTTTGCGAATGCGGGCGCGCGCGGCGGGATCCTTGAGACGCTCGATGAGTTTAGCGTCGCCGCCGTCGTGGGCCCATGGCGGAATGAACGCCGAGAAGCTGTTGAACCAGGCGGGATAGGCGTAAGTATCGGCGCCGATTTCGACGCCGGACCGGCGCGCCCGGTCGATATGCGCGACGATCTCTTCCATGCGCCCCCAATTGCGACGCCCGGCGGCTTTGAGATGCCAGATTTCGACGGGCACGTGAGCTTCGCGGCCGATGCGGATGGCTTCGTCGAGGGCGGGGATGATGGTATCGCCTTCGCTGCGCATGTGCGTCGCGTAGATGCCGCCGAGCCTGGCTCCCTCGGACGCGAGGGCGATCAACTCTTCGGTGGTGGCGTACGGCGCGGGCGCGTATTGCAGTGAAGTGGACACGCCGACGGCGCCGTCCAGCATGGCCTCACGCACCAAGGCTTTCATGCGGGCGAGCTCCGCCGGAATCGGGGCGCGGTCGCCATCGCCGATGACGGCCCGGCGTACCTGGGTCGCGCCCACGTAACTGGCCAGGTTAATGCCCATTCCCTGCTTTTCGAGGCGGGCGAAGAACTCGCGGAAGGTATTCCAGGAGGGGTTGATTCGGTAGTGTTCATAGGCGGCGCGGTCGGCGGCGCGAATGGCATCGGTGAGCGGGGCGGCCGATCCACCTTCGCCGGTAATTTCGGTGGTGATGCCCTGGTAGATTTTCGACGGAAGGTGCGGATTGACGAGGATGGATTCTTCCGACTGCCCCAGCATGTCGATAAAGCCCGGAGCGACCACCATGCCGGCGGCATCGATGGTTTGTTTGGCGGCGAATGAATCGAGACGGCCGATGGCCGCGATATGGCCGTCGCGGATGCCGGTATCGGCTCCGTACCACGGTGAGCCGGTACCATCGACGATTTTCCCGTTGCGGATCACCAAGTCATAGCTCTGCGCAAGCAGGATCGACGGTACAAGCAACAGCAGCGAAAACTTCATTCAGCCAATATCCCACCAAACTACTGTGGTTTTGGTGCGGCGCTGTACAGATGCGGCAAGGAGACCGCGGCCAGCCGCTCCCAGGACGGCTATACTTACGGTTGCTCCCATATGGAGCGCAGGAGGAAGCCAATGGCCAGCAGGAAAGTTCAACTCCCAGGTAGCGAGCGGCGCCCGGTCGGCACGCGCGTAGGAGAAGTGCCGAAGGACGAAGTCGTGGAAGTTTCCGTGATTCTCAAGCCGAAGACGAGCATGGAGGGTGTCCAGACAGGCGGCCCCGCGCTCTCGCGGGAAGAGTTTGCCGCCAGGTACGGCGCCGACCCGGACGCTATCGAGCGGGTCAGAGCGTTCGCCAAGGATTACGCGCTTACGGTGACCGAAGTGGCGCCCGAGCGCCGCACGGTGAAGCTGGAAGGAACCGCGGAGAACATGACGAAGGCCTTCGAGGTCCCCTTCGAGCGTTACGAACACGAGGGAACCCGGTACCGGGCGCGCACCGGCGCCATCCAGGTGCCGGAGGAGATAGCGGGGTCGATCGAGGCGGTGCTGGGGCTGGACAACCGGCCTCAGGCGAAGGCGCATTTTCGCCACGTGAAGCCGCGCACGCCGACGCCCAAAGCCGCGGCGGCGGTTTCCTATACGCCGCGGCAGGTCGCGCAACTCTACCAGCTCCCGCTCGATGCCGACGGGACCGGGCAGACCATCGGCATTCTGGAACTCGGCGGCGGCTATCGTCCGGCGGATCTGAAAACCTACTTCGCTTCGGTCGGGCTGAAGGAACCCACGGTGGTCGCGGTATTGGTGGATAAAGCGAAGAACAAACCGACGAATCCCAACGGCGCCGATGGAGAGGTGCTGCTGGACATCGAGGTGTCCGGGTCGGTGGCGCCGGGCGCGCGTATTGCGGTGTACTTCGCGCCCAACACCACCAGCGGGTTTCAGGACGCGCTGACCACGGCGATTCACGACGCGACCAACAAGCCTTCGGTGATTTCGATCAGTTGGGGAGGGGCGGAATCGACCTGGACACACCAGGCCATGACGGCTTTTGATACGGCAGCGCAAGCCGGGGCTTTGCTAGGTGTGAGCATTTGCGCGGCGGCGGGCGATAACGGTTCGAGCGACGGGGTGACTGACGGGAAAAACCACGTGGATTTCCCCGCATCCAGCCCGCACATTTTAGCCTGTGGCGGCACCAGCCTGCAGAGCGCCAACGGGGCGATTACGAGCGAGACGGTATGGAACGACGGCGCGCAAGGCGGCGCCACGGGCGGAGGGTACAGCGCGGTATTTCCATTACCCACGTGGCAGACCGGCGTGAAACCCCCTTCCGGCGGTGGGCGGGGCGTTCCGGATGTGGCGGGGGATGCCGACCCGGAAACCGGATACCAGGTGCTGGTGGACGGGGATTCCATGGTGATCGGAGGCACCAGCGCGGTCGCGCCGCTATGGAGCGGGCTGATTGCGCTGCTCAACGAGAAGCTCGGGAAACCGTTGGGGCTTCTCCAGCCGGCCCTTTATGGGCTCGCCAGCTCGAAGAAGGCGTTCCACGACATCACCCAAGGCTCGAACGGCGCGTTTTCGGCGGGTCCCGGATGGGACGCGTGCACCGGATTGGGGTCGCCATCGGGCGAGAATCTGCTGGCCGCGTTGGGGGGCACCGAGCAAGATACGCGGCACAAAGTCAGCAGCGGAACGCGAGCGTGAAGCAGGCGGGCGGTCGCGGTCTAAAGGGGAGCAGGGTATCGGTTCGATCCCGTGCGGATTCCCGACCCGTACAGCATCCCTGTACAATAGAGTGGATGGCCACAGAAACCACCTACACCAGCTTGCGTCAGAATCTGGCCAGCCTTCTGGACCAGGTTGTCGACCGGCAGGAAGCCGTCATCGTCCGACGTAAAGGGGCGCGAGATGTTGCGCTCATTCCGGCTGCCGAACTCGCCGGTTTGATCGAGACCGCTCACCTGCTCCGGTCGCCACGGAATGCGCGGCGCTTGCTTACGGCTTTGGGTCGAGCGAAGCGTGGCAAAGGCAGGCCCGCGACCGTCGCCCAACTGCGGCGAGAGATCCTCGGTGACGCGGGACGTTAAACGGGTCGCAGTCTTTCATGCCGAATTTCGGGAGGACCTACGCTACTGGGTCCGGTCCGAGAGAAGCGTTGCGATCCGGGTACTGGACCTGGTCGAGGCAGTGTTGCGCGATCCGTTCCAAGGCCCCGGCAAGCCCGAGCCCCTCCGATATCTGCTCGCGGGATGCTGGTCGAGACGGATTACGCAGGAACACCGGCTGGTTTACCGCGTTAGCGACGAAAGCGTAGACTTCCTCCAGGCGCGCTACCACTATTGATGGCGGCGCCGCACCGGGGATGGTCGGGTGCAAGAGTTGCTTCCAGGAATGGCCTCCAACGTGCTAAAGACGGCGGATGGATGTAAACTGTTGGCGGCAGGGAGTCCAGAATGGAAATCCGGGTTAAACGAGAGGTAACTCAGCATGGCTGAAATGGCGGACCCGAATGTGACTGAAGACACGGCGAAAGCGGTATCGAGACGCAGGTTCATCAGAGGTGTCATTGCCGGCGGCGCAGCGGTCTCGTCCGCGGGCTATCTGTTCCGCGCCTCCACGCTGGTGGGGCAGGCGCCCGTAACCGGCGCGAGCGAGCGACTCATCACCTTGAATGTCAACGGGCAACTGAGGCATGTCGACGTCATGAAACAGGAAACCCTAGCCTGGACGTTGCGCTACAAACTGGGCCTCACGGGCACGAAACTGGGATGCGATCGCTCCGAATGCGGGGCCTGCACCGTGCTGATCGACGATCTGCCGCATTATTCGTGCTCCATGCTCACGCACACCGTGCGCAACCGGAAGGTCACGACGGTGGAGGGCCTGGCGGCAGCCGATGGGACGCTGCATCCGGTCCAACAGGGCGTTGTCGACGAGC
>Ga0182016_10003430_pt1 | contig 18121 bp, 16 predicted proteins | sample 712S2MmetaG_FD_120491 | JGI IMG/M metagenome (GOLD analysis project Ga0182016, IMG submission 120491) | Permafrost microbial communities from Stordalen Mire, Sweden - 712S2M metaG | ecosystem: Environmental > Terrestrial > Soil > Wetlands > Permafrost | place: Sweden: Stordalen | collected...
AATGGGTTCCGGCCCTAGCAATTGGCGCCATCGATTCGGCGGATTTTTGCGTGATTATTTGGGTTCTTGCAGCTGTCGGAAGGCTGATGGAAAGCCGAAAGGCTGCTGAGCAAATGAGCCCCCACGACCATGCGATGTGAGCAACCGCAAGTCGCTCTTCGAGCGGCTTTGCAGTATTTGCCTCTGTACCAAAACCGCTTGAATGACATTTCCGTAACAATTCCCTGCGCCCCGTTTCGCTATGATCCCAAAATAGCCATTTGGGGGAGGTCCCATGCGCAAACTGATTCTGATTCTGACGTTATGTGTCGCCTGCGCCAGCCTTTCTGCTGAGCCGAAGAGCATCTACGACTTCACTATGCGATCCATCGACGGCCAGCAAGTCAGCCTGAAGACCAATCACGGCAAGGTCGTCCTGCTAGTCAATGTCGCCAGCAGATGCGGATTCACCCCGCAATACGCCGGCCTCGAAGCGCTCTACGAGAAATACAAGGACCGTGGCCTGGTCATCGTCGGCATTCCGGCTAACAACTTCGCCCAGCAGGAGCCAGGCACCGACGAAGAGATCAAGAAGTTTTGCAGCAGCAAGTACAACGTCACCTTCCCCATGATGTCCAAGGTCTCCGTCCTCGGCGACGACAAGGCGCCCCTCTACGTCTTCCTCACCGGCAAGGACACAGACCCCAGGTTCGGCGGCGACATCAAGTGGAACTTCACCAAGTTCCTCTTTGACCGCGACGGCAAACCCGTAGCCCGCTTCGAGCCCAACGTCACGCCTGACTCGCCCGAAGTCACCACCGCCATCGAATCCGCACTCAAATAGCCGCGCCTCACCACCCGCCGTTAAAACAAGGAGGCCAGAGCATGTAGCTCCGGCCTCTTTGCTTTGCTGCGCGAAAGGCGTCTTCGTTACTGCCATGCGCCCCATATCTCGTTTCGAGACCTGGAGTTCTCCGCTACCCGTCAATACACCGCATTCGGGTGCAGGGTGATGGTCTGCGCTACAACAATGGGCGGCCCGACAGCCGGGGTGAGTGCGCCGTTCTGCGGGAAGACCCAGCCGCTGACAGAGACCAGATCGTTGTCCGCTAGGCCAGAAAAGTTGTCTGGGCTGAAGCCCTGGTAGGTGGTCTGTGAGGTTGTCTCCACAATCAACCCGTTATTGGGAACAGCATTGGGAGACCACGGGCCTAAGAAGATGTTTGGGAAAGTGTTCAGGCCGAAGCTCCCCGAACCGATCGAGGCGATGGTGCCTGTGATCTGGCTGGGCTCCAACTGTAGACCGCTGGCGGTGAAAGAGAGCACACAGGGTGGTCCCCAGCCATTCGCAGTAATCACGGTAGTGCAAACGGGCCCGGTCAGAGTTCCCGGCGTGACCGTGATCTGGACGGTTTGGCCGACGCCAAGGTCGTTGGGGGAAGCAAAAGTGAAGCCGGAAGGGATGTTGAAGCCGTTCGAGTCGATGGAGAACGTGGTGACGCTGTGTCCTCCGCCCGATCCCGGCCCCCAGACGGCAACCTGTGCCACTGCGCCAACCGGCAAGCTGGTGCTGGCGGTGGGGTTCTGGTGGAGCATGACCAGGAGGACGGTTTCACCCGCGGGCAGCGGCAGGGGAGGGATGGCGACAATGGCGCCAACAACGGTCTGCTGGCCGGCGGCTTGCAGCCAGGTAACCTGGGCAGCTAGCAGATCTCCGTTGCTCTCCACACTGGCGATCTGAACCTGCACAACTGTCCCGGCGGAGAGGCAGGAGAGAGCCCCGGGGGAGGCGCAGGGCGGCCAATCGACATGCACGGTGCTGCTGTTCGTGTCGATGGTGAACGTCCGGCCCCATGCCGTCTGCACGGTGAACTGGGTCTGATCGGCGCTGACGCTTTCAACGGTTCCTGTCAGGAAACCGAATTGCGGAGGCTGCAAGGGAGCCGATGGCGGCACGAGCGGCGCGACCGAGACGCCATTGGCGGCGCTGAGGTTTACCGAGAGATCGGGCTGGATGATGGTGTTGAGATGATAGTCGATGAGCAAGCCGAGCGGCGTGTTGGCGGCTACCGTCACAGGAAATGGATTCCCCGAAAGAGCAACAGTGGCGGAGTTGTCGATGGCCGGGGTAAGCTGGCACACGCTGCCCACCGCGCATGTGCTGGCGATCGACTGATCCGAGGTATTGAAGATCACCAGTTGCGGATTGGCAAAGGTGAGGCTCAAGCCCGAATAACTTCCTGCCGGCACATTGGCGGTGCTGAGAAAAGCGGAGAGCGCCTGTAGTTTGGTAACGTCGATTTGGATCGATGTGCCATTGGGAAGAAGCGAAACCGGTGAACCAGACGTAGGCTGAAGCGAAGCAGCCGTCAGGCTGACCTGGAAGAACAGGACGGAGACGCCAGCCGGGGGATCGTCCGTCATGGTGAGGGAGACGGGAACCGAGCTTGCTGGCGGTGGTTGAATCTGGTTGGTGCTGGTGGCCGTCGAGCTGCAACCAGACAACCATGGGGCGGCGCTGGCTGTGACGAAGATGGCAAGAACGGACAGAGCCTTCCGCATAATGCGCCTCCTTGGGCGGGCGAGGAGTGCTTCACGTTTGCTCACTCTCGCGTTCAGGTCGCGGCGACGAAAGGCGATTTGTTCGGCTTAACGCTCCCGCGCAGTCTTCCAGTGGCGTTTCGCGCTCGAAGCTCTGCGGGACACAGGAAACCGGGCCGGGCCCACTGCGGTCACCGCGCTGACAATGTAGACGGGCATTTTGGCGGAAAGTTAATGCGATTTTTCGGGAAATATCCACCAATTTCAGGTGGGCCTTGCGTTTCGGCCTCCACCTGGCAGGCTGGCTTGGCGCAAGCGGGGTCCCCAGGAAACGACCTTTGTTTCCTGGGGTGGAGGCGCTCACGCCATCGCCTCCCGCCCCATCGGCTCAAAGTGCAGCTGGTTTGTCCTGCGATCTACGTCAATCCGCACATGAGATCCGTGCAGCACTTCGCCGTTGAGGATCTTGATAGCCAGCGGATCCTGGACCATGCGCTGCAACGCCCTCTTCAGCGGACGCGCCCCGTAGGCCGCATCGGAGCCCGAAGCGAGAATCAGTTGCCGTGCCGGCTCGGTCAGTTCGATTGAAATCTGCCGGTCTTCGAGCAGCTTGCGCACTTCGTTCAACCGCAGCTCCAGAATCTGGCCCATCTGTGCCGCGCCCAGCGGACGGAAGATCACCATGTCGTCCACGCGGTTCAGAAACTCCGGCCGGAAGTGCTCGCGCAGCACGCGCATCACACTCTCGCGCGCCATGTCGAAGTCGTGCTCGGTCTTCAATGTGTCGCCGGTCAGCAGAGCCGCGCCCAGGTTCGAGGTCATGATCAGCACCGTGTTCTTGAAGTCGACGGTGCGGCCCTTGGCGTCGGTCAGCCGCCCGTCGTCCATCACTTGCAGCAGAATATTGAAGACATCCGGGTGCGCTTTCTCGATCTCGTCGAAGAGAATCACCGCGTAGGGTCTGCGATGCACGGCCTCGGTCAACTGGCCGCCCTCGTCGTAGCCCACATATCCCGGCGGTGCGCCAATCAGCCGGGCCACGGCGTGCTTCTCCATGTACTCGCTCATGTCGATGCGGATCATGGACTGCTCATCGTCAAAGAGGAACTCAGCCAGCGCGCGCGCGGTTTCGGTTTTGCCCACGCCCGTGGGACCGAGAAAAATGAAGCTGCCGATGGGCCGTCGCGGATCGCTCAAGCCGGCGCGTGAACGGCGAATCGCATTCGCCACAGTCGTCAGCGCCGCGTCCTGGCCGACCACGCGCTCGCGCAGCCGCTGCTCCATCTCGACCAGCTTCTTTACTTCGCCCTCAAGCATTCGCGAGACAGGAATCCCCGTCCACTTGCTCACAATGCTGGCGATATCTTCTTCATCCACTTCTTCCTTCAACATGCGCGCCACGCCCGCTTTGCCTTCCTGCGCGGCGCTCAATTGCTTCAGTTCCGCATCAAGCTTTGGCAACTCGCCATATTGAATCTGCGCAGCGCGATCGAGCATGCCCTTGCGCGTCTGCTCCTCGGCCTCGAAGCGCAGCGCTTCGATCTTCTTCTTCAATTCGCTGATGCGGCTGATGGCCTCGCGCTCTTTGGTCCAGCGAGAGCGCAAGGCTGTGATCTGCTCGGTTAGCGTAGCTGCCTCGCTCTCCACAACCTTCCTGCGCTCGATGCTGTTGGCATCGGTCTCGCGCTTCAGAGCCTCGCGTTCGATTTCGAGCGAGGTTTTCTCGCGCTCCAGTTGGTCGATCTCCGTAGGCACCGAGCCAATCTGAATCGCCAGCGAAGCCGCGGCCTCATCTACCAGGTCGATGGCCTTGTCGGGCAGGAAGCGGTCACTGATGTAGCGGTGCGAGAGCGTGGCCGCCGCTACGATGGCCGAATCCTTGATGCGCACGTTGTGGTGCGCCTCGTAGCGATCCTTCAAGCCCCGCAGAATGGCGATCGTGTCTTCCACGTTGGGCTCGCCTACGTAAACAATCTGAAAGCGCCGCTCCAGCGCCTTGTCTTTCTCGATGTATTTGCGGTACTCGTTCAGCGTGGTTGCGCCGATGGCCCGCAGCTCGCCGCGCGCCAAAGCAGGCTTCAGCATGTTGCTGGCGTCGATTGCGCCCTCGGCCGCGCCTGCGCCCACCAGCGTGTGCAACTCGTCGATAAAGAGCACAATCTCGCCGTTGGATTCTTCGATTTCCTTCAGGACTGCCTTGAGGCGGTCCTCAAATTCGCCGCGATATTTGGCCCCGGCCAGCATCGAGCCCAGATCGAGCGAGATCACACGCTTGTCTTTCAGGCTCTCCGGCACGTCGCCCGAGACAATGCGCCGGGCCAAGCCCTCAACGATGGCGGTCTTGCCGACTCCCGGCTCGCCGATCAGCACGGGATTGTTCTTTGTGCGCCGGCTGAGCACTTGGATCACGCGGCGAATCTCCTCGTCGCGGCCGATTACCGGGTCCAGCTTGCCGCGCCGCGCCAGTTCGGTCAGATCCTTGGCATATTTCTCCAGAGCTTGAAATTTCCCTTCGGGGTTCTGGTCCGTCACGCGCTGTGACCCGCGCACCGCGGTCAGCGCTTGCAGAATCGCCTCGTGGGTTGCTCCCAACGCCACCAGCGCATCGCGCGCCGGGTCACCTTTGAGGTGCGCAGCGCCCAGCAGCAAATGCTCGGTCGAAACGTACTCGTCCTTGAAGTTCGTGGCCTCGCGAAAGGCCTGCTCCAGCGCCTTGTTCAACGCCTGGCTCACGCCGGGCTGGCTTGCGCTCCCAGCCACCCGAGGCAGTTTCTCCTCGATCCGGTGCATCTCGTGTTCCAGTTGCTCGATGGGAACACCGATCTTGCCCAGCACCGAGGGAATCACGCCCTCGCGGTCCTCAATGAGCGCCAGCAGCAGATGCACCGGCTGCACTTCCGGATTGCCGAGTTCAGTTGCCCGCGTTTGCGCCTGCGCCATCGCCTGCTGCGACTTGACGGTCAGTTTTTCCCAACGAATAGCCATGTTTTCTCCAATGGTCAGCGACGAAATTTATTGTTGCTCCATTTTGTAATAAATCGTCATTGTGATATCGCCGATATGTGCCCCTTCCAGACCTTCTGTATCCTGGACCTCATTTGTCTCTTTGCCGAAATTTTCTGTTATAAAAGCTTTGAGTTGGTCACCCGCAATAGCTGCTAAATGCCCCATCTTTGCGATATTGCTGAGCTTTTGACCAAAAAACATCTGACCTTGTTCTTTTGCCTTGCGATAGTTCGGGCAACCACTACCATCAATATGAGCGCCACCATCTTTATTCGCGAGACCTAAAACAATCTCCTTGTTAGTGATGCTATTTGCTCCACTGTCCCAGCAGACCCGGTTCCACCAGTCTCCAAATGAAGCTCGAGACTTAGAGGAGGCCAGTTTCTTACGGTCGTATCGCACTCTATCTCCATTGACCACGACATCTTGAGGTATACCGCGGGTTTGAGCAAATTTTCCCGGAGTTAGTTCTACATCAGGCACTTGTTTAACCAGCTTTGGGTCGAACGCTATTGGTTGGTCTTCAAAGTCCGGCATCAATTGTCTCAATAACGCTTCGCTGCCATGTACCAATACACGGATTGCTATTGCGATATCGATTGCTGCTGCGTCTCCGGCCGCTGGATTTCTGTTATCAGAGCAGTAAAAACTGTTCAGAGCAGTGGCCAATCGATATTTTTGTGTCGCCAATAGGCTTCGTAATTCAGTTTGTGTCAGAGCGGTCATTCAATTGCCTCGTCGCGTGTGGATGGTCGCCTTTTCCCCTAAAAAAATTACCCTTAGGGGCTAAAGCCCGCGTCATTATTTGAGCATTCACTGACAACTTCCCTTGCCACTTTAACCTGAATCTGCCCATTGGCGGGCAGACGATCTTCACAAACTAGCGGCACGCAACCCAGGAAGCCCCTCAAAATCCTTGAGGTTCGTAGTTAACAGAGCGTAGTCTTTTTCAATTGCCTGCGCTGCAATCCAGAGGTCATTCACCCGCGTTCTTGGCGACCGACCCGACTGTTTCATGAAAGCCGCCAGGATGCCAAAAGCTGAGGCCGTCAACGAAGAAACATCGAGAATGGGCCGCTGTTCGAGGCTGCGCAAGGAGCGGAGCCGCAGCATCCGTGTTGCTGGATCGCTGCACGATTCCACGCCAAAGCTCAGCTCTCCCAGCGAAATCACAGAAATGTAGACCAGATCGTCTCCGGCCGCCTCAAGCACCGTCTGACTGGGAATCTGCCCGCTAGCCAAACCTACCCAGATCGAGGTGTCGAAGATCATCCCCACGGATTCGTAACCTCTTCATCGAATTCGCCGCGGCTGTCCTTGAGCCAGCTCTCACCCTGGGCAGGGCTCAGTCCTCCCTCCAGGCCCGCGATGGCTTGCGCAACGGTCATGGTTCGCTTGGCGGGCACAATATGAGCGACCTCGGTGCGATTTCGCATCACGCTGATCGTTTCACCAAGGAGAATTCGTTCCAGGATCGCGCTCGTGTTGCGCGCCAGATCGGAAGCGCTGATGATCTGCATCTTCATCCCTCACCACAAAAATGCGTAACATTATGTACCAGTACATAGTATTCGCATTTCCGGCAAAAGGAAAGTGTTGACCTTCCGCACGTGACAACACTAGTCATCAGTTCCCAGTTCTCAGGCTTGGAAACCGAGAACTGGGAACTGACCACCGCCGTTACGCCACTTTGATCTGAATCTGCTTGGGTTGGGCTTCTGGCTTCTTGGCCAGCTCCAACTTCAGTACGCCTGCATTGTAGCTGGCTTGGACGTTCTCCGTATCGACACTGGAGGGCAGCGTGAATGCACGGAAGAAGCTGCCATAGCGCCGCTCGATGCGATGGAAGTTCTGCTCCTTCTCCTCAGCCTCGAACTTGCGCTCGCCCTTGACGGTCAGCGTGTGGTTCTCGACGCGAATGTCCAGATCCTTCTGGTCGATGCCCGGAACCTCCAGCTTGAGAACAACCTTCTGCGGATCTTCATAGATATCGACCGCCGGCACAAAGCTGGCAGCCGCCACCGGATCATTGTCGCCGTTCATGTCGCGAAAGAGAGAGTTGACACGGTTCTGCAGTGCTACGACATCCCGATAAGGGTCCCAACGAGTGATTGCCATGATTTTATCCTCCTGATGGAATTCGTAATTTGCGGGGCTTGAAACATGAGTCCAAGCCGCTCAGCAAATCTGATACAAATATAACACAACCGATTCATAAAATATGCGCGCGTTATACTAATATTTCGTAAATGAAATATCTGTCCCCTTATCAATAACTTGCTCAATAAATCGCAAGGAGGGAAGGGAAGGAGTCCGCTAAAAATCCGCTGGGGATCAGTCACAAAGGAGGGTTTACTTGTAGAAAACTAAACCGATTTGGCCGCCGCCAGGGACGTTATTCCTCGCTGCGGGGCGCGTCCGTGTTCCATTCATAAATCTCGGGAAACTCCCGCATCAGACCCTCGATTAGCTCGGCGTGCTCGCGCTTCGCCCTGGCAATGGCAAAGTGCCTGTCCTCCAAGGCGATGAGCTCACCTTTGTTGTGCATGAACTTTCCGTTTGCCGGCTCTGTCATCGTTGTACCTCGCTCTTTGAATTGGCGAGCCTGACGCAGGAGGCGTCTCAAGCGCGGAGTTGACCTCTCCGGCGCGCAGAACAGGCTCATCATGGTAACGAGAAAACAACCTCGCAATCCTTTTTGGGATGAATCTCCTTCTCCGGCCAGACGGCCCGATCGTTCCTCCTACAATGGAGAGACAAATGACGCACCTCGCAGCGCTTCCCCCCTTCATGGACTGGCATTGGCTTTGGTTCACCGTGGCATCGTTTCTGGCCGGTGTGCTGAACGCCGTGGCCGGCGGTGGATCGTTTGTATCCTTTCCCGCCATGCTCGCCATGAAGATGCTGCCTGTGCATGCCAATGCCACAAATACGGTCGCTCTGTGGCCTGGCCAACTAACTTCAGTTGCCGCCTATCGTGCAGACATCCGCAAGAACCTGCGTCTCGCCCTGCTCCTGGGCTTCGCCGGCCTGCTTGGCGGAGCAGCGGGCGCTGTGGTCCTGCTGAATACGCCGCAAATGACGTTCCTGCATCTGGTGCCTTGGCTGCTGCTGGTAGCCGCTTCGATCTTTGCGCTCAGCGGGCCTGTTTCCCGCTGGCTGGCTCGCCGCAAAGGCGCCGACGCCGCTCATGCGCCGCGCCGTCTTCCTGTCTTTCTCTCCACCATGGCGGTCTGCTTTTACATTGGATACTTTGGCGCCGGCGCGGGTTTTCTCCTCATCACATTACTTTCACTCTTCGGCTGGCAGGATCTGCATGAGATCAACGCCCTCAAAGTTGCCGCAACCACGCCGGCCAACGGCATCGCCTGCATCCTCTTCGTGCTGAATGGCCAGGTTGTCTGGCGCTATTGCCTGCTGGCCATGGTCACCTGCGCCATTGGCGGCTACGCATCGGCCCGCTTCGCGCGCCGGGTTCCCCAATCGCTGCTCCGAGGGCTGGTGATCTTCATCGGTTTCTCCATGGCCGCCTGGTTCTTTTGGAGAAATCCCTAGCTGTTTACCGCATGGATCGATCGCTCACGGACGCTGCGTCGGTGCCGGATCGTGAAGAACGGCGGCATTGTGGCCGGCGCTGAGCAGGTTGGCCAGGATGCGGTATGCGCCGGGAACCAGCTCGGGAAGCTGCCTGTGGAGCGCGTAGGCAACATAAATAAAGGTTCCCTTGCCGGCATGGGCCACGAGAAGGCCGCCACGCTGCGGATCTTGCCCAGGGTCGGCGGTCTCGGTGAGGGCTGTGTAGGCGAGATCCCAGGAATTGAGGAAGGAGTGTCCGCGCTCCTCCACCCAGCCGTCAAAGTCGGCGGTGGTGATGGAGTTGGGCCAGTTGAGTAGCGGATTGGCGGGTTCGAGCAGCTTGACCGGAGCGGTTTCGTCAACAACGCGCTCCGGGCTGCGGCCCAAAGAGAGCGGAAACGGGGCAGGGAAGTCGGCGCTCTGGTATAGGACAATCAGCGTGCCTCCGCGCCGGACGAACTCCTCAAGACGCGATTCTGCAAGGCTTAACTCAGGGTGAATGGAATAGGCCCTGATTCCGATAACCAGAATGTTCCACGTGGAAAACTCGTCCGAAACTATCTCTTGAGCGTTCAGAATGTGTGGTTTGACGCCCAAGGCTTCAATAGCTTCTGGAACCAGATCTCCAGTGCCCATAATGTAGCCCACGCGCAGGCCCGGAGCGACCCTCACATCCACCTTGCGCGTCTTTAACTGGCTTGCTTTGTATAGGTTATAGGGACGCAGGCCAGCGTAACCCACGCTCTGCCAGCCCGTCTGATAGCTGCGGCCTCCGGAATGCGCGACGGCCTGGATCGTGAACGCTCCCTCTTGCTTGGTTGCCCGTGTAACGGAGAATTGAATCGGCTCGGTATCGCCCGCTGCGTCGAGATGGAAATGCGCCTCTGCCGGTTCGGAGCGCCATCCAGCCGGCAGCTTGAGATCGACCGTGCCCTCTGCTGCCCCTTCCGCGTGAACGGTCACCTTGACCGGCAGGGGGCTGCCATCGAGAGGCAGGATGCGCGCCTCGGGGTTCATCCGCAGGCCAATCGCGGGCGTCACCACCAGCGGTTCATAGATGCCGCCGGAGCCGGGGACGCGCCGCATGGTCTGGACCACCTGGCCAAGCCGGATCGGCAGACCATCGAAGGTGAACTCAGTCCAGGCCACCAGCGGCCACGGCGCGAAGGACCGCTCGCGGTACTCCGGCTTGCTCAGGTCGTAGTAGGGTTGCTCGGTGTTCGGACGCGTAAAGTAGGGTTCAGTCGGTTCCGCATTCTCCGGGACGTGGAGCGTAAAAATCGCGTCCGAGATCCCGGCGGTTTCCTTTGAACTGATGAGTTCGGCGCTCTTCCACGGGGCTGTCGTTTCGCCCTGAAACCATGCAGTTGTGAACGGAAGGGCCTCAGAAGAGGCGCGCGCTGTGTGTACGTGTACGCGAAACTCCTCGCCCGGAATCACACTCCTGGGTGTCTCGTCGGCTGAGCCACCTCTTGCGCCGCCATCTTGCACCTTGGTCGCATTGGTGGTGAAGGCGATGAGGTTCAGGCCCAACAACTCTTTGAGGGCGGATTGAAACTGTTCGATCTTCAGATCCAGTTCAAAGAGCAGACTGGCTTTGGCCTTGGGATCGAAATCGCCGTCAGCTACGCGCGTACGTAGGGCCAGTGTCAGTTGGTAAAGGTGGGCTAACGTGTGTGCGGCTGCTAGATTGGACTGGGTCTTATGCTCTGACTCAAAGCTCTTGAGGCTCGCATCGATCCAGCGCAAACCGTCAAAAAGCCAATCTGGCGGAGTGCCTTTTACGAGGAACGCCAAATCCCCGAGCGACGTGCCGATCTGAACCTTCGAGTTCAGAAACAGACCATCGTTTGTGGTAATGATCCAATCTGGCGCAGGCTTTGCGCCACGAGCCAAAGCCCACAAATGATAGCTGGTCGTAGCCGGTCCGCTCAGCGCGGGATTCGCCCCGCCGTTTTGCGACTTCTGCTGACCCCAGCCTTCGCGTGCAATCTGCACGTAGCTGCGCCCCAGCACCGGGTCCAGATTGCCCACGGGGATGGTCACGTCCGTGGAGGGAATGTCGTTGGTCCATTCGCCCGTAACGTAGTTTTTGAACTTCGCAGGAGCCCATTTCCCGGTGGCGTAGTCGAACATTTTTCCGTCCTTGACCGGCGCAAAGGGCACCATTGAGTAAACAGCCAAGGGCTGCCAAGTCTGCAGGTTGCCATTCAATTGTTCAGGAAACACTTTAGGATCGCCGGCCGCCTTGAAGACCTCCTGCGCAATCTCGCCCGAGACCTGATGGTGACCGTGGCCGTCCGTGATGCCGCCGACAAAAGTGGAGACAATGATTTGCGGGCGTTCGCGCCGCACCGCCAGTACGGCGTCGTAGAGCACGCGGTCATGGCTCCATTTGGAGAAGGCTTCTTCCTGCGTCTTGGAGAAGCCGAAATCCACCTCGGTGCCCCAGAGCTGCTTCACACCGTAGTATTCCCCGGCCTTGAGCAGCTCATTGGTGCGGATCAGGCCAAGCGCATCGTAGCTGTCGGCGGACATCGCGTTCTGGCCGCCTTCGCCGCGGGTCAGGGTCAGCAGGATGCAGCGCACGCCCAGGCCCCGCGAGAGATACGTCAGCAGCGCGCCGTCCTCGTCGTCCGGATGGGCCACAATCATCATCACGCTGGCGGTGGTTTGGAGCCGCTTAAGAGCCTGCTCCAGCCCCGCCGCGCCGCGATCTTCTGCGATGGGCAAGGCAATGTCGCTTGGCTCCGGCAACGGAATCGCCGCCAGTTCGGAAGTTGTGGGCGCGGATGGTTGCGCCGCTTGCTGCGAGACGAGGCGAAAGGAGCCCGCGCCCGCCAGAATCAGGCCGGTCAGGGCCGCATACGCAATTGCTCGATGAACTCTCGTGGAAAGAAACATAGTCCCCGTCAGTGTACAATCCGGGGGAGCGTAACGGCTCCTGCGAAAGCGTTGTTGAATCGAGGTAACCGATGATCGAGATCCTGAGAGATGGAAAGGGCCAACCATACATCCAATGGGAACAAGCGCCTGGCGGATACAAGAGAGCATGGATCCAACACAGAGAGGCAGGCGACAACGACTGGGCGGATACGGAGCGTTATCTCAATGTTGTGAGGACAGCAGGGCCGGACAGTGGTCCCGCTGGACAAGCGACAGACTTCCCAATCTTCACTGATCTGCCGGACGAGCAGATTCTTGAGGCGTTTGTAGCTGCCGTTTGTGCTGTAACGGGCTGCAAGATTCCGAGCGGATCATAGCTGCCTGTGGTGAAGGTCGGGCTTTGAACGGGCACGGCTTTAGCCGTGCCGTAGATGCCGCAAAATGAACGTAGGCTTTAGCCCCTGAGGGGAAGTTTCTAAGCAGTTTGGACTTTCACCACGGGCTGATAGGGATACTCAGATAAACCAGGCGATCAACATTCAAACAGATTCACTCCAGCGCCGCATCGGCCTGCGTTCCGCCGTTGCCTTCAATATGCTGGAGATGATCGGCGTCGGCCCGTTCATCACGCTGCCGCTGGTGATTGCGGCTGCGGGGTACAAGCTCTCGGTTTGGGCGTGGGTGCTGGGCGCGGCCATCGCCGTCGCCGATGGCCTGGTATGGGCCGAGCTGGGTGCGGCGTTTCCCCGTGCCGGCGGCTCCTACGCATTTCTCCGTGAGATCTATGGGCCAAACAGGGCGGGGAACTGGCTAAGCTTTCTTTACGTCTGGCAGGTCAGCTTTACCGCGCCGCTCTCGATAGCCTCGGGCTGCATTGGTCTCTCCAGCTTTCTGGCCTGGTTTTGGCCGGGCCTCGACGGAGCGCCAATTGCCGCTTTGCCGGCCTTGCATTACTCGAGCTTCACCGCCGCTGGAACCTGCCTGCTGATCACGGCGCTGCTCTATCGCAATCTGAGCTCGGTCACGCGACTGGCCTGGGTGCTGTTTGCCGGGGTGTTGGCGGCCATCGCCGGAGTCATCGTCTCCGGCTTCGCCCACGCCGCGGCCACCGGCGGCTGGCAAATGCCAGCATCTCCCGCGGTGTCTGTTCCTGTGGCGCTGGGCGGACTGGCGCAGGCCACCCTGCTCGCCACTTACTGCTACTGGGGCTACTACAACATCTGCTTTTTGGGCGGCGAGGTGCGGCGGCCGGAGCGGACCATTCCCCGCGCCATTCTGCTCTCGTTGCTCTTCGTGGCAGCCTTCTATGTAGCCATGAATCTGGCTGCGCTGCCCTCCATGCGCGATGCCGCAGCTCACGCCGCCGACAGCGCGGTGGTTCGCGTGCAGCTCGTGGCCGATATGGCCCGCTCCGCCTTCGGCCGCTGGGCTGGCAGGCTGATGGCCGCGCTCGTCATCTGGACCGCGTTTTCTTCGGTCTTCTCGCTGCTGCTGGGCTACTCGCGCGTGCCCTACGCCGCCGCCCGCGATGGCAACTACTTCCGCTTTCTGGCCGCGGTCCATCCCAAGCATGGCATTCCCCACCGCTCTCTTTTGGCTCTGGGACTAGTCGCTGCCTGCTTCTGCTTCTTCTCGCTGGCGCAGGTCATCACCATGCTGGTGATTACGCGCATCCTGCTCCAGTTCTTTTTGCAACATGCGGGCGTGGTCCTGCTGCGTATGCAGCGGCCCGACCTAGCGCGGCCTTTCAGGATGCCGCTGTATCCCTTGCCGCCGCTGATTGCCATGGCGGGCTTCGTCTTCATGCTGGTCAACCGCAGCCACGCGCTCGGCGGGCTGGCTGTGGCTGGTGCGATTGCGGCTTCCGGGACGCTTATTTACATCTACCGCGCTCGACGGCTGGCGCAGTGGCCGTTCGCGCGGGGCGCATGAACGGCTTCACAAATCTCTGTAAGAAACGCGAGACTGCTTGGGATTCCAACAGTTGATCGGTTCATATTGATCTACCGTTTTCAAAGGTGCCTCGCCGGTGCTGTCTGCCCTTTCACCGAGTGATAAGTTTTATTCCACCATTTGACCAAATCCGCGTGCTGCTCGTGGTTAACCCAAGTGAGGTTTTCAGGGGAGTTTGGGTCACCACCAAACACAATTGGCTTTATGTACCACTTGATCTTGCCGCGAAAGCGCTCATCTGATCGCAGAGCAGGTGATCCCTTCGGCATCTCAAACTGCGACAGAAACTGAGGGACGGCAGGAACAGTTGGTAACCGATAGTGGTGCCCCAGTGAGTCGCGAAGAATGAAATTATCCCAGCCGCTCAGCCCCACCACTTGATAACCGGGGAAGAGTGCTGAAATTGCATAGCGCTCTGATGCCAGTACGGCCTCAGACTCAGAGAACAGAATCAGATAATCTTCTCCGTACCATCCCTCATTCATAAAGCCAGATTGTAGCGCAAGAGTGGGCACGTCATCCTTACCGTCTTCTTCTATTTGCAGAAAGGAGATAGCAACCCGCGAACCCTTCCGATAAATCTTGTAACGCCCGCCCCCTCCATCGTGTCTAATGATTGCTATTGCGAATTTCCCCTCGCGAGGTCAACCTATGCTCATCGGCAAACCGCCCGGCATCCCCTCTTCCGCCATCACCCCGAAAGACCAGTACCTGAACCGCCGCCGTTTTCTGCGCGGCGCCGTCTCTGGCGCGGTGGCTGCGGGCGCGGCTGCGCTGGGGGCGGAGCGGCTGGCCGAGATGGTTTCGCCCAGCATCGGCGCGCTGGCCGGGACCAAGCTGGAAACGGTAAAGAGCCAGCTCACCACCACCGGCGAGGATCTGACCAGCTACAACGACCTCACCCACTACAACAACTACTACGAGTTTGGCGTGGACAAGGGAGATCCTGCCATGAATGCCGGCGGCCTGCCCACGCGCCCCTGGACCATTCGCGTAGATGGCAAGGTCAAGACGCCCAAGACATTCGACATTGACGCCCTGCTCAAGCTGCATCCCCTTGAGGATCGCGTCTACCGCCATCGCTGCGTCGAGGGCTGGAGCATGGTCATTCCCTGGGTCGGCTACTCGCTCTCGGAGTTCATCAACCTGTGCGAGCCGCTGCCCAGCGCAAAATATGTGCAGTTCCTCTCGTACTACAACTGGAAAGTGGAAAAGTGGTCCTCGCAAAGTCAGATTAACTGGCCCTATTCCGAGGGCCTGCGCATGGACGAGGCGATGAACCCTTTGGCGCTGCTGACCTTCGGTCTCTACGGCGAGGTGCTGCCCAACCAGAATGGCGCGCCGGTGCGGCTCGTGGTCCCGTGGAAGTACGGCTTCAAATCCGCCAAGTCGATTGTGGGCGTGCGCTTCCTTGACAAGACGCCGCCGACCACCTGGAACGACCTGGCGCCCGACGAATACGGCTTCTACTCCAACGTCAACCCCACGGTGGACCATCCCCGCTGGAGCCAGAAGACAGAGCGCCGCATCGGCCTGCCGTTTTATGCGCAGAAGCGGACCACGCTGATGTTCAACGGCTACGGAGACCAGGTGGCCGCGCTCTATACCGGCATGAACCTGCGAAAATATTTCTGAATCGGAGTCAGCGCGGAAAGCGGAGTTAGCGGTGTTAGCCGCGCTCCGCGCGTGCTAGCGGGGTTGCCCCAGCCTCTCGTGACTCCGCCAATGACGCTAACTCCGCTAACCCCGCTAGCAACGCTAACTCCGCTCTAAGGTCACCCATGAAACGATCCACTCTCATCCTGCTTAAATCGCTCACCTGGCTGGCTTGCCTCTGGCAATTGATCGTGCTGGTCTACGAGGCTGTGACCAATGCCCTCGGCCCCGACCCAACTGCCAAAATTGAGCTTTCCACCGGCTATACCACCCTGCTTCTGCTCATCGTTTCGCTGGCCATCACGCCCGTACGCAGGCTCTCGCCGCGTCTGAGCTGGCTCATCAAGTTTCGCCGTCTGCTCGGCCTTTTTGCTTTCTTCTATGCCACTCTGCATCTGCTGACGTACGTGGCGCTGTATGCGAGCTTTGACGTGAACGCGATGCTGGCGGACATCGCCAAGCGCCGCTTCATCACCATCGGCGTGGCCGCGTGGCTCTTGCTGCTCCCGCTGGCAGCCACATCCACGACTTGGGCCATCCGCAAGCTGGGCGGCAAGCGCTGGAACCAGCTTCACAAGTTGGTCTATCTGGCCGCCGTCTGCGGAGTGATTCACTATTGGTGGCAAGTGAAGCCTGGCGTCCTCAGCCCGCTACGCCTGACGGTTGCGCTGAGTGTTCTTCTCCTCGCAAGACCGCTGCTGACCTGGTTTCAGCGCCCCAAAGTCAAACCTGCGACGACTTAGCCGGTCCTCGATCCCATCACTCGAATTGCAGGAAAGCCTGCGCGACTGGCTGAAAGCTCTTGCGGTGCAGTGGCGTTGGTCCCAGGCGAGCGAGCGCAGCCATATGCTCAGCGGAACAGTAGCCCTTGTGCTGGGCCAGGCCGTAGCCCGGGAATTTGCAGTCCAACTCTACGATCAGGCGGTCGCGATGCACCTTTGCCAGCACAGAGGCGGCCGCGATGGAAAAGCTGGTTCCATCACCTTTGATCACGGCCTGCTGCGGGCAATCCCATTCGATCATGTCGCGGCCGTCGATCAGCAAAAAGTCCGGACTCAGCGCCAACTGCTCCACGGCCAGGCGCATAGCAAGTAGCGATGCCTGACGAATGTTGATGCGGTCAATGGTCGCGGCATCCACGGCCGCAATGGCCCAGGCGATAGCGTTGGCGCGAATCTCCACATCCAGTTCATTGCGCTTCTTTTCAGAGAGCTTCTTCGAATCGGTCAGATCTTGCAGACGGCAGCCTCTGGGAAGAATGACGGCAGCGGCGACGACCGGCCCAAACAGCGGCCCGCGGCCCACCTCGTCCAACCCGGCAATGCGCAGCGCGCCACGCTTGCGCGCAGCCTCTTCCAGCGTCCATCCGCATACCTGGGCATGAACCATAGTTTGAGTATATGAAGAGAGGGTCGGCGTGAGAGGTCATGGTTCCACCCTAGCAGCAAAAAACAAAAGCACAGTGATGGTGGGGTACCCACAAGCGCTAGGATATAGGCAAATTACTTCTGGATTGCCTGTCACTCAGGCGGAATCCGGAAGCAAACCCGCCAGAAGCTGGAATTTCGATGTGGGAGAATCAGCAATGCTCATTTTCAACTGGTGGATCACCGGGGAGTGGATCGTAGCTCTTACGATGGTCTTGTTAGCCATTTTTGGGCTGAGATTTGCTGGGAAGCTTCGAGCGCTCGCTCTACGGGTCGTGGTGCGAATCGCGAGCGTGGCGCTTGGTCTCGTCGGTAGTCTCCTGGCATTGCTCCTGTTCGCAGTATCTGGGTGCGAGAGCCACTCGGCCCCAATCTATTCACCGTCGGGAACGATGGCAGCACGGATTGAGAATGCGGATGAAGGCGCCACAGGGGGGCAGACATTGGTCGAACTATACTGGGCGCACGGCTTCGAACGAGAAACTGTTTACGACGGCGGGTGGAAATCGGTTGAGCCTTCGGACATTAAGTGGACAAACGACTCGGAACTCAAAATCCTCTACTCTGGCGGCTATGCGGCAGACAGCTTTCAATGCAAATCGACTGCCGGAGTGAAGGTCAGTTGCCTCCCACGGTGAGCATCGTTTGCCGGCTATTCGGAAGTAATCGTCGTGGAATTGGCTGCCACTTGCCGATTTTCGATATCGACCATTGAACTAAGTCGCATATCTTAGCGCTTATGGGCGGGACACCCAGTCGCATACAAAGCAAAACCCCCAGCCGAGTGGGCCGGGGGTTTAATAAAACGAGAGTTGATAAAACGGGATTTGACCTGGATCTACGCGCGAACCTTGCCTGTGACGCGGTCCACTTCTTTGAGACGGGCGGCCTTGCCGCGCAGTCCGCGAATGTAGAACAGCTTGGCGCGGCGCACTCTGTAGCTGCGAACCCGCTCGATCTTGTCGATCACCTTGGAATTGAACGGGAAGATGCGCTCGACACCCTGGCCAAAGCTCATCTTGCGCACGGTAAAGGTGCCCTGCGGCCCCTTGTTAATGGCGATAACCAGACCTTCAAACGCCTGCAAGCGTTCCTTA
>Ga0182016_10003432_pt1 | contig 18115 bp, 14 predicted proteins | sample 712S2MmetaG_FD_120491 | JGI IMG/M metagenome (GOLD analysis project Ga0182016, IMG submission 120491) | Permafrost microbial communities from Stordalen Mire, Sweden - 712S2M metaG | ecosystem: Environmental > Terrestrial > Soil > Wetlands > Permafrost | place: Sweden: Stordalen | collected...
AAATACATGAAATACAAAAATAAATACAACAAATTAAAATACATATAAAATTTAAAAATTTTTTTGTAAAAAGATTGAAAAATCGAATACATGTGACATATATTATAATTATATTATAGTATATTTCAGGCTAAATATTAGTACCAATCGATTAGTTATTTTCTAGCTAGCAATGAGTTCCGCAAAAAAAATGCCAATTAATACAATTTCACAATGCAAAGTTCCAAGAACTTTTCAGTTGCTTGATGCACTCGATAGAGCGAAAGACTACAATGTTATCACATACGGATTGTCTGATGATGAAACACCTGAAAATGAATTTAATCATGTCACAATGGAAAATTGGCGTTGTACTATTATGTATGATGATGGAAATGCATTTAACATATTTGGAATGGAATGTCGTTGTTCATTAAAATTTCCTGATGAGCAACCAACTGTAAAATTTTCAGAAGAAAGTATGCAACATCCTAAAGTTAAAAAAATATGTAATGAAGACGGTACATTGACAAATGATTGCAAGAAACAAATCGAATGGGATGGAAATAAAATGAGTTTACCATGTTATCTCATGAAAGTATACGATAAAATCAGACGATGAATCAATTTATTTATTTGCGAATAAATCATTTGATATAGTCTCAATATTTGATAAAATATTAGTACCAAATATTTAAATGAAAATTTGTTTAACCAGCAAATTTATTTATCTAAATATAGATAAAGAATGACAGAAAATTATAATTATTCAACACGATCAGTTAACCACATCGAAAACCGTAGAAAAATATTTAACATTTTAATTGTTGATGATGATGAAAACATAGCAAATAATTTGAAATTATTACTCAACTCAAGAGGCCATAATGTCATGGTTGTAAATGATGGCATTCGATGTATTTCCCGATGTAAAGATGACGAAACACATTTCGATATAGTTTTTTTAGATTATCACATGGACGATATTGATGGTGCCCAAGTTGCAGATATTGTTAGAGATGATAAAAAGAAAACAATTATATTTGCATACACAGGCGATAGTAGTGAAAAGGCATTAACAGATTTCAAAAATGTGGGAATGAGTGGTGCTGTAATTAAACCTATAACAGTGAACTGTATTGACATGTTAATGAGCAAATTAGAAAATAGTACGATACTTGATAAAAATTCAATTAGTATGTTATCTAGAAAAAGTTATCGATCGATACTGATATTTGATGAAATAATATTGTAAACAACTAATTATTATCATATAAATATTTAACCAGTGTTTTTAAAATTTCCACATCAGTAAATGGTTTTATAATAATTGAGTCAAAATATGAATATTTATCAGAATCATCGAAATATGCTGAATTCTCTTTTTTGGCTGAAATATTTCCTGTCGTTGCAATTATTTTTGTAATATAACTCATAGGATTCATTTTTATTATTTTTGCAGCTGTTGTTCCATCAATGTTCGGCATATTTATATCCATAAATATAAATTTATATACATTGATTTTACATATTTCAATTGCCTCTTTACCATCCTTAACTGAATGAATTTCTATATTTGATTTATATTTATGATTAATATGCTCAAGCATTAATCTCAATAAATATAAATTAGTTTCATTGTCATCAACAGTTAAAATTTTAATTGTCATATTTTCTAAAACTGAACTCATTTTTTGATTGAATACATCATTTTCTCTCATTATTCCACTTTGTTCTAAACTAATTGGATGGAATAATGTAAATGTCGATCCTTTGCCATATTCACTGATAACATTAATATAACCACCCAATAAATTTGCCATTTTTTGACTTATACATAATCCAAGTCCGTTACTGTTAAATTTATTACTACAACTTGTTTGACAATATTGTTTGAATAAATTACTTATTTCTGTTTTTTTAACACCATTGCCTGTATCAATAATACTGAATTTAATGCCATGATTTAATTCATCATAATAAATCATAAATCTTATGGTACCACATGTAGAATATTTTATCGCGTTCGATATGAGGTTTGATAGAATTTGATATAATCTGACTTCATCAGTATAAAGTGTTTTTGGAACATTTTCATTAATTTCTAACAATAATTCTAATCCTTTATTTACTGCTATATCTTTATATTCATCAATTAAACTACTGCCAACATCTCTTATATCAGAAGTATCTAATTCAATTACAAGTTCGTGTGCTTCTATTTTAGATAAATCCAGAATATCATTTATTATTTTTTTCATTTCACCACATGATCTATCAATTAATTCCATGTATGATATATTCTTTTGTGACAAATCATAAGATGTTTTGAGATCGGTTTGCATTAAATAATTCGCTAAATTAATTGATTGTAAAGGATTCCTCAATTCATGACTCAAAAAAGCTATAAAATTACTATGGTTTTTTTGTTCATTAATATATGTATTTGTATTGTTGAATAACATAAATACGTGAAATACCATATTTTGATAAATAATCGATGTTATTATAAAATCAATAACAATTGTTTTTATATCGGATAATTGTATTCCTATCGCTATTTTTTTATTTTTGAATAATTTTTGATGGGAATTATCTGAATTAGATAAAACTGATAGTTGCGGAAATAAATTTATTATGTTCATAGGTTTACTGATGTAGGTGTCAATATTAATATCAGTATAAATATTGTTGGTATTACTGATAATTAAATTATCGTTATTATTATCATTATTGTTATCATTATTAGCTAAATCGATTATATTTTTTGCTGAGGAGTTTGAATACATAATATCAAAGATATTATTTGTAATAATTGTTCCGTCATGGGTAACATTCAAAATATGATCCATTAAATAGTTTATTACTGTTTTATTTAATTCTGTATTATGATCGCAATTATTTTTATTATTTTTATTATATTTGTTAGCACCACAATAATTATATTGAAGTACACTAATCAATGAACATAACGTTCTTAGGGAATTAATCATACTTTCATCATATTGATCTTTATTGGCAAGTAACAATACACCATATATATTTTCATCATTATTACCATGATTGTCATTATCCCTTCCAATGGACTTGATGGGTAAGCAAATACATGTATCTATATTAATAAAATTGTCTTCTGAAATTAATCCTGTGTTTATTATAACAGGTTGTCCTGTTTTAACGACACTCACACTTACTAATTTTACTGTATTTATTTTAATTAAATTATTTGTATCCAAGTCGATTAATATACTATAGGGTAAAGCAATATTTTTACTATATTTATTATAGTATGCCTCCAATGACAGATATTTTTTATTATTTAATATAGTTGTTCCCGCTATATAACCTGCTGTGCTAGCTGTTATTTTAATTATTTTTTCTAATAATGTATTCATAAAAATGAGGGGCATCGTGTTATCAAGAAACGATTGATATGCTTCGTTGAATATTTCCTTAAATTGATAATTCCAGTCATCCATTATTTATTATGTAATATTATAATATTAATATAATTAACTTTATATGACACTAACAATAATAATAGTGTTTTCAATATTATTACTTCTTTTTATTTATATTTGTTATGTAAATATAAATAATAAAGAACACATGTATGATAGTGCATCATCCAATACAGGTGGATATATACCAAAAAGTAATATTACTAATGGACAAATAGAAAGAAATAATAATTTAGAAACGCCAACAGATGATATCACAGATTTGCGATTAGGATTAAAGGATAGAACATTTATAAATAGAGAAAGAGATGATGTATTTATTGACGGAGCCGACTTAAATTTTAAGAGTAAAATATTTGGCCCAACACCAACATACGAACAAATTGAAAAACAACGGGTAAGAAATAATATTGATTTTAATTTATTCAATGATTTAACATTTAAGGATTTATTAGTTTACGACAATGATCCAAATGGAAGATTAGGAATTGACAGATGTTATGATAATATTATAAATCAAAGAGAAAGAGGAATAAAAGAAGGAGCATGTGTTGAATATGGATATACTGGAGTTGGTTACTATTATCCTCCAGTATATAATGACGAATATTTTGGTCAAATTATTTTGGATGAATTAACACCGGAAGAGAGACGTGCACCAACAATCGGAACAACAAGTTATCCCGCACTTAGATAATTTAAATAATTTAAATAATTTAAATTAAATAAATTAGTATTCGTTTAGAGCACTATCATACATTTCAAAGTAATCATTTTCTGTTTGATTGGATCTGATTATATATTTTTTATTAGACTTAACGAATGAATCATCTGAATCATCTGAATTATCTAAATCATCTGAATCATCTGAATCATCTGAATCATCTTGACTATTAGAATCAGTTTTACGACCCTCAGTGAAGTCATGTGTTAATCTATACATATTGAGTAATAATTGTTTTGATATTTTGGTTCCGTCACCATTAAGGGTTAAAAAAGCAAGTTTAATAAGATTAGTTATTTGTCTTCCATTGATATTAAGCTTTATGAGATCATTAATATCATCAGGATTACTAGTCAATTGTTCAACTAATTCCATTGCATTAACATTTTTAAGTAATTTTATCCATATATTTTTATTAATCTCTGGAGTTAGTTTGTAATACAATTTAATTGATATTCTGCTATCAAATGCTGGATCAATTGATTTGAGTCTGTTTGTAGTTAAGAAAAGGATACCTTCATATGTTTCCATATATTTAAGAAAAATACTTGTTAATGTATTTGTTGTCATGTTTCCATAATCTCTACGTTTTTCCATAATAGTATCAGCTTCGTCAATTAGCATAATCGCATTCCATCTCGTACCAAGTTCAAAGACTCTCTTAAGATTTTCTTCTATTCTTCCATATACATTATTTAATTCACTAAATCCCACACGATAAAGTGGATAATGTAAAAGTTCTGAAATAGTTTCTGCAGTACATGTTTTACCAGTACCCGGCAAACCATGGAGTAAAAATATTAAACCAGAACTTTTTCCTGAAACGATATCACTGAATTTGTTAATTTTCTTGGAAATAAGTAATGATTTCAAAATATTTTTAATATTTCCTTTAGTTTGTGTTTCTTCTAAACATAAATCGTCAAATACATGTTCATTAAATGTGATGGGATTAAGATTTTTAACATGGAAATAACCCCAACCACTATTATGATTAAGACTATAACCAATTAAAAAAGGAATACAAATACAATATTGATCCTCACTAATTTGGCTCAAATAATGTTTGGTCGTTACTTGGTTCCTAGAAAGTGGTATAGTATAATGATAAATATCTTCATTATCAATAATAACACGACCAGTAGCAAATACTGGTTGATCACCATGGTCTGTAATTACATAACGTGAACCAACGTAATCCAAATAATGAATACTATTTACTAAGTCACAATATTTCTTTCCGATTTCGCTATATGTTGCCTCTAGCTCAGCATTAACTTCGGAGCAAATAATATCATCTAAATCCATTAATCCAGATTGTTCGTATATAAATTGACTATTTGTTGTATGATAAAATTTCTTTTTTTGATGATCATATTCGATCATTTTGAAAGTTAAAGCGATGCCGGATGGATTGTTACAAATTTGTTTTTTTTTAAGAATACCGATCATTTTAGTATCAAAACGTTCAAATGCATATTTTTTACCAATTGTATAATATGTTAATAAACAGTCAAACTGTATTTTATGTTTTGATAGGAGATTATTGTAAACAGATAATTCTTTTACATATAATTTTTCGGCAATATTTAATAATTCTTTTACCTGACTTTCTAATATTTGCCTATTATTTTCATTATCGAGTTTATCGACATAATTTTTATAGTCAGATATTTCATTGTAGTATGAAAAAAGAACATCACATTGAACATTATTTGGATCACATGTATTTGGTTCTGTATAACAACCATCATCATAATAATCACCGTAGCCACCACACATAAAACTACTACGAGCAATAGAGGGAGTAAATCTAGAATTATTTGTCGCAGGTGATTTATTTGAAACAAAGCCACCAAAAATATCTTCTACTTTTTCAGCTAAATAATTCAATAACAAATCTGATGAAATAGATAATTTTTGAGTAATATTTTTTTTAGACACAATGGTTATTATTTCAAAACCATTATACGAATCTGATTTTTGTGTATTTTCTGACGGATCATCAATTGATGAAGCAAGTTTCCCAAAATTCATCATGAATTGTTTTAAATCATTTTTACTAACTTCATCAAAAGTATTTTGTGTGACGGATATAGGAATTTTATTATTTAAATTTTGGTCATTAAATTCATCGCAACCAACAATGTCATCAATATTAATATCAATATCTACAATGTCATCAGGAGACATATCCTCAGACTCTGCATTATTTTGTGTATTGTTCATGTTGTGGTATTATTTATAATATCAAGATTAATAAAACCATTTTACACTAAATGTTTTTGATTCAATTTTTAAATTTAATGATAAATAAACACACATAAATATATATTAATACCTAAATATATAGATATACAAAAATAATATGCCTAAAATTATTGATTTGAAAAATGAAAAAGATGTTCAACGTGTAATTAGTGATAAAAACAAATTGACAATTATTGATTTTTATGCCGACTGGTGTGGTCCCTGTAAAGTTCTTGGGAAAAAATATCACGAATTCGCAGATGAGTACAAGGGAGATAAAATTATTTTTTGTTCATTAGATGCTGATTGTGAAGAATTAAGAGATTTTGTTACAGCCAATGACGTAACGGCATTACCCACAGTATTGTTTTTGAGAGGTGATGATGTTAAAGGTAGATTAGTTGGTGCAGATTGGAAAAAATTTTTAGAATGTGTCGAAGCATATGTTCCACATACGACACATACGACACATACGTCACATACGTCACATACGTTAAATAATTCACGTTCCCATTTACAACAAGTGCCAACTAAAAAGATGTAATCTTAACGATAAATTATTAATTATACTTTTTTTTTATTGAAATTAAATTATATAAATTCTAATACAATTTATATAATGACAATAATCGAAATAGCATCGGGAGAAGAATTATATTTTATATTAACGCGATATCAAAAGGTTGTACTGTATTTTTATGTTCCATGGAGATTACAGTGTACAAATTTTAATAAATCATATATAAACGAATCAAGAAAAGTTTCTAATAATGGAATTATTTTTTGTAGAATAAGTGTTGATGAGCATCCACGGATACAAAATGTATATGATGTTGATGTGAGAAAAACGCCCGTTGTTATTTATTTAAATAACACCGAAATAGTCAAAAAATTTTATGGTAATAAACCAGAAGTATTAGTTGATTATACAACAGATTTCAGTCACGTGGCATAACTTAATTATTTCATATCTCAATACTCATATTTATTTTACTAACATCTACATCTGTTAATTTTGTTCCATTGGATGATTGTTTTGGTGATTTATATGCACATTCATCATATTCGGTATTTTCTATCGACTTCACGCCACCAAAAGATTTATTAAATTTTGGGATTGATAAACCGGGTTCAGCATAATTTTTAGGAATTCCAACTTCATCATGTTCTGCACAATCCTGATCACTCACACATTTTAGACAACCTGAACATTTGTTAGGTTCTGAATGTTTTACATTTGTATTCGCCGTATCTGTCGAAGGACATGGAAAACATCCAGGGCATCCAGGGCATTCAGGACATATATACATACTTGTTATGATTGGATTACCTTCCATTCCCATATAACCACCATCAAACATATTTTTATAATTTTTTAATATGTTTGGAGCCATTGGTCCCACTACTCCAGTTGATCCTGCTGGTCCCACAATATAATCGGGATTGTAATCTTTTTCATTTGCCCAATTGTTAGGTTCGACAGTGCTATTCATCCACGGAGAAACTTTATATTTACCACCAAGTACGGCATTATTTAGATATGCCGGTCCCTGTTTAAATCCAGCAACCTTTTCAACAAGTTTAGTTGCAATATCAGGATTTTCCTTTATAAATTCACCAACATTAAAATTTCCTGCATTAAAGTTTGAGTTTGGGTTTTGATTTTTAATTTTTTGCTGTATTTCTGTCATTATTTCTGGATTTTCTTCCATGAATTCAGTCGAATTAAAATTAGTTGATAACGTTGGAAATGCTTTCGATGTAACATAATCCTTGACATATGACCACAAGAGAGGTGTTAATGAACCAAGTAATGCATAGTATTGAGCATTATTTTCATTGGGTAAAAGTTTGTTTAAAATCGATCCAGTTGAAGTCTTCGGTTTGAAGTCCTTGAATTCATCATTGAATGTATACTGATTTTTGTTTTTGATATCGAATGATGTTTTAGATGGTTTCCAATTAGTATTTTCAAATTCATCTTCATTTTGGTCGACCAAATAAGTTAAAGTGTTCTGCAAATTATCAAGTTTATCGATAAAAGTAACAACTTTATTAAGTTGTGCCATTAAGAGAACGTATCTTTTGTATAATTGTAAATAGAGATAATAACCGACATAACTAAAAACAGAACCAGCAACAATCAGTAGTGCTAAGTCACCAGATGTTAATCCAAACAACATATTTAATTTATTATGATATATTCATTTTGTTGATATATGTTTAAATATTTGTTTTCTATATGTTTGAAAAAAAGTAATAACCGCACTAATATTAAAATATGAAAATATAATTAGTATAATAAATGTTTATTTAAAATAAAAAAATTAGCACGAACAAACAGGTTCAACTACTCGGTTTGTATTGTTAGGTTGCTTGCTAGTTTGTTCCGAATCTGAATCTAGTTTGAGTGGAACAAAAGCTGAAACAGTCATACGACATAGAGGACATTTGTTAAGTTGGGACCCACATACTTTATCGGTACATGAATGGCCACAACGGTAAAATACGACATCTGGTTTCTCAGAAAAACAGACACAGCATTCCTCTGATGTGTAGATCTGCATTTGTGCGACCAATGTACTAAATGTATTGGTAACATATCCATTAATTAGTGTTTTAATTTCAGCAACAATCTCTTCTTGTGACATAAGATTCTTGAGTTTGAAACCTGGCATAACAGAAACACCCATAACACAAGGCATACTATTGCGTTCATAATCATAGTCAATACCCGTTTGCGCAGATGTAACAGCAATAACCTCATCACCGGTTGAAATGTTACCAACTTTTGATTGCATAACTTCATTATGATCGACCATTTTAGACATTTTCTTAAAAGATTTTTCACGCAAATCATAGGTTTCGTTCTTTAAACTAGATCCAATTGTATTAACACCAAGTGGAACTACTTTTGAATCACTAACCATATTTTTAAAACTAAAAGATTGTTCTTCAAGTTCATCACACTCTTCCACTTCATCTATTTCAGCGGATTGTTGTTCGTCAGCATTTTCAATACCATCGAATAAATCAGTGCCCAAATCATCATCCGATTCCTCTTTTTTTTCTTCTTTTTTAAACATATTGACAATTCCGGACATAAATCCACCACTTTGTTTGGTACTATGAGCTGATTTCAAAGTGTCAGTTTTGTCCATCAAAACATCGAGTCGTTCTCCTCGTTCAATTACACGTTGGATATTTTGTTGCATAATTTGCCCAACTTCTGAAACTTCAGAGACTTGGTTTGTGTTTCTTAAACGCATAAATCTTTGTGATTGTGGTTGTAGATCTTCGAGAGGGGCACCTAATGTTCTGAATCCTTCAAGAACCATCCCATTAAAGTTACCATAATGTCCAAAGTGATGAATTTGTTTAAGGGAACGAGATTTAACAACAAAATAATCAACTGGTTTCCAGAAAGTTTCTTTGAAGCGATCGCATTGATTTTTATTTCCTAGTTTTGGAACAACGGACAAGAACAAATATGTGCCAACTTTCTTTTCAGTACTTGCCATTTCGTCCTTGAGAGATGTTTCAGTATATTCATCATCTTTTTGATTAGCTTTCTTTTCTTTGTGTGTAGAAACTTTAATGATGCGATGTCCCATAGTTTGATCTGATTGAACAGCATATGACTCGAAAGGCCTGAGTTCATTAATTTCATTTAATCCAAATGGATTAACTTCACTCACTTTTTTATCACACTTCATTAAATTAAAATTAACATAATCATCAGTTAAATTCGTAATGACAAATTCAACAGTTTGATCATCAAGAGTTGTAACACCTTGAAAACGTTGACCTTCTGGTCCACTGTTTTCAGAAATTTCAGTAATAAAAGTTGTTTCTCCTTTGGCATAGTTGTCTTGTTTCTGATAACGCAGTTCGAGAACTGCAAGAGGAAATCCATCTACTTTGGAATATAAACACATGGGATGACCAAATTTAGGAACATAACCAGTGTATGTGATTTCATGTTGTGAATCAGAAACATCATCATGACGTTCAGAATGAACTTTTTTGTAGAATCTATAATCAAGTTGACCGCTCATTGTTTGCAATTGAAAGTTAATATGTATGTTATGATAATATATGTTTTAATTATAAACAAGTCCAAGATATGGTATTTTCAACTTTTATAATATCTACAGTCTTGCATATTAATCGTATTCATAAAAAAATGAATAACTAATGTATTAGGCAACAAAAGTATTAAATATATACATAAATAACATAGATAACACAGATACAAACATCATAAATATATTATGCCTCCAAAGACTCAACAAAAAAGTACTCCAGTTCCCGTTGTATCAGGAAGTGGATATGTTTGTGCAGTATATGGAGGTTGTATGAAACTCGGATATGTCAAATATATAACGACAGAAAATGAACAAGTTGAAGAGGAGTTAGAAAAATACAAAAATGTATATGGATCAAAAGTTACAGCCCGTTATATTAAAGTAAATGAAATACCGAAAGATGCATTACAAAAAATTTATAAGCGATTAAGTGATAAAAAAATTGATCCTGATCATGGTGATATTTACGAATTAAATATAACGAAAGCGGTTAAGGAAATGAAAGATGCGTGCAGCGTTTCAAAAGCATTTTCATGGGGTTTGGGTATGGGTACTAGTCAAGACAATCAAAGTAATGATGATGATAGTACCGAACAAAATTCTAAAAAAAATGTCGTCCAAGTTAGTAAAGTAGTTTCACAACCAAAAATACAACCAAATGAGGAAGAAATAGAAACAGAAGATTACGAAGATGTTCCTCCAGTGGACGAAGAACAAACTGAAGATACTGAATTTACTGGTGAAACGTGGGAAAATTCAGAAGAACCAGAACCAGAACCAGAACCTGTCGTAACTAAACCAGTCGCAAAGGCAAAAACTGTTGTAACGAAGCCAGTAACATCTGCTAAGGCAACATCGGCAAAACCGGCAACAGCAAAAACAGTTCCTGCCAAAGTAACTATTCCGGCTAAAGCAGCTGCAACAGCTAAAGTAGCCACTCCAGCCAAGACAACGGTAACTGTCAAGGCACCACAAAAACCTGTCGTAAAAAAATAAAATTGATAAATTGAATTATTTAACAAGATTTATACGTAAAATAATTAAAAATATTGGGTATCAATAAGTTGATGGATAATTTAATTAATCAAATAGCTTCCTTATATATTGAAAAACGATCCACAAATACAAATACAAATACAAATACAAATACAAATGTGAGTAATATTAATTCATTAACTGAAATATTTAATGGGTTAAATATTGATGATAACAAAATCGTTGAAACTATTAAAAAAGATCCTGAAAATTTGGTTAAAAGTATGATAAAATTAAATATAAACCCGACCATAATAAATGAAATAATGGATGTGATGAAAATCATTATAAGCAAACCACATTGTTCTTTATATTTTAAATTACCGACTCCTTCATACATATCATGAAATATAAAAAAATTGATTTATTTATAATTATTATTATCTACTTACTGTAAAACTTATAATTCATCATATGTATAAACGTGTACATAAATGGATTACGAAAGTTCATTTAAATATATGTCCATTATCGACTTAATGGACAAAACATATCATAAAAAAAAATATTCTATTGAACGTGCAAAAATTCACGAAAAAATAATAGATGATCATTTTGTTAATAAAAATAATCAAAATAATAAAGTTAACATAATATTTATGACGGGTTGCTACGGATCAGGGAAAAGTTACGTACTCGAGACTTTATTTGATAATAATTTATTGGAAAAAAATAAATATGTTTATATTGATATCGATTATATTAGAACATTGTTACCAGAAATTAAAGAACAAATGAATAGTTCTGTCACATTTGGTTCATCGTCATTCCATGATATCGTCGAAAAAACAAATTGTGAATCAAAATATATTGCAGAAATTATTGAGCGGAAGGCTATCATTGAAAACTATAATGTAATTATTGATGGATCACATCACCACAATTGGTGCTATAATGTGTACATTCCTTGGATTAAAAAAATAAATCCGACGATATTCATTTTGTTACTCTACATAAATGTTTCATTGGAAACAATTTTAAAGCGGATAACATTAAGAGAAAGAACTGTTCCTGTTGATATTTTGAAAGAAGTATATGACAAAGTATCAAAAAATATAAATTATTTAAAAAATTCTGTTGATAAAGTTATTGAAATAAACAATGAAAATAATTTTTACCCAGAAAAATACGAAAATGATTTGCAATGTTTGAGTCATAAAGAAAATAGTATAAAATGTCAATCTTTTAATTAAAAGATTGATATTTATTTATTCATTTATTTATTCACCTGATTAAATACACAACTTATCGTACTTAATAATGCATAATATAATAAAGTTGTTGACTAATACAAAATATGCATACAAATGTATAAGAGATGATAAATACAAACCGATAAACAATATTGCCAACTACGGTGCAAAAACAGGAACAAAAATAACAGTTGGCAGAAATGGCGAGTATAGCGATTTTATAGTTGAAATTCAAGAAGATTATCCGCACATTTTATCAGATTATCATATTCAAGAGGCTATTACTTCAATATCAAAAAATGACACCGATAAAGTATTATATTACTTAAATCTGCGTAATGACTATATTAAATATGGTGAAAGAGTTGTGACATATGTTTTAAAAACATGGCTTTTGAACAACATAAATAATTTGAGTAGTTCTGACTATATTGAAATAGAAAATTTATATAATATACAAAATGATGAAAATCAACTGAAAAATGATACAAAACTTAATAAATATATATCATTAAATCGTCATGATCCTATTAATTGTAGAATTAAAGTGGTGAGTTCAGGATCGTCAACGAAAGGCAATCCAGTAGTGCCAGAGTCATGGATTGGAAAAATATTTAATAATTGCGAAGAGTTACACAGAACAATGGATAAATTAGATTGGAGGAAAGGTAAACCACCTATAACATATTGTTGTACTCATGGCATGGTGATTGTGAAGGATAATAGATTGGAATTGTGTGATGGAGATATTGAAATTGATAAAAACAAAATAGATTACATAATAAAAATAGAACTAGAAAAAAATTTATTAAGAAGTACAATTATTGATGATTTCGATTCTAAAATTACACCGAAAATTAATACAGAAATGCTCACGTATCAAAATTTATGTTTTTTAGTTGATAGGAATATTTTTAAAAGTAAAACGGAAACAAAATATGTTAAAATTCATAATGTTGGTGTTTTATCGTCACGGTTACAAAAATGTATTAGGAGAGGATCTAGTTGTTCTAAAACATTAATTAATACAATTGAACAGTTAAATGCATCACCACAATATAATTTACCGGATCAAAAATTTATTCGTGTAAGTGGATCGAGACAATTGTTATGGAGATCGTTTATATCTATAATTGAAGATTCAGAAGGATATATTAATGAGCTATACGATGTAAATAAAATTATCGATTTACTTGATTTTTATGTTTTGTCATTACTGTGTACAATAGATCCAGATTTACAATTATCCACTGAATCCATCAAAATAATAAAACAAACACTACTGATGGTACAAAATAATCCGTCGAGTTGGGATTATCACAGTTCAGAATATTATTCGGATATAAATATTAATAATATTGCAAGGTTAACTCCAATATGCGACAATAATACACGTGTAATAGATAGTATGATTCTTGCAATTGGATATAGTAATATGATGAGTAATGATAGAAACATGTTAATAAGATATATCGATTACATAGGCAACACACCATATAAATGTCAAACAATTACTGAAAAGATGGTTAGAGATATAAATAATTACACGGAATTGAGTAGCAAAGAAATAGAAAAAATAGCATATATAAGATCTTACGATATGCACTGTGTACCGAATATTTTACTCAAAATACAAGCATATATACCATTTATACAAAATAGGGAAAATTATACAACACAACAATTATCAAAATTTATATGGGAAAATTTTTCAAAAGAAAATTACAGAAAAAAATCAACAAATATGATAAAAAATATATGCAAAGATTCAGTCGAAAATATCAAAAGTATGATAAAAACAATAGATATTGTTCAAAAAACATATCTAAATGTGAACAATACACTTGCTGAGAACAAATCTAAAGATTTAATTGAAAGGGTTGTTATAACATCTAACAATGTTATAAATACAATAAATCAAAACAATAAGTATGATAATTTACAGTTTGTAGATAGAACTATTGTATCAATAAACGATAACAAAATTGATAAAAATATAAGTCGACAAGGATTTTTATTAATATTTGGTAAGACGATACGTTACAATAAATACGACGTTATAATAGCTGGAACAGATAAAGAAATAGTAAAATTTAAACAAGGAAGTAAATACATTGATTCGACTGATAAAAATAGAAATAAACTAGAAATTGAATTTATAAAACAATTCAATAAACAAATTAAAATGCCAGCGCCTCCGGAAAAAACAAAATGGATAGGATTTTCTGTAAATGAAACTGTAGAGCTAACGAGTAAAATAGTTAATGATAAAATCATTTTTTGCATAAATAAAGTAGAAATTGAACCGTTCGATTGTAACAAAATTCTTACATACATTAATGACGTGAAACCATTGGCTCTAGATAACGGAATCATATTAGACGCCTTAATGAAAGCATTATATATTATTAATGACTTAAATTTTAACGTTGTGACTGATATGAAAATTATTACACAGACACGAATATTACATAATGATTATACAGTGTACGACTGGATCGATTACATAAGTTTGAGCTCAAATATAAACATCTTAAAAGAAATTTTCAGACAATTTTATTCTAAATTAGTGATGAATATCGCTGTTAAAAAAGCCGACAATTATAATAGTAAAGAATATAATGTGTTAATAGGACCTGTCGACAGAATGGGCAATAAGACACATAATTCCATAAGTTACAAATATGAAGGAGTTTTTATAAGAATTTTGTATGTTCTGGGCATGTTATATCCTCAATGTATCCACTCAACGAGTAATGATTGTATATTTAAAGTCAATGTAAGTGGGATCGGATATAAACATATGATTAAATCATTAAATGATTTGATAAAATCATCAGACGAATTAATAACAAGAGAACCAAAGGTGATAAAACTACCAATAACGGAAATAAAAAACAAAGTAATTATAAAAACTACACTATGGGATCATCAATTAATTACAGTCAATAAAATGTTTGATGGTATTATAAATAATAAAAGAAAAGGTTTTGGAGATGCATCACATGTTGGAGCAGGAAAAACGTTGACAGCTTTATCATTAATGGCAAAAATAGCAAACTATAATGTTACAACAAATCCTATTTTAGTAAGTAGAGGATTTTTGGTACTATTGCCGACGGATAAATTATACAAAACATGGTCAGATGAAATAATGAAACACACGAAAGGATTCGATATAGTTTACCAAACAAATGATGGTAAAATAACAAATAGTTCTAATTTGAAATTTACTAATAATTATGAAAGTGTGTTCAGTTATAATACTATTTTGATTACAACACTTGGCAGAATGAGAGATCATCCAATATTTATTCCATGGGATCTTGTAATAATAGACGAATGTTTGTCTGTTCAAAATAAAGACGCGTTGCAAACAGAGGAGGCATTCAGACAAGTGTTATTAAGTAATTATGGCGTGGTGATGATGAGCGCAACATTTTTCAGATCACGGTTCGATAAAATGTTTTATATGCTAAAGATGTTACAAAGCGGTCTACCTGAAACGCCAGAATATTTAGATACGATATTATCCGAAACAATGATATGTAATATTGGAGAAAATAACAGAATATGGACAACAACCACAACAAAATATCAATTAAAAGACAGTGATCGAAAAATGTATGAAAATATAAAATTTAATAATATAAATAAAGGATTTGATATGATTTATAGTTTGTTATCATCGTATATAATAAGTAAGTGCGACTACATAAATTATTTCAATAAAAGAATACTCGAAATAACAAATAATAAATTAAATAATAAAAGGATTCTTATTTATGCAAGGAGTAAAGAAGAGGCGGATAAGATAGCAGAAAATATAGACGGTGTTACAAGATATCCCGACAAAACAGGGAAACATGTTGTCGTATCATATGCTGAAGGAACATATGGATTGAATGATTTGATAGAATACAATACAATTTTAACAAGAATACCGGATCCAGATAAAATTCAACAAATGAAAGGTAGATTGGATAGATATGGACAGAAATCTAATAATTTGTATATGGAATACATATTATTGGAAAATACAATTGAAGAAGGACAATTATATAAGCTAGAAGTATCGAGAAATTTTTATAATAATCACATTGTACCACTTGCCGATTTTTATAAATGTGCTCTCGGAATGTGAAATATAAATAAAATCATTAAATTAAATTTCTATTTTTATATTTTTTATCATATGTAACATCTTCAATATCGTCACCAAGATATTTTTTAGCTATATCATAAATTTGTTCCGGAGTAAACACATTTATATCAAATTCTATCTCGCTGATTAATAATCCTTTTATTTCTTCGGGACCTGTATATTTATCAACCTCTATTAATACATTGTTGTTTGTATAACATTCATATCTCACTTTTGTTAATGATCCAATTTGTGGAATATTATCGAGTAACATACTAAATTCATTATATTCAATAGCAGTTTCGTACTCATTTCTAACCATGTCGCCATCTGATTTTAATGTCAATGTATATAAACCTGATTTATTTCTTAATCTCATTTCTTTAATTTGTTCCCAATCTATTGGGTGAGTAAAAAAACGTTGTATCATTGATTTGGAGTCATGTGAACCGAAATTCAAATATATTTGTTTAATTTCGTAATTAGGACATTGTTCTATTTCGGGATAAAGTGTTTTTAGTTTGAACTTCATTTCGGTTTCCATTTTGTCTATTTTGTACATATTACATTATCATATTACATTGTGTCATATTTTAATAAATTTAAATTTTCAATTTTATATTTTAAAATATATTATGTCTATAAATTATAAATGGAGTCAATAAATGATCCAGAAGTCAATGTATTTCCAACGAGTTCATACAAATCATTATCACCATTAACAAAATCCTCAACTGGCACGGGTGTATTTTATAATATGAGTTATGACATATGGTTTTGGAGAATAATTGTTATTTTACTTATTGTCATGGTGTATATTATAATTGTTAAACTATGTAATGATGTTGATAAAGATATGAGCAAATATTTACATCATGATACAATTCAGCATATGAATTATATAGATAGTATTTTAATAAAAAATAAAATAAAACATTGGGTAATGTTTGGAACATTATTTGGAGCAGTAAGATTGAAACGGTTTGTTAAGTCAGATCCTGATTTTGATTTTGGTGCAAACATAGAGGATTGTAACAGAATTATAGCGTTAAATGACGCAATTATAAAAGATGGTTATTATATCAGGAAAATGTATACATACGGTGTTAATATAAATTCAAAAAAAGAAGAATACATGTGGAAAATTTTACTAAAAATAACATATAATCAGAAAGAAGTCGGTGAAATTATATTATATGAAAAATTCTCTGATGGATTAATGAGACGATATGATAAAGAAA
>Ga0182016_10003435_pt1 | contig 18102 bp, 13 predicted proteins | sample 712S2MmetaG_FD_120491 | JGI IMG/M metagenome (GOLD analysis project Ga0182016, IMG submission 120491) | Permafrost microbial communities from Stordalen Mire, Sweden - 712S2M metaG | ecosystem: Environmental > Terrestrial > Soil > Wetlands > Permafrost | place: Sweden: Stordalen | collected...
AGGTCTTCGTTCTCGCGGTACTCCTGGCGGATCGACTGAATGAGGTCGTCCCCGGTCAGACCTCGCCCCTTGCCCGCGATCTCGCGCTTCACCGCGAGCTTCTTCGCGCGCCGCACGATGTTCTCGATCATGGCACCGCTCGCGAAGTCCTTGAAGTAGAGGACCTCCTTGTCCCCGCCCTGGTAGGTCACTTCCAGGAAGCGGTTCTCGTCGTGGATGCGGTACATGTCCGTGACGGTGTCCTCGATCATGACGCGAATCGCTTTGGCGCGGTCTCCCCCGCCGAGGTCGCGGATCGACGTCTCGTCGATGGGCAGTTCCGCGTGCAGGTAGCGCGAGAAGATCTGCGCCGCCGCGGTCTCGTCGGGTCGCTCGAGCTTGATCTTCACGTCCAGGCGACCCGGGCGCAGGATCGCGGGGTCGATGAGGTCTTCGCGGTTCGTGGCCCCGATGACGATGACGTCACGCAGGGACTCTACGCCGTCGATCTCCGCCAGTAACTGCGGCACGATCGTTGACTCCATGTCCGAGCTGATGCCCGTGCCCCGGGTTCGAAAGAGTGAGTCCATCTCGTCGAAGAAGATGATGACCGGTACGCCCTCTTCGGCCTTCTCCCGGGCGCGCTGGAACACCACGCGGATCTGTCGCTCGGTCTCGCCGACGTACTTGTTGAGCAACTCGGGACCCTTGATGTTCAAGAAGTACGAGCGCACGTTTCGATTGCCGGTCAGCTCGGCGACCTTTTGGCTGAGCGAGTTCGCGACCGCCTTCGCGATGAGGGTCTTGCCACAGCCGGGAGGGCCGTAGAGCAAGATGCCCTTGGGCGCGGGCAGGTCGTAGTCGTTGAAGAGCGCCCGGTGCAGGTACGGCAGCTCCACGGCGTCGGTGATCGCTTCGATCTGCGCGTCGAGTCCCCCGACGTCGGCGTAGGTGATGTCGGGGACCTCTTCGAGGATCAGTTCCTCGGCCTCTTGGCGCAGCAACTTCTCGACCAGCAGATTGCTCCGCAGATCGAGGAGCAGCGCGTCGCCACTTCGAAGCTTGACGTCAGACAGTGAGTCCGCGAGGTCCACGACCCGTTCCTCGTCGGCGCGCCCGTAGACGAGTACGCGGCGCCCGTCGAGCACCTCCTTGACGGTCACGACTTCGCCCTGGCCGTCGGACTCGCGCACGCCAATGACGGTGAAGGACTCGTTCAAGACGACTTCGTTGCCGCGGTCGATTTGGCCGGGGTCCAGACCGGGGTGCAGCGCGACGCGCATCTTGCGGCCCGACGCGAAGATGTCGACGGTGCCGTCATCGTTGAAGTCGATGAACGTGCCGTAGACCGCGGGCGGCTGGGTCAGTTTCTCGACCTCGTCACGCAGCGCCGCGATTTGGTCTCGGGTCTGCTGGATGGTGATCGTGAGCTTCTCGTTGTTCGAGCGGCTCTGGGCCAGTTGGCCCCTCGCCTCGAGGAGCTTCTCCTCGAGCATCTCGATTCGTCGGGTCGCGTGCTCGACGTCGCCCTGTGTCGAATCGCGAGGAGCGGAGACGACGATCTGGTCGTCGTTCTCCGAGTTGTCGTCTTCAGCGAATGGCGAGGAACGGTCCATAACTTCACCCTAGGTGAGCGAGGCGCACTTATGGAAGTCACAAGGATTCTGAGCGCCCCGCTAGAGTTGAAAGACACATCGCACCACGGAGGGCTCGTTAATGAAGGTTTGGATCGACCAGGATTTGTGCACGGGAGATGGTCTCTGCGAAGAGATTTGTCCCTCGGTGTTCACGCTGCTCGACGACGGCCTTGCCTACGTCAAAGAGGGTGTGGACGTGAAGAGCTCTCCCGGTGGCGCCGACGGTGTCGCGGTCGTGCCGGCGGGTATGGAAGATGCGGTCACCGAAGCCTCCGAAGAGTGCCCGGGCGAATGCATCTTCATCGAGAGCGACTAATCACCTTCTAAGCGGCGCACCAGTCGTCGCGCCGACGTGAGAAAACCTGTGTGGGCCACCATGCGGTGATCCGGCCGTACCGATCGCCCATCGATGTGCCACGTGCGCCGAAGGATCTCCACCGTCTCTTCGAGACCGAACGAGTGGTGGCGCAGGGTCTCACGCAGCAACTGGGTCTGATTGATTGTGGGCAGGTAGCAGAGAAGTATTCCCCCGGGCCGTAGTGCTCCCTCAGCGTGTTTGACGACGTCCCAGGGCTCGGGCATGTCCAGGATGATTCGATCGAGGTCGGCTTCGTCGATGCCGTGGGTGACGTCGCGAATCTGGACGTCGTAGGGGACGTCGGTGCCCAGCATGTCGTGGACGTTTTTGATCGCCTGCTGGGCGAAGTCTTCGCGTAGTTCGTAGCCCGTGATGAGCGCCCCGGCTCGCAGCAGCGTCATGGAAAGGGCGCCTGAGCCCACGCCGGCTTCGAGGACGCGCATGCCCGGTCCGATGTCGGCCTGCATCAAGATCGTCCCGAGGTCCTTGGGATAGATCACCTGCGCTCCGCGGGGCATCTTCAAGACCACGTCAGAGAGCGTCGGGCGAAGCACCAAGAAACTTCGCTCCGTACTGCCCCGAATCAGGGAGCCCTCAAGGGCGCCAATGACGTCGTTGTGCTGGACGATGCCGGCGTGCGTGTGGAACTCAGCGTCGGCCCGAAGGGTGATCAGGTAGTGGCGATCCTTCGCGTCAATCAACATCACGCGCTCGCCGAGTTTCAGTTCGGCGGCACTCACGTGGTGGACTTTTTCGATTTCGGTTTGCGCGCGGCGCGCGAATCGAGGAATCGAAAGAGTACGAGCGCCCCGGCGACACCGAGCCACTTCTTGGACTTGGTCTCCCATGCTTTCGCGAAGGCGCTCGCGGTCGCCACGCTGAAGAGTCTGCGCAGCATCACTTCTTGTGACGCTTGCGGATCTGGCGACCTCGATACCGTCCCCACACGTAGCCCGTCATGATGCCCCCCACGCCCACGGCGGAGACCGTGGTGTTCTTTGACGGCGTCATCTCATTGAGTTCGCTCTCGCTCGGCAGGAGCGCGCGTATGGACGACTCGAGTTTGCGCCGGGTCTCGGACTGCACGCGTACCGTCGACTTCACTTCGTGTCCTTCAAGCGTCTCTTCGCGGTGCCGCTCACGATTCGCCAGAGCGTCAGCGCCACGACCAGAGCGGCCAGTACCACGACGATGAGATACGGCAGCCAGGACAGCGTGCCGTCGAGGACCGGGAACTGCTCTTGGAGGAAGCGAAGTGCGCCGAGCAACATCAAGGACACCCCAAAGCCCACCAAGAGGCTGCCGGCCGAACCCCACGCCACGAAACGACCCAGGTCCTTCAGCGGCTGAATGGTCTCTTCCTTGAGGTACTGGACCGCGAGATCCTTGATCTCCTCGAGGTCACGCTGGATGGTCGATCCACGAGTGAACTTGCGCCACGCCGCCTTTTTCATGAGTACACCTTACCCTTGTCGTTCTTTTATGAGGTAGGTGGAGCTGCCCGTCGCGACGAGATTCTGCTCCTCGTCGACGACCTGCGCGCCGAGGAAGGCCACCACCGATCCGGGCTTTAAGACCGTGGCGGTGCAGGTGAGTTGGGCCCCGGCGCGCACCGGTCGCAGGAACGACGACTTCATTTCGGTGTTTGCGACGAACACCTTTCGTCCCGCGACACTCAGGACCGCGGACGCGCCCATGGCGGAGTCCATCATCGCAGAGAGGAATCCGCCCTGGACGAGTCCGGCGGGGTTGAGGAATCGTTCGTCGACGCTCATTCGCCATACGGTTGAATAGTCGTCGCCCTTTTCGAGACAGGTGAGACCAAGCGTCAGGTCACAGTTGGGCGGAACTTGCAGGGCCATTGCCAGAGGATACCGGCAACGCTTCGCCCGTTCGCGTGTAGCGATTCACTACTCTCATAGGCATGGCTGACACTATGTTCCAGGGAGCGACCGAACTCGAAGGAAAGGTCATTCGCGAGATCGCTGCGGTGGCCATGGACGCCCCCGCGGCGGCGAAGTCTGGTCACAGCGGCACCGCCATGGCCCTCGCACCGCTCGGTGTCACGCTCTGGGGCCGCGTCATGCGTCACGACCCCACCGATCCACTCTGGAGCGACCGCGACCGATTCATCTTGAGCAACGGACACTGTTGCATCCTGCAGTACGCACTGGCCCATGAGTTCGGTTACGACTTGAGCGTTGATGACTTGCGCGCGTTTCGCCAGCCCCATTCGCGCACGCCCGGTCACCCCGAGCGTGGCGTCGCCCCCACCGTCGAGGTGACGACCGGTCCACTCGGCCAGGGCATCGCCAACGGCGTGGGCATGGCGATCGCGGAACGCATCTTGCGCAACGACTTCGGCAGTGACCTCGTCGACCACCGCACGTGGGTGTTCGCCGGCGACGGCTGTTTTGAAGAGGGCGTCAGCCACGAAGCGGCGTCGCTGGCCGGTTCGCTCGGTCTCGACCACCTCACGGTCTTCTACGACAACAATCACATCACGATCGACGGCGCGACCGAACTGGCGTACCGCGACGACCCGGTGGCGCGCTTCGCGGCGTACGGCTGGCAGGTGATCGACGTCGGCGACAAGGCGAACGACCTCGACGTCCTCGAAGCGGCGATGCGCGAAGCGGTCGCCGAGACGTCGCGCCCGTCGTTAATCGTCGTGCGATCGCACATTGGCTTCCCCTCGCCCGAGATGATGGACACTCGTGAGGCGCACGGTTCGCCCTTCAGCGCTGCGGCCATCAGCGCGGCGAAGGCGATCCTGGGCGTCGTGGACGAGCCGTTCCACTTCGATCCCGACGTGCCGAGCCAGGTGCTCGAGACAATGAGCGAACAGCGTCAGGCCCGCGTCGCGTGGGAGGCCCGTGTCAGTGCGGCCGGTGCCAAGGGCGTCAAGCTGCTCGAACAGTTGGACAACGATGGTGCGGCGACCATCACGACGAAGGCCAAGTCGTACGAACCGGGCGCCCAGGTCGCCACTCGCAAGGCCATGCAACTCGCCATGGACGTCTACGCGGCCCAGACGCCCGGCATCACGGCCGGCTCGGCCGACTTGACGGACAACACGGGTATGAAGCTCACTGAGTTGTCAGTGCAGAGCGCGGCGAATCCCGGTGGTCGACAGTTCCACTACGGCATTCGCGAGTTCGCCATGAGCGCAACCTTGACCGGACAGGCCTGTCACGGCGGCATTCGACCGCTCGGCTCCACGTTCTTCGTCTTCAGTGACTACGCGCGACCGGCGGTGCGGCTCGCCGCGCTGAGCGACGCCGGTGTGATGTTCGTGTACACCCACGACTCGGTGGGCGTGGGTGAGGACGGGCCGACGCACGAGCCCATCGAACATCTCATGGCGCTGCGGGCAATGCCCAACCTCCACGTCGTACGCCCGTCGGACGCGAATGAGACGCTCGACTTGGTCGAGGAGTTTCTCAGTGCGAACGAGCCATTGCCGACCGCCATGGTGCTGTCACGTCAGGACATGCCCGTGTTCTCGACCGAGGACGCCAAGGCGTCCGCGCTCGGAGCCCGACGCGGTGGCTACGTCGTTCGTGATGCGCACGACGCGGTCTTCACGTTGGTCGCCACCGGGTCAGAGGTCGGAGTATGTCTCAGCGCCTGCGACGAGTTGGCGAAGCAGAACATCGTGACCAGAGTCGTCGCCCTTCCGTGCTGGCGCTGCTTTGACGCGCAGCCGCTCGACTATCGCAACTCGGTGCTCCGTCGCACGATTCCTTCTGTGTCGCTCGAAGCGGGCGCCACCCTTGGATGGACGAAATACGTCGACGAAGCAATTGGCATCGACACCTTTGGTCTCTCGGCTCCGAGCGCGTACGTCCTTGACTACTTCAACATGACGGCCGCTACGGTGGTTGCACACGTGCATGACGTTCTGGGAGATGAGAAATGAGCGGTACTGCTTTCGGACTTCCTGACAAAGAGGCCCCCGATTTGAGCGAAGAGACGGCGCCGTTGGCGCACACGAAACTGGACGATCTCTACGACCATTACGGTCAGAGCCCCTGGATTGACAACATTCGTCGTGACTGGCTGAACGACGGCACGCTGGCCGGACTGGTGCACGAGGGCGTGCGCGGGGTGACGTCCAACCCGTCGATCTTCCAGAAGACGCTCGCCACGTCGTCGGCGTACGACGAACTGCTCGAGGGCAAGAAAGATATCGACCCCGAAGTCCTGTTCGAGGAGATTGCGGTACGTGACGTGCGTGACGCCTGTGACGTGCTCTCTGAGGTCCACACGTTGTCCATCGCCCAGTTCGCCGGCAAGGTTCGCCGTTACTGCGACGGCTACGTCTCGCTCGAAGTCTCACCACGCCTCGCACGCGACACGGTCGCGACGGTGACGGCCGCCAAACGACTCGCCGCCGAGGTCGGACGCGAGAACGTGATGATCAAGATTCCGGCCACGAAGGAAGGCCTTCCGGCGATCACGGAAGTCCTCGGGGCCGGCATCAACGTGAACGTGACCCTGATCTTTTCGCTCGAGCGCTACAACGAAGTGATCACCGCATGGATGGAAGGACTCGAGCTGGCCCTCACCCATCGAAGTGACATCGCCTCGATCGGCAGTGTCGCGTCGTTCTTCCTCTCTCGCGTCGACGTCTTGATCGACCCCCAGTTGCCCGATGGCGACCCGCTTCGCGGCAAGATCGCCAATGCCCAGGCGGCGGGCGCGTATGAGATCTACCGTCGCCGGATGGCGACGGAGCGTGCGCAGGCACTCATCGCGGCGGGCGCGCAGGTGCAACGTCCGCTCTGGGCGTCGACCTCGACGAAGAACCCCGAGTACCCCGACCTCCTCTACGTCGACACGATCGTCGCTGATGAGACGGTGAACACGATGCCTGACGCTACGTTGGCCGCGGTCCTCGACCACGGCGACTTCACCACTTCGCGACTGCTCAACGACGAAAGCGTTCGAGCGATGGCCTCATCGCTCGATGAGCTGCCGGAGGACGTCTCCTTGTCGGTCGCGACCGAAAAGCTCGAAATCGATGGCGTCGCAGCATTTGTCACGTCCTACGAGGACCTTCTCAAGACGGTCGCGCAGAAGCAGCAGGGCTCGAAATAACGCCGTCGTGGCGGCCATTGAAGTAGTCATTGCTCTCGGCGTTCTGGTGTTGACAACGGGCAAAATTCGGGACGACATTTCAACCTCGCGACATAGGATGGCGCGATGACGACGCTGCGCGAAACCGCCACCCACCGCGATCTGCTCAACACTCCACTCGAAGAGCTCGCGCGTCAGGCGTTCGCCAGGGCGCGCGACGCCCATGGCTACGTCGTCACGTACTCGCCGAAGGTGTTCATACCGCTGACCAAACTCTGTCGTGACCGATGCGGGTACTGCACCTTTGCCCAGGCACCCGCGCACGTCGAATCCCCCTACATGGGCCTCGATGAAGTGATGGCGGTCGCCCAGGCCGGTCGCGAGGCCGGTTGCACCGAGGCTCTCTTTACGCTCGGCGAACGTCCCGAACTGCGCTACGACGAAGCCGCGAGGTGGCTCGCGGCTCGGGGTTACCAGTCGACGGTCGACTACGTCGCGAACGCGGCGCAGATGGTGCTCGAGAGCACCGGCCTGCTCCCGCACGCCAACGCCGGTGCCCTGTACCGCAACGAACTGGCGCAACTGCGCACGGTCGCTGCCTCGCAGGGAATGATGATTGAGTCGCTCGCCGACCTGGCGGCCCACCGTCTCGCTCCCGACAAGGAGCCCCAGCGCCGTCTCGACACGCTGCGTTTCGCAGGCGAATTGCGTATCCCCTTTACGACGGGGCTCCTGGTGGGAATTGGTGAAACGCGTGAGGAACGTCTCGCGACCCTCGAGGCCATCGCCGCGTCCCACGAGGAGTTCGGTCACGTGCAAGAAGTGATCATTCAGAACTTCCTGCCTAAGCCCCGCACCGCCATGGCCAAGGAGCCCGCGGCGTCCGACGAAGAGTTCCACTGGACGATCGCCGTGGCGAGAATCATCCTCCCTGACTCGGTCCACCTGCAGGCGCCACCCAACCTGAGCGACGACCCGACTCGTCTCCTCGCCTTTTGCATCGACGACTTCGGCGGAATCTCGCCCGTCACCGCCGATCACGTCAATCCCGAGCGCGCGTGGCCCGCCCTCGCGGCCTTGGGTGCCGAGTGCGACGCGCGCGGCTTCAATCTCGAGCCACGACTGACCGTCTACCCGGAGTTCATCGAAGGCGACCAGGGTTTCCTTGACGCCAAGGTTCGACCCTTCGTCCTCTCGCACGCCGATTCAGCGTTTCTCGCCCGTAATGACACGTGGGCGTCCGGTTCGGACGAGATGCCGCCTCCCCCGCCAACGTCACGCGCTCGCACGACCGCCGTGTCGTCGATCCTCGCGCGCTACGTGCCCGGCTACGACTTTGACCGGGACGAGCTGACGACTCTCTTCAACGCCCGGGGGGCTGACTTCAATGCGGTCGTTGAGATCGCCGACAATCTGCGCAAGCAACTCGTCGGCGACGACGTCACGTTCGTCATCAACCGCAACATCAACTACACCAACGTCTGCACGTTCAAATGCCGCTTCTGCGCTTTTTCGAAGGGCCCACTGTCGCTCAACCTCCGTGGCGACCCCTACCTCCTGACACTGGACGAGATCAGCGAGCGAGTCCGCGAAGCCGAAGCCAAAGGCGCCACGGAAGTCTGCCTGCAAGGGGGCATTCACCCCAAGTTCGACGGCGACTACTACATCGATGTCGTGGCCGCCGTGCGGGCCGGTTCGCCGAAGATTCACATCCACGCCTTCAGCGCGCTCGAGGTCTTTGAAGGGGCCCGACGTTCCGAGGTCGACCTCGTGACCTACCTCACTCGATTGAAGGACGCCGGGCTGAAGACGTTGCCCGGCACCGCGGCCGAGATCCTCGACGATGAGATTCGCAAGGAACTCTGTCCGGACAAGATCAACTCTCAGCAGTGGCTGGACGTCCATCGTGCTGCCCACAGCGTCGGACTTCGTTCCAACATCACGATCATGTTCGGCGCCGTCGAAGGCGTCGACAGTTGGGCGACGCACCTGCTGCGCACACGCGAGTTGCAGAAGGAGACCGGTGGCTTCACCGAGTTCGTCCCGCTGCCCTTCGTGCACATGGCCACGCCCATCTTCCTGAAGGGTCGGGCGCGACGAGGCCCGACGTTCCGCGAAGCGGTCTTGATGCACTCGGTCGCCCGCCTGCACTACGCCACCCTCATTGACAACATCCAGGTGAGTTGGGTGAAGATGGGCATTGAGGGCTCTCGTCGGATCCTCCAAGCGGGCGCCAACGATGTTGGTGGCACCTTGATGGACGAGAACATCTCGCGGGCGGCCGGCGCCACGCACGGCCAAGAGATGGACGTGGACACGCTCGAAGCGCTCGTTGAGCCCATCGGTCGACCGCTCGTTCAGCGCAGCACCTTGTACCAGACGTTGTAACCGTGGATGAATTGATTGAAGCGTTCCTCGGGGACCTGCAGCGAGAGTCGCCACTCTCGCCCGACCGGATCGACATCCTTCGAAATCTGCTGGTCCACTTCGTTGAGTTGGCGACGGTTGATGGTGATATCGGTGACCTGCGCGTCGCGGTGAATGCACTGGATGAACTCGTCGAAGCGTCGGCGATGTTCTCGGCTTGGCGCGACGTGCCCAAGCTGGCGATCTTTGGCTCCGCGCGCACCACCATCGACGCCACTCTCTACGAGATGGCCCGTCAACTGGGTGAGGAGATGGCGCAACGAAACTGGATGATCGTGTCGGGCGCCGGGCCGGGAATCATGGAGGCGTCCGCGAAGGGGGCCGGACGAGAACACACGCTGGGCGTCAACATCGAACTTCCCTTCGAACAGTTCGCCAACCCCTACATCGACGCCGAGACGATGCTCGTGGCGATGCAGTACTTCTTCACGCGCAAGGTCGCCATGACGCGCCCCTCCAACGCCTTCGCGATCTTTCCCGGTGGTCTTGGAACGATGGACGAGGCCTTCGAGGTCTTGACGCTCCTGCACACGGGCAAGACGTCACCGGCCCCGGTCGTCCTCGTCGACTCACCCAACGGCACCTTCTGGACGAAGTGGCACTCCTTCGTGGATGACGCGATCATTGCGGGCAACTACATCGACGTGAACGACATGTGTCTGGTGCGGATCTGTTCGTCGGTCGACGCCGCCGTCGAGGAGATCGAGCACTTCTTCTCCAACTACGAGAGTTTTGAGGTCCGTGGCGAGCGGGCGTACATCAAGGTCAAGCGCGCGCCATCGCCCGCTCAACTCGCTGAACTGACGGCGGCCGTGCCCCGCTTCGCGCTAGGGACGGGCTACGTGCTCGAAGATGAACACACGATCTCGTTCGGCTTCGACGGTCGCAACTACGTGAACTTGCGCCTCGTGATCGATCAACTCAACGGCTGGACCTAGTCCTCGCTCGCACCCCGCAGGAGGTGTTCGGCCTTCTGGAGGCTCCGACGAACTTTGGAGAGCCGTCGCTCGAGTTCCTTCGCCACTTCGGCGTCGTCGTCGCGCATCTGCGCGCGCACGGAGTCAAAGATCGCGTCCGCCACCCGGCTCTCGACCGCGGCCACCTCGTCGGCCAAGGCGTCAAAGGACGTCACTAGTCGAGCGTCTCGTAGGGAAGCTCGTCGGCGCCGTACTGCGCGCGCAGCACTTTCTTGTCGAACTTGCCCACGCTCGTCTTGGGTACGGTCTCGATGAAGGCCCACCTCTCGGGCAGCCACCATTTCGCCACCTTCGTCGAAAGGAAGTCACGCAACTCCTCGGCGGTCGCGTTCTGGTCGGGTCGCAGCACCACGCAGCACAACGGTCGCTCCTGCCAGCGGTCGTCGGGCACCGCCACCACTGCCGCTTCGAAGATCGCGGGATGGGCCATCATCGCTCCTTCGAGTTCAACGGAGCTGATCCATTCGCCGCCGGACTTGATGACGTCCTTCGTCCGGTCACTGATGGTCATGAATCCCTGTCCGTCGATCGTGCCGATATCGCCGGTTCGCAACCAGTCGTCGTGGAACTTCTCGGGGTCGTCGACGCCGTAGTAGGAGCCGGTGATCCACGGTCCGCGAATCTCGAACTCGCCGACGGTCTGGCCGTCACGCGGCAGCACCGAACCGTCATCGGCGGTGATGCGTATCTCGACGCCGGCGACCACGCGGCCGGCCTTCACTCGGTAGTCAATCTCCTGGTCGTAGGGGGTACCGGCCGGCGGGATCGACACGGCGGCGAGCGGGCTCGTCTCGGTCATGCCCCATCCCTGGATCATGTCGATGCCGAAGCGATCACGAAAGGCCTCGATCATGAAACGCGGGACCGCGGAGCCGCCCGCCAGCACGCCGCGCAGGCTCGAGAGGTCGGCGTCGGGATCGTTCTCGGTCACGCGCAGTACGTCGTTCCAGATCGTCGGCACGCCCAGCGAGATGGTGGGCCGCAGTTCGCGGATCATCTTGACGAGCGGCTCCCCCTGCAGGAGCATCTGGGGCATGATCAGCTCGGCACCGGCGAAGAAGGCCGTGTAGGCCGCGCCCCACGCGTTCACGTGGAACATCGGCACGATGAGCAGGCAGCGATCTCGTTCGCAGAAACCGACGGAGTTGGCGGTCGTTGACGCCATTGAATGGAGCCACGTCGAACGGTGCGAATACACGACGCCCTTGGGGTTGCCGGTCGTGCCCGACGTGTAACACATGATGGCGGCGGAGCGCTCGTCGAGTGTGGGCCATTCAAAGCCGGTCTCTTCGGACATGAGGAACGTCTCGTAGTCGAGCGTGTCGCCGAGCAGACCCGAATCGTCGTGACCGTTGACGATGATGTGCTCCACCGTAGGGATCTGGTCGCGGACTCTCGCCAGCGCCGGTACGAGCGAGGCGTCGACAATGATCACCTTGTCCTGGGCGTGATTGATGATGAAGGCCAACTGTTCGGGGAAGAGGCGGATGTTGAGGGTGTGCAGAACCGCACCCATACAGGGAATGGCGATGTACGCCTCCATGTGCGATTGGTTGTTCCACATGAACGTGGCGACACGGTCACCAGGTTCAATGCCGAGTTTCTTCAACGCGGCGGCGAGGCGCTCCGCACGCTTGGAGATCTGGAAGAACGTGGCCTCCGCCACCCCGTCGGGTGAGACGGTGAAGACCTTCTTCTCTGAGTAGATTTGCTCGCCGTGTTGAATGATGCCTCTGATGAGCAGTGGCGCGTCTTGCATCGTGCTTTGCACGGTTCCCCCTCTAGTGGCGTTGGGTCGATGCTACAAACTCTTCGACCGGGCGTGGTTACCAGGAGAGGCCGTAGGGGGCGACGGGCGCCGGGAGGACGCTCGGGGTCTCCATGAGGACGGCGTCGATCGCCGCCGCGGCGCTTCGGCCCTCGGCAATGGCCCACACGATCAGGCTCTGGCCACGAACGGCGTCGCCGCAGGCGAAGACCGGACCCGGTCCCTCGAGTTGCGTCAGTCGCCACTTCTCGTCGACCGAGAGGGTGGCGCGCGACGTGACGAACGCTTCGGACGCCAGTTCCAGGTCATCGAGTTCCGGTCCGACGAATCCGGCGGCGATGAGCACGAGGTGGGCGGGCATCGAATGTGCGTCACCGGTCGTGGCGTCGCGCACGGTGATCTCGCTCACCGATTCAACACCAAGGAACTCCAGGGTCTCGGTCGAGAACTTTCGTTCGCCACCTTCTTCGTGGGCCGGCGACGACTTGAAGATGCGCGCCATCGTGGGCCATGGTTGGTCACTCGGTCGCTCGTCGGGCGGGCGATCGAGGATCTCAATCTGCACCACGGAGGCCGCACCCTGTCGGTGGACCGTGCCCAGGCAGTCGGCGCCGGTGTCGCCTCCGCCGAGGATGATGACGTGTCGATCCTTCGCGTCGATCGGTGACGTCACTCCGTCGCGTACGGCTCGATTGGCCGCTTCGAGGAAGGTCATGGCGGGGTAGACGCCTTCGAGCTCCGCGCCCGCGACGGGTATGAGACGCGGACGTGTCGAGCCAATCGCGAGCAGCACGGCGTCGAACTCGTGACGTAGCGAATCGAGCGACGTCGCGGACGCGCCCACGGTGACATTCGTGTGGAACGACACGCCACTGGCCATCATGACGTCGAGGCGGCGATCGAGCACCGACTTCTCGAGTTTGAATTCGGGAATGCCGTAGCGAAGTAGTCCCCCAATGGCGTCACTGCGCTCAAAGACGTGCACCTCGTGACCGACGCTCGCGAGCTGCGCGGCGGCGGCGAGGCCGGCCGGGCCTGAGCCGACGACGCAGACGCGCTTGCCCGTGCGCAAGTCGATGGAGTGCGCGACGTCAAAGCCGTGAGCGAAGGCGTGTTCCGCAACTTCATATTCGATGCGCTCAATCGTGACGGGGCTGTCCGAGATACCCAGCACGCAGGCCGACTCACACGGCGCCGGACAGAGCCGACCAGTGAACTCGGGGAAGTTGTTGGTGTCGAAGAGCTGTTCGGCGGCGAGTGCCCAGTGCGAACGGTAGACGTGGTCATTGAACGTGGGGATTCGATTGCCCAAGGGGCAGCCCTGCATGCAAAACGGAATTCCGCAGTCCATGCATCGAGCGCCCTGGACCTGCACGGCGTCGTCACTCTGGGGTTCGTACACCTCGCGCCAGTCGCGCAGGCGCACCGGGACGGGTCGGTGACCCGGTCCCTGGCGTGGATAGTCGAGGAAGCCGGTGACCTTACCCATTGCGCATCTCGTCGCGAATGCGCTGGTACTCAGAGGTCTCGATGCGCACGAAGTGCATGCGTTCAACGCGCCAATCCTCGAGCAACCTCGCGGCCTTCTTCGACTGCGTCTCGTCGACGAAGCGGGTCAGGATCTCGTGCAGTCGTTCGTCGTCCTCGAACTCCAGGGGATCTATTTCGTACACCCCGGCGCTCAGGTGGTCATAGACGCTCTGGTGCGGATCGTAGAGGAAGAGCGTACCGCCGCTCATGCCGGCCGCCAGGTTGCGACCAACGGCCCCGAGAATGACCACGACGCCGCCGGTCATGTACTCGCCGGCGTGGTCGCCAGTGCCCTCGACGACGATCGTCGCGCCGGAGTTGCGGACACCGCAGCGCTCCCCCACCACGCCGCTGATGAAGATCTCGCCGGCCGTAGCGCCGTAACCAATGACGTTGCCGGCGATGATGTTCTGGTCACTCTCGAAGGTCGCCTCGGGGTCCGGTTTGATGATGATTCGCCCGCCCGAAAGACCCTTGCCCGCGTAGTCGTTGGCGTCGCCGGTGAGTCGAAGCGTCATCCCGCGAGGGATGAAGGCGCCCAGGCTCTGACCCGACGAACCATCGAGGTCGATCTGGATCAGATCATCGACGAGCTCTCGCGCACCCAGCGACCTGGTGATCGCGCTGCCGGTCAACGTGCCGACCGCTCGATTGACGTTGCGGATCGGTGTCGCGAATCGAAACGGTCGAGACTTCGTCGCCGCGGTGACCGCTTCACTCAGGAACTGCCAGTCGAGCGCGCCGTCGAGCCCGTGCTCTTGCTTGACACTCTGATGGCGTTGTTCGGGCGCCACGGTCACGAGGAGTGCGGACAGATCGAGGTCGCTGCGCTCGTCGACGGGCGAGGAGATGGAGAGCCTCGTCGCGTCCCCGATGACCTCCTCGAGCGTGCGAGCGCCCATCAGGGCGAGGTATTCGCGGACTTCCTCCGCGATGAACTCGAAGAAGTTCTCGACGAACTCCGGTTGACCAGTGAAGCGTTCGCGCAGCACGGGGTTCTGGGTCGCGATGCCCACGGGACAGGTATCGAGGTGACAGACCCGCATCATCACGCAGCCCGAGACGACGAGCGGTGCGGTGGCGAAACCGAACTCTTCAGCACCCAGCAGGGCCGCCACGACGACGTCGCGTCCCGTCTTCAGTTGGCCATCGACTTGGACGACGACGCGAGAGCGAAGTCCGTTGGCCGCGAGGGTCTGGTGTGTCTCGGCGAGACCGAGTTCCCACGGGGTACCGGCGTGCTTGAGTGAGGTGAGCGGCGCGGCGCCGGTACCCCCGTCGTGACCGGAGATCAGGATCACGTCGGCGTGGGCTTTGGCCACACCAGCGGCGATGGTGCCCACGCCCTGCTCGCTGACCAACTTCACGTGGATGCGGGCCTGGTCGTTCGCGTTCTTGAGGTCGTAGATCAACTGCGCCAAGTCTTCGATTGAGTAGATGTCGTGGTGCGGCGGCGGCGAGATCAGTCCGACCCCGGGTGTTGAGTGACGAGTCTTCGCGATCCACGGCCAGATCTTGGTACCGGGGAGTTGGCCGCCCTCGCCGGGCTTGGCGCCCTGGGCCATCTTGATCTGGATGTCGTCGGCGTTCACGAGGTAGCGACTCGTCACGCCAAAGCGACCTGAGACCACCTGCTTGATAGCCGAACGTCGGTTGAAGTTGGGATCGGACGTGTCGAAGCGGTCCGCGTCCTCGCCGCCTTCGCCGGTATTGGATTTGCCGCCGATCCGGTTCATGGCAATGGCGAGCGTCGAGTGAGCCTCTTCGGAGATCGAGCCGTAGGACATAGCGCCGGTACTGAATCGCTTGATGATGGACGCAGCGCTCTCCACCTCGTCGAGCGCGAGCGGCGTGGCGCTCGGGACGAGCTCCATCAACCCGCGCAGGGTCACGAGACCCTTGGACTGGTCATCGACGAGTTTCGTGTACTCCTTGAAGATGTCGAAACGCTTCTCGCGAGTCGCGTGCTGGAGTTTCTGCACGGTACGAGGGTTGAAGAGGTGTAATTCGCCCTCTCGTCGCCACTGGTACTCGCCGTTGTTGCGAAGCTCGACCAGTTCGCCCGGTCGTGGGTTGAACGCACTGGCGTGCAGGGTGAGCACGTTGGACGCGATGTGCTCGAGCGTGATGCCGCCGATGCGCGAGTGGAATCCGGGAAAGTAGGCCGAGAGCACGGTGTCCGATATCCCCACCGCTTCGAAGAGCTGGGAGCCGACGTAACTGGCCACCGTACTGACCCCCATCTTCGACATCGTCTTGACGATGCCCTTGTTGAGGGCCTTGCCGTACTGGTAACGGGCCTCGAACGCGGTGAGTCCCGTCAGTTCTCCCTCTTCGATCAGCGCGTCGATTGACTCGTAGGCCAAGTAGGGACAGACCGCGGACGCGCCGAAGCCGAGCAGGAGGGCTACGTGGTGAACCTCTCGGACGTCGCCCACCTCCATGATCAACGCGGCGCTCGTTCGAAGGTGTTCGTCGACCAGTCGGTGGTGGACAGCGGAGGCCAACAAGAGACTCGGAATGGCCGCGTAGGTCGCGGTCGAATTGCGGTCCGACAGGATGACGATGTTGGCGCCTTCGCGCACGGCGGTCACGACGAGGTAGCAGACCTCCTCGACCGCCTGGGCCAGCCGCTCCGCGGCGGTGTCGGGGCCACTGGCTCGGAACAGTCCGTCGATGACCGTCGTATGGAAGCCGCGCAGTTTGTCGGACTCTTCGATGTAGCGGATCTTGGCCAGTTCGTCGATGCTGAGGACCGGTGAGGGCAGCACGATCTGGTGCGCGTGCTCTGCGGTCTCGGTCAGCAGATTCTCTTCGCCGCCGATGGTGACGCGCGTCGAGGTGACCAGTTCCTCGCGAATCGCGTCCAGCGGTGGGTTCGTCACTTGGGCGAAGAGCTGCGTGAAGAAGTCGAAGAGTGGTCGAGGCAGGGCGGAAAGGGCCGGCACCGCCGTATCCGATCCCATCGAGCCAATGGGTTCCTCACTCGCCTGGGCCATATGGCGCATGATGAGTCGCAGGTCCTCTTCGCTGTAGCCGAAGTTGCGTTGTTGTTTCACGACCGTGGCGTGACTCGGCGTCAACATCGTCGGCGACTCGATCTCATCGAGCGAGAACTGCTGCGCGTCCAACCATTCGCCGTACGGCTCTTTGCTCGCGAGACCGCTCTTCAGTTCCTCGTCGTCGATGATGCGACCCTGTTCAATGTCGACGAGGAAGACACGGCCCGGCTGGAGTCGGCCCTTTCGTTCGATGTTCGAAGGTTCAACCGGCAAGACGCCGACTTCACTGGCGAAGATGACCCGTTGGTCCTTGGTGACCCAGTAGCGCGCGGGGCGAAGGCCATTGCGGTCGAGCACGGCGCCGACGATCTTGCCGTCGCAGAACGTCACCGACGCCGGACCGTCCCACGGCTCCATGAGACCGGCGTGATAACGGTAGAAATCGCGCCGCGATTGGCTCATGAACGTGGAGCGTTCCCAGGCCTCAGGGATCATCATCAAGACGGCGTGGGGCAGCGTGCGCCCCGCCTGGACCAAGAGTTCGACCACTTCGTCGAAACTCGCGGAGTCACTCATGTCGTTGGTGATCAGTGGAGTGAGTTCGCTGATGGGAACGGGTAAAAGAGTGCTCTCCAGCGTCGTCTCGCGCGCCGTCATCCAGTTGCGATTGCCGCGGACCGTGTTGATCTCGCCGTTGTGCGCAATGTAGCGAAAGGGCTGGGCGAGGTCCCAGCGCGGCAGGACGTTGGTCGAGAGTCGACTGTGGACGACGGCGATGGCTGAGATGAGTGACGGATCGCGTAAGTCATCGAAGTAGAGGCGCAACTGCAGTGAGGTGAGCATGCCCTTGTAGATGAGCACGTTCGGAGAGCACGAGGACGCGTAGATGGGAAGTTGGTGTTCGAGTACCTTGCGCGCGCAGTAGAGCGCCCGTTCGAGATCGGGTGCGGGGTTGACCTCGCTGCGCACGATGAGTTGCTGCACGAACGATGGTTCCGAGGCGAGCGACGCTGCGCCCAGTAGCGAGGAGTCGACCGGCACGTCGCGCCATCCAACGGACGCGAGTCCCACACGGCCAAGGACTTCGTCGATCGTGGCTCTGATCAGGCCGAGGTCTTGATGCTTGGGGATCATCCAGAACGCGATGCCGTAGGCACCGGGTTCTGGGACCGCCTCGGCGAAGATGGAGCGAATGAAGGAGTCGGGCATCTGGATGAGGATGCCGGCACCGTCACCCGAGTCGACGTCCGAACCCGACGCACCTCGATGTTCAAGATTCTCGAGGATGGTCAGTGCGTCGAGGATGGTTTCGTTCGTCGGGCGCGCGGTCAGGTCCGCGACC
>Ga0182016_10003441_pt1 | contig 18073 bp, 13 predicted proteins | sample 712S2MmetaG_FD_120491 | JGI IMG/M metagenome (GOLD analysis project Ga0182016, IMG submission 120491) | Permafrost microbial communities from Stordalen Mire, Sweden - 712S2M metaG | ecosystem: Environmental > Terrestrial > Soil > Wetlands > Permafrost | place: Sweden: Stordalen | collected...
ATTAACAAGCGCCAACGGGTAACACGCCTTTTGGCACAACGAATCACCCTTCCGGGTAACAGTTACTTTTGGCGCACGGCGACCTCACGAGGTTCTTTGGAGGCTTTTTTCTCTTTCTGGACGGTTTCACATTCTTGCCGCAAAACGAAAACGTCAGCGCTATTCAGGTGGTGGGATCCAACAGCAAAGCCCTGGAGGCCAATCACGCTTTCAATATGGGGCTGGGCCACCGGCGCGATCAGGCTTTCAGGGCGTCGGGAGCTTAACCGTGGATTCCTCGTCGAACTCAAACTTTTCGGCGATGGCTCTGGGCCGGGATGGGGCTAATTCGGCCACGCGACGGTCGCCCGCCTCAATTTGCGCGGGAGACATTTCCTTTTTCCATTCATCGCGCAACTCAGCAGACTGGGGAATGGCGCGACGAGCGGCCAGACTCATCCAGACGTAGGCTGCGGTTAAATCCACTGCTGCGCCGCGTCCTTGATAGTAGCAAAGGCCCAAATGGAACTCCGCTTGGGCCAACCCTTTTTCCGCCGCTTTGCGGAAATGATTGCAACCCTCGGTTTCATCCTGGGCCACGCCGAGGCCTTCCTGGTAACATTTGCCCAGGTAGAAATCCGCCTCGGCCAGACCTTGCGCGGCCGCTTTGCGGAACCATTCCACGGCTTCGATGTCGTTCCTGGGCACGCCTCGTCCGGCCTGCAGACAGGAGGCCAAACTGGCCTGTCCCGCGGCATCGCCGCTCTCCGCCGCGCGCCGAAACCAGGCCACAGCCTCTTCGTTGCTCTGGAAAACGCCCAAGCCCTTCTGCAGGCAGAGACCCAGGCTGACCTGTGCGCCGACATTGCCTTGTTCGGCGGAGCGGCGAAACCATTCCGCCGCCTCTTCGAAATCCTGCCCCACCCCTTGACCGTTGGCGTAGCAAATGCCAAAGCTGAACTGTGCGGACGCGTCTCCGCGCCGGGCGGCCTGGCCAAACCAATGGGCGGCCTCGGTATAATCCTGCTCCACGCCGTCACCTTCGGCGTAGCGCGCGGCTAATTGCCGTTGCGCCTCAACGTCGCCCCGGCGTGCCGCGAGGAGCATTTGCGCGTGCGCCCCCTTGAGGGCCGCCGTTTTTTTCCTGGCCGTCGCCCGCTCTTTGGCCGTCCAAAGGCGCCTGATCCCGAAGATCACGCCCCAGACACCCATCCAAAAAGCTTTGAGAAATTTCATGAATTCCCCTGGTCGCTATATGCCCATATTGGCCAGCATCGTGGCCAGGCGGTTGACCAGCCCAGCCAAATGGGGATGGGAGGTTTCAAACTCCTCCACGGACGATTTCAATCCGCCGATGGAATGTTCGATTAATTGGGGGTTTCTTGATTGCCGCATGGCCTCGCGCGCCGAGACGTCGGCAAAGGAAGCAATGCTCTCGGCTTGCTCCTGGTGCGTGGTGGAAAGCTGTCGAATTTCCAGTCGAAGCTGTTCCAGCAGCTTGATGAGGTCGGCTCTTTGGCTTTCGCTCAGGGTGGTGGAGTTTTGCAACCGTTCCTCGATTTTTGAAATGGTGTCGTGCAACATGCGTTGCCGTTAAGATAACGGCAAACGCCTCGTCAGGCAAGAAGGGCGGTGGCAAAAATCGGCAGTGCGGCGAGGCCGCGCCGCCCTATCAAAGTGCGGGACGGAACAAATGAAATGCTTTGTCACAGGCGCCTCCGGATTTATTGGCGCCAATTTAGTGCGCCGGTTGGTTGAGACCGGCCATAACGTTAAGGCGCTGGTCCGTCGCGGCGCGGATTTGCGCGGCATTGCCGGCCTCGAGTGCGAAAAGGTCGAGGGCGATGTGGCGCAACGGCCTCTCCTGGAGCGGGCCATGCGCGGCTGCGATTGGTGTTTTCACGTGGCGGCCAGTTATCATCTCTGGTTACGCGATTATCGGCCAATGTATGCCGCCAACGTCGAGGGCACGCGCCACGCCCTGGAAGCCGCCGCCGCCGCCGGCTGTGGGCGGATTGTTTATACCAGCACCGTCGGCTGCATCGGTTTGCCGCGCCCTGGCAGCGACGGCCGGATTTTGCCGACGGATGAAGCCACGCCAGTGGAGGAGTCGCAAATGAAGAATCATTACAAGCGATCCAAATGGCAGGCGGAAGTGGCGGCGCGGGAATTAGCGGCCAAGGGTTTGCCAATCATTATTGTTAACCCAAGCGCTCCCATTGGGCCGTGGGACGTCAAACCGACTCCGACGGGCAAGATTATCGTGGATTTTCTCAATCGAAAAATGCCGGGCTATTTGGACACGGGCCTGAACTGGGTGCATGTCCGCGACGTGGCGGCCGGCGAAATTCTCGCGGCGGAAAAGGGCAGGGTGGGGGAGCGCTACATCCTGGGCCACGCGGAAGGAAATTGGACGATGCGTCAAGCTTTGGAAGTTTTGCAGGAATTGACTGGCATTCCTGCGCCGAGGTTCCGCGTGCCCTATGGGCTGGCCTTGGGCGCCGCCTACGTGGATGAGGCGGTTGCGGCCATGACGGGAAAACCGCCCAAAGCGCCGCTCGCGGGCGTGCGCATGGCCCGGTATAAAATGTTCTTCAATCCCGCCAAGGCCATCCACGAACTGGGCCTGCCCCAAACGCCGCCGCGCCAGGCCTTTGCCGAGGCGGTGGAATGGTTCCGCGAAAACGGCTATGTCGGCCAGGCGCGATAACCCGCCGTCAGTCAATAAAACAAAATGGCAAGGGAGCTTTCGACTGAAAAAAAACGCGTCCATGTTGTCCACGCCTAATGACCCGGCGAAAAACACGATGTCAGTGGATTTGGGCCAGGCCTGGCATTTGGTCAAGAGAGCGGAAGATGGCGGTTGGACTTGCAAGTTTGCCGCTTGCGACTTTGGCCAAGCAGAATTAAACTCCACCCATGAGCGTTCAAGAAATTAAAGAGGCTGTCAAGAATCTTAGCCTGGAGGAACGGGCGGAGGTCGCGGCCTGTCTTCATTCTTGGAACAATGACGAGTGGGACGAGCAAATGAAACGCGACCTGGCTTCCGGCAAACTTGACAAGATTCTGGCCCAGGTCGATGCCGATATTGCGGAAAACAAGACACTCGAAATGCCGTGATTTCGAGGGCGCACGCGCAATTTTGGGCATGCTTTAATTCCTTGCCGGAGGACATCCAGCGGATTGCGATTCAAGAATACCACCTTTGGAAACAAGATTGTTTTCATCCATCACTCCATTTCAAGCCCTTGCGGGATGATATCTGGTCCGTCCGCATCAGCCAGAATTATCGGGCGCTGGGGCGGCGCAAGGGTGGGTTGATCGTATGGTTTTGGATTGGAACACATGCGGATTACAACGGATTATTGTAGAATACCCACCGCCACTCCTTCTTATGTTAAATCGCGCGCTTTGTTTGATACTCCTCCTTTGTTTCTGCGGCGTTTGCCGGGCGGCGGACATTTTGATCTCGGATTTCAGCGGCGCCAGCTATGGGAGTTGGACGGCAACGGGAACGGCTTTCGATGAGGGACTCGCGAGCGCGAGCAGATTTCCGAAACTGGCCCTGGAGAACGCGCTGGATGACGCGGTGGTTTGCAGCGAAATTGACGGAGATGCCCCAAAGGGAACTCTGACTTCGCCAGTCTTTACAGTTAAGCGCAACTATATCAGCTTCCGCATCGCGGGCGGAGATTATGAGCAGAGCACCTGTGTCAACTTGCTGATCGGAGGCAAAGTGGTGAAAAGCGCCACCGGCTGGAGAAGCGATCGGTTGGCGCCGGAGAGTTGGGAGGTGAAGCCGTTCATTGGCCGGGAGGCGCAAATTCAAATTGTCGATGATGCGAGCGGCGATTGGGGGCATGTTAACGTGGATCACATTGTCCAAACCGACAAGCCGGAGCGTCTGTCCCTCGCGCCCGGCCCGCTTTACCAGGAAGCCTTGCGGCCGCAGTTCCATTTCACCGCCCGCCAATGGACCATGAACCGTCTTCATCCAAAGGAACGGCAAGAGGGATGGATCAATGATCTCAACGGCCTGATTTATTACGAGGGCGAATATCATCTATTTGCGCAACGCTGGGCTAAATGCTGGTTGCATGCCGTCAGCCGGGACCTCGTTCATTGGACGGAGTTGGAGCCGGCGTTCTGGGAAGAGTCGCTCGAGAGCGGGGTGCAATCGGGGCATTGTGTTATTGACTATGATAACACTTCGGGTTTGGGGAAGGACCCGCTTCATCCGCCCATGGTCGCTTTTTGGTCGCGCTTCGATAACCGCACACAATGCCTGTGTTACAGTCTTGATCATGGACGGAGTTGGACGCGCTACGCGAAGAACCCGCTGATGATTGAGCCGGAGCGCGATCCGAAAGTCTTTTGGTACGCGCCGGGTCACCATTGGGTCATGCTGCTCTATGGAAATGAGCAATATCGCATTTTTACCTCGACGAACCTCCTGGCATGGCACGACGAAAACAATCCCATTCCGCATGGTTTTGAGTGTCCGGATTTTTTCCAACTTCCGCTCGATGGCGACACCAATGCCCGGAAATGGGTGCTCATCCAGGGCAACGGCAATTATTCCATCGGCACCTTCGATGGGCACAGGTTTACGGAAGAAACGCCTCGGTTCCCCTGCGACGTGGGGCCTAATTTCTATGCCACGCAAACCTGGGGCAACACCGAGACCGGAGATGGCCGGCGGATTCAAGTGGCCTGGATGCGCGAACCTCCTTTTCCCGACATGCCATTCAACCAGCAAATTTCTTTTCCCTGCGAACTCACTCTCCATCGCACACCGGCCGGACCGCGTGTTTTTCGCGAGCCAATCAAAGAGATTGCGCTGCTGCACGAGGGTGAAGATGAGTGGAAGGAGCGCGAATTGCGCCCCAACGAAATCCTTCCCTTGGCGCCGTCTGGAGAACTCTTCCAGATTAAAGGTGAGGTCAGCATTCCGGACAACGCCCGGCTCGTCCTGACCATTCGCGGCAACCGTGTTGTTTTGTCCGCCAAAACGGTGGAGTCCGGCCACGCTCCAGCGGCGGTGATGGACCGCCTTCACGAGTTTGAAATACTGGTGGATCGGGCCTCCATCGAAACGTTTGTCAACCACGGAGAAATTTCCTCCACGCGGTTTGTTCTTCCCCAGGAAGAAGGTGTATCATTGAAGGCCGAAGGAGGCGCTGTGCAACTCAAGTGGCTAACCGTCTATCCTTTGAAATCCGCCTGGCCCGCTGCCCCGGCGGAGTAGTTACGGTTCCAATTAGCAGGAGCAAACGTCCCTTGCAAGGGGGGGCGCACTGAGAGGAAGTGACAGGGCTTTACCATCTGGTCGCAAATAGAAGAAAACAACGACGGATTTCGCGGATGGCACGGATTAAGGAAACCCATCCGTGGCATCCGCGTAACACTTGGTTTAATTGTGTTTTCTACATTGGGGGCTGGTTTCTTACTCCGGTGGCCTTGCGCTTCTCAGGTGGTTTTCATTTGTTTCGACATTGCGTCAAGGCTCGCACTGGTTTAACCTGCCCTTTCGATATGACGCTTACTGAGAAGATTTTAGCGCGGGCCGCGGGGAAGGAACGCGTCGCGGCGGGGGACAACGTTTGGGTCAAGGCTGATCTCTTGATGACCCACGATGTGTGCGGACCGGGCACCATCGGCGTGTTTAAACGGGAATTCGGCGCCGCGGCCAAGGTCTGGGACCGCCAACGCGTGGTCATTATCCCCGATCATTATATCTTTACGGCGGATTCCAAATCGAACCGTAACGTCGATATTTTGCGCGACTTCGTGCGCGAGCAGAACATCACCTATTTTTACGACGTGATTGATGATCCGCAGGGGACCTGGCATTTCGACTCAGGGAAAGGCCCCTTGCAGCGCCAGTTCGGGTCCCGTTACGCGGGGGTTTGCCATACCGCTTTGCCGCAAAAGGGGCATACTCGTCCAGGGGAAATCCTCTTTGGCACCGATTCCCACACCTGTATGGCGGGGGCTTTTAACGAGTTTGCGACCGGTATTGGCAACACGGACGCCGGCTTTGTCATGGGCACAGGCAAATTGCTCCTGAAGGTTCCCGAGACCATGCACTTCCGCCTGGAAGGCAGGTTGCAGCCGGGCGTGATGGCCAAGGACATTATTTTGCATTGCATTGGCGAAATCGGCTTTGACGGGGCGACCTATCGGGCGATGCAATTTGACGGCGAGGGGGTCAAGTCTCTTTCCATGGACGACCGCATGACGATCGCGAACATGGCCATCGAGGCGGGTGGGAAGAACGGCATATTTGAGTTCGACGACCAAACCCGCGCCGCCGTGGACTACCGCTGCAAACTCAATGGGACGCAGTCCAAGTACGAACCGGTGGAGCGGGACGCGCAAGAGAAGTTCGTCTATGAACTAGTGGTCGATCTTTCCAAACTGGAGCCGACCGTGGCCTGTCACCCTGATCCGGGCCGGCGGCAATTGGCCCGCAACCTCGTGACCACCAAGCTGGATCGCGCTTATGTAGGCTCCTGCACAGGCGGCAAGACGAGCGACTTTTTGGAATTTGCGCGCGTGTTGCGCGGCCGCAAGGTGGTCATTGATACCTTTGGTGTTCCGGCTACTCCCGAAATTGTGCATGACTTGCAGTCCGCCCGCTGGGGCGACAAAACGGTCTGGCAGGTGCTGATCGAAGCGGGTGTGCAGATGACAGAGAACGCCGGGTGTGCCGCCTGTTTGGGCGGCCCGGTCGATACCTTCGGCCGCATGAACGCCCCGCTGAAGTGCATCAGCGCGACCAATCGAAACTTTCCGGGACGAATGGGACATCGGGAGTCGCAAGTATTTCTGGCCTCTCCCGCCACCGTGGCGGCAAGCGCCCTGACGGGGCATATTACCGATCCTCGGGACTATTTGAGCTGATTCGCCCGACTGTCATGGTTCAGCAGGAGGTTCAGGAAGCGCTGCCAGCGGGCGCGATGCGTCACCGTATTGACACATGGTGCGAAGGGGCCATTTTGGCTATCGCGCTTTTTGTTCTGGCTTGGGCTCCGCTTGCCGTGGCTTCTGTCCGTCCCTTGGAATTTCTGGTCATCCAGGGGTTTACCGCCGTGGCCGTAGCACTTTGGGGAATCCGCATCTGGGTTCAGCGGCCTTTTCGCCTGTTGTGGCCACCGGCCTCGTGGGCGGTGCTGGCATTTGCTCTGTACGCTTTGGTGCGCTGCCGTCTGGTTCCGGTTGAATATGTCGGGCGACAACAATTGACGCATGTTCTGGTTTACGCGGCCTGGTTCGTCATTGTCCTAAATAACCTGACCCGGAGAGAGTCCGCCAACATTGTGAGCATCGCCTTGATCTCCGTCGGGGTTATCCTGTCCTTCTTCGCCCTCTATCAATTTGCCACCCACTCCACCAAGATTTGGGGGGAAACACGCCCGGAACAGTATTGGCAACGGGCCGGCGGGACTTTTTTCAACCCCAACAACCTGGCCGGCTATCTTGAAATGCTCGTGCCGTTGGCGCTTTCGTACGTTGTCCTGGGGCGCCTTTCCGCTACGATCAAAGTGCTCTTGGCCTATAGCGCGTTGGTCATGCTGGGCGGCATTCTGGTGACGGTTTCACGAGGCGGCATTATCGCCGCGGGCGTGGCCCTGATTCTTCTTTGCCTGATTTTGGTCATCCAGGGCCACTTTTGGCTGCCAGGGATTGTGACCGGATGCTTCGTGCTGACCCTGGTGTTTGGAGTGAGTAACCAGTTCGAGACGTTGCAGAAGCGCTTTGCCCTCGCGGTCAAAGACGACAAATTAAATGACTCGCGTATGCTCTATTGGAAAGGCGCCGAGCAATTGTTTCAAAGGGACATGCTTTGGGGAATTGGACCTGGACATTTTGATGTCGAGTTCCCAAGCGTTCGACCCCAGTCCGCGCAACTGCGCCCGCAGTACGTCCATAACGACTATCTTAATACGCTCTGCGACTGGGGCCTGGCTGGCGCGGCCATTATTACGGCCGCTTTCGCGTTGCTTTATGCCGGGGCGTTCCGGGCCATGCGCGCCGTGCGCAAAGACCAAAATGATCTTCATGCGAAATCCAGCGATCGGGCTGCCTTTGTCGTGGGAGCTTCCGTCGGTCTGGCCGGCTTGCTTTTGCATTGCATCGTTGAGTTCAATATGCAAATTCCCGCCGACGCCCTCACCGCCATCACTCTGATGGGGCTTTTGACCGCGCAATGGCGCTTTGTCACGGAGCGGTTTTGGATGAACCCCGGGTTCAAGGGAAAGATTGTTTTGACAGCTCTGGCGGTTGTGACGGCCGTTTACCTGACGGCGGCCGGGATTCATCGCGGGATTGAGTCTTATTGGTTGTGGCGGGCGACGATCGAGAAGGCTTCCTGGGAACGCTTGCTGGTTGACATGAAGAAGGCTCATGAAGCCGATCCGACGAACCCGGACACGGATATTCATCTGGGAGAGGCCTATTGGGAGTTGAGTTTAGGAGGAGACCGCGGTTTTGAGGGCCAGGCCAAGGAGGCCATCCAATGGTTCGGCAAAGCCATGGAACTGAATCCATACGATTCGGCCCCGCCAGTCTGCATTGGCTTGTGCCTGGATTGGATAGGCCAAGCCGAAAAGGCGACCCCCTACTTCGAGCTGGCGACAAAAAGAGACCCGAACAGCGCCTATATTGCCACCGAATACGGACGCCATTGCATCGCCCTGCATGATTATAAGGCAGCTCAACGTTGGTTTGAGCATTCCATCGAGCTTGAATGGAGCCAATTTGCGTATGAGGAGTTGGCCATGCTCAAGCGCCACCTCGCCGACCCTCTCATTGTACCATCCAAATGAAGGACCATCCGCCAAGAACAGTTTAGCGCACGGTTCTTGGCATCCACACTTGCAATCCGTTTTGAATCGTTCCATGCTGAGGGGAAGTCAGAACACGTTAGTGGACGTTCTACAGGTTAGATGAACACATCAGAATCCGAATTGGACTTGGAAAAGCTCTTTTTGCCCGCTTGGGCGCAGGGCTCCCCGAAGATTAATCGCTATGCCGATTTTACGGGCGATGACCGCCGGGAGCGTTCTTCCGACGATCGCCGAGGCGGGCGCCCCCCGCGCCGCGACGGCCCGCGCGGACCTCGCCCTGCTGGCGGGCCCCGCCCGGAGCGCGGCCCACGACCCGAACGGGGTTCCCCGTCTGGAGGGCGCCGCTTCGAAGGGTCGGCTGCGGAGCCAATCGCCAAACGCGAGCCGCCGCCCCCCCCGCCGGACGTCGCCATCAGTATTCTACCCGATGAAAAAGGGGTGGAGTCGTTGGCCCGCCAGATTCGCGCCACGGGCAGGGCTTATCCGCTATTTGACATTGCTCGCTTAATTTTGCAAAAGCCGGAACGGCAGATGATTCGGTTTTCCGTCAAAAAGAACGCCGAGGGCCAGCCGATCCAGCCTCTTTTCCTCTGCGCTTTGGATGAAACACTTTGGCTTTCGGAAGACGAAGCTTCCGCCCATATCCTGGCGCGGCATATCGATACTTTGTATCAGGCCGAACGTACGGCCACCGAACCGCCGCGCGGCACCTACACTTTTGTCGCGCAATGCGGTCTGAGCGGAACCATTTTGGGCCCTCCCAATTATCACGATTACCAGAACCAACTGCGCAAACTGCATGCCGAACGATTCTCCCGCATGCCCTTTGAGGCCTTCAAAGCTCGAGTCAAAATCGTCAAGGACGAGGCCATTGTCAAACAATGGATCGAAGACCATAGCTTTAAAACGGAGTATAACTGCCTCAACGTTCCGGAACCGCGCAAGCTGGGCAGCCGTGACGAGTTGAACCAGCATTTTCGCGAAGTCCATCTGCCCAACTTGGTCAAGTCCGTGGAGTCCTACACCATGAGCGGCGCCGCCACCCGGCAGTTGCGTTCGCCCGGTTTGCAACGCGCCTGGCGTGTGGCCTCGGAGGAGCAGCGCCGCTTTCCTTTGCAAGTGGCGACGGTCTTGAGCCAGCAATTTGCCGGCCACGGCCTGCAGTTTTTTAAGGTGGACAGAACGGTCACCCACGTTTCAGTTGCGCGTCCGCATTATTTGGATCTCGAAGCCACTCCGGCCTCGGAAAGCATCAAGCGGATTGTGGAATTCATTAATAGCAATTCCAAATGCACCCGGCGCAAGTTGTTTGAGACCTTTGCACCCGCGCCCGCCGCGCCCGCCGCCGCGCCGTCAACGCCCGTCGCACCGGACGCACCGACCGACCCCGCAACTCCGCCGCCTGTCCCGGAAGCTTCTCCTGAGCAGACCGCGCTGGCGAGCGATTTGCATTGGTTGATTCATCAAGGTCACGTCATCGAGTTTGCCAACGGTATTCTCCAAACTGCCAAGAAGCCGCTGCCCAGACCGCCCAGGCCGGAAAAACCCGCCGCCGCGGCGGTTGCTCCGAATGCCGAGGCCGGGGAAGTAACCTCGCCGGAGAGCATTACTCCAGCGATGGAAAGCGCGCCGATGGAGAATGCCGCGCCTGTCGTGGCCGAGGCTCCTTCACCGGAGACGACTGCGGCCGCAGCCACTGAACCTGCCGCGGCGCCCGACGCGGCTCCCGCGCCGGAAGCCAGTGCGGAGCCGGCCAAAGACATCTCCGTTTGATTGGGGCGCAGCCGCTTTTTACCATGCCTTTCTCCACATTTGGTCTTTCGCCAACGATTCTTCAAGGGGTGGCTGCGATGGGTTTTATCGCGCCGACGCCCATCCAACTGCGCGCCATTCCTCTCATCCTGGCGGGCCACGATGTCATTGGCAGCGCGCAAACCGGCACAGGCAAGACCGCCGCCTTTGCCCTGCCGATTCTTTCCCTGCTCGGCGAGCATGAGCCAAAAACCCGCGCCTTGGTGCTGGAACCGACCCGCGAATTGGCCGCGCAAGTTGAAACGGCCATCCATGATTTCGCCCGCTTCACCAAGCTGCGCACGGCTGTCCTATATGGAGGGGTTGGCTATGGCAAACAGATTGACGCGTTGCGCGCCGGGGCCGACGTGATCATCGCCACGCCGGGTCGGTTGCTGGATCACATGGAGCGCGGGGCCTGCCGTTTGGATGGCGTGAAATTTCTTATTCTTGACGAAGCGGACCGCATGCTGGACATGGGTTTCCTGCCAGACGTCAAGCGCATCGTCCAAAAATGCCCGCGGGAACGCCATACTTCTCTCTTTTCCGCCACCGTGCCGCCGGAAATCGGCGCGCTGATCCAATGGGCGATGAAAAATCCGGAAACCGTCGAGATCGGCGCGCGCCGCACTCCGGCGGAAACCGTCGAGCACGTCATTTATCCCGTGGCGGAGACCCAGAAGCAAGCGTTGCTCCTGCAATTGCTCGAACGCGTGCAATATGACTCCGTCATCGTTTTCTGCCGGACCAAGCACCGGGCCGACCAGATCGCCAGCGTTTTGAAGAAAAACAACCATGCCGTCGCGGTCCTGCATTCCAACCGCACGCAACGCGAACGTGAGGACGCTTTGCGCGGTTTTCGGCAGGGCCATTATGAGGCGTTGGTGGCGACCGACATTGCTTCGCGCGGCCTGGACATCGCTGATGTCAGCCACGTGGTCAATTATGACGTGCCGCAGCATCCGGAGGATTACATTCATCGCATCGGCCGTACCGGGCGGGCCGAGCATTCCGGCGACGCTTTTACGCTGATGGTGGCGGCTGACGCCCCGCACGTCTTTGCCATCGAGAGGTTTATTGGCAAGAAAATCCCACGGCTCAAATTGGAGAATTTTGATTATCAGTACACCGCTCTCTTTGAAGAGGAGAAGCCGGGTAATAAAGGCGGCTTTCCGGGCAAAGTTCGCGGTGCCCGCATCCGCGGTGGTTATTTTTTTGGTCCCTCCAAACGACGCTGAATCGCGGTTTTTTAATTTCCTCCCGTCACTCGCATCATGGCGGCAAAACGTAAAGATGAACCGGCCCAGCCGGAATTGCCCATCGAGGGCGCAACACCTCCACCCCCGCCTTCGCCATCCTCCCCAGTTCCGCCCGGCCATGGCGAAACTGCCAATGGGTCGCAGCATGTCCAAGCCGAGCAGGTGGAGACGCCCACCCACGCCGCCTTTGCCCCCAGAAACATCGACCTGCCTTTGCATCGCCGCGTCGATCGCAGCTTTTTGGATTATGCCTCCTATGTGATCCGCGATCGAGCCATCCCCAATTTGGTGGACGGCTTGAAGCCGGTGCAGCGGCGCATCCTTTGGACATTGCATGAAAAAGATGACGGGCGCTTTATCAAGGTCGCGACCGTCGCGGGCGCGGCCATGCAGTACCATCCGCACGGCGACGCCTCCATCAATGACGCCCTCGTCGTTCTGGCCAACAAGCGCTATTTAATCGAAGGGCAGGGTAATTTTGGCAACATCTACACCGGTGATGTGCCCGCCGCGGGTCGTTACATCGAGTGCCGTCTGACCGAATTGGCGCGCAACGAAATCTTCAACGATGAGATCACCGATTTCGGGCCCAGTTATGACAGCCGGTCCAAAGAGCCGATCACATTGCCGAGCAAGCTGCCCTTGCTCTTAATGCTGGGCACGGAAGGGATTGCGGTAGGCATGTCCGCGCGCATTTTGCCGCACAATTTCTCCGAGTTGCTTCAGGCCCAGATTGCCATCCTCAAGAAACAGCCCTTTAAAGTCCTGCCTGATTTCCAAACCGGCGGATTGATGGACGCGCGCGAATACCGCGATGGCGCCGGCCAAATCAAAGTCCGCGCCAAACTGAAAATTAAGGATGAGTCCACCGTCCTGATCACGCAGATTCCTCCCACTACGACGACCGATTCGTTAATTGCTTCGATTGAGGACGCCTCGCGCAAGGGAAAGATCAAAGTCAAGAGCCTCCACGATTTCACCTCCGAAGACGTGGAGATCGAGGTGCGTGCCCCGGCCGGGATCAGCGCTGATCAATTGGCCGACGCGCTCTATGCTTTCACCGATTGCGAAGTCACGGTCGCCAGCCGCATTGTTGTCATTAAAGACAACCGTCCGGTGGAATTGACCGTCTCGGAAGTCCTGCGGGAAAACACCACCCATTTGGTGGCGACTCTGCAGCGGGAGTTGGAGCTGAAGGCCAGTCAGCTCGAGCAGGAATTGCATTTCAAGACGCTCGTGCGCCTTTTTATCGAAAACCGCATCTATAAGAGGATCGAGCAGGCGGGCACCAATGAGGCCGTGATGACGGCGGTGCGCGAGGGCTTCGAGCCTTTTCGCCGCCAAATGCGCCGCGATCTCACGGACGAAGACATCGGGATGCTGCTCGGCATCCATATCCGGCGGATTTCTTTGTTTGACATCAATCGTCACCGCCAGGAAATGGACAAGGTCAAAGCCGATCTGGAAGAAACGCGCCGACATTTGGGTAACGTGACCAAATACGCCATCGCCCACTTGGAGGCACTCCTGGCCAAGTATGGCCCGCTTTACCCCCGTTGCACCAAGTCCAGCCGTTACGACGAAGTCGATGCGCGCGAGGTGGCTTTCAAAGCGTTCAAATGCGCCTATGACCGCGAATCCGGTTACATCGGGCACAAGGTTTCCGGAGAGGAATTCAAGTGCGAATGCACCAAGTTTGACAAGCTGCTCATGGTTTTTCGCGATGGGCATTACAAAGTGACGGAACTGCCGGAAAAAATGTTTGTCGGGCCCGACTTAATCTACGCGGCCGTGCCGGAGCGCGACCGCGTGATGACCCTGGCCTATACCAATCGGGAGGCGACTTATTTGAAGCGGTTCACTTTTGGCGGGGCCATCCTTGACAAGGAGTATTTCTGCATCCCGCCCAAATCGAGGATTCTCTTTTTTGAACCCGATACTCCGGCGGAACTATTTATTCGCTACAAGCCCGCGCCGTACCAGAAAATCAACCAGCAAACCTGCAAGCCCGGCGACGTTGAAGTGAAAGGTCCCAAAACCCGCGGCCGGCAAATATCCATCAAGGAAGTCGGCGCCATTGCCTCGAAACCGCCGCGCGGTTGGGACTCCGAAGCCCCAACCACCAAGCTGGAGTTTATTTAAACCGCGAGGTGACGGTTTTATGGCCCCTGTTTTTTCAGGTGCCTGTCCGCGAAATCCAGGAAATATCCCCAATCCAGCTTGGTCATGGAATGTTTGCCCGGACGAATGAAATAACCAAGGTTGCCGTCCACCAGTGTATTGAGGCCGGGCATGGTGGTGGAGGAGAGGCCCTCCACGCCAAGGAAGCGGTACACCTTGTCCGCGGAGCGGAGCATCTCGAAGGCGCCCTCGGGGTTGGCCCAGGTGTCCTCGACGGCGGCACCGAGCAAGACGGCGCGTGGGGCGCAAAGCGCGATGAGCGAATCCTGATCAAAAGGCAGGCGTTCGGGCTGATCATTGAACTCTTTGAAGACATCGCAAAACCAGTGGGGAAAAACCGTGTTTATCCTTTTGACCGATTCGCCAATATGTCCCCGGCTTGGAGCCGTGCCGCCGCAGCCGGCTTGCAACGGAATGGCCAGCGCGATGCGATCATCAAACGCCGCCGCCAGCATGCAGGCTTTGCCCAGGCGGGAATGGCCCACGACAGCGATCCGTTGCGGGTCAAGGTCCGGTTCCCGCGAGAGATAATCCACCGCGCGGTGCATCCCCCAGGCCCAGGCGGCGATGGTTCCCCAATCGTCGGGCGCGTGAGAAACATGAATGGTCTCGCGCACGCCGCCCAGGGCGTTGGTCTTGTCCGGTTCGACATCTCCGCAGAAAAAAGAGGCGACAGCGTAGCCGCGATCCACGGATTGTTCCAATTCCCAAGTATGCACTTCCGAACCGTTTTTGGCTTGTGACGAAGCCGGCGGGGAAACATGCGGATCAGTCACCAAGGCATGATTGCCGTTGAAGTTCATGCCCAGGAAAACTGGGGCCGGACCGCTGCGGTGGTTCGGCACCACTAATAAGAGGTGAATTTTGGGCGCTGGCGGCGGGGCGAACTTCAAATCAATGAGCTTGAGCGTGGCTTTGCCGTCAAAGAAATGCGGGTCGCTGTAAGTGACCGTGCCATGAACCTCCGCGGGCGGCGGAAACCAGCCGTACATGTAATGTTGGAAGAGCGCCTTCAATTCCGGGCGTCTCTGTTCCACCCATTGCTGCCGGTTCTTGACCGCTTGGCCATTGCGCATCACGAGCGGATCGGGCGGCGCCGCGCTGGAGGGCAGTTGCGCGACGGGCGGAAATTCCGGCGCGGCCCAGGCGCAAATCGCCGGGAGCAAAGACAGCGCCGTCAAAAGAAAATCGTGCTTCATGGAGCGAGACTAATGACCTTTTGCGGAAAATCAAGGACGGCGGACCAGGGGAAAAGTAATATCAAAACTTTAGGATGGTCAGGGTTGCCGCGCTACGTTAAGCAGTGGCATGGACCAGACCGTCCTCATGCCCGTTCGCGCCCGCCGCAATTATCCGTTGCTCCTGGGCAGCCAATTTCTCAGCGCGTTTGGAGATAACCTGCTTCTGATGATTATGCTGGGGCCCTTTTTGACCCGGTTCAAGAACGGGACGATTACCGCCCAGGCTCAGAGCCTGGCCAACGTTTGGTATCCGAGCTTGCTCTTTGTGCCATACGTGCTGCTGGCGCCTTTCTCCGGCTACCTGAATGATCGCTTTTCCAAAAATCGCTGGCTCATCGGCGGCAACGCGATCAAGTTGCTGGGCGCTGGCGTCACGGCCATGAATATCGTTTCCGGCGAATGGTGGATGGCGGCGGGCTACTTGATTGTTGGTGTGGGCGCCTGCGTTTATTCACCGGCGAAATATGGCATCCTGCCCGAAATTCTCCCCACCGAGCGTCTCGTCAAGGCCAACGGCACGGTTGAACTCCTGACCCTTGTAGCCATCTTGACCGGAAACATCGGAGGAGCGATCGCCTTTGACCGCTTGCCGCTTTTCGCCTGCTATGTCATTACGGTCCTGCTTTACGGTCTCTCCCTGGTCTTGAATTTGTTCATGACCCGCACTCCTTCCTATCCAACGGTACGATACCAGGAAAGCGCGCAGGAGTTTTTTCATAACCTCCGCCAGTTGTTTGCGCAAAAGCGCCTGGCCCGCGTGCTTTGCGGGACGGCGATGTTTTGGGTCTGCGGGGCGGTGCTGAAAATGAATTTCCAACCTTGGGGCCAGCAGGTATTAAGGCTCAAGACCATGACGCAAATCAGCCTGCTTGGCTTGTGGCTTAGCCTCGGGGTCATGGCCGGCAGTGTCCTGGCCGGCCAACTCTATCGCGTGGGTGACCTGCGCGCCACCCGCCGTTATGCCTGGCTGCTCGCGGCGGGCATTGCCTTTCTTGGCTCCATCGGCTGGCTCCTGGACCAAGGATTGGATTATCCCATGAGCCTGGCCATTTCGCTTCTCATCGTCACTGGATTGGTGGCGGGACTTTTTCTCATCCCCTTAAATGCCGCCTTGCAGGCCGAATCGCACAAGGACAAATTGGGAAAAACCATCGCCACGCAAAATGGATTTGAAAACCTCGCCATGCTTTGCGGCAGCGCCATTGCGTTCCTGGACGTTAAGTTTGGTTTTAACCCTTCGGAACTGCTTCTTTGCCTGGCCGTTTTCGTCGCTATCGCGGCCATCAGTTTGAAAATCCCGGAGCCCACGCCGAATGAATCCAGCCCCATCCAAGATCAGTAAGGGACTGGCATTAGTGCTGGCGCTTGCGGCTGTGGCCGCCTTCCACTTCGCCTATCTGCTCCCGCATAGCCAATGGTTGATTGTGGTTTTTATCTATTGTCTCATTAGCCTGGCAAACCTGGCGAGCGGGCGGATGGCTTTTTATGTAGGGATGGCGATTGGCTTTGCGATCTACGCACCCCACCTGGCATTTTTTTATACGGTCTTTGGCGTGGCGGCCGTCTCGCTCTGGTGCATTCTTTCTCTGTGGTTGGGAGTCTTCCTCTGGATCGGCAGAGCGTGTTTATTCCGGTTCGGCCCTGTGGTGTGGGCTGGCGTTGCTCCTTTTCTTTGGACCGGGTTGGAGTATTTCCGTAGCGAGCTTTATTATCTACGCTTTTCCTGGCTCAATGTTGGGTATGCTTTTTCCAATTCTTCCCTCGTAGGTTTTTTGGGGCATTATGGTGTTTACGGAATAGGCTTTCTGCTCGTGGCCTGGGTCGCGTTCTTGCATGGTTTTCGTCGATTTCCAACACCGATGCGCCTGACCTATGCGATTATCCTTTGTGCTATTTCGATTTTGCCCGCTTCGCTTCGCGTTCCTGCCCATCAGCATAGTGTCTCTGTTATCGTCACTGGTGTGCAGCTTGAGTTTCCAATTGGCTTGGAAGCAAAAGCGGCTTTGGACGGAGCGCTCAAGAAATATCCGCAAAGCGAACTTTTTGTACTGAGCGAATACACCTTTGACCGGCCAATACCTAAATCCGTTAGGGACTGGTGCAAGAGCCATCACAAATGGCTAGTGGCGGGCGGTGAGGAACCCGTTTCAGCCCAGCAGTATTACAATACAGCCTTTGTCATCGGACCGGATGGGGAGGTCGTTTTTCAACAGGCGAAATGTGTTCCCATACAGTTTATGAAAGACGGCTTGCCGGCTCGGGACCAGCGCGTCTGGAATTCCCCCTGGGGCAAACTAGGCTTGGCCGTCTGTTACGACGCCAGCTACACACGAGTGACTGATGAACTGATTCGGTTGGGCGCACAGGCGCTCATTTTTCCGACGATGGACGTGGCGGATTGGGGTCGATACCAGCATGAACTTCACGGACGAATTGCCCCCATGCGCGCGGCAGAATACGCGGTCCCAATTTTTCGGTTGTGTAGTTCAGGTATTTCGCAATTTGTCCAAGGCGACGGCCATGTCGCTGCGTCCGCGCCTTTTCCCGGCCAAGGCGCCTTGATTTCGGCAAATTTGGATCTGCCGACAGGCGGTCGCATGCCTCCAGACCGTCTCCTAGCACTGATTTCGGTTGCCGTTACAGCCGCGCTGGTTGTTTTCCATTTTAGAGAATACATTTTACAGTACGGGAAAGACACCAAATCATCACTATGAAATCCTTTGTGCGCTTTCTGCTGAGATTGTTTTTCGGTTTTCGGACGGAAAATGAG
>Ga0182016_10003445_pt1 | contig 18069 bp, 11 predicted proteins | sample 712S2MmetaG_FD_120491 | JGI IMG/M metagenome (GOLD analysis project Ga0182016, IMG submission 120491) | Permafrost microbial communities from Stordalen Mire, Sweden - 712S2M metaG | ecosystem: Environmental > Terrestrial > Soil > Wetlands > Permafrost | place: Sweden: Stordalen | collected...
TACGGTAGCAAGGGATGGATCTTCGTCTCGCGCGGCAACGAGCAGGTGACCAAGAGCGATCCAGTGGCCAAACTGAACGACGCCACAGCCCTTGCTTCAAGCGATCCGGCCATCATCAAGTCGGTCATCGGCCCTGACGAAATTCACCTGTACGAAAGCAACGAACAGCACGGCAACTGGCTGGAGTGCATCATCAGCCGCAAGGAGCCGATCTCGCCGGTAGAGATGGGCCACCGCGCCTGCTCCACTTGCCTCATCCACGACATGGCCATGGTGCTCAAGCGCAAGCTCTACTGGGATCCCGTGAAGGAACGCTTCAACAACGACGACGAGGCGAACAGCATGCTGAGCCGCCCGCAACGCTCCCCTTACATGCTTTCGTAAAGAGAGGAACAGATGATAACCAGACGCGATGCCCTGGTGGGACTGCTCGCTTTGCCCGGCGCCCTGAGCTCTGTGGTCGCAGCCGAGGATCAACAACAGATTCTTGGTCCCACCGTCTTCCATTGGGACGAGATGAAGGTGGTAAAGACAAAAGTGGGTGAGGTCAGGTCACTCTGCAAGCAGCCAACGGCCACGCTGGACCAGTTGGAGATGCACGTGAGCACGCTCAAGCCAGGCCTCATGTCGCATCCACCCCATCGTCACGTGAATGAAGAGCTCATCATTTTGCGCGACGGCGAGTGCGAAACGCTCTCAGACGGCAACTGGGTGAAGGTGGGTCCTGGTTCGGTCGTCTTCAACGCGTCGAATAGTCTGCACGGGTTCCGCAATGTCGGCACAACGCCGGCCACGTACCATGTCATCAACTGGAGCCCGAACAAAGACATGGCCGCGAAGAACAAGGGATGACGGGCAGCAGGCGCTACTCGGGCTTCCCGGTGTAGTGCTGGCTGTGGTGAACGTCGGCATGATCCTCCAGCGACTCAAGGTGCGTAATCACCTCGGCTGGCATGCCTATCTCTTCCGTCAGCCGTTCTTCCAGCGCTGTGGCGATCGCATGCGCCTCGCCCACGTGCGTCAGACTCGGAAACAGGAGATGCACCTCGATCAGGTGCCGGTACCCGGTAGTCCTGAAACGCACGCCGTGATATTGAATGTTCAAGTCCGTGCAGATTGCATCCAGCCGCGCGCGAATCCTTCGGCCTGCCTCGGGGTCGGAGTAGTCAAGCAGGCCCGCGGCGGATCGCCAAAGCAAACGGCTGCCTGACCATAGGATGTTGATGGCCACTGCAATGGCGACCAGCGGGTCAAGGGGTTTCCAGTGCGTGAGCAGCACCAGTCCCAGCCCCAGCACCACACCGATGCTGGTCCAACTGTCCGTCAGAACATGTTTGCCATCGGCTTCGAGGATAAGGGAGTGTGTTCGCTTACCAATGCGGATCAGATAGTAGCCGAGCCCTGCATTCAAAATTCCGGCCGCAAGAATGAGCACCACGCCCCATCCGACATGCTGCAGTTGCAGGCCCATCATCCATTCGCGAATCGATTCAACGAGAATCGTGATTGCAGCCACAACGATGAGTGCGCCCTCAAAGCCAGCTGAGAAGAACGCGATTCGCTCGTAACCGTACAGGAATTGCCGGGAGGCAGGACGCGCGGAAAGCCGAAGGCTGAAGGCTGCGAAGGCCACCGCGATGACGTGAATTACTGATTCGGCTGCATCGGAAAAGATGGCCACCGAATGCGTCATCAGGTACGCGGCCGACTTCCCCAAAAGCATGATGACGCCGAAGACAAGTGAGAGGCGCATGGCAAACTGCGCCTGCTTCATCTCTTCTTCGTGTCGCAGATCGGAAGAATTCGCCATCTCTTGCCTATGAACTCTGTGCTTGTTTTGAGCACAAGTGTACTCCGTTGACATGAACTCTTCATGACAGGGAGCGTTTGGCGCGAGCGCCCCGCCAGTAAAGAATGAGGCCGATCAGGATCGAACCTGCTGTTCCCGCAACCAGTGTCATTTCAAACCCCGGCTTGTTCGCCGTTCCGCCTGGAGGCACAAGCGAAAGCAAGATACCGCCGAGAACAACGGCGAAGCCCAAGCCGCCGCAGATCCAGACGCCGGAAATGCCACCAGGCACCAGGACCGCATGTGGGTTTTCATTTCGGTCTTTGCGATACGCCAGTTTGATAACCGCTGCAAACATATAGAGAAATGGAATGAAGTAGAGAATGATGCCTGCGTCGATCAGCTTTTGATACGCGCCTTGCGTTGTCTCATTGATCTGACTTCCCAGCAGGATGGCAGCAGAGATCGCGGCCTGAACCAGGATCGAAACCCACGGGGTCTTCCACTTGGGGTGAATCTTGCCGAAGGCGGCGGGAAGATAACGGTCCACTCCAACCACAAAAGGCACGCGCGCAATGCCGGCTACCGTGCTGCCAACACCGCCGGCGTTGCCAAAGGTCACCAGAATCGCGGCGAGCACGCCGAGGAAGCCTACCTTGAGTGCAACCGATCCAACTGTAATGGCATGAAACACGCCGCTTTGAGGATCGAGGTCGGCCGCGGGCACCAGGGAGAGAATGGCAAAGGTCCCCACTATGTACATCAAAGCGATGAGCGCACCTGCTCCGAACACAGCTCGCGGCAAAGTGCGTCGCGGGTCGCGCACCTCTTCACTCATGGCAGAAACCAGTTCAAGGCCGGTAAAGGCAAAGGCGATCTGCGACCAGAAGTTGACCGTGTCCCAGTTCCACGTAGGCATCATGTTTGCGATCGTGAAATGGGTTGCGGAACCTTGCCGCCAGCATACTATTGCCGCCACCGCAACCAGCATAACGAGGGGAACATAGGTTCCCACGCCGCCGGCATTCTGGAGCCACTTGCCGATGTTGAGACCAATGATGTTCAAGACAACGGCAACAAGAAGTATGCCCAGTGAAACCGTGAGTTGGAAGGTTCTATCCTGCGCCAGGACGGAGCCGCGCCCGCCCAGGATGTAGGCGGCCATTGAGGCGCTGGCGAGCAGCAGGCCGGGAAAATAGAAGAAGGTGTAGATCCAATAGGTCCAGCCGGCGACAAAACCATGAAAGGGACCGAAGGCCTCTCTCGACCAGGCGTAAAGTCCTCCCTCTTCAGGAAAGCGTGAAGAAAGCTCGTTGATCACCAGTGCTCCCGGCACAAAAAAGAACACTGCGGCAAGCACCCACAGGCTGATTGATGAGGGACCGTTGTGGCCTGCGGCCGCGATCCAGCGTGGCCCAAGGACTGTTGCGATATTGAAAAGCAGGACGTCCCAAAAGCCCATCGTCTTGCGCAACTGGCCTTTTGAATCGAGCGGGTTTTGCGCTGACGATGTCATGAATTTGCCTTTGACGCGGGATAGGCACAGAGATGCATTTCAAAGATCATAAAGTACGACGGATACCTGCCGCGCTGCCCGGCTAACGTTCCGCCGCGCAAAAACAGAAATTCATCATCCGCCTCTGGCGGTGCAGAAGCGGCGCGCGTCTTCTATATTGGTTGCAGTTGTGGTTGTCAGCTGAGAGAGGATCATCTTCCGCCAGTTCAGCGAGACGCGCCCAGAACCGCGATCGAGGGTCATACCTGCCTCGAGAACCATAATTCAGGCAAGATGAAATACGAGAGGATGATGAATATGCCCAAATCGGTGAGCCCCGCCGCCAGGATAAAAGCTCCAAAACCACTGACCGCATTGAACGCCTGGAAAGCTCTCAAAGACCATGCCCGGCAGGTGAGCAGCTTGCATCTGCGCGATCTGTTTGCGGCCGACCCCAGGCGGGCGAAGCGGTTTACGGTTGAGACTTTGGGCCTGTACTTCGATTACTCAAAGAATCGCATCACCGGCAAGACGGTTGATCTGCTTCTGGAGTTGGCGCGGGAATCCGAATTGTCCTCGCGGATCGACGCCATGTTTCGCGGCGACAAGATCAACGTGACCGAAGGACGAGCGGTTCTGCACGTTGCCTTGCGCGCACCCAGGAATGCCAGAATTCTTGTCGACGACAAGAATGTTGTTCCTGAAGTCCATGCCGTACTCGACCGAATGGCCGCGTTTTGCGATCGCGTTAGAAGCGGAAAGTGGAAGGGCCACACCGGCAAGCGCATTCGCAACGTGATCAATATCGGGATCGGCGGTTCTGACCTGGGGCCGGTCATGGCGTACGAGGCGCTCAAAGCGTACAGCGATCGCCGCATGACCTTTCGCTTCGTATCCAACGTGGATGGCACTGACTTTGCCGAGGCCGTCCTGGGCCTTGATCCGGCTGAAACGCTTTTCATCATCTCGTCAAAAACCTTTACCACTCTTGAAACCATCACCAATGCGAAATCGGCGCGCGCCTGGCTGGTAAAGGGCCTTGGCGGCAACGAGAAATCCGTGGCCAAACATTTTGTCGCCGTTTCAACCAACGGCCCCGAGGTGGCAAAGTTCGGAATCGACACGCGCAACATGTTCGGATTTTGGGATTGGGTCGGCGGCCGCTATTCGATGGATTCGGCGATCGGTCTGGCAACCATGCTGGCCATCGGGCCTGAGAACTTCAGCGAAATGCTCCACGGATTTCACGAGATGGACAGGCACTTCAAAACCGCGCCCTTCGAGCGCAATTTGCCTGTGCTGCTGGGGATGCTGGGCTTGTGGTACACCGACTTCTTCGGTGCTCAAACCGTGGCCGTGCTGCCCTATGAACAGTATTTGAAGCGCTTCCCGGCCTACCTGCAGCAGTTGACCATGGAGAGCAACGGAAAGCACGTGACCCTTGCCGGAAAAGAAGTCAACTACAACACCGGCGCAATCTATTGGGGTGAACCAGGCACCAACGGCCAGCATTCCTTCTACCAGCTCATCCATCAGGGAACAAGGCTCATCCCCTGTGACTTTATCGGCTTTGCCAAATCGCTCAACCCACTCGGCCGTCATCACGACATGCTGCTCGCAAACGTCTTCGCCCAAAGCGAGGCGCTCGCCTTTGGAAAGACGCTGGAGCAGGTGAAAGCGGAAGGCACGCCCGACTGGCTTGCGCCGCATCGCGTTTTTGAAGGCAACCGCCCGTCAAATACCATCCTCGCCGAAGAACTTACTCCGAATATTCTGGGCAAGCTGGTTGCCCTCTACGAGCACGCCGTCTTCACGCAGGGAGTCGTGTGGCAGATCAACTCGTTTGATCAATGGGGCGTTGAGCTGGGCAAGGTGCTCGCGCAACGGATTATTCCCGAACTCGAAAGCAAGCAAGAGCCGACGCTCAACCACGACAGCTCCACAAATAGCCTGATTCGACGCTACCGAAAGCTCAAGGGAAGAAACCAGTAACGGATGCGACCGGCGCTCGCACATTTTCGCATTTGCTGTAGACCGTTTTGAAAGGGCGCCGCTTCAGCTGCGCCGCTCAACATCAATGAAGACCGAGGGGCTTTAGCCCCCGAGGGAAAGCCTTATGGGCTACATCGTCTCCGAATCTGCTCTATCGGGTCTTCGGTTCAGCGGGATGATGCGTCGGCCTCGGCGCCGGGAAACGGTCGTCGACAGGTTCCTCTCAGGCGCGTCCAAGTGTCGATTGCCGGGCGATCAGCTTGGGCTTGAGCAACACGTACTTCGCCGCAGCCTTTGATTTGCCTTCAAGCAGCGACAGAGCCATGCTCGCCGCCTCTTCTCCCTGCTGCTGCGGCGACTGGTCGATCGAACTGAGTGGCACCTCGAGATACGACGACAGCAGCAGGTTGCCGCAACCAATCACGGCCACATCCTCGGGAACGCGCAACTTGTTTGCCAGCAGGCAGCGGATGGCCCCGACTGCTGTCAGATCGTTGTAGCAGAATACGGCATCAGGGCGCTTCTTCAGCTTCAACAATTCGCTCATGGCGCTGTTCCCAATCTGAACGCCGGCTTCTTCAAGTCTCGATCGAATAAAAACAAGCTGCTTGCGGAACGGAATCCGGTTTGCCTTGAGCGCGTCCTTGTAGCCTTTCAGGCGGCCCACTGAAGTGCTGATCAGCTCCCCGCCGATGTGTGCGATGTTGCGTCGGTCCAGTTGGATTAGATGCTCGGTCGCAATGCGGCCCGCGGCAACGTCGTCGGTCCCCACAAAATGTGGATTGAGCTCCTCAAGATTGCGATCGAGAAGCACGTAGGGAATCTTCGACTTGATCAGCGATGCGAATCCGCCTGCGCTGTTCTGGCAAGACGCAATCAGCAGGGCATCTACTCCGCGTGCAAGTAGGTGCTCAATCTCAAGACGCTCCAGCTCCGGCTCTTCTTCCGCCGACGCAAGAATCAATTGATAAGACTCCTTGCGCAGGCCGGCACTCACGCCTTTGGCGAGCTCCGCGAAGAAGGTATGCAGCAGATCGGGTACGATCAGGCCAATCGCGTAACTCTTTCCCGAGGCAAGGCCGCGCGCCAGCATGTTCGGTTGGTAGTTCAGTTCCCTCACACGCTGAAGAACACGTTTGCGCGTCGCCTCGCCCACGTCCTTCTTATTGCGGAGAACCTTGGAGACCGTCACCAGGGATACGCCGAGTTCTGCGGCAATATCCTTCATTCGAACAGCCATGCAAACTTACCTCTCGCGCCAAGCCTGCGATTCGCAAGCGCCAATGTATCACAGCAATAGGCGCATCGATATTAAAGAGGGCTTTCATTCAACCCGGCAGTCTGCGGATTCTGCCAGCCGCTTCTGACGCGTACAACCCGCGCCTTTCTGCCCCTGGGATGTTCAAGAGCGGCTTCTTTGAATTCTGAACCAATCGTGATTTTCGCCCACGAAGGCGCTTTTTGTTACAGCGCTTTCGTAAAAGCTTCATCACCTGTTCATGATCGGTGCGCTACTCTCAAGGTGAGCAAGACGGGGAATCAGAATTGGTTTACTCTATCCTCTAATATGCTCATTCATAGGGACTTAACGAACGGTAGGAGCATTCGCCATACTTACCCCTCAGGAACGCAGGTGAAATTTCTTGACAACTAACTTCCGCGTGCTCTAGGGTTTTCTGACGTAAGCGCTAACGTGCCCGTGGACCCAGGCGCTGGGATGCGGTCATGACATGTTTCACTGCTTTTGGGGTCGACTGATGCACATCTCCCCTCTTGACTTCCCTGGGGTTTATTTTCTGTGCATTTCCGCATTCTCCGACTGGATGGATCTGAAGATCATCTGTCTTGAAGAAGCAACAGCGAGCCTCAATCTTCGCCGCCGCTGAACTCTATCTGCCTGGTCCTTCCCGCCAGGGCGCAAGATGCCCGGAGCTGGATACGCGATAGAGGAATAGATGCCGGTGGGGTAATTTCAGCGGGCGTGCGGCCCGCACCGGTGACCTGCTTGATCGGCTCCACTTTGAAGGCTTTCACTCGCTCCTTTTCCGGAGGTGGATGACGGCGCGGGGCTGCTGAGGCTTGTCGCAGTCGATTCACTTTTCATTTCAGGAGGCCGGGCGTCGAATGTCGCTCAAGCCAGGTTAAAAACGCAAAGTAACCAGAATTCAGAGAGGATCCATCAGAAATGAGTTATTCAAGTCTGTCGAAAGAGTTTTCAAGCTGGCCGGGAAAACTTCGCGGGCTCGTCGCTGCTCTGCTGTTTGTCGCCGTCGGCACGTTTGTCTGCCTTCCGGCACACGCGCAGTTCGAGACCGCTTCGGTTCTCGGCTTTGTCCACGACAGTTCAGGAGCAGCGATTCCGAATGCCAAAGTTACCCTCGTCAATGGGGCCACGGGCGTTGAAGTCACAGTAAACGCCGATGCCCAGGGGCAGTACGAATTCACCAGCGTGCGCATTGGCCAGTACAAGGTCAAGGCCGCGGCGTCTGGGTTCAGCGATGCCATTACGGAGGCCTTCACTGCTGAAGTCAATGCGCGTCAGCGAGTGGACGTGACCCTGAAACCCGGCGCTGCAACCGAAACAGTGACCGTGACCGGCGCTGCCGCCCTCCTCAACACAGAAGATAGCGAACGCGGGCAGATCATCTCCGCGCGCGACGTTAATAACCTTCCGCTCAACGGCCGCGCCTATGCTGACCTGGCGCTGCTCACTCCCGGAGTCCGCGCAAATACGCTGGAGAACCAGACGGTGACCAGCCGCGACGCTTCCTATAACGTCAACGGAAACCGCAGCGAACAGAATAACTTCCTCCTTGACGGTATCGACAACAACGCGTACGGCACGTCGAACCAGAGCTTTTCCAACCAGGCTATTCAGCCCTCACCGGACGCGATCAGCGAGTTCCGCGTTGAAACGGACAACTACAGCGCTGAGTATGGTCGCTCTGCAGGCGCTGTATTCAACGTCAGCATCAATAGCGGTACCAGCAAGATCCACGGCAAAGCGTGGGATTACGATCGCAACACCGTATTCAACGCCATCGGACCCTTCACTCCGCCAACCAACGTTCTCACCGGCAAAGCGGTCAAGCCGGTATTGATCAAGAACCAATTCGGCGGTGCAATCGGCGGTCCTGTTCCGCTGTTCCTCCGCGGCAAGATCTTTTACTTTGGCGACTACGAAGGTAACCGTCAGATTCAGGGCCAGTATTCGGCCTCAACGGTCCCGAACAACAATCAACGGCAGGGTATTTTCACAGACACCAATGGCAATCCAGTTTCGCTGCACAACCCCCTCACCGGCGCAGTGTATGCCAATGGTGTGGTGCCTCAATCGGATTGGAATGCCCTGGCAACGCTTGTGATTCCCGCCCTTCCGGCGCCAAATGTAACCACCGCCGGCTCGGCTGGATTCTCCAACAACCTTGTCAACGTGCCAAAGGCCAATTTTGCTGATAACAAGACCGACGCGCGCTTCGACTTCTTCCTGAATCCGCGTACCACGGCTTTCTTCCGCTGGAGCTGGCACCATCTCAACATTGTTGACGCCGAGCCCATCACCGGTCCCGCTGGCGGCAACGGCAACGGAACCATTCACGACTACAACAAGCAGATTGCAGCCGGATACACCTTCCTCTTCAGCCAGAACTCCATTATCGATGCCCGCGTTGCCTTTACCTGGACGCTGGGCGGCAAGACTCCTTACGGCCTTGGCCAACCCAGCTTGCTGGTGCAGGCCGGCATCCCCGGGCTGCCCACCGCGGCGATTGTTGCTCGCTCGCTCAACGTTCAGAGCGTCAGCAGCTTTAGCCAGTTTGGCGCGCAGGGCAGCAACCCACAGTTCCAGAACCCCTTTGCAGTCGACCCCAAGATCAACTACACGCTTATCAAGGGTCACAACAGCATGAAGTTCGGGTACGAATATCAGGCGGTCAACACCGAGATCGACGATTTCAATCCGACCTATGGGCAGGACACCTATGGCGGCGGCTTCAGCGCCGGAGCTTCGAATGCCAACATCGGCGCTTACACCGGCAGCAGCGATGCCGGCATCAAGGAAGCGGCATATCTGACAGATTTCCTTGTCGGTGCTCGCAGCGCCTATCAGCTGAACAACTTCGTCATCGTCAATTACCACCAGATGATGAATTTCATGTACTTCCAGGACGACTTGAAACTCTCCAACAAACTTACGGTGAACGCCGGCCTGCGCTATGAGCTGGTTACGCCGCAGTGGACAAGTGGAAACCATCTGGCGAACTTCGTGCCAGGCACGAGCACTGCGTTTCAGGCCCCCTACCTCGGGATCACGAGCGGTAGCCTGGTGCAGGCCAAGTCCGGTTCGGTAACTGACCGGGCACTGGTCAACATGCCCACCAAGGACTTTGCCCCGCGTATCGGATTCTCCTACGGACTGAACAACAAGACTGTTCTCCGTGGCGGATACGGTATCAGCTACATTCAGTTCAATCGCGAGGGTGGAGAGAACCTGCTCGCCTACAACGGTCCCTACATTGTGAACTCGTCGATTACGCAGACGGTTTACCAGAGCGGCGCAAACGTTCCCATCTGTGCAACAAACGCTCAGTCCACTTCCTGCTTCAGCCCGACGATGCAGGGCTTCGGCGTCAACTTCGTTGCGCCATCGGGCTTCAGCACCGCTTTGGCCCAAACCCGCTACATTCCCAAGAACATCAGCACCGGCTATGTGCAGGCCTGGCACTTTGGCCTGCAGCGGAAACTGAGCGAAGGCACCCTCATCGATCTCTCCTATGTTGGCGAGCACGGCGTGCACATCTGGGTGCTGGACGATATCAACCAGGCGCCGCCCAACACACCGAGCGCCACCTGCCAATTCAACACGGTCACCAACAGCTACGTCACCAGCGGTTGCGTACCACTGCTGAGCCGCCGTCCCATCGTCGGCTTCACAGGTATCGAAGGCTCGGCCAACCTTGGCATGCTCATCTACCACGGGCTCCAGGCAAGGGTTGAGCATCGTTATTCCGGTGGGCTTTACCTGCTCAATGCATTCTCCTACTCCAGAGACATCGACAATGCGTCGGGCCACCTGGATACGCCCAACAACGATAACTCCCGCGTGAACATTGCGAACCTCAGGGGCGAGCGCGGACAATCTGCCTACAACCAGCCGGTCAACGACACTTTTACGGCAATCTGGGACCTGCCTTACGGCACTGGTCGTCACTGGGGAGCCAGCGCAAACCGCGCCATGCAGACCCTGGCTGGCGGATGGCAGTTTACCGTCATCAACACAGCAACCGCCGGCGCTCCCATCAACCTGATCTACTCTGAACCGTCGCAGATGGACGTCAGCGATCTGCTCAACTATCGTCCCAACGTAAACGGGGACCCGCGGAATCCGCGCGGCTCATGGGTCAAGACGAAAACCTCGTTGAACGGCTACCTTAGCTCCACCGCCGTCACGCTGCCAACCAACGTGGCGCAGCCCTACGGCAACGCCGGCAGAAACTCGGTCCGCGACAACGCGTTCTATCAGATGAATGCCGGCCTGCATAAAGCTTTCCCGCTGTGGAGCGAATCTTCCAACCTTGACTTCCGCTGCGAGGCATTCAACGCGCTCAACGCGGTGAATTACCAGAACCCCGATTCCAACCGTTCCGACGGTGGATACGGCAACATCACTTCGTACTTCCCGCCGCGCCAGATTCAACTTGCGCTCAAGTTGACCTTCTAAACCCGCGGAGAAAAACACACCGCCAGTCGCATTTTCGCCTGGCGGCAGAACGCAACTCCAACCAGAAACCTCACGCGCTCGACAAGAGCGCGTGGGGTCTTCTCTTCAATGCCTAATTATTCTTCCGGATTTTCCAGGCTTTATCCCCGCTTCGATGCATCAAACTCCAGGAGTTTCCATGGTTTCGCGAAAAGTTGCCGTGCTCGCCTTTACCCTTTCCTTTGCTGCATGGGCCCTACCCTCTCCAGCGCAGAGCGATAGCCAACTTCACATCAATCAGATTCAGGTCATTGGTTCGCACAATAGCTATCATGCCGGCATCGCGCCAAACGAGATGAAGATCTGGCTGGCAAAAAATCCTGATGCGTTCAAAGGACTCGACTATCAGCATCAGCCCCTCACCCAGCAGCTTGACAGCGGCGTCCGCCAAATTGAGCTCGACATCTATGCTGACAGCCAGGGCGGCAAGTACGCGCACCCCAACGGTCCGCACATGGTTGAAGCGGCAGGGTTGCCGCCTGATCCTCCCTTCGATCCTGACCACGTCATGGATAAGCCTGGCTTCAAGGTCATGCACATGCAGGATATCGACTACCGCAGCAACTGCGAGCCCTTCACCGCATGCCTTAAGGAAGTGCGGCAATGGTCGCACGCTCATCCAAGGCACATCCCGGTCTTCATCCTGGTCGAGACGAAGGAGGGAAAGCCACGGCCCGGAGTTCAAATGACGGTGCCCGAGCCGTTTACAGAGAGCACCTTCGACGCGCTCGACGCCGAAATCCGTTCAGTCTTTCCCGCCAGCGAGCTCATCACACCCGACGATGTGCGCGGCCACTACGAGACGCTGAATCAGGCAGTTCTGGCCGGGAACTGGCCCGCGCTGGCCCACGCGCGCGGCAAGGTCATCTTTCTCATGGATCAGCGCCCGGTTGGACCCATCTATCTCGCCGGCCATCCGTCTCTTCGCGGCCGGGTGCTCTTCACCAACGCTGAACCTGGCGAACCGGACGCCGCTTTCATTGAGCGCAACGACGGCCCCGCCGCCGACATTACCGCGCTCGTCAAAAAGGGCTACCTCATTCGCACGCGCACTGACGCTGACACCAAAGAAGCCCGCACCAACGACACGGCACGCCGCGATCAAATGTTTGCCACCGGTGCGCAGATTCTCTCCACCGACTATCCAGTCAATGAGCCCGCGCGGTGGCCAGGAAACTTCGTGGTCACGCTTCCGGGTAAAGTGGCTGCGCGCGCCAATCCCGTCAACGCTCCTGCCGCACTCGAGGGCAAGCCGCTGCGTTAGTCTTCTCTTTGTCGATGAATACGGAGGCCGGCCAGGCGCCAAGGCTGCAGTCTGGCTGGGCCTGCCGGAGAAACCCATGAAGTGCCCGAGAGTGTTCACCCCGCTGCTCTGCCTGGCGGGGTTGGCGTCCGTTCCTGTTGTGCTTGCCCAGACCGGCGTCACCGCAATCCTGCCCAATGGCCGCGCCATTCATCCGCTCGGCAACTGGATCCCGCTTGCTCCTTATCCTTTTGCATTGGCAGTCAGGCCAGACGGCGGCCAGGTCGCCGTTCCCTCCATCGGTTTTCCCTTCGCCCTCAACGTCATCGACAATCCATCAGCCGCCAATCCGGCGGTGAAGAGAATGCCCGAGGGAGCGAAAAAGGATCCAGCCGTTGAAGTTCATGCGGGCCTCGCTTACTTGCCCGATGGCTCCTTGCTTTATGTCGCCACCGGAGACTCCGGCAAGGTTCGCGTTTATCGCACCAGCGACTTGAAGCCAACGGGCGTCGTCTCACTCGACGGTCCGATCGGGAACAAGATCTCGCGCGGCAGCTTCGCGGCCAGCGTCACAATATCTGCCGACGGAAAAACCCTCTACGCGCTCGACCAGGCAAATTTCCGAGTCGTGATTCTCGATGCGGCAAAACTCATACGGCTCGCCGAGATTCCCACTGGCAATTACCCTTTCGGCCTGGCGCTCTCGCCTCGCGGCAACCGACTCTATGTCGCTAACGCCGGGCTCTTCACGTACAGCACGATTCCCGGTTACAGAAAAGAAGACGAGCTGGGCACGGGCCTGCATTTCCCGCCCTTCGGCTATCCATCAATGGCGGCACGCGACGGCGTCGTCGCCGAAGGAAAAAAGATTCCCGGCCTCGGCGATGAAAACTCTGTCCGCGGAAGTTCCTTGTGGACCTGCGATGTGCACGATCGAAGGCACCCCGTCATCACCGCAAAGCTGCGACTCGGCACAAAAATCAGCGAGACTCCCGGCGAAACCGTCGGTGGCGCAGCCCCCACCGGAATCGCGGCTACCGATGATGAGGTCTTCGTCTCCCTTGCTCACGACGACGCTGTCGTCAAGGTGAGTGCTGACGGAAGCCATCTGCTGGCCCACGCCGAGCTCTCCCCCTTTGTGGGGCCGCGCTTTCAAGACAGCAGCGGCCGTACCCTCCGCGGCGTCATGCCGAGCGGCCTCACCGTGCGCAACGGCCGTCTCTATGTAGCTGAATCCGGCATCAACGCAGTTGGCGTACTCGATGCCGCTACGCTCCGCGTCATAGAACACATTCCAGTCGGATGGAATCCTTCAGCCTTGGCATTCTCGCCCGACGGCAAGGTTCTCTACGTAATTAACACCAAGGGCAAGGGCACCGGCCCGAATGGCGGCAAGCAGCATGATCCGCGCAGCCCCAACTACATAGGCGAGCTTGAAATGGGCAGCCTGAGCGTGATTGCGCTGGCTCGCCTGCCCAACCCCGATGCGCTTACCCAATCCGTCATCGCTTCTAACTCCGCCGACATCGCCGATCACTCCCCATTGCCAAGCCTCAAACACTGTTTCCTCATCATCCGCGAGAACCGAACCTATGACGAAGTCCTCGGCGACATATCCGGCGCCAATGGTGATCCAACCCTGGTACGCTACGGTCTCGACGGCTGGGCCGAGGAGCAAAGCAGCGCAACCCACCTCCGCGTAACGCCCAACCTGCACTCCATGGCCTCTCAATTTGCCATGAGCGACAACTTCTATGTGGATGGCGATGTTTCAAACGACGGTCATCGCTGGATCATAGGCATGAACCCCACTCCATTCTTCAACACGGCTTGGAGCTCCCGCTACGGCGGCCGGCGAACATCTGATTTCGGGGCAGCTCAACCCGGACGAAGAGCCGTCTTCGGCGATGCCGACTCGCCCATGCCGGAGGACGAGCCAGAATTCGGTTCGCTGTGGGAGCACGTCGCCGCCAGTGGCAAAGGACTGCTCAACTACGGTGAAGGCCTTGAGATCGAAGGAGACGACGAGATTGAAGGTGCTGAACCAGAGGGGCAGCGTCTATTTCTGAATGCTCCTATGCTGGAACCGGTCTTCGAAAACACTGATCGCAAATTCCCCACCTTCAACCTCGGCATTCCCGACCAGGTTCGCGTCGAGGAGTTCGAGCGCGACTTCAAAAACAGGCTCGCCGACAACACTGTCCCCGCTCTCATCGTCATCCGGTTGCCCAACGATCACACCACAAAGCCGCGCCCCGCTGACGGCTATCCTTACCGGGCTTCCTACGTGGCAGACAACGACCTCGCGCTCGGGCGCATCGTGGAGTTCCTGTCGAAGAGCGCCATCTGGAAAGATTCGGCAGTCTTTGTCACTGAGGACGATGCCCAAAGCGGAGTGGATCACGTCGACGCGCATCGCAGTATCCTGCTGGTTGCCAGCCCCTGGGTCAAACCCGGCGTTGTTTCCCACAGCCACTCCGACATGGGATCCATTACGCGCACGATCGATGAACTGCTCGGCCTCGGGGCCTTGAACCTGGAGGATGCGCTCGCAGGAGAGATCACGGGAATCTTCTCGGCAACTCCGCACCTGGAGCCGTTCAATGCCCTTCCCTCTGACCCACGCGTCTTTGACCCCGCCAAGGCGCGCATTGCACGGCCAAAGACAAAGAAGGAGGCCGACGCCCTGCACAACATGGACGACTCCAACGAGATTCGCAAGGGGATGGAGAAATCCGCAGGATCGCTCATCATGCCGAAAACCACCCAGCATTGATCCTGCAATTCAATACCTCCAGGGTGCCCATCATACTGTCCGGGTGCCCCATCCATTTCCGCGTTTCTTGCGGAAATGGGTGGGAATGGGATGTCACTTTTTTTGCCGGATCACGAAGGACGAACATCTACAGCCGGCCTGGCAACCCCGCCGGCCTATCGCCGCTTCAACACCACGAGATCCTGTTGTTGATCGATGATCCCCGGGATGAACTGTCTAAGTTCAAAGTCACCATTGTCCCAATTCTCCCGGATGAATCGTTCTGACAGGTAAGTATTGCCGTACTCTTCCTTGATCAGTTGAAGAGTGTTGCCCTTGTCCCACAACTCCGCGGCAGCTCGCTGAAAATCGGGCCTTTCGTAGTTCTGGAACAAGAATCCTTGTCCTTCAAGCTGCTTGCGTTGGTCGCTCGCAAACGGCCCACTAGACGCCGGTGCATGCAACCCCATCGCATGACTCCCCAGGATGGTTAAACAGCACAAGCCTCCGGGGCGCGTGACCCTGGCCAATTCCTTGAGCCAGATCGGATTGTCCTTGATGCTTAGATGAGAAAAAATCGAAACCGAAAGAATAAGGTCGAACTTGGAGTCGGAGAACTTGAGAGGCGGAGAAAACTCGTTGGCATACGAATCGATCTTTGGATACGCGCGCTTGAGATATGCGATCGACCGCCCATTCACGTCGCACGCATGGAGATTCAGTTTTGGGTACCTTCTGGCGAGTTGCAATAACTGGCGCCCCACGCCACAGCCAAAGTCCAACACCTCCGCAGGCTGGCGCAGATCAAGCCCTTCGATGTACGCGGCAGTCACAATGGGAAGGGTCGTCGTGAGTCCGGATTCGTAATAGTGCCGTATGTTCGTCGAAGAGCTTTCACGCATGCTCGAATTTGGCGGAACCTTGAAGTCGATCACACCGAATGCGGTCAGGAATTTCACTTCGATCCATTGAGCCTTATCGATGAAAAACTTGGCGATCTTCTTAAATAGAAAGGGGATAGCCCGCGGGTCTGACAAAAGAACTCTTGTTTTGCTCGGCATTCGAGGATATTACGACATCGACGACCGGTTTCACATCCTTTTTCTCCGCTGAATCGCCTCGTTGAATGCTGGGGAGTCATCGCCGCCACTACCCGAATCAATCGGTCTGCTTTACCGGCTCTAACTTTGTGGCATCGTATCCCTTGGCCGCTAATCGGCCTGTAATTTCGGCATAGAGCTTGGCGTCCATCTTCGCGGTGCGGCTTAAAATCCATAAGTACTTCCTGCCCGGTTCACCTACTACAGCGTATTCATAATTGGGGCCCAGGTCGATAATCCAATAATCACCAAAGAACGGCCAGAAGAATGTCACCTTGAGCTTTGAACCGGTTTTCTGGTCGACGACCTTTGCCCAGCCGTTCGCTTGGGTGAGCTTGCCTTCGCGAGTCATGCATGCATTCACAACCGAGATCTTGCCATCGGAACGGAGGGCATAAGTCGCCGTAATGTTACGGTCGCACTTGGCCTCAAAACGGTTGGGGTACTTTGCAATCTCGTACCAGCGCCCCGTATAGCGGTTCAAGTCGACGTTCTCTACGGACTGAAGTGGACCCTGAGCAGATGAGGCTTGAGCCATTGAAAACGCTCCAAACAAAGCCATGCAAAGATAAATGGTATTTCGTAACGTCATCTGGAATCTCTTTTTTAGAATCAGATTTGCGAAAAGCCGCAAGCATTCGGAGCCTTGTACAACCAGGGATTCAGCCCGCCCCCTGACTTGCTCAATGCCAACTCACCGCCGAAAATACCGGAACTTCATCGGCGCCTCGGCGTGGTAAATATGCGCCCGATTGGGAACGGCTGGGAACGGAATGATCAGGCAGGAGGTCTGTGAAACCTGTTCGACGAAGACAAGAAAGCCCCTCGGGAGGGGTTGGTGGCTTTGTACTCGGGTGAGGGGTGTTTTTGGTTGGTTGCGGGGGCTGGATTTGAACCAGCGACCTTTGGGTTATGAGCCCAACGAGCTACCGGGCTGCTCCACCCCGCAGAGTTAGTTTAACAAAGTCTAGTTTGGGGGGTCAATGAAACCCCGATAATGCCTTATAAGGCCTCTCCTGTAAACTCTTCAGAAATCGCAGTCCCGTCTCACCAGGGAGCCCGCGGAAAGCCTCCTCTTCGAGTTGCGGAATGAATTCAGGCGCAAAATACGGACCTCCGCTCCACCTGAACCAGGTGACCCTTTGACCTTTTCCAATCGGTTCCACGAAATTCGCACCGGATTTGAGCGGTCGTTCTGGGTTGCCAACGTCAGCGAGCTCTTTGAACGGCTGTCCTACTACGCGGCGTTTGCCTCGCTGCCCCGGTATCTGCATGAGAGCCTGAACTTCGGCGTTGAGCGGGCCAGCAGCCTGGCGGGATTGTTTGGCGGGTTGGTGTGGTTTCTCGCCGCATTCGGTGGAGCTCTCGCCGACCGGATGGGATTTCGCCGGGCGCTGTCGCTCGCCTATCTGATTCTCACCATCTCATACTTCCTGCTCGGCTCCATCGGTTCGCCCTGGCTCGCTCCTGTTCGCAATGCCATGCCTCTGGTCGTGCTGGTCACGCTGATCCTGATGCTTCCAGCGCTTGGCGTCGCGCTCGTCAAGCCCTGCGTCGTCGGCACCACGGCCCGAGCTTCCAGGCAGAACGTACGCTCCATTGGCTACTCCATCTACTACACCCTGGTCAACATTGGCGGGGCCTTGGGGCCTCTTCTTGCCGGGTGGGTGCACAAGCATCTCAGCGTGGAAAAAGTCTTCGGCATGGCGGCATTGAGCGTCTTTGCCATGTTCTTCGCCGTGTTGATCCTGTTCAAGGAGCCGCGCCGCTCCGGAGAAGCGCAGACCGAAAGCCTCGGCCAGGTTGCCAGAAACTTTCTAACCGTCACAACCAACTGGCGTTTCATGCTTTTTCTTGTAATTTTCTCCGGCTATTACATTGCCTTCTGGCAGGAATTCATCAGCCTCCCCATCTACATTCACGATTATGTGAACTCA
>Ga0182016_10003448_pt1 | contig 18049 bp, 20 predicted proteins | sample 712S2MmetaG_FD_120491 | JGI IMG/M metagenome (GOLD analysis project Ga0182016, IMG submission 120491) | Permafrost microbial communities from Stordalen Mire, Sweden - 712S2M metaG | ecosystem: Environmental > Terrestrial > Soil > Wetlands > Permafrost | place: Sweden: Stordalen | collected...
CCAGCACCACCGACCAGCGGGTGTGGGGGAACACTCTGGCTGAATCGTTGGAGGAAGCCACGGTGTCCATGCAGATATTCTATAACAGTTAATTACCTGAAACCAAATTGTTGTTACCGGATTTGTTTGGGCAATGATCGAGTGAGCGTCCTCAAGGGTCTCGGTGGAGAAGACTTCACCGTTAACCGACCCTCGACAGGCGGAGTTTCGGGCGCTAAAGTTATGTCAGCCGGCGGATTAAATAAAAGGAAAAGCAGGAGAGAATACGGAACGACCGCAACATTTAGCGCAGGTTTTGATAGGATGTATGCCGTCGCGAATCATTATGTTGACCGTCATAAACTCAATTGTTGGTTGCATTTTGCTTTTTACCGGACTGATTGCCTGGATCTACTGGCAGATCAGATTTCTGGTTGTAGCTTATCGATGCGTCCCCTGGTGGTTTTTTGGTTGTTTATTTCTGCCGATGGTGGACTTGGCATTCTTGGTATTTAATTTCAAGGTGGCCCGCAAACCTTATGGCCTGTCTTTGCTTGGATTTATTTTGGCTGCCTTGGGCATTTGGATGGGTGGAGTTGTGCGGCAAGAATAAAAGAGCATAAAATGTGGCGATCATTCTTTTTAAGCGAAGTTCGCAAACGCTGAACATGAAGCTTTCCCTACAACTAGTGTTCGCGTTGGTGCCCTTGCTATCGGGGTATTCTGCTTCGGTTCAAATCATCGGGAATCACCCGGCGGTTTATGACGCGGGTGGAATGCTGCAATCGTGGACGCCGTGGAGCGATGCTATCGATCGGGAGGTTAACTGGTATTTGAGGTGTCCCGTCGAGCATGGTTATCCCCGATTTATTTATACGACGTTCATGGACGGCAACTATCAGGCGATAACCAACAGCACCTCACTCATCCCGGCAATGCAGGATGGCATGGGAATCATCTCCTATTTGGAATATTATGCTTACAAAGGGAAGAAAGATGCCCGGGTGCTCCAAATGGCTCGTTACATGGGCGATTATCTAGTCCAAGAAGCGACGACACCGGATACGGGGAAGTATCCGCGCTTCAGTCGTTCAACCGGTTGGACGGGAGATTTTCCACAACCGCCTGACTGTGGTTCGCAAGGGGATAATCCCTACGATATTCAGCCCGACAAAGGGGGGATAGCCGGTTACGCGCTCGTTTTGCTTTTTGAGGAGACGCAGGACGGTAAATATCTTGAACAAGCCTTGCAAAATGCGCGTTTGCTGGCGGCCAATATGCGCGAAGGCACCGCCACGAGGTCGCCCTGGCCGTTTCGCGCGGATTATCGGACGGGTGAATCCAGGGGCGAAGTTTCCGGCGATATGTCTTTCATTCTCCGACTGTTCGACAGGCTCATTGAGCATGGTCATCCAGAATTCAAATCTACCCGCGAAAAACTATGGAGATGGATCGATGATTATCAGATCCCCGATCTGGCGCAGGGGGGAGAACTTTGGGAGCAGTTCTTTGAGGATCATGCTGAAGCGGATAATCGCACCGCGTGGTCACCACTCAATCTGGCCCGCTATCTGATTGAAAGAAAAGAGGCTTTGGATCCGGATTGGAAGGACCATGCCCGGGCGCTGATCGAATTTGTCAACCGGCGTTTTATTACTGTTCGCGACGGCGTGGCGGTTTGCGGCGAGCAAACCAACGACTTGGATCCTTGGGGCGGTATTTTATCCACCTACGGAGCTGTGCTGGCCATGTACAGCAAGGCCACGGGATCGAGCGAATACAAGGCAGTGGCTCGTCAGGCGTTGAATTTTTGTCTTTACGCGGTGAATGACGACGGCTGTCCCGGTGACTTGGCAACGCGGAGTGGCCGCGGCGGCTGGCAGGAAGACGCCCACACCGACAAACTCCACAACATTCTCGACGCGATCTCAGCCTTTCCAGAATGGGCCAAATGAACCACGGCGCGACCGTGGAATTGAACGAAACAATTCTACGGTTTGACTCAGGTTACCGGCGTGATTGTAACTGACACCGTCATTTTGCGTTCCCGCGTGCCGCGGTAATTGCCGCTGATGGGTGGCACGTCAGAGTAATCTCGGCCTTGGCCGATTTTCACATACGTTCCGCCGACCTGGCGGTTGTGCGTGGGATCGAGTCCGCGCCAGCCGTGGCCGGGGATGAACACTTCCATCCATGCGTGCGTCGCACTGGCCTTTTCGGTGGCCAGATAGCCGCTGACATAGCGCGCAGGAATCTTCAGCGCGCGGCAGAGACCGATGAGCAGATGGGCAAAGTCCTGGCACACGCCGCGACGGTCTTTCATCACCTCGGTCATGTGGGTATGGACATGGGTGGAAAAAGGCTCGTATTTCAGAAAACCGAAAATAAATTCCATCAGCGCCAGCGAGGCGAGCCAGGCGTCATCCAGTCCGTGAGTAGCATCCAAAGCCAGCTTCCAGGCTTCGGGCGAAAGGCTCACAAACCGGCTCGCCTGCAAATAATCACGCCAATTCTCCATGTTCGGCACTTTCTGGATTTCTTCAAATGAGCAACAGAGCTGTCCCGCCGGCAGCGACGGCAGCGGATGGGTCTCGACCCGCGATTGAGCCTCGATCAACAGGTAGGTATGGGGTTCGGTGATTTCAAAACGGCTGATCCGGTTGGAAAATAAATCGTGGGAATGCGTGAGCCGGGATGCCGGGAGGACTTTGAGGATAAATGATTCAACCGTCTGCTCCGGGACGGGCATCGGCTGGAGGCAGATGCTGTTTACGCTATCGCGCACTGCCGAGAAATATTCGTAACGGGTGCTGTGGAAGATATCCCACTTCATAATCTTGCTTCATGAGGCCCGAGGTTCGGAAGCCGGATCGCTCAATTCGAACCACGCCAAGCCCATGTTTAAAGGCAACCCATTTGTGGGGCCGTGCTTTTTCCGCTTTATACCTTTGGTTTCACTTCAATAGTGGAGGTGACGTCGCGGACACCGTCGGTGTCGAGGACGATGGCTACCGCCCGACCGATATCATCGGGGGATGCGACCGTGCCGGAAAGGGTCGCGTGACCTTGAGTGCATCCTGGCGTCAGGTCCAAAGCGGAAAGGGTTATATCCGCGGCAAACTTGGCTTTGATCGCAGCAACGGCATGCGCATCCGTATAAGCATTAACCGCCTGATCGCCGATATCCTGCGCATTGCGCCGGAAGATTTTCCCGTTCCGCGTGAGTTCATCGGTGATCTGGTCGGAGCGCAAGTCGAGCGTGTCGAGCTTGGCGCGCAGGGCGTCGGAGAAATTTCTCGCCGCCTGGCTTGTTCTGGTGCCCAATTGCGCGGCGGACTGCTCGTAGCGCGCCTGCGCCTCGGGATGTTCACTGGCCTTTATTTGAACATACCAGAAACCAACCGCACCTAAAATGATACCGAGCAGCAATCCACTTGAAAAACCTCGCATAATAACTTTTTCCAGTTTGGTTGTTAAATGTTGACAGTACGTGCGGTAAAGGATGCCCGGCTAATGTTTCGTTTTTGACGGCACTTTATTTGCCATCAGTTCCAATAACCTTCAGTGAACTTATAAGCATTGCCCTGCTGTTCGCAGCGCGGGGCGACCCACACGGAACTGGAATTTGGCGGCAATTGCCAGTTGCCGGCCACCCATTGATAGCTCTCGTTGTGCCAGGTCCAATAACCAGGCACCCAGACATAGTTGGGAGCGGGCTGAGCCAGCACGACTTCAGATTGCAGTGCCGGCGGGGCCACGGTCACGATGGTGGTGTTGATGGCAGGCGCAGCCGAGGTAACCACCATATTGCCGGGACTGCCGACGACGATTGCCGGCATTGTGTCCGGGGTGGTCGTAGTGGTGGTGGTCGTGACCGAGCGAACTGGCGCGGGCGGCGGCGAGTCCGAAACGACATGCGATTCCGGTTCGGTCGCACAACCGGCCAGAAGACCGAGTGCGCTGCTAGTGACCAGGATGGTGGTGATCCGCGCCACCGCGCGGCATGGGGCAAGACCAGGGAGAAACGCGATATTCTTTATTTTCATTTTTTCAGAATACGGTTGAATCCCTCCCGGAACCATGGGGTGTTATACTGAGGGGTTGTTGGCTAATCCCGATGAGTGTTGTTATCGATCAAATGGCTGGCCGGCAGGGTGCGACAAGGAAGAATGTTTTTTGCATTTTTCAGGTCCTCCGCGCGGAATAGATTTTATCAGCGCGCTGGCGATTCACCAACTTTACATGCATGGTTGGCCAGACTGGTTGGAAAGACGAAGGGAACGAAAGTTTAAATCCTTGAGAAACCTGCGGGCATTCAAATATTGGCCTGATTAGCGGTTGTCCGGTGTTTGCGGGCCTGTGAATAACTCTTGCTTGCGATAACCGATTTATACGCCAGATTCATGAGCATGGCTCGAAAGTCATTAAAGTCGCTTACTGGAGACAAGCCGGAGCGGCCAGTGAATAGCCCGAAAATTCATTTGACGCTGAAGCAAGGTCTTCAGGGCCAGGTTGTGGTCGGGGTGAGCATCAGTGAATTCATTGCGTATTCGCAAAACAGCGGTTTCACGCGATTAAATTTGACGGGCGGCAAAGTGCTGGAGGTGCAGGAGACGACTGACCAAATTGATCGTCTGGTCCGGGCGGCTTCGAGTCAGTCTAACGTTTTGGCCCACGAACCAACCTTGGATTTTGATCAAACTTTTGATAATACGCCAGCCTCCGCCTTGTCAGATGTCGAAACGATCGCGTTGTCAGACCAACCCGAATTTCCCGGTTTGGTGGAGCCGCCAAAAACCACCTTTAATCCCGCGCCGGGGCATGGTTTATGAGCCCATTATTCAATTGAAACCCACAAACCTTGAGGTATAATATGCATATGCTGGAAAATGATTTCTCAACTGTCACATCCCCGGCCAAGGAATTTCTCCCGTTGCTGGAGGAGAAGCTGGGTAAATTAATTGAGCAAAGGGAGCAGATTTCCCATGAGATCGAAGCAACCTCCAAAATGATTGATGAGTTCAAAGTCAAGCTGGCCGGCGGCGAGTTGCCCCTGCCGATTGGTGAAAGCATTGTCGATGACCCGGAGGAGGAATTCGCGGAGCAAGATTCCTCCCACTTTTCAGCACTTCAGTGTTCTCGAGGCGGTTTTTCCATTTCAAGATAGAGCCAATTCTGGGGTTGAGCCTCTTTGGCTAAAATTTCCGAAGCGCCAGCTTAAACGCTCCGTTTTTGAACCCAATTGCCTTAAAATGGGGCAGTGCAAATGGTTTATCCAATAGTGGTATCAAAATAATGGGCGTTTCTTCGTTTCAACCCTCGAAAATAGTTTTTTTCGCTGTCAAATGGGCATGGCACTGGAAAGATCAAGCTTTTTAAACGTGTCCTGTTTATGTGCACTATTGAGGTGTCAGCTAAGCATGTAATATTTGTTATTACGAGTTGCGGGATCAGCTACGAACATTGCTTAAAAATGATTAGGTGGACGGGTCTTAATGATGGGCAAAACCACCTTGTTTCCAAAATCTTAACCGTGATTTTGGCTGGCACAAACTAAGCTAATTCCGCTCGAAATATAATTGCGGTGTTGTAAGGCAATTGATCGAACTAAAACGTCACTATGGATCAATCGCCTGCCGCATTGTCCAATAATACCACGGAACAGGTACATCAATACCACGGAAAGAGGTAACAAATGAAAGTGCTCATCAAATATCGCAAATCGGGCTTCACACTGGTTGAAATCATGATTGTTGTGGCCATCATCGGCTTGTTGGCGGCAATCGCAATTCCTAACTTTGTGCGTGCCCGGCAAACGTCCCAGACGAATGCCTGCATCAATAATCTACGGATTATTGACGCGGCGAAGCAGCAATGGGGTTTGGAACAGGGGCAGCAAACCACGGCCACTCCGGCTTCGACGGACATCGTTCCTTATCTTGGCCGCGCCGGTAGTGCGATGCCGGGTGAACCGCTTGGTGGTTCTTATACGATCAATGCACTATCGGTGGTGCCCTATTGCAGCATCGCTGGCGCTCCTGGCTCGACGAACTTGACTCACGGGGCTTTTCTGACCCAATAATTCAAAGATTTGGAAGTTTCACGGAGTCCGGGGTAATCCGGACTTCAATTTCATTTTATTCCCGATTTCTGTCCTCCCGGCAGCGCTTCTGGCCGGGGGATGTGAGGATTTGATGCCTGACGATTCAGCGTCAATCCTCCGCATAGCTTTTTTGCCGGCACTTCGATTTCTGCTCCACCGCACAAACGAACAAAAGGCGCAAAACTTTTTTAGTTTTGAGGTTTTTAAGGTAAAGGGTAGAATACTTAAGCATGAGGATTCTGATTGCTTCATGGATTTTGCGTTGTTTACTTAAGTGGATATTTAGTTTGCGGTGAAATTAAATGCCTGTGTTTCGCCGAAGCGCTGGCGATCAAACAGTCAAAAAATATGAAAATGCTCATTAAAAACCATCGGGCCGGCTTCACGCTGGTTGAAATCATGATTGTCGTGGCCATCATCGGCTTGCTGGCGGCTATCGCGATTCCCAATTTTGTTCGCGCCCGGCAAACCGCGCAAACGAATGCGTGCATCAACAACCTCCGCATCATTGACTCAGCCAAGCAGCAATGGGCTCTGGAACGGGGTCAGCAAACTTCCGCGACGCCAGCTTCGTCGGATCTTGTTCCGTACCTCGGCCGTGCAGGGACTGCCATGCCGGCGGAGCCGCTGGGTGGTTCTTATACGATCAACTCGCTGTCGGTCGTACCATATTGCAGTATCGCCGGGGCGCCGGGTACCACCAATGCGACCCATGCCGCGTATCTGACTCAATAAGTTTCTGGATCAGGGTTCATTTAATCGAGTCCGGAGCAATCCGGACTCTTTTTTTGTAAGCCGGGATTGGACGATTGCCATTTGAGCGGATAAATGGCTGAGAAGAGGACTTCGATGCCAAGGGCTTAGGGCGCAGCAAGAAAAACAGTAGCCTTGCGGAGCGGGGATATTTGATTTTCGGCTGGTCTTGAATAACGGTTTAAATACCCGCCCTCAACCGAGCCTCCTCACCCGGGAGAAGGAGAAACATTCACAGCGGTTGGGATGCCACCCATTGAGGGATTGGTGAATGGGTTAACGAAAATCTGGAAGCAGGATAAGTATGAAACTTTCTTGATTGAACAGCGGGATGGGGCGAGGACGGCCAAATACCATCGGGGAGGGCCGAGCAGCGAAGTCCAAACCTAGACGGACTTCCCTGTCCCAACCGCGTGGCTACAGTATTGCTTGAAGCGCCCTAGGGTGTCTGCAAATTGGGGCAGGGGAGGTAATTCTTAATATTTTCAGATTCATGAAAGGTTCTGCTGGTCTCCACGAGAATGGCATCCCAAGTGCTAAATTCTGCGCATCGCGGTTGCAGCAGGTAATAAAGAGAACAAGTATGTGAGGAACATATCAAACCATCTGCTGCGTTGTTCTGCCGCATAATTGAATAAATACCTAAACATGAAGACACTGAAAACAAATCGTAATGCCGGCTTCACGCTGGTTGAAATCATGATTGTCGTGGCCATCATCGGCTTGCTGGCTGCCATCGCGATTCCCAACTTTGTGCGCGCCCGTCAAACCTCCCAGACCAATGCCTGTATCAACAACCTCCGCATCATTGATGCGGCGAAACAGCAATGGGGTCTGGAAAAAGGACAGCAAACCACTGCCACGCCGGGCTCCTCGGACATCGTTCCTTATCTTGGGCGTGCTGGCACGGCGATGCCTGGTGAACCGCTCGGTGGTTCTTACACAATCAACGCCCTGTCGGTGGTGCCTTACTGCAGCATCGCTGGCGCTCCTGGCTCGACCAACTTGACCCACGGCGCGTTCTTGACCCAATAATATAAAGATTGGGATCAGTTTCACGGAGTCCGGAGCAATCCGGACTCTTTTTTTGTTCTGCTTGGGTGCTTGAATCATCGTTTCGCCCTAGCGCGGTAAAACAGAGTGAGCTGGGACGAAGAAGTGTTCTATATGTCTAAGCTGAACGAGGTTGGCATGGCTCAAGCTAAACATATTGGCGGCGCACCTGTTGCCCTTGATTGTGTGCGCGTCTGAACGAGCCTTGCAGGTTGTCCCATTATTGGGACACTATTTTGGACAGTGTCTATATTTGGGGCGGATTTGGCTTGAAAATGGATATAAATAACGGGAATTAGGCCTCAATGTCTCGAAAATGAGGGTCAAAACTGCAATTCATCAGGCTTAGCAAGGATGGCATCTGCCCTGCTTAGGTAACGACAACGCGGTTGCAGCAGGCAATCAATTGAACAAATATGTCATCATATTATAACCCGCCTGCCGCATTGTTCAGCCGCATAACGGAAGATAAGTAACATGAAAACGCTCAAAACAAATCGTAACGCCGGCTTCACGCTGGTTGAAATCATGATCGTCGTGGCCATCATCGGCTTGCTGGCTGCCATCGCGATTCCCAACTTCGTGCGCGCCCGTCAAACCTCCCAGACCAATGCCTGTATCAACAACCTCCGCATCATTGACGCGGCGAAACAGCAATGGGGTCTGGAAAAAGGTCAGCAGACCACTGCCACTCCGGCCTCTTCGGACATCGTTCCGTATCTTGGCCGCGCTGGCACGGCGATGCCTGGTGAACCGCTCGGTGGATCTTATACGATCAACGCCCTGTCGATTGTGCCCTATTGCAGCATCGCTGGCGCTCCTGGCTCCACCAATTTGACCCACGGCGCGTTCTTGACCCAATAATTTGAGGATTAGGATCAGTTTCACGGAGTCCGGAGCAATCCGGACTCCTTTTTTTGTTCCGGTTTGGAACCTGGCTCAAAGTGTGTCGCTGGCCCGAGACGGGGAAACCGTGAGATCAGGAGCCGAACAGAAAAATAAATGGCCGCGATTAAATGAGGTTGGCATTGCGCCAGGTGACTCATCTGAGAATGCACCTTTTTCCCTTTGCTTGTGTGCACACCTAAACATCCTTTCAGTTTGTCCCAGATTTGGCTCGCGACGGTGGACGGTGTCTATTTTTGGGGGCGCATCGGAATAAAAATAGATAAGCGCGTCAGAAGGTTTTTTGAGGGTTGATTTGGAAGTTGAGGAGGGGAGCAGCCCTTGCGCAAGATCTTTCAGGATTAAAAAGAATGGCATTACAGCTGCTAAAATAGAATTGAAGCGGTTGCCGCAGGCAATCAATTGAACAAAGATGTTGTCATGTTTAACCCGCCTGCCGCATTGTTCAGCCGCATTAAAGAAAAAAACAAAATGAGAACACTAAAAACCAATCGTAAATCCGGTTTTACACTGGTTGAAATCATGATTGTCGTGGCCATCATCGGCTTGCTGGCTGCCATCGCGATCCCCAACTTCGTACGCGCCCGTCAGACCTCGCAGACCAATGCCTGCATCAACAATCTCCGCATCATTGATGCCGCGAAACAGGAATGGGCCCTGGAAAAAGGCCAGCAAACCACCGCCACGCCGGCTTCTTCAGACATTGTTCCGTACCTTGGCCGTGCTGGTAGTGCGATGCCAGGGGAACCGCTCGGTGGATCTTACACGATCAACGCCGTCTCGGTGGTGCCCTATTGCAGCATTGCTGGTGCGCCTGGCTCCACCAACTTGACCCACGGAGCCTTCTTGACTCAATAATTTTAGGATTAGTTAGACACGGAGTCCGGAGCGATCCGGACTCCTTTTTTTGTGCCCATTTTTGGCCTTTGGCTGTGCTTCATTCTTGGCATACCCGCTGCTTACATAAAGGTTGCGGTCGCCGGCGGCAATCCAGCGAACAAAATTGTAATCATATATACGTAAATCCGCCGCCGGCTTTGTTCCACCGCGACAAAGAAAGCAAAAAGCAAATGTATGAATGGTATAAATCATCGTACCAGGGCGGGTTTTACCCTGGTGGAAATCATGATAGTCGTGGCCATCATTGGTCTGTTAGCGGCAATTGGGATTCCCAACTTTGTTCGTGCCCGGCAAACGTCCCAGACCAATGCCTGCATCAATAACCTTCGGATCATTGACCAGGCCAAACAGCAGTGGGGTCTGGAATACGGACAGTTGGCCACTGCCTCGCCGCAGAGCACGGATATTATTCCTTATTTCGGCCGTACGGGCACCCACATGCCGAGCGAACCTTTGGGGGGGTCGTATAACATCAATCCCTTGAGCACCGCGCCAACGTGTTCTGCAGCTCTGGTTAACTCAAATTTGCACAATGCTGTTTTGCCATTTTGAGCCCGTTCAAAATGGCTTAGATGGCGCCAAATACGCCAAACAAAAAACAAAAAACTCGAACAAAATTACATTTTGCTTTAAATCCCAGCAAACTCTGTTATCCCAAGCGACATGATGCGGCCCCGTCCGTTCGGACTCCTCTTGTTGTTGGTCACATTGCTGGTTTTTCTGCCGACGACGTTTTTTCAATTCATCAATTACGACGACGAGATTTACGTCCTCAACAATCCTTTTGTCAACCAGGGGCTGAGCTGGCTGGGTTTTAAATGGGCTTTTGCCGCGGCGCACGCGTCGAATTGGCATCCGCTCACCTGGCTGTCGCACATGTTGGATTGCAACTTGTTCCGCCTGAATCCGGCGGGACCTCACCTGGTTAACAGTTTGTTTCACGCGGCCAACGCGGCCTTGGTTTTTGCGCTCGTGCTGCGGCTGACCAATCCGCCGGCCGGGCACGTTCCCGGTCGCAATCCCGAGAATTTCTGGCCGGCGGCGTTGGTGGCGGCCTTGTTTGCCTGGCATCCATTGCATGTGGAATCGGTGGCCTGGGTGGCGGAGCGCAAGGATGTATTAAGCACCTTCTTCTCGTTGTTAACGCTCTTAAGCTACGCAAAATATGCCTACAGTCGCTCTCTTCCCGATCCCGGCGGGGATGGCAAAACGGCAAGCAAAACTGGCCGTGATTATTTCCTCACCCTGATCTGGTTCGTCCTGGCACTTTTATCCAAACCGATGCCGGTGACATTGCCGGTCCTCATGCTGATATTGGATTTCTGGCCATTGAACCGAATGGCTACGGGAAAAGACTGGTTTCGAAGCATCCGGGATTTGCTGGTGGAAAAGCTTCCCTTTTTTCTACTTTCGGGGGCCTTGTGTGTGATCACGGTTTTGGCACAGCACCGTGCGGAATCCACCTTTGCGAGTATTTCGCTGCAGATTCGACTGGAAAATGCGCTGACGGCCTATATTGGCTATTTGGGCAAGATGATGTGGCCGTTGCATCTGACGATTTTGTATCCCTATAGTGTTTCGATATCGCAAACGTTAATCGTGGAGTCGGCATTGTTGGTGGCTGGAATTTCCGCACTCGCATGGTTGGAGCGCCGGGCGAACCCCTACTTGTTGTCGGGTTGGCTTTGGTTTTTGGTCACGCTGCTGCCGGTCATAGGCCTGATCCAGGTCGGCTCCCAATCCATGGCGGACCGTTATACCTACTTTCCGTTGATCGGGATTTTTCTGGCCGCAAGTTTTTCGCTACAGACTCTGGCAAAGCGGTTCGCCTTTCTCACCAGTTGGCTGGTGGTGACGGTGGTTGCCAGTTTGGTTGCCTGTGTGATTTTGACGGAGCGTCAATTAAGTTATTGGCACGATAGTGAAACGCTTTTCCGGCATGCCATTGCGGTGGAAGACAGCGAGGTGGCCCGGCTCAATCTTGGGGCGGCGCTGCAAGATAAGAACGAAATTCCCGAGGCGATGACCCAATTTCTAGTGGCGTGGCGCTGGCATCCCGATTCGGTTTTGGCAAACTTTAATGTGGCTGGAATTCTTGCGAGCCAGGGAAATCTTGAGCTATCAGCCGCTTTTTACGGGAGGGCCGCCCGTGGGAATACTTGGAACGTGGCCGTGTTTGAAAATTACGGAAGGGATCTGGTCAGTCTCAAGCGATACAGCGATGCGGAAAAAGCCTTTGCGCAAGCCACGAAGATCGATCCGCTGGCGGCGCGGCCGCATTTTTTAATGGCGCGTCTTTTTTTAAAGCAGGGCCGTGATCCCGAGGCGGTTGTTGAATTGGACAAGGCAATTGCTTTGGAGCCGCAAAACCTGGAAATGATACTTTTTGCCGTCAGCGTTTTGGCCTCATCCGACAATCCCCAAACCCGGGACGGAAAGAAAGCGAACGCCTTGGCTGGTCATGCGGTTGAGGTGACCCATGGACAGCAGGCGGCGGCGCTCGACAGCCTGGCAATGAGTTGTGCGGAATTGGGACGGTTTTCTGACGCTGTCCAAATTGAGGAACAGGCCATCAGTATGGCCAAAGCTGCCAAACAGCAGGATGGCATTGATTTATTGAAAAAACGCCTTGGATATTACCAAAAAAACCAACCCTGGAGGGAATCATTCAAGTCAAATTGAGTTTCAACCCATGCTTGGTTCCATTTTTGCTTCATTTTGGGTGAAACTGAGGGCAATTTGCCCCCAGAATATCAGTCGTGAGCTAGATGGCACCGATACTTAAAACGGAAGATTTACGGGTTGAATATCGCAGCCGCGAAATGCGGCGTGCGACCAAGGTTGCTTTGCGGGGTTTGAACCTGGAGGTCAACGCCGGGGAAGTTTTTGGTTTCCTCGGACCGAACGGAGCGGGCAAGACAACGACGATGAACGTGCTGCTTGGGTTCGTCCAACCATCCGGTGGTTCGGCCAGTCTGTTTGGCATTGACGTCCGCCAACCCATCGCCCGCCAACGGATTGGTTACCTGCCGGAGCTGACTTATTATTATAAATTTCTCACGGCTGAGGAGTTACTCCGTTTCTATGCCACGATCTTTGGGCTTAGTCGCAGCGAAACCGATCTGCGCATTGACCGGCTGATGAAACTGGTTGAGCTTGAGCACGCCCGGAAAAGGCCAATCCGGACTTATTCCAAGGGCATGCAACAGCGGGTGGGTCTGGCCCAGGCGCTGATTAACAATCCCGACCTGCTGATCCTGGATGAACCAACCAGCGGTCTTGATCCACTGGGCCGCATGAAGGTCCGGGAAATCATCCAGCGTCTTAAACATGAGGGCAAAACAGTTTTCTTTTCCTCGCACGAGTTGGGCGAGGTTGAGACGGTTTGCGACCGTGTCGCGATCATCAACCAGGGTGAACTGAAAGTGGTCGGGCGCGTGGACGAAATCAAAAAGCCCGAACATGCGAACCTTGAACAGGCTTTCCTGGAGATCATTGGTTTTCAACCGGAGGTGGTAGCATGAGGAATATCGTCGCCGTGGCCGGGGTTGTCATCAAGGAACTATATCGTCGCAAGGATTTTTATGTGCTCTTCATCGTGACCATCCTGATTTGCCTCGTCATGGCCTCGGTGAACATTTTCAACGACGATAAAATTGTCCGTTATTTGAAGGAGCTTTGTCTCTTGCTCGTCTGGGTTTCCTCCCTGGTGATCGCCATCACGACCGCAGCCCGCCAAATCCCGGCGGAACGTGAAAACCGCACACTGTTGCCCCTGCTGGCCAAACCCCTGTCGCGCGTTCAATTGCTGCTCGGAAAATTTTTCGGTTGCTGGATCGCCTGCGGGCTGACGTTGCTTTGTTTCTATGCTTTCTTCGGGGCGCTGGCCTCCAGTCGCGAGCATCATTGGCCCCTGCTGAATTATTTTCAGGCGGCGGCGCTGCACTGGTTCATGCTCGGCATCATTGTGGCGATGGCGCTGCTGGGGTCGCTGATATTCGCCGCACCATCCTCCAATTCAACCATTTGTTTTGTGGTCATCGGCGGCATTCTCCTGGTGGGCCGTCATCTGGACAAATTCGCGCTGCCCATGCCGGAACCGGCCCGCAGTGTGGTCCTCTCCATTTACTACGCGCTGCCACACCTCGAGTTTTTTGACACCCGCGATCTGATCATTCATGACTGGCCATTGATACATTGGAAATACTTTGGTTACGCGATTATTTACGCCCTGTCTTACATCGCCGTGTTCCTGACCGGAGCAAGCCTGGCGTTTCGGCGTCAGGCGGTGAATTAAACATGATGCCGCTGCGGACATACGGTTTGCTGCTGACCGCCCTGCTGGTGCTTAGTTTCGGGGTGGCAGCGGAGCTGCAGCCGCAGTTCACGAGCTGGCGCGGCAGCCGTGCCGATGGCGACGTGTTCAAGGTATTGCTTGGGGACAGTCGCAAGCTGTTTGCGAACGAGTTTTTCGTCAAGGCAGATTCGTATTATCACAGCGGGTTTTATCCCTCTATATTTGATAACAACGAAGCTTTCAAGACAGCGCACATGGCCGAGGATACCGGCGCCGTGAACAGCCGCAATCACGGGGAAGAGGAAAGTTTCATGGGACCGCCCCGCAATTGGATCGATGCCTTCGGACGCCATTTTTTGCCTGACCGCCACACGCATTTGGATACCGGAGGTGCCAGCGATGATTTAAGCAGCAGCGATGAGGTCCGTGAAATCCTGCCGTGGTTGAAGTTATCCACCGACCTGGATCCGCAGAATGTGCAGAACTACACGGTGACGGCGTATTGGCTGCGCGAGCGCATGCACAAGACCGAGGCGGCTCATGAAGTCTTGCTGGAGGGTTTGCAGGAGAATCCGGGCAGTTGCGACATTTTATTTGAATTGGGCCGTCTCTACGCGGAAAGCGAACACGACACCAACCGCGCGATAAACGTATGGAACGCCGCCATCCGGAATTGGCGACCCGTGGAAGGCAGCGAGGACACAGTGGCCGCTAATAATTTCATCTACGAGAAAATCGCCACCGAACTGGGCGATACCGAGTGCAACGCGGGCAACTGGCAACAGGGTGTTGATTGGTTCGAAAAGGCCAAATCGGTTTCCCGCACGCCGGAAGCATTGACCGAGTTAATTAACGAAGCTCGCCAGCATTTGCCAGCCTTGGCCTCCGCGCCAGCGGGTTCGGCGCAGTAAACGCACGGCAAATCCGCTTTGTCTTTCATCCTTTAGTCTGATTTAATGGGGCTTTATGAAAGCCCGGTTAGCAACCATTTCACGCCGCACCCAGGAAACCAAGATTGCCCTCCATCTGAACCTGGACGGCAAGGGAAATTCCAGGATCAAAACGGGGATTCCGTTTTTTGATCACATGCTCACGCTCTTCGCGAAGCACGCGACCCTCGATTTGAAGCTCGTTTGCAAGGGCGACCTGGAAGTGGACGCGCATCACACGGTCGAAGATTGCGGCCTGGCGCTTGGACAGGCTTTCAAGCTTGCCCTTGGCGAAAAGCTCGGTATCCGCCGTTACGGTCACGGTTTTGACCCGAAGGATCCCACGGTTGCGTCGCTGGCAAAATTGCGGGGTGAAGCCTATGTGCCCATGGACGAATGCCTGGCGCGATGCGTGGTGGATTTCAGCGGCCGGCCCCAACTGGTGTGGCGGGGTTTGGACCGGTTTTCACAAAAGAAGATTTCCGAGGCAGAGAAGAATCAGGATGTTTCCAGCGCTTTTCGCTTTGGCCTGGCGCGCGAGTTTTTTCAAGGGTTCACGAACGAGGCGCGCTGCAATTTGCATCTGGAGCTCCTGTACGGTGACGAACCCCACCACATAGTCGAGGCCCTCTTCAAGGCGTTTGCGCGTGCGGTGGATGCCGCCCGGCAGCATGATCCGCGGATCAGCGGTTTGCTGCCCAGCACCAAGGGAAAATTGTGACCGGTCAGGGGACAGACCGCGAAAATGAAATTGATTTTCGGTCCGGGTTTCGGAATTTTCCCCGTTGGAAGATGAAACGTGTTTCCCTGTTCATCCTGGTTTTGACCGGTCTGGCGACCGGAGGCTGCGGCCTTCTCGGCGGGCACAACGCCTCGCCTGCGGCTGGCGCAACTGGCGCGAAGGCAATTGTCACCACGGACTCCTCGCTGACGGCCACCGTTGTGGCGGTCAACCAAGTCGGCCGGTTTGTCGTCTTGGGTTTTTCCGGCGGCCAAATGCCTCAGATGGGCCAGTCGTTTTTTCTTTACCGCGCGGGATTGAAAGAGGCGGAAGTTAGAATTTCCGGACCACGACAGGATAACAACATTGTGGCGGATTTGATTTCCGGCGAAGCGCAGGTGGGGGATGCGGTGCGAGACGAGTAGGGAGTTGATGCGCGGGCAAGCCCAAGTCGCGCCGCGACTTGGAGGTGAAACGGAAACCGTAACAGAATGAGACTCCTCACTTCGTCTCCTACTTAGATTGGTTGATCTTACTTCGTGAGACACTTACCGTTCACAAAGCCGATTCTGAATCGTTTGACGGGACGATAAATCTTATGGTGTCGGATACCGGCAGATTGGAAGGGCGGGCGATTGACGAAGGCACCAGCGGGGCGGGAGGGGGAAATCGGAATTTGCGCGTCGATAAAAAACTATTCGCTGGGGGAGGGAGATTTTTCCACGAGGGGCTTGACGGTTTTTGGGAGGGAATCTTTTTTGTAAGGAGAATGGAGATTAAAGTAAATTCCGCAGAGCGGACGCGCGTCGTCGCTTTGGCTCAAGATGATGGTGATTTCCTTGTCCAACGCGATACCGTGGCGCAAACCTGCGCTGCGCTGCTCGTAAGCCTTGATGGCCTTTTGCATCAAGGAGTTAAGGGCGGCTGCAAACTCCTCCGGCGTCTTTTGCAAACAGATGACGTAATGATCAAAATTCTTTACGGCCTCTTTGATTTCACGCTCGAATGTTTCGACGGTCATCAGCAAATCTTAATAAATGCCTGAATAAATACCATACAAATCAGTTGGCAGGGACAACTTTTTGGCGCCGGCCTATCCGGTTTTCGAGAACGCTGTCCGGCGTTCGCCAAAAAGCGCGGTGCCGATCCGGACAATGGTTGCGCCCTCCTCGATGGCCACCTCGAAGTCACCGGACATGCCCATGCTCAAATGGGGCAGGGGATAGCCGAGAATGTTTTCCGTCTCCGCTTTCAATCCTCGCAGCCGCTGAAAATAAGGCCGGGATTGTTCCGGTAAGGGGGAAAAAGGGGGAATGGCCATGAGGCCGCGGACCTCGAGTCGCGGCAGCGCGCCCAGTTCAGTGATCTCCGCCAATAGTTTGGCAGGTTCATAACCGAATTTGCTGGCTTCGCCGGCGACGTTCACTTCGATCAAAATTGGCATAGTTTTGGCCGCCTGATCCGCCCGCTTGGAGATTTCGCGCGCCAGGTTCAAACTGTCTACGCCTTGAATCATTTCAAACAGTTCGACGGCATCGCGGACTTTATTTGATTGCAAATGGCCGATGAACTGCCAGCGGGCCTTGCCGGGACAGAGCGGAATTTTTGCCCTGGCCTCCTGCACTTTATTCTCGCCGAAGTGAACCAAGCCGCAGCGTAGCGCCTCGGCGATGGTCTCGGGCGGATGGGTTTTCGATACCGCGAGCAACGTGACGGAGCCGGGAGCGCGGCCTGCCCGGGCGCACGCGGTGTCAATCCGTTGTTGAATGACCAGCAGGTTGTCAGGCAAACTCACCATTGTTCGTTGATCGTAAATCGTAACACCTCAATCGTAAATCGAATCCATGAATTATTGGCTCGTCAAATCGGAACCCGAAGCTTACGCGTGGAAGCAGTTGGTCGCCGACCGGCGGACGACGTGGACGGGGGTACGCAATTTTCAGGCGCGCAATAACTTGCGGGCCATGAAATCGGGTGACCTGGTCCTTTTCTACCATAGTGTCAGCGACAAGCAAATCGTCGGCCTAGCCAAGGTGGTCAAAGAGGCGTATCCCGACCCTACCGCGGAAGAGGGAGATTGGTCGTGCGCGGATTTGGCCGCGGTCAAAGTATTGGAAAAGCCGGTCACGCTTGAGAGCATCAAGGCCGATAAACTGCTTAAAGAAATGGCCTTGGTCAAGAATTCGCGCCTGTCGGTGACTCCGGTAACCCCGGTGCAATTTGCCCGTTTATTGGAGCTGGCGCAAACAACGCACCCTCTCTAGCGCCGAGCAGACTTGCCGGATTGATTTTAAAATGCTCGCCAAAGAGGCGGTTTTTGCTATGTTAGCCAGTCTAATTTAAAATCATGTTCACTGGCACCTATACTGCAATCGTTACGCCGTTTCGCGGCGGTCAACTGGATGAAG
>Ga0182016_10003450_pt1 | contig 18045 bp, 15 predicted proteins | sample 712S2MmetaG_FD_120491 | JGI IMG/M metagenome (GOLD analysis project Ga0182016, IMG submission 120491) | Permafrost microbial communities from Stordalen Mire, Sweden - 712S2M metaG | ecosystem: Environmental > Terrestrial > Soil > Wetlands > Permafrost | place: Sweden: Stordalen | collected...
CCCTAACCCCTGATCCCTAACCCCTGATCCCTAACCCCTAATTACTGCATTATCGGAATTCCGGCGATGCGCTGCTGCCATTCGGCGGGGCCGGTCTGGTGAACGCTGGTTCCTTTCGAATCTACGGCTACTGTTACCGGCATGTCGCGGACGTCGAATTCGTAGATGGCTTCCATGCCAAGATCAGGGAACGCGAGCAGACGCGAACCGACGATGGCCTTGGAAACCAGGTAGGCGGCGCCTCCCACAGCCATCAGGTAAACCGAGCCAAACTCGCGAATGGCTTCGATGGCTACGGGGCCGCGCTCGGCTTTGCCTACCATGCCGAGCAGGCCCGTTTCAGCCAGCATCTGGCGGGTGAACTTGTCCATGCGAGTGGCCGTGGTGGGTCCGGCGGGGCCAACTACTTCTTCGCGCACCGGGTCTACAGGGCCAACGTAGTAGATAAAGCGGTCGTGGAAGTCGACGGGGAGCTTTTCGCCTCGATTGAGCATGTCGGTCATGCGCTTGTGGGCGGCGTCGCGACCGGTGAGCAGCTTGCCGGTCAGCAGCAGCACTTCGCCGGGCTTCCAGGTGGCGGCTTCGGCGCGGGTCGCGGTGTCGAGGTTGATGCGACGGGCGCCGGAGACGTCGTAGGTAAGCTGGGGCCAGTCGTCCAGGTTGGGCGGGTCGAGGTAGACCGGGCCGGAGCCGTCCAGAACGAAATGGGCATGGCGGGTGGCGGCGCAGTTGGGAATCATGGCTATGGGCAGGTTGGCGGCGTGGGCGGGGGCGTCGACTACCTTCACGTCGAGGACAGTTGTGAGACCACCTAGGCCTTGAGCGCCGATGCCGAGACGATTCACTTTGTCGTAGAGCTCGACGCGCAGATTTTCGGCGGTGGTTTTGGGGCCGCGTGCGATCAGGTCCTGTATGTCGATGGGGTCCATGAGCGACTGCTTGGCCATCAACATGGCTTTTTCGGCCGAGCCGCCGATGCCGATGCCGAGCATGCCCGGCGGACACCAGCCGGCGCCCATGGCGGGCACGGTTTTGAGCACCCACTCGACCACGGAGTCAGAGGGGTTGAGCATGGCGAATTTGGACTTGGCTTCAGAGCCTCCGCCTTTGGCTGCTACGGTGACTTCCACTGTTGAGCCTTTTACCAGTTCCACATTCACAACGGCGGGGGTGTTGTCTTTGGTGTTGATGCGCTTGCCGGCTGGGTCGGCTTGCAGAGAGGCGCGGAGCTTGTTGTTGGGATCGAGATAGGCGCGGCGGACGCCTTCGTCGACCATCTGCTGGAGGTCGAGGGTCTCCTCGGAGGGCTCCGCGGCGAAGCGGACATCCATGCCTACCTTGACGAAGGCGTTGACGATGCCGGTGTCCTGGCAGATGGGGCGGTGTCCTTCGGCGCACATGCGGCTGTTGATGAGGATCTGGGCGATGGCATCTTTGGCGGCAGGGGATTGCTCGCGTTCGTAGGCTTTGGCCAGGCTGCGGATGTAATCCACCGGATGGTAATAGCTGATGTACTGCAATGCGGCGGCGACACTGGCAATGAAATCTTCCTGGCGGATTACGGTCATGGGGCTCCTATGAACTTTCTAGGGTAATGGATGGGAGGGAGGGTCGTCGTGCCGGGGCGTAAGTTGTTTGTTTCGCTAGGCGCTTTTGGCTTTTTTCGGCGTAACGTTATTGTTTTCAAGAGTGTGGGAGGAAAAGGGGGGAGGGGTGGGGTAAATCATCGCATACTGGTGGAACTGAGGGATCGGAGACTGAGCGATTTCGGGCGTTTTCGAGGCCATGAATCGATTGTGCGCGTTTCAAGCGAAACAGACTGCAAATTCTGGAAAAGATAGCGGACTCTTTTCCTGGATTGGCCGCGTTTGCTTCCTGGCTGTTTTCGTGTTGCCTGGCAAAATATTGTGTGCGTTATCCCGCCCCCGAGATTCAATCGAACTCCGCCACAGAAAAAGCTGTTTACCGAAAGGGAATTTCCGAGTTGGCGACCAACTAACCGGAACTCAGAAAAACTCCTCCTCCCTGCTCGATTAACGCGTTGGCCAGTTGGCAAATACAACCGAGAATCATCGTTATCGAATTCGGGACTTTTCAAGGTCGACAGGCTAAAGGTCTTTGAAGCCACCAATGGAGACTTGAAGGCCGTCGTCGATTACATGGCCCAAGGGACCTGACAGGACTTGTCTTAGGCCGGAAGGTTGATGTTAGTGCATTATGGGGCAGCGCGAAGACAGGCAAAGGTTGTAGTTGCTAAGTATGACGAAGAATACGCTAATCACCGGAATCTCCCTCCTGGCACTGGCCGGGAGCGCCTTCGCAGCAGGACCTGGTCCAAAGCCGGTAAATCTTAGATCGGCTGGCGATTTTGTGATTCTTACTAAATCAGGAATCACTAATGTTCCGACTTCAGCGGCCGTTGGAGATGTGGGGACGAGCCCGATTACCGGGGCTGCCCTGCTCTTAACCTGTACGGAAGTCGATGGCAGTGTTTTCACGGTAAACGCCGCTGGCCCCGAGCCGTGCAGGATCAAGGACCCCACCAAATTAACCGCGGCTATTCTGGACATGGAAACCGCATATAAGGATGCCGCCGGACGAAAGGACCCTGACTTCGTCGAATTGAGAGGAGGGGATATTGGCGGGCTGACACTCGACCCTGGCCTCTACAAGTGGAGCTCAAGTGTGGAAATACCCACGGCCGTCACCCTTTCCGGGAGTGAAGACGATGTGTGGATCTTCCAGATAGCGGGAAATCTCAAAGAAAGTAACGGCATTGACGTTCACCTGATTGGCGGAGCGCAAAGCAAGAACGTATTCTGGCAGGTCGCCGGCGTGGTAGACATCGGAACAACCGCGCATATGCAGGGAATCGTCTTGTCCAAAACATTGATCGCGATGAAGACTGGCGCATGGGTCAACGGTAGACTGTTCTCGCAGACCGCGGTTACGTTGGAGAAGAATAAGGTCGTACAGCCGTAGGCCGAATAACGAAAGTGAGTTCCTCCGCCAAGGCAATTCTTCGCCAACCTCAGGCGAATGGCGGAGGGGGCTGTCTGTGTGTAGGGGACGCTGTTCTTTCCGGCCTTCCGGGTTCCGAGTGGATCAGCGGCTACTCGGCAGTTATGTTTGAGTAAACATCCCGTCGCGCATTCGGCGTGGGGGATGCTGATGTCGCTCCTTACGCGATTGCTTGGCGGTACAACGTTGCATCCGGCGGCGACAAATCCTTGAACTGGGTGGGGGAATTGACGGCATTCAGCAGAGCATCGGGTTTTTTGCGGGAATTCGAGCGGAGCCGATTTCGGCGCTCACGCTGCGAATTATATCGCCGGCCGCAGGTCCGTATGTACGAAATCGTCGCCTTTGTAGAGAATGGGTTCGCGCTTGTCACGGGCGAGGGCGTAGCTGAAGCAGTCGCCGAAGTTCAGGTTGGCGGGATGGCCGCTGCCCTTGCCGTAATCGCGATAGGCCTGGCGGGCGATCTTGGCCTGCGATTCGGTCACCGGCTCGATGTGGATGCTGAATCGCTCAACCAGATCGTCCCACTCGCGGCTCAGAACCGGATTCCTCCAGCCGTCCACAACAATCGAAGTCTCCAGAAAACTGCCGGCAGACATCCTCGAAGACTTTGCCGTATCTAGGGCTTCAGAGAGCATCTCCCAGCCCGATTCCCGTTTTAGAATTGCGATCAGAGCTGACGAATCAATTGTCATTTGGGCAAGCCCGTCTCGTCATCGTAGAGTTCGTCCATCAGCTCTTTCGATGTCCGCCCATCGTTCATTAGTGGGGCAGTCCTAGCTGTAAGCTCCCGCAGCCACTCCATGCGCCCCTCCCGCTTGCGGGCCTCACGCTGCCGATCCAGTCGCTCCTTGATCGAGGTCTTAACGGCAAAGGTCAGGCTCTCACCGGTGAGTTGCGCCAGTTCACCCGCCAGGCGATGCGCCTCTTCGTCCTTGATGTTCAAACTTGGCATAGTCTACCTTTCCACCAGTTTATTCTACCATTCTACCAGCCTGGGAATCAAGAAAGGTCGTAAACCTTCCGTTATCCCAAACAATCTCCAACATGCCCTAAGCTAGAACAATGAGCGAACTGAATGGAGAAGCGCTGGCAGGCGGACAGGACGACGATATCTTCGACCTTTTGGTGGTGGGCGCGGGGCCGACTGGGCTGGCTTGCGCGATTGAGGCGCAGAAGGCTGGGTTTCGCGTCGTATTGGTCGATAAGGGATGCGTTTGCAATTCGCTGTTTCACTACCCGGCGCACATGACGTTTTTTACTACTCCGGAGCTGCTGGAGATTGGGGATATCCCTTTTCCCAGCCCCAATCCCAAGCCCAGCCGGAACGAGGCACTGCAGTATTACCGGCTGGTGGCGGCGTACTACAAGCTGGATGTGCGGCAGTACCATCGCGTGATTCAGGTGAACGGCAGCGATGGGGAATTCACGGTTCACACGCAGGACCGGTTCGGCAGGCCGGGCGCATTGAAGACGCGCAAGCTGGCGCTTTCAACCGGCTACTACGATCTGCCAAATTACATGCACATTCAGGGCGAGAACCTGAGCAAGGTGCATCACTATTACAACGATCCGCACCCGTTTTTCGAGATGGATGTGGTGGTGATCGGGGGCAAGAATTCGGCGGCGATTGCGGCGCTGGAACTGTGGCGGAGCGGTGCGCGGGTAACGCTGGTTCATCGAGGGCCGGGCGTTCAGCCGCATGTGAAGTATTGGATCAAGCCGGACATTGAAAACCGCATCAAGAACGGCGAAGTGAAGGCGCTGTTTGACTCACAGGTGGTTGAGATTAACGAGGACACAGTGATTGTGGAGACGCCCGAGGGCCGGCAAATTCTGAAGAACGACTTTGTGTTTGCGTTGACGGGATACCATCCGGATTTCGATTTTCTGGAGCGGCTGGGGGTGCGATTCGAGGGCGAAGATCGGCTACCGGTTTGCGATGTGGAGACCCTGGAAAGCAATGTTCCGGGGATTTATCTGGCCGGCGTGATCGTGGCCGGATCGCGCACCAATGAGATATTTATTGAGAACGGGCGCTTTCATGGACGGCAGATTGCCAAGGCGCTGGCATCGAAGCTAAAAGGATAATGCACAGAAGGGAAGCCGGTTGTGCGCGAGAGCCGGAACTAAGGAACCTCTGAACAAGTGCCTGTTATGGACTTGGCATTCCCTCGGGGGCTAAAGCCCGATTGAATTTGCCGCCTTTATGTACGGGCTAAAGCCCGTACTCTTCAAGACGGCGACTTTGCAAGGCGGCGACTCTTGCAGAGGTTTCCTAGGGGAGATGATTCGCGCGGAAATATGAGGGATGCTTCATGCACTGGTGGCCGCGATCGATTCGATGGCAGATGGTGGCGGGCCTGGTGCTGCTGGAGGCGCTCTCGATCGGGTTGTTTACGGCACTTTTGATTCGGCAGCAGGCGCATGAAGTGCATGAGCACATGCTGCACAGGCTGGCGCACCAATCCACTTCCATGGCGCTGCAGTCGGCAGAGGCCTTGCAACAGCAGCGGACTGGCTGGGTGGGGCTTTCCGTGAAGATGATGGGCGAGGCCCCCAGCGTGGCCTTTGCGAAGGTGACCGATCCGGCGGGCAACGTTCTTTTCGTCAGCCAGGGAGAACCGGAGGAAATGGCGCTCGACCCGGTGGAGCGGGCGCAGATTACCTTTCTTGCGAACAGCGAACCGAGGGTGTTCGCCTTTGGGCGCGACCGGTGGGAGGGCGTGAAGCCCATTTATACCGGGACGGATTTGCGGGGCTTTGCCTGGGTGGAAACGGATCGCGCGTGGGATTTTGCGCAGTTGAACTCGGTTCTGCGCAGCACGCTGATCTTTGGCATCATTTGGATTGCGGCGTCGGGATTACTGGTCTTCTTCATGGCCCGTTCTATTTCCCAGCCTTTGGCAATGCTGCACAGAGGCACACGCGCGCTGATGAACTCGCCGGAGGACAGCGGCAATTTTCCGCTGCCGGTAGGGATTCACAACGAGATCGGCGACCTGATTGAGGCATTCAACCGCATGGTGGCTTCGATTGGCGAACAACGCTCCGGGCTGAACGATACGCTCTCGCTACTGGACTCGATGCTGGCCAATGCGCCGATCGGACTGGCCTTTTTCGATCGCCGCTGCAGATTTGTGCGGGTCAACCAGGTGTTTGCGGACATGACTTCGGTGAGTTTGAGCCGCCACCTGGGGCGCACGCTGCCGGAACTGCTGCCGCAACCAGTGGCCCAGGAACTGGAAGATACAGTTCTTAAGGTTTTTGCAGATGATGAGCCGGTACGCAATCTGGAGTTAGCTGGCCAGGGCGGCAGAGCCGGACGGCCTTGGACATGGCTGGCCAGCGCCTATCCCGTGCATACCAACCCGCAGCAGGTGCGTTGGGTGGGTGTGATTGTGCTGGATGCGAGCGACAGGAAACGAAGCGAAGAGGCCCTGCGCAAGACAGAAAAGCTGGCGGCGACCGGGCGGCTGGCGGCTTCAATTGCGCACGAGATCAACAATCCTCTTGAGGCCATTACCAACCTGCTGTTTCTGCTGCGCAATTACTGCCAACTGGAAGATCCGGCGCTGAACTACGTGGCCATGGCTGAGCACGAAGCCAAACGAATCTCGGAAATTACACAGCAAACGCTGCGATTCTATCGCCAGTCGACACTGCCGACGCGGGCAAACATGGGGGATCTGCTCGATTCGGTCCTGAGTCTCTATAACGGGCGCTTGAATACGCTCAATATCAGTGTAGAAAGGGATTATGACCCGGAGATGGACCTGTTCTGCTTCTCCGGAGAAGTGCGCCAGGTGTTCGCCAACCTTGTGGGCAACGCCATTGACGCCTCCAACGGAGGAGGGCGGCTGTTGGTTCGTGCACGCCGCTCGCACAACTGGAAAGATCCGAGCCAGGTGGGTGTTCGCTTTGCGGTAGCCGATACGGGAACAGGAATGGAACCGGCGGTGCGCGAGCGCGTATTCGAAGCTTTCTTTACTACCAAGGAAGTGACGGGCACAGGGCTGGGGCTTTGGGTGAGTCACGAGATTATTGTGAAACACCGCGGGCTGGTGCATTTGCGGAGCCGCCCGGCGCAAGAGGGGCGGTCGTCGGGGACGGTGTTTGAGATTTTCATTCCGGACGATCCGAAACTGGCTGTCCCGGCGCAGAAGACGGCTGCGGCGATGGCGTGAGGGGGTGGGCCATGGAACGGGAAAATCGCAATTAAATCCCAATCCAATTCCAGTCATGCCCAATTCGCAATCGGTCAACGCCATTTTACTTGACTTCTGAAGCGTGACGCGCTCCACTATACACATGATCAAGAGCTTCCGGCACGCGGGGGTCGAGAAGTTCTTCGCCACAGGAAGCAAAGCCGGGATACAGCCTTCGCATGCAGCCAAACTGTCAGTCCAGCTGTTTCAGCTGAATCGAGCGAAGACGGCGAACGATATGGATGCAGCCGGATGGGGATTGCATTCCCTGCGCGGCGATCTAAAGAACCATTGGGCTGTAAAGGTGAACGGCAACTGGCGCCTCGCGTTCGCCTTTGACGGCGAGAATGTGATTCTCGTTGATTATCAGGATTATCACTAAGGAGAAGAGACGCGATGCGCATGCACAATCCGCCTCACCCAGGGAAGGTACTTCGGGAGTTTCTGGGCGACATTGACGTGACGACAGCTGCACGGCATTTGCACGTTTCCCGCGCTACGCTCTCCCGGGTGCTTAACGGGAAGGCCGGCATCTCCGCGGATATGTCGCTCCGCCTTTCGGCCGCGCTGGGAACTCACGCTGAAATCTGGTATGAACTACAGGCCGATTACGATTTGTGGCAAGCATCGCAGAAGAAGCGGCCGAAAATAGAGCCTTTCAATCGGGCGGCCTAAGCTACGCTTCGGACGACAGTCCGTGGGCTGCGCATGGTCGAATTCTGAGACAAGTGTCGATCTCAGGCGACCATCTTCTTTGGCCTTCCGCCTTTCGCGCCGTTTGCCTGGGCCGCACGGCGCTTGGCCGCGGTCTTGGCCCTGCCTCCCTTTTTGCCAAGTTGCGCCATCCAACGACGGTTCCCATACACACCTTCGATTAGAGCGGGAACATAGAGGTCTACGTCGAGGTCGGGGAAGCTTATGCCGGTTCCATGGCCGAGTAATTCGTAGTTCTGAATCTGCGCATGCGTGGCATTGCCCAGCCCTTGCAAGTCCTCAATCGGAAGCACCAGCCGGCGCCCTGTGTTGAGGGCCACGATCAACAAATTTAGATCTGGAATGTGCTCGACCGTCTGCGCGCGTGGATCGCTCTCATGGAGCTTTGCCTTCGAAAGCGCGGCTTCAATTTCGGCGTCGGTTGTGGCAACTTTATGCTCAGCCATGTTGCTTCTCCCAAAGCAGTACCAGTTCCTCGAAATGCCTTGCAGCTCCTGACAGTATGTGACGCACATCGGACTTGCTTCCGTTGGCCGGTCTCACGGAGTCCGTCCTGTTCGCCAGTCCGACGCTGCCGTCGAGGCGAAGATCTGCAATCACCTCTACCTCAGCGTAGAAACCGTGCATGTGTCGAGGCTCGTGGTCCATCGTGTAGGCTACGAACCTGATGCCTTCGAACCGGATAGAGCCCATCTCGTTTCATATTAACCCAAGCTGATTAGGTTATCAAGTACTGTAATGAAGATCGGCCGGTATTGGTCCCGATCAGCGAAGGCGAAGCGCTGCGATTGCGGGTGAAGAGAAAACTTTTTACAAAGGACTTGCGTGCTTACCTATCCTATGTGCTACAGTCAGTAACATTATGAATGGTAACAGTACAACTGGGCACGATCCGGCGGAGTTGGGCGAACTGGAGAGAAGCATTCTCTCGATCGTCTGGCGCGCGGCTTCAATCAATGCGGAACAGGTGCGCGAGGAGTTGGGGCGGCCACTCAAGGAGTCGACCATTCGCACGGTTCTAAGGCGCCTGGAAGAGAAGGGCTACCTGGTGCATTTAGTCGAAAATCGCACATTTGTATACCGTCCGGCCCAGACGCGGCAGCGCGTTGCGGGCCGAGCCGTCAAACGCATTGTCGACTGGTTCTGCGAGGGGTCCGTGGAGGCGTTGCTGGTGGGCATGGTGGACTCCAAAGTGCTGGACCGGGCAGAATTGCAGCGGCTGGCAGATCGAATTGCTTTGGCACAGAAAAGTGCCGCCGATCCAAAAATCTCAGCGGAACAAAGAGAAAAAGGGGGAAAACGATGATCCCTGTTTTGATTGAGGCTGCTCTTCGGGCTATGTTGGTCGCGGTAACCGTCTGGGCTGGCTTGCGCGTTTTCCGTGTGAGCAATGTGCCGGCACAAAAGGCTGCGTGGGGGCTGGTGCTGGCGTGCGCTGTGGCCATGCCGCTGGTGATGCAATGGCGTGGTTTGCCGAATTCCTTTACGGTGCGGTTGCCGGCATGGCTTCCCTCAGGGGCTGAAGCCCCCGTTCATTCAGCAGCGCATATGGCACGACTGGAGTCGTGCCCTTTCAAAGAATCGAGTTCTTCGACGGCTTGTGAAGCCGTGACGCAGCGTGCGCACAGCGGCGTCTTGCCGGATGCGCAGCAAGCAAAATTAAGTGGGGTGGCTGAGTCGACGGGGAGCAGGGGAGACCGGTTCCCTGCGCCGAGCATCTCCGCGAGCCAGTTCGCTTCGGTCAGCGCCGCTCAGCCGGCCGATGCACAGGTCCAGACGAGCCCGGCAGTGCGGAAGAGCGCGGGCCTGGATGCGGCGATGCGGATTCTGAGACCAGAAGTGTTGGCCGGGGTGCTGTACCTCGCGGTTTGCGGGGTGCTGCTGATCCGGCTTGCCTTTGGCCTTGGAATGGCGGTGAGGCTGTGGCTGGCTGCAGAGGTGTTTGTGCCGCGGCCGGGGCTCAATCCCCAGACGGATTCGGGATCGGGCCTGCGGATGCGGTTCAGCCGCGCTGTATCTTCACCGGTCACCATTGGCTCGGGCGTGATGTTGCCCGCTGACTGTGTGGAGTGGGACGCGGAGAAGCTGCGCATTGTTCTGGCGCATGAACGGGCGCACGTCCTGCAAGGCGATTTTTATCTGCAGCTGTTGAGTGGCATTTACGCCGCTGTGTTCTGGTTTAGCCCGCTGGGCTGGTGGCTGAAGCGCGAGCTCTCCGATCTGGGCGAGGCCATCAGCGACCGCGCTGGATTGGAAGAGGCAAGAAGCCGTACGTCCTACGCCGAGGTGTTGCTCGAATTCGCGGCATTGCCGCGCCCAACCGTACTAGGAGTCGCTATGGCACGAAGCAGGAATCTCTCTCATCGCATTGAACGCTTTCTGAATGAAACCAGCTTCCGGCAGGCCTTTGCGGGCAGTCGCCGCCGCATGCTTCTGGCAATTCTGCTGGTTCCAGTGGCGCTTTTCGCGGGCACGGCGCTGATCCGCGTGGAAGCGGCCGCGACGGTGCAGTCGGTGCAGATGCCGCCTGCTCCTTCGGCTCCGAACCAGGCGGTGGCGGGCGGATTGCCCGATGCCGCGATTCCGGCGGCGCCCGCAGGTACGGTGGTGCCCGCAACGCCGGACAGTTCGGGCGTCGCGGTTGGTCCGGATGGGATGCTTCCTGTGCCGCCAGTTCCAGCAGTGACTCCGGTTCCGCCGGTTGCGCCCATGTATGGGGAGATTCACGATGCGGCGGACGACCGGGCTGTGATTCTCTATAACGGCCAGGACAACACGAATACAAACACGAACACCAATACGAATACATACACCAAGGGCAGGCAGGTGAGCACTTCGACGGGGAACGGCTACTCCTATTCGTATTCGTCGGACGGAGAGTCGTGGGCGCTTGTTACCGATCCGAGCCAGAAGGTCACCTTCTCTGGAGACTGGCACGATGGCACGCGCGATTCCATCAAGAGAGTTCGCCAACTGACGAACGGAAAGTTTCTGTGGTTTACACACGACGGCAAGGAGTACTTTCTCGACGACGCGTCAATCATCGGCCAGATTCAGGACATGTACAAGCCGATGGAAGCGCTTGGGCGGCAGCAGGAGGTTTTGGGGAAGCAGCAGGAAGAGCTTGGCCGTCGGCAGGAGGCGCTGGGCCGGAAACAAGAGCAGGCAAGCATTCCCACGCCGGATATCTCAAAAGAGATCGCAAAGTTGAACGAGGCCGTGGCTAAACTCGATGCCAAAAAGGGGAGCACCGTGAGCCAGGAGGAGCTGTCCGATATTCAAGGCAGGCTTGGCGATATCCAGGGCAGGCTGGGCGAGTTGCAAGGCGAAGTGGGAGCGAAGCAAGGGGAGCTTGGAGCACAACAGGGGAAACTTGGCGAGGAACAGGGCAGGCTTGGAGCGCAACAAGGGCGGCTGGGTGCGGAGCAGGGAAGGATCGGAGCAGAGGCCGACCGCAAGATTAGGTCGATCATCGATGAGAGCCTGCGGAATGGGAAGGCTCGGCCGGTCGAGTAATACAAAGAGGCAATCTCGCAATTGGAAGCAGGGGTGAGGCGCGGCGAGCCGCTTCGCCCCTTTTTTTGTGGAACAATGCGGCATATGCGTAGACTGCGGAGCGCCCGAGATGGGATGATGAGGCCTGTTTCAGTGCTCACATTTTCCAAGGGAGGATTGCCGCTATGCCAGTGCCAAGTCAGATTGCCCACGCCGCCGCAAGTTTTCGCCAGACCGCTGAGCTTTTTGAAAAGAGCATCAACGGACTTACCACGGAAGAATGGACGCACCGGCCCAATGAAACTTCGAATGCGATGATCTGGGTTGCGGGGCACATCGTGTGGTCCAGGTCAAGGGCGCTCGAGTTTTTAGGCACGCAGTGGTCACGGCCGTGGCTGCCGCTGTTCGCCCGCGGGTCCAAGGTTGTCGATCCAATTGAGTATCCCCCGGCGGATGAAATTGTGCTGGCTTGGAAAGACGTCAAAGCGTCTCTGTGTACGGCAATGGAAGATGTGTCGGAAGGGGCGTTGTCGGCGCCGGGGCCGGAAAAAGTGCCAAGCTTCGATGGAAAGCTGAGCGGGCTGGTCAGCTTCTTCGCCTTTCATGAGACCTATCACGTGGGGCAGGCATGCTACCTGCGGCGCTGGCTGGGGCATGGACAGGTGATTGGTTAGTGGTGCGACCGCGCAGTTTTGTGGTCTCCTAGGTCTCAAAAGCGAGACCTGGGGCACCCAACCTTGTAGGTTGAATTAGGAAATCATTTGCGGCACGATTCAGCGTGGAAGTTAATTCAGATTCAATGACCGAGGCTTGGTCAGGTTGAGCGGATCGAAGGCTCTCGTTGCCGGATGCGGCATGCAGTGGGTTTTGGACTGGAAAGGCGCTGCGTACGACCGCGTTACGTGAAGCCGGTCCATCTGAACATAGCGGGTGCGAAGGCCGTCGATGACCGCGGGGAGCTGGGCGGGAACGTTCTTGCGGTCGACGTAGACAACCAGCGCTGCTTCTTTGGGGTTGTCCAGGCTCTCGCCGACACCAACTCCGAAGAAGGCGGGATTCTGACGCATCAGGTTGTGAGCGACTTCCTGCTTGACGATGATCGCCGCGCTCAGGATTGTTGACGGAAGCGGCGCGCCGGTATCCAGCGGAGTCTGCGGCGCTGAACCGAAGGCTACTGCGCGAAGGTTGGTGGGGATCATCATGGTGCGCGTGCCATCGACGGTCGGGGGCACGCTGACGGCCATGTTTTCGTCCACATAGACAAGGATTGCGCCCTCGCCGGGACGATCGCTGCTTTTGCCGGTGGCCACGCCCAGAATGCCTGCTGTCGGGTTCACCATCATGCGTGCCTGGGCCAGCGCTTGCTGGGTGCGCGCGATTTCCGCGTCGCTCAGGGTATGCGCCTGCGCGGCGGCGATGGTGCTGTCGCCGTAGTTGAGGCAGCTTACGCCGTGGTCGGCCGTGCCTACGAATGCATAGCCGGCTCCTGCGCCCAACTGCGTTTTCAACTCATTGAGTACGTCTGGGGCGGGGCTGGCTATGCCCTGGCTGACTCCGGAGGCGTCCATGCCGCCGGCGAAAAACAGGCCCACAGGCTCGGCATTGGCGGTGTCCACAACCAGCGAACCGGAGTCGCCCGCATCGCTGAATTGATTGCCGGTGATGGCCAGCTGGTTGGTGTAAGTCTTGGTGAGGTACGGCCGGGTTTCAGCGCAGTCGGTGTAGTAATCGACGTTGACGTCGAGGTTGAGCGCGGAGATGCTGGCGCAGGTCAAGCCGGTGGTGCGGCCGCTCTTGGCTACCGTTAATCCAAGAGTCCCGTTTTCGCCTTTGCCGCCTGTGGATGAGACGCCGGGAGGCGCTGCGGACAGGGTGCCGTCTGGCTGGCGCGTGCCGAACTCGAGAATGCTGCCGGATGGATCGACGGCGCCCGCGGCTACCTGGGCGATGGCGGCGTCGGCATTGGTGGCGCTGGAGCTGAGCGGGAGCCATCCGGTGAGGGAGGCGACGGGGGATGTGCCCGGTCCGTCGCCATAGGGGGTGCAGTTGTTGTCGATAAGGCCGGGCTGGACGATGCTGTCACCGATGCTGGCCTGGTCGCTGCGCGCCAGCACGTGGTTGTTGCTGAGCAGATATTGGCGGCCGTTGGTGTCTTCGATCAACGAACCCAATGTTCCGCCGCAGCAGTCGGCTACCTGGTTGCCGTGGATGTCGTAGTCTACGTTGTCGCCACCGGAAGTGCCGAGCAAGGCCACGCCTGGAATTTGGGCCTGGTGGGAGGCTGGATTGCTGGAAACACCGGCGGTATTCAGCAGCAGCCCGGCTGCGGTCTTGGAAGAAGAGCCGCCTGCGGTTGCGACTACATAAGTGACGCCGGAGGATGAGAGCGAAGACGGCGCGGAGTAGGTGACGGTGCAAGAGGTGAAAGCCTGGGCGCTGTGCTGGCAGGTGGCCGGTCCCAGAGTGCCTTGTCCGCCAGTTGAGCCGGTGGGAGTGTTCGAGAGGGCGAAGGAGATGCCGCTTTCGCCGCCTGCTTCGGCGAGAAAAGAGGTGAAGACGATCTGGCTGTTGGCCGCAAGAGCCGCATTCTCAGGGGTGAGCGGCTGCAGGAATCCTGGAGTCACGGTCAGTACGGCGGTTGCCGTCGTGGTTGCATTCAGCGTGGCCGTCACCACCACCTGGACGCGGTCGGCGGTGAGGTAGCTGGGAGGCGTGTATTGGCCGGAAGGGGTAATGACGCCGGGTCCGCCTTTCGCATCGCCGCCTGTAACGGACCAGGTGACCGCGGCTTTGCCCCCGCCGGTGAGCGTGGCGGTGAACTGCTCCACGGACGAGCCAAGGGAGTTGGTGGTGTTGCAGCCGGTGCAATTGGTGTCGATGGCATTGGCGCCGGGGGTGATGGCGAAGGCGTCGTTGGAGGGTGCGGCGGTGACGCCTCCGATTCCGCAGCCGGCTATGGCGAGCGTGAGGAGAGGAAGGAAGAGCGCGGCAAGACGGAGGGGCAGTCGATTTTGCACGCGAGAGCCCCCCAACGCACCGATCCGATCCGGCGAGCGGTGCAGAGAACCGGGAGCGACTTGGGCGCTATGTTGCAGAATTCTGGTACTTTCCTCCATCGCCTAGAAAAACTATACACAGTTTATAAGACAAGGACTGGGACGAATTTAACAGACTGGCTAGTTCTTTCGGGTGAGTTTTGGGGTCGAATGGGCTTCCCAGGCCAGAACCCGTTTCGTGAACCTGCGCAAACCCAGCTTGCCCAGCCCGACCGTGTGGATCGTTATCGCATCAATCTCGGGAAGGAGCGGCGGCGCTCATGCCCCTGAAATCATATGCGTAGGGGGCGGCTTTAGAGGCTGCGGAAAAACTCACACTTCAGGCCAAGAATGAAGAAGCCCATCCCGCAGGGGCTAAAAGCCCACGTTGATTCTGTGGCACTTGCGGCACGACTGAAGTCGTGCCCTGGCACTTCTTGCCTCTCCCGTTGAGTTTTTTCCGCAAGCTGTTTTACCCCGTGTGCCTTGATTCCACGCGACGAGATGCCCGGGCCTAAAGGCCAACCAATTCGCAGCTCTAATCAGGGGCACGAATGCCCCTGCTCCCTCCGAATTCGGAGGCATGAATGCGCCTGCTTTCTCGGAATGGACAGGCGGCCGGTTGGGCGAGCGACGGATAAGGTATTGCCCCATCTGCCTTGGGTCATTTTGGAACTGACCTGTGTCGGTAAGGGCGTTGCATGCTTCTTGCTGGAAAAGGGGCTTGCCGTGCTGTAGAGTGGACGGCAATGAACTCTGAATTTGGCGGCAGCGTTGAAAACGAGGTGGTGGAGCTGCGCAACCGCGTGCTCCGGATTGAGGAGGCGCTGCGGCGGCGCGGCGTGGTGCTGGAAGACGCCAAACCAGCGCCTGGGGCGGGACCTTCCAGTGCGCCGATGCAGGCGGCTGGTCTTCCGCCAACTGTTGGGGCACCGCTGCCCGTAGCTGCGGGAACAATGCCTGCTCCACCACAGCCGGCGCGGCCGATGTTTGCGTCTGTAGGTTCGCCAAAACCGAAAGATGAGCGGTCCCTTGAAAACAGGATTGGGTCGCAGTGGTTCAACCGCATCGGCATTTTGGCCGTTCTGATTGCGGCGGCATGGTTTTTGAAGTTTGCTGTCGATAATCATTGGATTGGGCCGCTGGGACGCGTGTTGATTGGGCTGGTCGCCGGTGGAGGGCTGATTGCCTGGTCGGAGCGATTCAGAACTAAAGGCTATGCGGTGTTTTCGTATTCGCTGAAGGCGGTGGGCAGCGGAGTTCTCTACCTGTCGCTGTGGGCGGCGTTTTCGCTGTTCCATCTGATGCCCGCGAGCGCGGCCTTTGCATTGATGATCCTGGTGACCGCGTTCAACGGATTCATGGCATGGGTACAGGATGCGGAGTTGCTGGCGCTTTATGCGATTGTGGGCGGCCTGAGCACGCCGCTGCTGCTTTCGACAGGCGAAAATCATGAGGTTACGCTGCTCAGTTATCTGCTGCTGGTGGCCGTTGCGGTGCTGGTTCTGGTGATTCTGCGGCCTTGGTCGCGGCTGCTGTTTGCGTCTTTTACCGGCACCGTGCTGATCGTGTTCGGTTGGTGGTTGCAGTACTATAGCGAGTCGCAGTTTGCGCGGACTGGTTTCTTTCTGCTGTGCTTTTTCCTGATTTTTGCCTTCGCGCCAAGGCTGGTGCAGGTGAAAAACGAGGGGACGGCCGGCATTCATGGATGGGACGCGCTGGCGCTGGTGCTGCTGCCGGTTGCGAATGCATCGCTGGGGTTCCTGGCGTTCTATGCGCTGCTGGACAGGGCTTCGACGCAATGGGCCGCGCCGTGGCTGGCTGTGGCTTTTGCGGCGTTCTACCTGCTGTTGCTGAGGCTGCCCGCGCAGGGAAGACTGCGGGCGAGTCCGGCGGTACTGGAGTCTCTGCACCTGGCCGCGGCGGTGGTGTTTCTGACACTAGCGATTCCATTGAAGGCGCAGGGGCGTTGGCTGACCGTTGGCTGGCTGGTTGAGGGCGCGGCGCTGCTGTGGGTTTCGAGTCGGGTGAAATCGCCGCTGCTGCGCGTGCTGTCCCTGGGCTGCCTGGTGCTGGGATTGGGTGCACTACTCACGGTGAATCCGACGGCATCGATGACGCCTGTTTTCAATGCGCGGTTTGGGAGCTATTGCGTGGCGATTGGGGTGTTCGCGTTTTCGGCCTGGGTGGCGATGAGAGCGCGGGGGCAAGAGGAGCAAGAACAATCGACGAGCTGGCGGGTGATTGCGATTGGGGCTTCGCTGCTGGTGAATGCGCTGATTCTGCTGGCGGTGAGCCTGGAGATCGACAGCTACTGGTTGGGCCGGCACGCGACTGAGGATTGGCGGCAGATCGCGCAGTACAGGATGTACGGGCAGTTTTCTTATTCGGCGTGGTTCATGCTGTTCGGGGCGATCCTGCTGTCGGTCGGATTCTGGCGGAAGTCGGCGTTTTTGCGCTGGCAGGGGCTGGTGCTGCTGGCTGTGTCGGTGGCGAAGGTCTTTTTGCTGGATATGAGCCAGTTGAGCCAGGGCTATCGCATCCTGAGCTTCCTGGGACTTGGCGCGCTGCTCCTGGCGGTGAGCTTTGTGTACCAGCGTGACTGGCTGAATTTGCGCGGTGCGAAGAACGCGGAAAAACAGGAAGGACCGAGCGCATGAAGGCTGGCGCGAGTTTGCTGCTGCTGGCGTTGATGGCGGCTTCCCCGGAGATTCGTTATTTCCACTATCAGCGGCCGATCGAGAATCTGCCTGCGCACGCGGGGCAGGCTTGTCTTGTGGTGGATGGAGGAATCTTTGCCCACGCCGCGGCTGGCCTTGCCGATCTGCGTTTGTATCGCGATGGGACCGAGACGCCGTATGTGGTCCACTTGGCCGCTCCGGCTGTGGCTGCGCAGGGTGCGATTGAGCCTTTGAATAAGGGAGCGCAGGGCGGACAGACTGTGTTCGACGCAGAGCTGCCGGATGGACACTACAGCGATCTGGAACTGAATGTAAATGCGCAGAACTTTATTGCGACGGTGCAGGTTTCCGGAAGCCAGAAGCAGGGTGAAGCTGGGACGAAGCTGGGGTCGTTCACGATTTTCGATCTGACGAAACAAAGGCTGGGGCGCAGTACGGTGCTGCATCTGCCCGAGTCGGACTTCAAGTATTTGCATTTCAGGATTGCGGGGGCTTTGTCGCCGGAGACGGTTACAGGGCTGTCCGTGGTGCGGCTGCCGGAAAGTGAGCCGCGCTATGTGACTGTAGCCGATACCCCACAGATCTCGCGGAAGGGGCGCAATTCTGTTTTTGTGTTTACTGTGCCCGCGCATGTGACGGTGGACCGGGTAGTGTTTGCTGCGGGAACGCAGCCGGCCCAGTTCAGCCGCGATGTGAGTATCCAGGTTGAGGCAGTTCAGAAAGCGTCGGCAACGGATGCGCCGCAATATTCGCAGAAAGCTTCGGGGTCCGGCAATCTGTTGCGCGTGCACAGCGTGGAGAACGGACATCGCATTGATGAGGAGCGTTTGACGATCGATGCGCCGACGGCGGACTTCGATACGCCGGCGAATTGGACGATCACGATCGACA
>Ga0182016_10003451_pt1 | contig 18030 bp, 11 predicted proteins | sample 712S2MmetaG_FD_120491 | JGI IMG/M metagenome (GOLD analysis project Ga0182016, IMG submission 120491) | Permafrost microbial communities from Stordalen Mire, Sweden - 712S2M metaG | ecosystem: Environmental > Terrestrial > Soil > Wetlands > Permafrost | place: Sweden: Stordalen | collected...
GCCGTACCGAGATCGCCCCCGGGGAGGCCTCCGGCCCGGTCCTCAAAGCCAGCGCCCCGAAGCAGTACACCGTCAAGCGCGGCGACACGCTGTGGGGCATCGCCAATACTTTCCTGCGCGATCCCTGGCTGTGGCCCGAGATCTGGTACCTCAACCCGGACATCCACAACCCGCACCGCATCTACCCGGGCGACAGCGTGCGCCTGGCGCTGCGCGGCGATGGCCGCACCTCGCTCGAGATCGTACGCGGCAGCGGGGCGAGCACGCGCCTGCATCCGATGCTGCGCAGCGTACCGCTCGAGGGACCGATCGCGACCATACCGTATACGATGATCGCCGCATTCCTGTCGCGCCCGGGCGTGCTGACGGGCGATGAAATCAAGGGTGCTCCCTATGTCGTGGCGTTGCGGGACAATCACCAGATTGCCGGCGCCGGACACGATCTTTACGTCAAGCAGCTCGACGCCGAGACCGGGGCGCGCTACAGCGTCATGCACCTGGACGAGCCGCTGCATGATCCGCAGAGCGGGCGCAAGCTCGGCTATATTGCGATCTACACCGGCACTGCACAGGTTACGCGGCCGGGCGACGTCGCCAAGGTCAGACTGACCGATTCGGCGCGCGAGACGCTGGCGGGCGACGTGCTGATCGCCGAGGAATCCAGCCCGACCAGCGATTTTGCGCCGCACGGACCCTCGCAAGCGGTGGACGGCCGCATCATCGCGGTGGTGGATAACGTGCTGCTCGCCGGCCAGTACGAAGTCGTGGCTGTCAATCGCGGCTTCGCCGACGGCCTGGACCGCGGCACCGTGCTGACGGTGGATCTCGCCGGGGAAAAGATCAGCGATCATTGCGCCAAGATCGATGGCGAGAGCAGCTGCTGGCTGCCCCACCGCGTACAGCTGCCGGATGAGAGTTCCGGTACGCTGCTGGTGTTCAAGACCTATGAGCGCATGAGCTATGCGCTCATCCTCAGCGACACCGTGCCCATCAACATCGGCGATCGGGTGCGCAACCCCTGACGGCGACCTGCTCGCGCCGCAACTCCTCATTTCGATCTGATCAGTGACGTTTGCTCGGCTATGCGGCGGGCAGCATCGCTCTATGCTCGCTGAACATGGATGCGCTGGACATGCAGCTCGCGCTCGGGCGTGCCCCGGGCCTGACCGCGCAGCAGCTGCGGCGCGCGCTGGCGGCGCTGCAGGACGGGCGCGGCAAGACGAGCGGCTTGCAGGCGCTGTTTTATCAGTGCCGCAGCAGCCTCACGTCACTCGGATTTCCGCCGGCCGCGGGCGCTGCGCTGCAGTCACCGGATACGGCACGCATCGCAGCGGATCGTCGCTGGCTCGAGCGCGAGCGCATCAGCCTGATCGATGCTGCCGCTGCCCACTATCCGCCGCAGCTGCTGCAATCCACAGGCGCGCCGGCGCTGCTGTATGTCAAAGGGGATGCCGGCTGCCTGGCGGCACCACAACTGGCCATGGTCGGCAGCCGCAATCCCACCCTGCCGGGCCGGCGCACGGCACACGCGTTCGCCTCGCAGCTCGCCCATGCCGGCCTTACGGTCACCAGCGGGCTGGCGTTCGGCATCGATGCAGCCAGCCACGAGGGGGCACTGGACGGCGGTGGCGCGACCATCGCGGTACTGGGCACCGGCATTGATGCCATCTATCCGCGAGCGCATCAGGCGCTGGCGGCGCGCATCGCCGCGCACGGCGCACTGGTGAGCGAGTACCCGCCCGGCTCACCGCCCGCCAAAGCCAACTTTCCGCGCCGCAACCGCATCATCAGCGGTCTGTCCCTGGGCACGCTGGTGGTCGAAGCAGCCCGCCATAGTGGCTCGCTGATCACGGCGCGCTTGGCCGGCGAGCAGGGTCGGGAAGTGTTTGCGATCCCCGGCTCGATCGATAATCCGCTGGCCCGCGGCTGCCATGCGCTGATCAGGAGCGGCGCCAAACTGGTCGAGAGCGCCGATGACATCCTCAGTGAGCTGAGGTTTAACTATACGAAACAAAACGTTACAAACCCCCCCGAGGGCTCGCCCGGCGGCATCGCGTTGGACAAGGACTACAAAATCCTGTTAGATGCCCTGGGGTTTGCGCCAGCCAGCCTCGATATGCTGGTGGAGCGGACCGGGCTTCCCAGCCAATCCGTGGCCTCCATGTTGCTGTTTCTGGAGCTCGAGGACGTCGTTGGATTGCAATCGGGCGGTCGCTACGTGCGCCTGTAGGCGCCGCAGCGCCGGCTTAGGCGTACCGACGGCATCGTTATATTGAGTGACCATGGACAACAGCGTTTTCGACATTCTTATTTACGTCTTCGACCGCTATATGTTCGAAGAGCTGCCCGCAAGCGCCGAGCGGGAGTCACTGGCGCGCGATCTGGAAAGCGCCGGCTTCGCTGAAGCCAACGTCGAGCGCGCGCTCGACTGGCTGGCCGATCTTGCGGCCGAGCGGGAGCGCCCGAACCTGCGCGGCGATGGCAGCTTCCGGGTGTTCGCCCCGCAGGAACTCGCGCGTCTCGACCCGCAGTGCCGCGGCCTGCTGGTATCGCTGGAAGCCGGCGGTATCCTCTCCCCCAGCCAGCGCGAGATCGTGATCGACCGGCTGCTGGCGCTCGACACCGATGAACTGGATCTGGAACAGGTCAAGTGGGTGGTGCTGATGGTGTTATCGAGCCAACCCGGGCAGGAACTCGCGTACGCGCGCATGGAAGATCTGGTATTTGATGTGCCGCATCACGATCCGCATTGAGCACCGCCCGCAGCATCCGGCAACAACCCGCGGCTCGTCCGCGGTTTTTCGTTTTTGGCTCGCCCCCACGGTACAGGCATGGCTGACAATCTGGTAATCGTCGAATCTCCGGCCAAGGCACGGACCATCAAGAAATACCTGGGCAAGGATTTCGAGGTGCTGGCCTCCTATGGCCACGTACGCGACCTGGTGCCGAAGGAGGGCGCGGTCGACCCCGATGACGGCTTCGCGATGAAGTACCAGCTGGTGGAGCGCAACGAGCGCCACGTCGAAGCCATCGCCAAGGCCCTCAAGAAAGCCAAATCGCTGCATCTTGCAACCGACCCGGATCGCGAGGGCGAGGCGATCGCCTGGCATCTGTACGAGATCCTCAAGCAGCGCGGCGAGCTCAAGCACAAGGAAGTGCATCGCGTGGTGTTCCACGAGATCACGCGCAATGCGGTGCGCGAGGCGGTGGCCGCACCGCGCGATCTTTCGCTCGACCTGGTGAACGCGCAGCAGGCGCGGCGCGCGCTCGACTACCTGGTCGGCTTCAACTTGTCGCCGCTGCTGTGGAAGAAGGTGCGGCGCGGGCTGTCGGCCGGTCGGGTGCAGAGTCCCGCGCTGCGCATGATCTGCGAGCGCGAAGCCGAGATCGCCGCCTTCGAACCGCGCGAGTACTGGAGTATCGATGCGCTGGGCGAGCACAGCGAGCAGTCGTTTCCGCTCAAGCTGATCGAATTCCGCGGCGACAAGGTGGAGCAGTTCAGCTTCACCAACGAGTCGGTGGCACGCGAGGCGGAGCAGACTCTGAAGGCCGCGGCCGGCCCGGCCGGTGCGCTGACGGTGCTGCAAGTGGATCGCAAGCAGCGCCGGCGCAATCCGGCACCGCCGTTCACCACCTCGACGCTGCAGCAGGAGGCCTCGCGCAAGCTCGGCTTCTCCGCCCAGCGCACCATGCGCATCGCGCAGCAGCTGTATGAAGGCGTGGACACCGGCGAGGGCAACGTCGGCCTGATCACCTATATGCGTACCGACTCGGTGTCGCTCGCGGCCGAGGCGGTGCAGGAGATCCGCCAGGTCATCGCCAAACTCTACGGCCCGGAGGCGGTGGCGGAAGAGGTGCGGGTCTACAAGACCAAGTCCAAGAATGCGCAGGAGGCGCATGAGGCGATACGCCCAACATCGGCCAGCATCGTTCCGGCCGATATCGAGCGTCACCTGGAAGCCGACCAGTTCAAGCTATATTCACTGATCTGGAAACGCGCGGTCGCCTGCCAGATGGCGCATGCGCTGTTCGACACGGTGGCGGTCGACATCCTGGCCGGCCCCGACGGTCCGCAGCGTCACGTCCTGCGCGCCAATGGTTCGACATTGGTGAAGCCGGGCTACATCGCGGTCTACCAGGAAGGCCGCGACGATGCGGCCGACGACGAAGGCGACCAGGTGCTGCCGCGCATGGAGGCCGGAGACGCCGTCAAGCTGCTCGAAGTACAGCCGCAGCAGCATTTCACCGAGCCGCCGCCGCGTTTCACCGAGGCCTCGCTGGTCAAGGCGCTGGAGGAATACGGCATCGGCCGGCCGTCGACCTACGCCTCCATCATTTCAACGCTGCGCGATCGCGAGTATGTGGAGATTGAAAATCGGCGCTTCACCGCGACCGACATCGGCAAGATCGTCAATCGCTTCCTGAGCGAGCACTTCCACCAGTACGTGGACTACGGCTTCACCGCCGCGATGGAAGATGAGCTCGACGCGGTGGCGCGCGGGGAGGAAGGCTGGACCACGCCGCTGTCGAAGTTCTGGAAACCGTTCATCAAGCAGGTCGACAGCGTCGAGAAGAATGTCACGCGCGAGCAGGTGGCGCAGGCGCGCGAGCTCGGCCGCGACGTGGCAACCGGCAAGCCGATCACGGTGCGCATGGGGCGCTTCGGTCCGTTCGTGCAGATCGGCACCAAGGATGATGTCGAGAAGCCGCGCTTCGCCGGCCTGCGGCCGGGACAGAAGATGGACAAGATCACGCTCGAGGAGGCGGTGGCGCTGTTCGTCCTGCCGCGCACGCTCGGCAGCACCGCGGACGGCGAGCCGATCCTGGCCAACGTCGGCCGCTTCGGCCCGTACATCAAGTTCGGCAGCAAGTACGTCTCGCTCAAGGACGACGACCCGTACACCGTGACGCTGGAGCGGGCATTGGAATGCATCGAAGCCAAGAAGCTCGCCGATGCCAACCGGATTATTCAGGACTTCGGCGTCGATGGCATCCAGGTGCTCAATGGCCGCTACGGGCCCTATATCAGCAATGGCGAGAAGAATGCGCGCATCCCCAAGGAGCGCGATCCGAAGACCCTGACGCTCGAGGACAGCCGCGCGCTGCTGGCGGCAGCACCGGCACGGCCGCTGCGCGGCCGCGGCCGCGGCCGCTTCGCGCAAAAGAAATCCTCGATCAGGCCCGATGCCGCAGCCGGCGCGAGCGCGACACCGCCGCCGAAAGCCGCCGGCCGCCGCCGCGTCGCGCCGTCGAAGGCGCCGGCTGCCGCGGCTGGCAGCGCGCCGAAGGCGGCCAGGAAGAAGGCGCCGATGCAGCCGGGGCTGCGACCGGCATTGCCCGCGCCCACCCAGGCCGCAGCCAGATCCGCGGCGCGGCCGTCGGCGAAAACGGCTGTGAAAACGACAGCGAAATCTGCGGCGAAATCTGCGGTAAAGGCGCCGCCCGAGTCGGCCAGCCCTGCGGGTGTAAGAGCCGCAGGATCAAAGAAGGCCGCGGGCGCCGCCTAACGGCGCACGCCGCCTGACACCGGGCATCGATCGGCGCGCGCACCGGCATGAGGTACCGTCACAGCTTCCATGCCGGAAACTTCGCCGACGTGCACAAGCACGTCGCGCTGCTGGCGCTGCTGCGCAGCATGCAGCGTAAGGACAAGGGCTTTCTGTACCTGGACACGCATGCCGGCGCCGGCCGCTATGACCTCGGCGCAGCCGAGGCGCACCGCGGCGCCGAAGCCCGGCATGGCATCACGGCGCTGATGCATGCAGCCGGCGCGCCGGCATCGCAGGAGATCCACGACTACCGCGACGTGGTCGCGGCCTTGCGCGCCGACGTGGCCGACGTGGCCGACGCCCATGCCTATCCCGGCTCTCCATGGATCGCCGCGCACACGCTGCGGGCGCAGGATCGCGGCATCTGCTGGGAGATCCTGGCGTCCGAGTGCCGCGCCCTGGAACGCGCACTGGGCGGCTTCCGCCGCATGCGCGCCGAATGCGCCGACGGCTACCAGCAACTGTCCGCGGTACTGCCTTCGCGCGAACGCCGCTGCCTGCTGCTGATCGATCCGCCGTACGAGAATCCGGCCGCGGAATTCGACCAGGCGCTGCAACACATCCTCGCCAGCCTGCAACGGCTCGCGAACACCGTGGTGCTGATGTGGTACCCGATCAAGGATGAGCGCACGCTCACGCCCTGGCTGGCGCGGGTCGAGCGCGCACTGCCGGCGCCGGCGCTGAGCCTCGAGCTGTGGATCCACCCGCGTGATTCGCGCGTCGGACTGAACGGTTCCGGCCTGCTGCTGGTGAATCCGCCCTACCAGTTCGATCAGCGCGCGACGCTGTGGCAGCAGGAGCTGCATGCAACGCTCGACAAGCCACAGCACGGCGGCAGCGCGCTGCAATGGCTGGTGCGCACGTCCGATGTCGACCATGCCGGCGCCTGACCGCTACGCGGTGATTGGTCATCCGATCGCCCACAGCCGCTCGCCGCAGATTCATGCACTGTTCGCGCAGCAGACCCACCAGCACATGAGCTACGGCGCGATCGACGTGGCGCCGGCGGAGCTGGCGCTGCGGGTGCACGAGTTCTTTGCCGGCGGCGGCCACGGCCTGAATGTCACGCTACCGCACAAGGAAACCGTGATGGCACTGGCCGGGGACTTGACCGCACGCGCACGCACCGCCGGCGCGGCCAATACGCTGATCCGCAACGCCGACGGCCGGTTGACGGCGGACAACACCGATGGCGCCGGTCTGGTGCGCGATCTGACGCATAACCTCAGGGTCGCGGTGCGCGCGCAGCGCGTGCTGCTGCTCGGCGCCGGCGGCGCCGCGCGCGGCATCCTGGCGCCGCTGCTGCAGCTCGAGCCGCGCGAACTGGTGATCGCCAACCGCGGCGAGGAGCGCGCCGGCGCGCTGGCGCGCGCATTCGCAGCGCTCGGTCCGGTGCGCGCAACCGGATTTGCGGCGCTCGACGGCGCGTGCTTCGATCTGATCATCAATGCCACCGCCGCCAACCTTGAGTCGCAGCTGCCGCCGTTGCCGCCCGGCACGCTGGCGGCAACTACGATCTGCTACGATCTGTTCTATGCCGGCAGCGACACCTGTTTCACCTCCTGGGCGCGCGAACACGGCGCCGCACAGGTGCACATGGGACTTGGCATGCTGATCGAACAGGCGGCCGAATCGTTCTATCTGTGGCGCGGCGTGCGGCCGGATACCAGACCGGTGCTGGCGGCACTCGCGGCGTCGCGCGCGCACTGAGGTCGCCGTGCCCACGCGCCGCCACCGCCTAATGGTGCAGCTGGTCGCGGCCCTGACGCTGTGCGTCTGGGCGCTGCCGTCCGGTGCGGCATCGATGGCGAACGCGGCGCCGGGCGATGCCGCGTTCATGGCCCTGGCCGACGATTATTTCGATAACTTCTATTTTCCCGCCAATCCGACCGCCGCCACCACCGCCGGCATCCATCGCTACGATGCCCAGCTCGAGGATTTCAGCAGCGCCGGGCTGCAGCGGGAGGGCAAGGCGCTGCAGGGCTACCTGCGGCGCATGCAGGCGGTCGACGCCACCACGCTGTCCGAGCGCGTGCAAGGCGATCGCGATCTGCTGCTGTCGAGCATCCGCAGCAGCCTGCTGACACTGCAGACCATCCGCCCGTGGCAGAAGGATCCCAATTTCTATTCGACCGGCATCACCAACAGCGTCTTCGTGCTGATGGAACGCGAGTTCGCACCGGCCAACGAACGCCTGCGACTGGTGTGCGCGCGCGAGCAGCTGATGCTGGCCGCACTGCGCGCCGCGCGCGCCAATCTGCGCAATCCGCCACGCATCTATACAGAGATCGCGCTCGAGCAGTTGCCCGGCATCGTCAGTTTCTTCCACGACGACCTGCCGGCCGCCTTCACCGGCGCTGACGACGCTGGACTGCAGCGCGACTTCGCCGCCGCCAACGCCAGCGTGATCGCGGCGCTGCAGGACTACCAGCAGTGGGTGACACACGAGCTACTGCCGCGCTCGCACGGCGAGTTCCGCCTCGGCAGCCGCACGTTCCGCGCCAAACTCGAAGACGATGAGATGGTGGATACACCGCTGCCGCGGCTGCTCGAGATCGGCATGGCCGACCTGCGCCACAACCAAGCCGAGTTCGCGCGCGTCGCCGCCGAGCTCGAGCCTGACAAGAGCGCGCAGCAGGTGCTGGCCGAGCTGGCGCTCGACCATCCGCCGCCGGACAAGCTGCTCGACAGTTTCCGCGCCACGTTCGACAGCCTCGTGGCGTTCCTAGAGCAGCACCCCATCATCACCGTGCCATCCACGTTGCGGCCGATTCTGCGCGAGACGCCGGCGTTCATGCGCGCGACCACCTTCGCCTCGATGGACACGCCCGGGCCGTTCGAGCCGGCGGCACAGGAGGCTTATTTCAATGTCACGCTGCCGGACCCGGCCTGGGACGCGCGGCGCATCGCCGGCTTCATGGCGCAGTTCAATTACCCGGTAATCAGCAACGTCGCGGTGCACGAGGCCTATCCGGGACACTACATCCAGTTCCTGTGGATGCACCGGGTCGATGACCGGGTGCGCAAATTTCTCGGCGCCTCCAGCAACTCCGAAGGCTGGGCGCACTACTGCGAGCAGATGATGCTCGATGAGGGCTACGGACAGCCGGGCAGCGGCGCGGCGGATGAGCACCAGGCAGAGTTGCTGCGGCTGGGCCAGCTTCAGGATGCGCTGCTGCGCAATGCGCGCTATATCGTGGCCATCCAGATGCACACCGGCCATATGAGCTTCGACCAGGCGGTCGATTTCTTCGTGCAGCAGGGCTATCAGTCACGCGAAGTCGGGCTGGTGGAGACCAAGCGCGGAACTTCCGACCCGACCTATCTCTATTACACGCTCGGCAAGCTGCAGATTCTCAAGCTGCGCGCAGACCTTGCCGCGCGCCAGGGCGCAGACTTCCGGCTGCTACAGTTCCACGATGCCTTCATGCAGCAGGGGTACCCGCCGATCAGGCTGGTGCGGCGGGCACTGCTGCAGGATGACTCACCAACGCTTTGATGCGTAAGGCCCTCAAGCCCCGGGCTATCAGATGAACGCGTGGCGCCTCAGATTCATTGCCTTGTCCGCCTGCCTCGGCCTCGCCGCGCTGTCGGGCAGCGCGGCGCTGGCGCAGCAGGATCCGCAGCAGCCGGCAGCCGACGACGTCGATCCGCCGGCCAGCGCGGCCCGCATCAGCTACCTTGCGGGCGCCGTGTCGCTGCAGCCGGCCAGCGTCGACGAGTGGAGTGCAGCCATCATCAACCGGCCGCTGACCAGCGGCGATCAGCTGTGGAGCGACCGCGGCTCGCGCGCCGAGATCGAACTGGGTTCGGCCACCGTAAGCGTGGCCCAGAACAGCAGCGTGACGCTGCTCAACCTCAGCGATGAAGCACAGCAGCTGCAGCTCAGCGCCGGCACGATCAACATCGCGCTGCGTGATCCTGATCCGGCGCTGTCGTTCGAGATCGATGCTCCCAACGCCGCAGTGTCGCTGCTGCGGCCGGGCAGCTATCGCATCGACGTCGACGACGCCGGCGACACGACCGTGTCGGTGCGCGCCGGCCAGGTGCAGGTCATTACCAGTGCCGGCCAGTCGATCAACCTGCGAGCCGGCCAGGGCGCGCAGTTCGGCCCCGACGGCAGCGTTGACGTGGCGGCACTCGCTGCCCCGGATGAGTTCGACCGCTGGTGCGCGCAGCGTGCGAAGCACTGGGTGCAGGACCAGGAAACAAGCCCGTATGTCGCCAGCGACGTGGTCGGCGCGCAGGACCTGGAGGACTACGGCGAATGGCGCCGGGAACCGGATTACGGCTATGTCTGGTATCCGACCGCGATGGCAGTGGACTGGGCGCCGTACAGCCACGGACGCTGGTTGTGGGTCACGCCGTGGGGCTGGACCTGGGTCGACAGTGCACCCTGGGGGTATGCACCATTTCACTACGGCCGCTGGGCCTACCTGAACCAGCGTTGGGGCTGGGTGCCCGCGCCCCCGCGCGGTCGCGCGATCTACGCACCGGCGCTGGTCGCATGGATGGGCGGTGCCGCCGGCGCCGTCACGCCAGCTGTCGCCCCTGGCGTGGGCTGGATGGCGCTTGCTCCGGGCGAAGTCTACCTGCCTGGTTATCACGTCAGTGCGCGCTACCTGCACGACGTCAACGCCAGCAACACGCGCATCAGCAACAACAGCACCATCAGCGACGTCTACCAGAACCCGGCGCTGCAGAACCGCTACGCCAACCAGAACGCCCCGCGCGCACTGACCGTCGTGTCGCAGACGAGCTTCGCATCCGGCCTGCCGGTCACCGGCCGTACCATCGCACCACCGCTACACTGGCAGGAGGCCAGCGCAACGCCGCGGCCGCCCGCGATCGTACCCGCGCGTCAGAGCGTGCTCGGACCGGCGCCGCAGGCAGCAGTCCGGCGCCCGCCAGCGGCCATCGCCAGCCGTGCGGTGCTCGCCCGTCAGCAACCGCCGCCGCCGCCGGCATCATTCGCAAACCAGATGGATGCGATGCGCGCCAATGGCGGCCTCGCGCTACCACCGGCGGCACTGCAGCACCTGCGAGGACCCGACAGTGCGTATTCGAATATCGTGCTGGCACCGGCGCGCGCGCCCGTCACGCCCGTACCGGCCAGGCCCGCCATGCCCGACCGGCATGTGATGCCCGTGACCCCCGTGGGTGCTGCGCCACCTGGGGAGCCCGCGCCGCAGCTCGCCCCCGGTGCCACGCCGCGTGCGCCGCCGCCGCTCGACCGGCGCACTATCCCGGAGCGATCGCCGCAATTTCAGCCACCGCAACAGGCGCGTCCCGCGCTGCAGGTACAGATGCAGTCGCCACCGCCGCCGCGCGAAGTAGTTCCCGTGGTGCCAGCTCCGCCGCCGCCCAGCGCGAAGCCGGCGCCTCAGGTGCAGCGGCCGGAAATTCACAAAGGCGAGCCGAACTAGCGCTGCGCGCGCCGCGGCTATTTCAGATCACCGGATCGAGCCAGCCGTCGTCGCCTTCGATCAGGCGCTGCGCTTCACGTGGGCCCCAGGAACCGCGCGGATATTCATACACCGGGGTGATGTCCCCGAGTACCGGATCGACCACTGCCCATTGCGCCTCGATGGCGTCCTGGCGCCCGAACAGGCCGGGATCACCGCGCAACGCATCCCCTAGCAGCCGCTCATACGGCATCATCGCATCACCGGGCTGGCGCGTGACGATCAGCTCGACGTCTTCGCCGGACATGCGCTCGCCGGGGACCTTGACCCGCATGCCGAGCGCGATCAGGGTTTCGCGATTCAGGCGCAGCCGCAGGTGGCTCGACAGGCTTGGCACCAGTTCACCGAACACCTCGCGCGGCGGACGCCGGAACTCCACCACTACTTCGGTGCAGGTCACCGGCAGGCACTTGCCGGCGCGGATATAAAATGGCACGTCGGCCCAGCGCCAGCTGTCCACGTATAGCTTGACCGCCGCATAGGTCTCCACCTGCGAGTTGTCGGCCACGCCGTCCTCCGAACGATAGCCGCGGTACTGGCCGCGCACGACGCTGTTGGCATCCAGCGGCCGGATGGCGCGCAGCACCCGCGACTTCTCGTCGCGCATCGCGTTGGCGGCGGCGTGCAGCGGCGCATCCATGATCACGCTGCTGAGCACCTGCAGCATGTGATTTTGGATCACATCGCGGATGGCGCCGGCCTCTTCGTAGAATTTGCCGCGCCCGCGCACGTCGAAATCTTCCGCCATCGTGATCTGCACGCTGCGGATGTACGTCCGGTTCCAGGTCGGTTCCAGAAACGCATTGGTGAATCGGGTATAGAGAATATTCTGTACCGGCTCCTTGCCGAGGTAGTGATCGATGCGAAAGATCGACTCCTCGGGAAAGTACTTGTGCAGGATGACGTTCAGTTCACGCGCCGATTTCAGGTCGCGGCCAAATGGCTTTTCCAGCACCACGCGTGCACTGGCGACACAATTGGCGTCGGCCAGGCCGCCGATGACGGTAGCGAATACGCTCGGCGGTATCGCCAGGTAATGCAGCGGCATGCGCGCGTCACCCAGTGCCTCGCGCAGGCGGGTGAAAGTCGTGGCCTCGCGATAATCGCCATCGACGTAACCTATCAGCGCTGCCAGCCGGTTGAATACCTGCTCGTCATAGACACCGTGCTCCTTGATCGAAGCGCGCGCCTGCTCGATCAGCTTGTCGCGGTTCCAGCCGGAGCGGCCGACGCCGACGATCCGCGCCGCGAGCTGTCCGTGCCGCACCAGCGCCTGCAGCGCCGGAAAGATCTGCTTGTAGGCCAGGTCACCGGTGGCGCCGAAAAAAACGAAGGCGTCGGAGTACGGCAGGTCCATGCGGGCTGCGCTCAGGCGGGCGGTGCGGCCGGCTTTTCCTGGTGGCCGCCGAAGCCCAGTCGCATCGCCGAGAGTGTGCGGTTGGCGAATTCGGATTCGCCGCGGGAGCTGAAGCGTGCGAACAGCGCGGTAGCGAGCACCGGCACCGGCACACCCGCCTCGATCGCCGCCTCGACGGTCCAGCGGCCTTCGCCCGAATCGGCCACATGGCCGGCAAACTTCTCCAGCACCGGGCTCTCGGCCAGTTGGCTGGCCAGCAGATCGAGCAGCCAGGAACTCACGACACTGCCGTGCCGCCACAGCTCCGCGACCTGGTCGAGCCGCACGTTCATCGCAGTCGGCAGCTGCGCGCGCGTCGGCGCGGTCTCAGCATCCGCGGCGCGCGCCTGCACCGGCTCGCCGGCCCGGTGCAGCAGGTTGAAGCCTTCCGCATAGGCCGCCATCAGGCCGTATTCGATGCCGTTATGGACCATTTTCACGAAGTGCCCCGAGCCGCTGGAACCGACATGCAGGTAGCCGCGGGACGCGGTGCTTGCGGTGACGCCGGACTCGCCGCTGGTCTGCGCCAGTGCCGCCAGAATCGGCTCGAGCTGCCGCACCGCGGCATCATCGCCGCCGATCATCAGGCAATAGCCGCGCTCCAGGCCGAACACGCCCCCGCTGGTACCGACATCGACGTAGTGCACGCCGCGCGGCTTGAGTTCCTGTTGGCGCCGCATATCGTCGGCGTAGTGCGAGTTGCCGCCATCGATCACGATGTCGCCGGCCTTGAGGATCGGCAACAGCGTCTGCAGCAGCGCATCCACCGCGGCCGCCGGCACCATCATCCAAAGCACGCGCGGCTGCGGTAGTTTCGCGACCAGGTCGGTCACCGAAGCGGCGGCCGTGGCGCCCTCCCCCGCCAGTGCCTTGACCGCCGGCGCGCTGAAATCAAAGGCCACGCATTCGTGTCCGGCGCGCATCAGGCGCCGCGCCATGTTCGAGCCCATGCGGCCCAGACCGATCATCCCGATTTTCAATGGAATTCCTCGCCTGTTGCCACGGCGGCGGTACGCATCAGAGCATAAAAAGCGCCGGCGGGAAATCGCTGAAAGTCCGACGCTGCATTAATGTGGCTTAATGCCGCGCTAATACTCTCGGGCGAAGCTTCCAGGCGACGCCTTCAGGCTACGGCGCTGGAAGCTCGTTCGGCGATCGTCACGCGGTTGCGCCCGGCCGCCTTGGATTGATAGAGGGCGCGATCTGCGCGCGCGATCAGGGCCTCGAACTGTTCGTTGTCGGCGCAGGTCGCAAGTCCGAGCGACACCGTCACACTGCCGATGCTCTCATCGCTGTCGTTGCGCCGGATCTTGCCTTGTTCGACCGCGCCACGGATGCGCTCAGCCAGTTCCACCGCGCCGACGCTAGAGGTGTGCGACAGCAGTACCGCGAATTCCTCGCCACCGATGCGGGCTATAGGCCCGCGTTCACCGACGCAGCCGCGCAGCACGTTGGCCACCGCCACGATGACCTTGTCCCCGAGCAGATGGCCGTGGGCGTCGTTGATGGCCTTGAAATGATCGATGTCGAGGATCAACAGCGTGCAGCCCGCAAGGCTGCCGTGGCCGATGCGCTGCATCTGGTAATCAAAACCGCGCCGGTTCAACAGCCCGGTCAGCGGGTCGCTCAGCGCCAGTCCCTGCACCAGTTCCAGTTCCCCGCGCAGCCGCTCCACTTCCTGCGAGCTCTTCTTCAGGTGCTCGTGGTAGATACCGGTCTTGACGCGCACGCGGTCGGTATCGCCGATCAGCGACTCGACCACCTGGTCGACGCTTTCCCTGGGGATATCATCGCGCAGACGCTCGCGGTAGCGGGCGAGTTCGTTGCCGTACTGCTGCACATCCTCGCCGGCCTCGACTGCCACGCCATCGACGTGATCGATCATGCGCGCGATCTCGACGCGCATGCGGGCCGAGGAGTCGATATCGCGCATCGCCACGTGGGCATCGAACAGTAGCTCGACATCGCGATCGCCGAGCACCGGCGTCTGCAACAGCCGGGCATCGATTGCGGCCCGCAGCGCGGGGTTTACCCCCGACGCGTATTCGTACCAGACGCTGTAGCTCAACGGATGAAAGCCAGCGGAGTGCCTGGCCATCAGCGGCAGTACCATCCTCAGCAACTCGGCGGATTGCTCACGTGTTTCTTTATACCGCATTGCACAAGGACCCCTTGCCGCTTGCCAGCGGCTCACTGCATCGGCACTGTTTATTTATCGGCACAATACTGCCACCAAGAGCACCATCAGGGCCAGCCGCGAAACTGGCGCGCCTTCAGTCGAACGCGGCTCCGCTGATCTCCAGCAGCCGGTATTTCCAGTAGTCCAGCTGCGAGGCATCGGCATAGACGTCAGCGTCGCTGCTGTACTCGGTGCCGCCGGCCGCGCGGTTGTACCACACGGTGTCGAACCAGGAGATTGCGTCGATGCTCGCCGCTGCCGTGATCGGCAGCTCGGCGATGAATGCGGCCGCGAGATTAAAGTCGTCGAGATCGCGGCGGCTGAGCTCAGCGGTCCCGACCATCAGCCAGGCGCGGCTATGGCTGCGGATCGATGCGAAACCGGGGCTGAACTGCTCGCCGTGGGTGCGATACCAGCGTACCCGCACCGCGCCATCGCTGGCGGCCACCAGTTCGGAAGCCACCTGCCGGTTGGGCACTCCCGAGCGGTCATAGCCATAGCCATCCTTGCCGGGATCGAGCAGCACGCGCACCGCCGCGCCGCGCCAGGCCGCGTCAATGAGCGCGCGCACCAGGTCGCGCTGCGACAGATAAAGCGCCGCGATCTCGATATCGTCATGGCTGCCGGCCGCGTTGATGCGTTCGACCAGCGCATCGGCGATCGCCGCTTCGCTCACCACCCGTGCCTGTGCCGCTTCTGCCGCCGGCGGGGTCGCGATCGCGCGTCGCTGCCGTTCGAACAGCCGCTGTGAACGCTCCTGCATCGCGCCGCCGCCGCTCCAGCCAGAGAACTGCGCCACGACGAACTCCGACTCGAGCAGCGGCTCGAGCGCCTCGCCCGCCAGCCGCAGAGCCACCGCGGTATGCAGCGCGGCCTCGGCATTCAACGGTCGCGAGAAGATCAGGCCGGTAAGACCACCGCTGCCATCATCGGCGATCAGCAGCTGGCGATGGCTGCGCTGATACCCGGGCGTCTGGCCCCACATTCCCATCGATACGCCCGAAGGCCCCACGCCCAGCGGATTGGGCCAGACGCCTTCGGCCGCGACCGGACTCCACCAGCGGCAGCACAGCTGCCACAGGCCAAAGAAGGCCGCGTTCGGAGCGCGCAACCGCGCGACATCGACGACAACGACGGCGATGCCCGCATCCCGCAACCGCTCCAGCATTGCCGGTCCGACCCCCAGCTGGGCGCTGGCGGGGTCGATCAGCAGCAGCACCTGCAACCCGGGGTGTTGCTGCCTGGCTTGCAGCAGTGCATCGGCCATGGCCGCGGCGACCGGGGTCGCCGCGCGCAAACGCTGCGCGCCGGCGCCCGCAGCCGGCAGATCCCCGAACAGGCCCGTGTCCAGCACCAGCAACTCACGCGCCTGCGCAATCATCTGCAGCAGCGCGACATTGATCTGGCGCTCGCTCAGCGGCGCCCCGGTGGCGTCAGCAGCCGTCAGATCGCGCAGAAAGTGGATGTCGCCGGCTGCAACAGCGCGCCAGGCGCCGGCGATCTGCACGCCGGCAGGCAGCCGCTTTTGCGATTGCCACAGTGCGATCGCGGCCCAGGCCAGCAGCAACGCTGCGCCCAACAGTCGCAATGGCCAGCGGTACGGGAAAACGCGCATGCGCGCATTGTGCCTGCTGCTGAAGGAGTGACAAGCCTGCGGGGTCAGTCAGGCCGACAGCGGGCGCAGCGTCGCCGCTGCGTCCGGCAGCAGGCTGGAAAACGCCGGCAGGCCGGCCTGCTGGGCCTGCAGCAGCTGCAGCAACTCGTCCATGCTGCGCGCCTGGCCGAACAGCTGGCCCTGGGCAAAGTTGCAGCGGCTGGCGTGCAGGAACTCGAGCTGGCGCACCGACTCGACTCCCTCGGCCACAACCTCCATGCCAAGACTGTGGCCCATGTCGATGATGGTCCGAACCAGCACCGCATCGGCCGGATCGTCGGCCGCATCGCGCACGAACGACTGGTCGATCTTCAGGGTGCCGATCGGGAACTGCTGCAGTGCTGACAGCGACGAATAGCCGGTACCGAAATCGTCGATCGACAGGTGCAGCCCCATGTCGTGCAGCTGGTTCAACATCTGCACCGTGCGGCGCGGATCTGCCATCAGGGTGGTTTCGGTGATCTCCAGTTCCAGGTTTCGCGTCGGCACTTCGTGTCGTTCGAACACTGAGCGGCAGTTGAGGATGAAGCTCGCCTGCTTCAGCTGCTTGAGCGACAGGTTGATCGAGATGCGGCCCGGATCGGCCACATGACGGCGCAATGCACGGAAATCCATGCACACCCGCTCCAGCACCCATTCACCTATGGCGCTGATCAGGTTGTTCTCTTCCGCGATCGGGATGAACTGCGCCGGCGGAATGTCACCGTGCCCGGGCAGCCGCCAGCGCAGCAGCGCCTCGGCGCCGACCACGCGGCCATCGCGCAGGTCCACCTTGGGCTGGTAGCGCACCACGAATTCATCGCGCTCGACTGCGCGCCGCAGCTTGCTCTTGAGCATCAGCCGCTCGACCGCGGCGGCGTTCATCTCCGGTGAGTAGAATGCGTAGGTGTTGCCGCCGTTCTGCTTCGAGTAGTACATGGCCGCATCGGCATTGCGGATCAGGTCGATCACGTTCTCCGCATCGCGCGGGCACAGCGCGATGCCGATGCTGGCGGTCAGGAACACTTCCTGCTGATTGATATGGAATGCCTCGCCGGCGGCGTGCAGCACGGTGCGCGCCAGCTGCGCCACCTGGCCGCCGGCCTCCTCGGCGTCCTGGCTGACACTGTCGACGAACAGCGCGAACTCATCGCCCGCGAGCCGCCCGAGTACCGCCTCGGTGTTCAGCACTCGCGTCAGCCGCTCGGTCAGCACTTCCAGCACCCGGTCGCCTGACGCGTGGCCGAAAGTGTCATTGACCTCCTTGAAGCGATCCATATCCACGTACAGCATGGCCACGCCCTGGCCATTGCGCCGCGAGCGCGCGATCGCCTGCTGCAGCAGGTGCTGGAACTGCATGCGATTGGGAATCTTGGTCAGCGCATCGTAACGGGCCAGGTAGCGGATACGCCGTTCGGCGCGCTTGCGCTCGGTGATGTCGCGGGCGACGTAGATCTCGCCCTCGAATTCCGGGTCCTCGGTGGCGACGGTCGAGCCGATGAACGATACCGGGATGGTCTGGCCGGCGTGGGTCCGCAACACGGTCTCGCCGGTGTCGCGCGCGACCTGTAGCGGGTCGGGACCGAGCTTGTCACCCTGGTCGAGCAGCGTCACCAGGTTCTTGCCGATCAACTCATCATCAGGGTAACCGGTGAGCCGGCAGGCGGCGTCGTTGGCAATGCGCACACTGCCGCCGGGGGCGGTGACGAACACCGCATCGGTCATGCTGTTGAGCACGCTGTGCAGGTAGTTGCGGGTAAAGGTGGTGTTGCGCAGCGCCAGTCGCATGTTTTCGAAGGCATGCTCGA
>Ga0182016_10003452_pt1 | contig 18030 bp, 21 predicted proteins | sample 712S2MmetaG_FD_120491 | JGI IMG/M metagenome (GOLD analysis project Ga0182016, IMG submission 120491) | Permafrost microbial communities from Stordalen Mire, Sweden - 712S2M metaG | ecosystem: Environmental > Terrestrial > Soil > Wetlands > Permafrost | place: Sweden: Stordalen | collected...
GGAAGGGAAGTTCTACTTTCAGAACTATCCCCGATACGTCATCCCACCTTCGGCACAACTTCCTATACCCCCCTGTCAACAGGTATTTCCGAACGCGCATCTGAAACAGATGCAGAGCGTGGCTTCTCCACTGCTGATTTGGACCGGCGATTCGGTGGCGTCGTTGGCGAGCGCGCAATACATCGTCGGTCACACGGAACCGGGTGTTGGTTACCGACGTTTTGTTGCGTCTAACCCTTTGAAGCCGGTGCGTTGTATAGAGCGAGCAGTTGGGGCTACGAACTGGATCATGTTCGACACCAACCTTGGGTCAGGTTCCGGGTTTGGAGGTGTTCCGCCGTACTGGTACACCAATCCTAACACGCCATGGCTCGGTTCGTCTGGTAATCCAGGCTACATCTACAATCTTTCCCCGGACGGTATGGTTATCAACTTTGCAGACAACGACGGTATTGCGATATCGTTACCGAACGTGTTTGACGCCTTCGCGACCATCAAAACATGGTCAAAGGTTCCCGACATCGTATTTGCTGATTCGTGGGACCGAGTAATCGCTCAGCCGCTGGCCTCACATTGGTCGTATGAATACGCATCGATGTTCATGCGGACATTTGGTTTGACACGTGGGTTTGGTCTGTTGGACTTCTGGCGTGAATTGTCAAAACGTCGAGACGGCATCGACCCGTGCGGCAAGGCTCTCAAGATTTTCCCGTCTGTCGTATGCCACAGTTCTGCCGGCTCAAACCCACTGATCTTAATGCCTTATACAATTCCTGTTATGACGACGGGGTACGGTTTCGAAATATCTCAGGGGAACAGCCCATCGACGGTCTTCGCAAGCATCGGAGAACTACAGTTTCAGATTGGCGCATCAACGGGGAACATCTTCCGCCTCGGCTACGATGCGTCCGGCACGGCTTATGGCGGCACCGGTAACCTTTATTACCAAGTTGATCTTAGTGCCGCATGGCCTGGCACCGGTTCGATGGCGGCTCCGGCTTGGATGAAGATCGCCGGATCACCGATGAGAGCGGCGTCGGTCGTAGTGACAACGACAGCATCAGGCACAAGCGTTGCTCTCGGAACCGCGACCTTCGCCAGCGGTGACGTTGGTAAGGCGATCCTTGTACCGGGGGCTGGCACCAGCGGCCGGACCTACGTTGGAATGATTACTGGATACACAGACAACGAGCATGTTACGGTGTTTCCCGCTACGCCGACCGCGCTGACTAGCGCCACGGAAACGATAACGTGGGGCTATCAGGGTTGCCCGACTGGTTCGCTGCTCGGGCACTTTTCGATCACAGCCAGCGCAAATACGCTGTCAGCCGACGTAGCAGCCTTCGCGAACTCTGCGGCGGGGGACATGATAGTTGTGCCGGGCGCAGGTACTGGAGGCGCCCCGCTACAAACCTACATCGCGACCGTCACAGACAGCCAGCATGTCGTGCTGCATGACAACGCGGTAACGACCCTGACCGCCAGCCTTCAAAACGTGTTCTTCGGCACACAGCGGGTCATTACGCAATGGGATGTAGCGGACGACGTAAGTGGCATCATGTTCTTAGGCTTTGAGGTGTCGGGCGACCACTTGATCTGCTGGTGGCAACAGGTAGAGCAGCTTGTCTATCTCGGGCCAGTCGCTCGCTTCGGCGGTCCATTCCAGCCACACATCAACACAACGGGCGGAAATGGCGCGTTTCAGTTCAATATCACGTCGGGAACCCAACTTGCCGCTTTCACAGTGGATGACACGATATTGACATGGCCGTCCTTCCTAGACGATGACGCTCAGGGTTATCCGAGCGAGTGGGGTGACTCCGGCATCGGTGTAGCGCCTTGGGCCGGCTCCGGCGATAATCACCCGTCAACCAAGATGGGCGCCATGGTGATCGATGCTGTGATCGGTGCTCAAGACTTCTGTCTGTCATGATTACTTACATGCGAACCGGGGGCGGGGTTGGGACAACGCTGTGTCTGGAGTTTGATCCAATCCGAACGACTAATCCAACAAGGAAAGTCACTACCATGCACATCCTGAAAGAGTTGCGTTATCAGGTCGCAATCGACGCATCTGGTGTTCGTGGTGCTGGCCAGCCTGAGTGAAAGCTGAACCCTAGTTTAGAGGAGTACGTGTTACTATGCCGGCAGGTTTATCAATGAGTGACAATATCACCGTTTCGGTGATGTTGACGCCGATTGGGCTTCAGTTCCGCAACTTTGGTGTGATCTGTATCGCTGGACCATCTAACGTCATCGATGTATCTCAGCGGATCAGGGTGTATACTAACATATCAGGGGTACTCGCCGACTTCAGTAATACATCACCTGAATATTTGGCATCTGCTGTTCTATTTAGCCAAACCCCGCAACCTACTCAGGTTGAAATTGGGCGGTGGGCACAAGCAGCAACAAGTGCTGTACTGCATACCGGGCAATTCAGTATCGCAGCGCAGGCAACTTTGCTCACTGCGTTGCAGGCGATCAGTACTGGTACTATGAGTATTACAGTTGATGGCACGGTATGTGCTTTGACTGCACTAAACTTTTCCAGCATCACAACGCTGAACGGTGCTGCAGCGATCCTCCAGACAGCGTTGTCTGGAATCAAAGCAGGTGCTAAAGTTAACTTTATGCCGGACAGCATCTCTTGCTTTAATTTCTATTCTGGTACTACCGGGACCGGGTCGACTATTACTTACGGCACTACTCAAGGGACTGGTGTGGATGTATCTGCTTTGCTGCAAACAACAGCAGTAACTGGAGCATCAACACCTGTCAACGGAATTGCTGCTGAGTCGGCTTTAACCTGCGCAACTGTTTTGACTGGGCCTACGCAGTTGTTCGGGTCGTATGCTTTCGCTTTCGCGCCGATTAGCTTTTCTCAGTTGGCTGATTCGGATCATGAAGCAGTTGCTGGGTACATAGAGGCGCTTAGTCCAAGTCATTCGTACTGGGCTACCAGCAATGAGGCTGGTATTATCAGTTCAACATCGACAACTGATCTGGCGTCCGTGCTGCAGAGCTTGGGGTATAATCACACATACCTACAGTACTCGTCCAGCAGTCCTTATGCTGCTATTGCGGCATTTGCTAAGTTCGCGGTTATCGATCCGACCGCGAGTAACAGCATGATCACCTTGAAGTTTAAGACTGAAACAGGGATCATTGCTGAGACTTTGACTGAGTCGCAGGCGGCAGCATTGACAGCGAAGAACTGCAATGTATTTGTTAACTATGCAACACCACAAAGCAACATTAACTCTGTGACTGCGATCCTGCAGCAAGGTGTAATGGTGTCTGGTCAGTTTGCTGATACAGTATGGGGAGCGGACTGGCTACAGAACAATGTCCAGTACAACATATTCAATCTGTTCTACCAGACCCCGACCAAGATTCCGCAGACTGAGTCAGGTGTTAATCAATACCATGCGACTGTCACATCATCGCTTGCTGCTGCTGTGAATAACGGATGGTGCGCGCCTGGTATTTGGAATGGTCCTTCGTTCGGGCAACTGCTGACTGGCCAGAACCTGCCGCTGGGGTATTATATCTACACGCCGCCTTTAGCATCACAGCCTCAAGCCAATCGTGCTGCACGGCAGGCGCCTGTTATGCAATGTGCAGTGAAACTCGCAGGTGCTATGCATAGCGCGAACGTGATCATAAACGTGAACCCGTAACTTATGCTACTTGCATGAGTTAATGCATCAGTTACTTACTACTTAGGAGGTTACTTCGACATGGCCGGAAACGCATACTCATTCCTTGACATTCAGGCTGCGATATCAGGGCCTGGTGGCAATATCAACCTTGCTAATGGTGCTGCAGTGGCTGAGGAGGGCATCTCGTATGAGATGTCGGAGGACAAAGGTACTATGGTAATCGGCGCTGATGGTACTCCTATGATGTCACTTAATGCCGCACAAGGTGGAGTCTTCACGATTCGGCTGTTGAAAACATCACCAACTAATGGGCTGCTGAGTGCTATGTATGATTTCCAGCGCAGCAGTAGTGCGTTTTGGGGACAGAACGTGGTGGTGATTCGTGATCCGACTCGCGGTGATATGATCACAGGTACCTTTGTTGCCTTTGCGCGCCAGCCGAATAACACCTTCGCTAAAGCGGGCAACGTCATGGAGTGGCGATTCCCGTCTGGTATTTTGGTGCCGTTGCTTGGAGCTGGCGTCCCTCAGTTGGGGTGATATATCAGCTTTGTTAACTAAGTAAACAAAACATGAGTAGGAAACAACATGTCTGATATTGAGATCAGAGGCCATACGTATCGTATTGGTGTCATGAGTGCGCGGACGCAGTTGCATGTCGCACGTCGCTTATCATCGCTGCCGATTAGCCTTATCATTGGGGCATCAACAGATGGTGCGATGTCCGATGCAGTTATAGCAAAGGCGAGAGATTCAGGGTTCGATGCTGATGATATCAAGCTCACATTACCTAAACTACTTCCAGCTCTTAGCTTGAAGTCGCTAGGGATGTTGAGTGATACGGACTGCAACTTTGTGGTTGATAGCTGTCTGGTGCTTTGTCATCGTAAGATATCTGATAACGCACCATGGGCGCCGATATTTAATGCATCAATCGGTCAACTGATGTATCAAGATATCGATCTGGAGGTGATGCTTGAGTTGACTGTCCGTGTACTACAGGAGAACCTAGGAAGTTTTTTCGGCGGGAACCAGCCGACGGGTTTGTCAGCACCCTAGATGATGAGCCTTCTGTTGACTGGGTACCAATACCAAAAGATGAAGGATTCATCATGCGTCCTGTGCTTCGTGGGTTGTTAAGAGCTGAGAGTTTGATCGATGGTTCTGTCGATCTAGCGTACGTTGCTGATCTTAATGATGCAATCGATGTGCAAGATGAAAACCAGCGTCGGATCAATGCCGCTAGGACAAGGGCGCATTAAATGGCTAATGAAAACACCATTCGGGAGTTCCTAGTTAGCTTAGGTTTTGATGTTGATCAGCAGAGCCATCATAAGTTCATCGGGACTATTGGTGCAGCTACTGCAGAAGTCAATAAGCTTGGACTTGCCGTAGAGGCGGCCGTTTTATTGATCCTTGGTTTCACTACTGAGATTGCTAAAGGGCTGGAGAATCTTTATTGGGAATCGCAGCGGACTCATACTAGTGTCGAGAATATCCGCGCGTTCACATTCGCAATGTCTAACTTAGGAGTGACGGCGGGTGAGGCGCATGGCGCGCTTGAGGCGCTTGCTAGCTTTCAGCGTACTCACTTAGGATCAGAGGGGTTTCTGCGCTCTATCTTAGGGTCCGGTTATGAGTTCAAGGATACAGCACAAACTCTGCTTGACCTAGGTAAAGCATTTGCTACTATGACGCCGCAGCTGGCGATTGCTTACGGCACTCGATTAGGTTTAAGCGAGCGTATGGTTACGCAACTTCGTAATGAAGGAGACGAGGCACAGCGCTACGAGGATTTAGTACATGACGCTTATAAGAGAATAGGATATGACGCTGATGCTGGGGCTAAAACTTCTCTAAAATTCATGGACGCCCTGCGTGGAGTATGGTCAGCTGGGCTTGAGCCCTTGATCGAGAATATAGCTACATCTTTGATGCCGGGTCTGACTATAGATATGGATAAGCTCAGAGAATTATTACTGGATAACAGTGGTGCTATTCAGCAGGTAGTTGAGCAGGTGGTGCATGGTATTTTATGGATAGGTGAGCAGATAATCACCGCTGCTGAAGATGTTACCGAATTTGCGCGGGATTTTATTAGGTGGTTTGGTGAGCTGGACGAGCCATCACGTCGATTGACTAAGTGGATTATAGGAATTAGTGCGGTGCTTATACTACTAAACCGCAATCCATTTATGTTGATTATCGGCGGCATCGTCGCACTTATTGAAGACTTCGAGAATTGGAAGAAGGGGGCTGATCACTTCATCAACTGGGATGTGTGGGCACCTGAGATTAAACATGTGCTGGATGAATTTGATCACTTTGCTACCTGGCTTGATACCTTAGTTAATGGCACAGTCAAATGGCAGGGCGTGCTAGAAGGCTTGGCTATATTTATGGGGGGTAAATGGCTGCTAGGAATGATACTTCCTATTGGTAAAGTGCTTGAAGCGCTTAGTTTGATTCCTGGCAGTGGAGTGGCTTCAGGAGTGACTTCAGCTATTCTTGGTGCAATTGGTATTAGCGGAGGAACTGCTTTAGGGATTGGTGCTGGTGTGGCTGCCATAGGCGCTCTTGCTTATGTTGTACCTAATATTGTGACTGGTGGTCATGCTGGTGAAGTTAGACCCGGTATACATCCTAGTGCTGGCGGCCGTGGTAGGATTGCATCAAGTGGGCATGGGCACGCTAGTACAGACGAACAGCAAAGCACCTCCAACTGGTTGATGCAGTACTTTATCGATCACGGCAAGTCACGTGAAGAGGCGGCAGCAATTGTTGGCAACTTTACGGGCGAAAGCAGCCTTGATCCGTACGCGACCAATAAGAGCGGGCATGCTGGGCTCGGGCAGTGGGATACAACCAGACGAGCTAGCTTTGAGGCGATATACGAGCATGCTGTTAACGATCCTCGCGTACCTCGTCAGCAGTTGATGCAGGAACAAGCCGAGTTCATTTTGCATGAGCTAGCTACTACACATGCGCAAGCTGGGAAGCATATGACTGAAGCGGCTAAAAGCTTTGGTCCTGCGGCTGCATCTGATGTATTCGGAAGTGAGGTTGAAATATACGGTAATCATCCTGATGAGGCGGCTAAACGTAGAGGCTTAACAATGGATGCACTAAATCAGTATAACGCAACACCTCCTCCTCCTGTAACGTCACAAATTAGTGGAAATTCTGGAGTTGGCGCTGCGGCAACTGCTGCACCGAACATTACTAATAACCAGACTATCAATAATACTATTCATACCAATGATGTGTCTGGGGCTGAAGCAGCATTAGATCGTACGAGTAGTAGAGCGAATGCGGACTTAGTCCGCCAGACTCGATCTGCATTAGTGTGAAAGTGCCCGGATCATGAGCGGTTTCTCTGTTGATATATCTACTGATGGTGTTGATATATCTATTGATGGTGCTTATGTATCACCAGTGCTAATTCGTCGGATACGGCTAATCAACGACATTATCATGCCTGATTGCGCGATCCAGGAGACTCACCGGGATACACTAGTTATTACTGAGCATCCGGTTGAGCAAGGAGCTGCTATAACCGATCATGCTTATAAGCGGCCGGCTGAGATCACTGTGAATTACAGCTGGTCGAATAGTAGTCCAGGCAATGATGGTTTTTCTGAGACTTATGATCAGGACATGTACTATCAGCTGTTGGCTTTACAATCATCGTGCGAGCCATTCACAGTAATGACTGGTAAGCGGGTGTATAATGACATGCTGATTGCTGAGCTGACTGTTACGACAGATACTAGCAGCGAATATAATTTAACAACTACAATGGTGATTAGGCAAATTATCATTGTACAGACCGAGGATGCACCCGCTCCATCATCAAGTCCAGACAACCAAGCTGCTCCGCAGAAAACAGCACCAGTACAAAAACAGGGTCAAAAACAGGCATCGCCTGTGGCTACTCCACCTCCACAGTTCTCTGAGCAAACTAATTATGATGGTGTATCAGGCTTACCACCACAATACACTGTGATCAATGAGGGGAATTTTCAAGAATGAGTAGCACAACGTCATCAATCACAGTATCACTAGTCCCGACTAGCGCTATACCACAGATATTTAGTTTGTCCTTAGCTGGAGTCTCTTACAACTTTACATTGGTGTACCGTGATACAAACCAAGGTGGTTGGTTCCTGGACATTGCTGATGTGAACAATAACCCTATTCTTTGTGGGGTTCCACTGGTGGTAAGTACCAACTTGCTATTACAGTACAGCTATCTGAATTTCGGCGGTGCATTAGTAGTGTTATCTGTTGGTGGGTATAACGACGCTGATATGCCACTGTACTATGAGTTAGGCGATACTGCGTCTTTATATTTTGTCACTCAACCTTAGGGGATACCATGACTGCACAGTATATGCGCAAACTTAGCTTGGTAGTCAGCGACTCGTCTAATGCGATAGAGTTGCACCAACTTCATGTTAAGTTTACTGTTCGGCATCGGACTACCAGTACAGCGTCCACGCTTGAGGCTCGCATATACAACTTGTCGGATAAGACGGCTAAGACAATTCAGGACGAGTTTACTAATGTGACTCTAATGGCGGGGTACGAAAACTCAACAGGGGTAATTTTCGGGACTATCTTCACTGGCAGCGTAGTGCAATGGAGAATAGGACGCGAGAACCCGACTGATATATACTTAGATGTGTATGCTGCGGCTGGTGACATTCCGCGCAACTGGGCTGTTATGCGACAGACCTTAGCTGCTGGATATAAGCCGACCGATGAACAGAAAGTGATTGTTAATGCGTTCGCGGCACAAGGATTGAAGGTAGGGTCTGTCGTAAATAATCTACCTGATACTGAATCATCACGAGGTCGCAGTTTCTATGGGATGGCGCGTGATCATCTCGATGATTTTTGTAAGACTTATGGACTAAGTGCTTATATCAACGGGGCGACAGGTATGCTGGAGATAGTATCGAACACTGGATACGCGCCATCAACTCCAGTTGAGTTGAATAGTCTTAGTGGGTTGATAGGCATGCCTCAACAAACTCAGGACGGAGTTACTGTGCGGTGTCTGCTGCGTCCTAGTATTATGCATAACCGAGTGGTGCATATCAATAACAAAAGTGTGCAGACAGCTATAATCGGCACTAATGTCGGGCCCGACGCTTTCACCAACTTTCAGCAGCTGCCATCGATTGCAGCGGATGGCTACTACCGTGTGTTGGCGGTCGATCATACAGGAGACACCAGAGGGAACCCATGGTACACTGATATGTGGTGTGCTGCATTAAAAGGTCAGTTTCCGCTTGGTGTTGTCGATCTCGATCTACCGGCCGAGTGGAATGATCCTAGCGGTGCGCAACCTCCACCACTGCCGGTTCCTCCAATAACATCTACAGGAGGATGATACAGTCATGGACTATCGCGAACGCTTTAATGATCTTTTAGCAGCTCATATGTGCGTATTGGATAGCAGACAGGCGCAGATATGGACTGGGATGATTGGTATTGTTACTAAGGTCAATATGTCATCTATGACAGTTGAGGTGCAACCAGCTGTAATGGGTAAACATGTAGCGCCTGACGGCACTCTTAGTCACGTGCTGATGCCGGTTATTCCAGATGTGCCTATCGTGTTCCCATCGGGAGGTGGGTACGTTTTGACCTTTCCGATCGCTGTTGGTGATGAGTGCGATTTACACTCTCATTCGCGATCGTTTGATAACTGGTTTGAGTCTGGCGGTACTGGGATGCCTGCGCATGCGCGCATGCATGACGTTAGTGATGTGACCGCTCACTTTGGTCCTAAGTCAAAGCCAAATGTGATAAGTAATATCAGCAGTACCAGCGTGCAGCTGAGAAGTAACGATGGTACGGTGATCATCGACATTAACCAGAGGGCCGGTACTATAACTTTGACAGTACCTATTAGTATTACACTGAATGCACCAGGTGGTGTTGTGCTAAACTCCCCTGAAGGGTTGGTTGTTACAGGGCCTGTCACTGCTACAGTATATCACACTAGCTAAGTGATTACGGCGCGAGACATAATGGAGCTGATATGAGCCAGTCGATTTCTTTACCGACGCCGCCAGCACCGTACGTCGATGCTTTTGGTGTACACGCGCCTATGTTCACTGATTACTTGGCGTACTTGATAAGCTGCATGCAAATCATATACGGCGCTGATATTTACTTAGGGAACGATAGTCAGGACGCACAGCTGATAAATGTGTTCGCGACTGTGCTGTCTGATCAAGCATCTGGAGTAATCGCTGTTTACAACTCGTATTCTCCTACTACGGCACAGGGGGTCGGGCTATCATCTGTAGTTAAGACCAACGGCATCACTCGTGATGTGGCAAGTTACAGTACCGTCGGGCTATTAGTGGTTGCGCAAGTCGGTCTGCCACTTAATAACTGCTCCGCAAGTGATGGAATCTATACCTGGAGTATTCCGAATGGTACCTTAATCCCAAGCGCGGGCGAGTTGCTGGTGACAGCAACATGCACGACCATTGGGGCAATCAACGCTGCTCCTGGTGCGATCGATATTATAGCAACCCCAACAGCAGGTTGGCAATCAGTAACTAATCCTGCAGCAGCGGTCCCTGGATTACCGGTAGAGACTGATCCGCAGCTTCGTGCTCGGCAATACCAATCTACTATGATATCTAGTAAAACCCTGACAGACGGGATTGTTGGAGCTATATTAAGTCTACCTGAGGTGGTGGCATGTACGCCTTACGATAATGATACATCGACAACTAACTCGCTGGGTATACCGGCCTCTGCTTTGTCGTTAGTTATCACAGGTGGTGTAATATCGCAGATTGCAAGCACCTTATTCTTGTTGAAGGGGCCTGGGGATATTACATACGGAACTACAAACTCGATAGTGTATGATAGCTATGGTGTACCACACCAAATGAATTGGTTTAGCACGGTTATGATCCCGATTTCAGTCGTGATCAACATCCACAACTTGCCCGGATACAGTACGGCAATCGGGGCACAGATCATGCAATCGGTGGTGAACTATATCAATGCGCTGCCAAGTGGCCAGAGTGTGCTGCTGCCTAGAGTGGGTGTTCCGGCGCAGTTGGTGGGGCCAAGTGCGGTAGTGAACACAACAAGAGACCCGAATACGTTTGAACTGGTATCTATATTGATGTCTCGTGCTCCCGCAATTCCGACTGCTTCAGATGTTGCTATCAATTTCTACGAACAGGCTACATGCAGTCTGGCAATTGTTAGTTTGAATGTGGTATAGTGAGGAGCTGATATGTCAGGTTCTGTTGTAGGGTCGTCTAAGTCGTCTCCTCCTGTTGTTCAGCCACTAAGTTTTTACTTAGGACTGATACCGTCATTCAACGCATCTAAGCCTAAGTTTATGGCGATGGTTGAAGCTTTGGTTGCTCCAGCGCAAGGTATCGCATCTTTCCTAAACTCGATGGTTACTGCTTTCGATTTGGATAGTGCGATTGGGGTGCAGCTGGATCAGGTAGGCGTCAGGGTTGGCGCATCGCGTAATGTTCAAGTTCCGCTTACAGGGATTTACTTCTCGTGGGGGACTCCAGGACTTGGTTGGGGTCAGGGTAGCTGGAAAGGTGCTTTTGATCCTAATACTGGGCTGCAGGTATTGGACGATGATAGCTTCCGAATACTGATTCGTGCTAAGATAGCTGCGAACAGTTGGGATGGTACTAACGGATCATTGCCTGATATCCTGTCGATCATGTTTCCAGCTACTATCGGTACTTATGTTGTAGTGTTGGATAATAATGATTATACTATGACTGTTGGGGTATCGGGACTTTTGCCCAGTCAAATTCAGCTGGCTTTGCTGGATGGTGGTTATGTTCCTATTACTCCAGCAACTGTCGGGCTTAATTTCTATATTACATCGGTAGATACCGCGCCACTGTTTGCCTGGGGAGTGAATACTTCAGCGATGGCCGGATGGGGGACTGGTGCTTGGGGGCTATCGCCTTCCGATATCGGCGATATTATCCAGCCACAAATTCCTATATTATATACTGGGGCAACTATAAACGCGCAGGCTAATGTTTCTGCTGTCGCAACCCGGATTACTATCGATGATCAGACTGCATCATTTATTGCTGCGGCGGCTAATATCAGTGTATCTGCTGTAGGACCTTGGCGAGTTTCTGCATTGGTATCAGGAACTGCTAATGTAGCAGTTATTTCTGTAGTAGCACTACAGACAGACTCTGCTATATCTGAATCTACCAATGTATCAGTCAGTCCTGTATCAATACTGGTAGCAAGCGCGACTATCAATGCCATGGGCACAATACACTCTGCTGTTTAATGATCTGTTGCTAATGTATGAAGGACGTAATCATGATTAACGATCAGTGGGTGATGCCTCTCGCGAACGCTGCGAACGATTGTTATGTGACTGGTGCTATTCCTTGGTACGAAAACCCTGGGAAGACTTGTCATGTCTTTAAGTCATATATCGAAGGTATGCCGTGTTATGCTTTTGAGGGAACACAATCACTTCGAGAGTGGTTGATCGATTTCACAGCGCTGGAGGTGCCTTTTGTCCAGCATCCCCAAGCTGGCCCAGTGCATCTCGGGTTCTGGTTGAATATTGCCAGCGCAGTTGATGCGATTGCTGCTGATCTGGCTGCGGCCAGCTGGCCCAGTTTTTTCGTCACTGGTCATTCCAAGGGCGCGGGTGAGGCTGTCTTAACTTGTCTTGAGCTAACAGTAAGAGGTCACGCTCCTATAACGACTATAGCCTTTGAACCGCCGTGTGTCGGAACTAATCTGCTGACCGCTTACATGGAATCGAACAAAGTGGTTATTGGGTGGACTAAGACCAGGAACTCAACAGGCGCGGATATTATTACTCAAGTGCCAGACTGGCCGGAGTGGGGACATCAAGGAACTGAGATGATGCTTGTTGTACCTGATAATTACGGACTCATGGAGAAGCATATCATGCCGCATGTGCTTGACGCGTTGCAGTTGATGCATTAAGGTATATTGATATGCGAGTTCGTAAGCTGGATGCTAACGGCGACTATTCGTTTGGGCATCAGCAAAATGACTTCTATATCAATGTCCCAGCTGCGCCTGCACAGGCTGCGATGACGCGTCTATTGCTGTTCTACGGTGAATGGTACATGGATGTATCAGATGGTACAAAGTGGTACCAGAACATCCTTGGCCCACGCACTCAGAGCACTCGTGATTTAGAGGTCAAGAGTCGGGTCAGTCAGACAAAAAACGTGACAGGCATTGTGAAGTATTCATCGAGTTTGCCTGCTCCGCGCGCGTTTAGTGTCAGTATGACTGTTAATACATCTTATGGGTCGGTGCCAGCGCAGATCACTGGTGGAGGTGGTCAGCTTCCAGTAATCACAGTTGGATAACTAATACCAACTTAGGAGGATTTAGATGCCGGTCGAAAATGACTTTCTGGTTTGGGCTGCTGGTGGGACATCGCAGATTTATACACAATCGCAGTACGCGGCTTTACCTACGCTTGGTCCTGGTGTTGCGCCAGGGATCGCTGATCCGCTGCAAGCAAATAAGACATGGCGACAGACGTCGGTAATTGCGTCGGTGATTGCGCAATTCATTGTCGCGAATAGTGGTCAGCCAGCAATCGATGATGGCACTACAGCAACTTTGCTGACCAACTTTACAGCTTCGATAAATGCTTTGTTAGGATCAGCTGGTTACGCGACTACATCGGCGCTGTCGTCCGAAGCAGCTACACGGGCGGCGGCCGACACCGCACTGACAACGAATCTGGCAAATGAAGTTACCAGAGCTGAAGCAGCTGAGGTAACCAAGGTGCCGCTTGCACATATGGGCATTAACGGCGGGTCATCGAATATCGGTGGTCCCGGCGTCTTCACCTCATCGACATTTACGCCCTCATTCAACGGCATCCTTATCTCCACGATGTCGTTTGCCTGCAACGGAACTGAAACCGGCATCGTATTTACCGTCACGGGCACCGGCGTCGCCAATCTGCAAAGCGCCGGGAACGGCATTAGTGCGGGAGGCTCTGGTATTGCCTTGAACTTTAGCATTTCGAGCGTAACGGCGGGCGACGCCGTAACCGTAACGGCTGGGGGTGGCTCAAGCACGGGGACATCCGGGAACGTCAACGTCATGTATTTCTTGATCCCAACATCATAAGGCGCGCACATGATATATTATCTGACTGCCACTGGTAATGGCAATTCTCCTGACGGCACGCTACCGCCCGGCGCGGTTGTCTGCACGTTGACTCAGTACCAGAATGCCGCACTGTGGACCGTCTCGGGCGGCGTAATTGTTGCAGTAACTCCTCCACCACTGACTTTAGCGCAACAGGAGAATGTAATATTAGCAACTTCAGGCTCTGGTGCTGGTATTGTTATTACCTGCGCAAGCAATTCGGTGCTGTCAGGGACCTATGCTATAGATTCGCTTTCACAAGTTAAGATCACTGCAGTCGCTGCAGCGATCAATGCAGGTATTGGTCTGCCGGGCGGTGGCAGTACCTTCAATTACCCTGATATCAGTGGTACTATGCATCCGTGGACTGCAACTACATTCGTTGAGTTTGCCAAAGCCGTGATGGATTTGGTATATAATATGGATATGGTGGTTGCTGCTGATACCGGGTCACTGCCGAGTACGGCAGTGACTATCGCTTAGGAATACAATATGAGCATGTCACTTAGTAATGGCTGGCCTGTCAAAGCCCCCGTCGCTGATCCAGCTGCTACACTGGATTATCTGTTTGACGTATCAGGTATTGTGCTTGATGGAAACGGCAATGTAGTTGACACTATTGTATCAGTGTCGGCACAGGTCAAACCGAGCGGCGCAGGGGAGCTGGCTGTTGCAGGTGGACCTGCTGGGCAGAGCTTATTTCTGGTTAACAATACCTTAACCGTTTGGTTGCAAGGTGGGGTGCCAGGACGAGGCAGCTACTTGCTGTACTTGATAATCAACACAAGTGTAGGGAGGGTGTATGGGTTTGATGTGATAGTGCCTATAAGCGGCTCGCTGGCGATGTCGCCAGTGCCCGAACCTCCTAACTCTGGATTATCAACTCCGGTAGTTTGGGATGCTTAATTAGTGAAGGAGACAACACGATGAAACGATCTTTGTTTACGCTTAGTACTATGGTGCTTGTTTGGGCTACCGCGCTGGTATTATTGACAGCGTGTACAAGCCCGGCGGCAATATCCGACCAGACTGCACTCAACACATTCCTCACGCAGCTGAACAACACAGCGACAACTGATCTTGCTGGTGTGCAAGCAGTCGCTTTGGCGGAATTTCCAGTCAACAATGATCTATACTCATGTGCGGCATCGGCGGTTACAGTACAGACCGCTATCGTCAAAGTGATGACTGCAGCACAAACCAAGTCAGGGGCGCCTCCTGGTCCGGTGACTGTTGCGGCTCTGACGCTTGCGTTCGTTCCTGGGTCTGATCAATACAACTGGGCATTGAAGACGATCAATACCGGGTGCGCAAACGAGCTGATCGACGTGCAAGGCCAAATCGCATCGCTCGGTAGCCCGATGGCTGCACTGGCGGCAGTTCTCAAGCTGGCGCCAGCCGCAGCACTGTAACGCATCATAAATCGTCGTCGTACTTATAGTACGACGACGGAGTGATGATAATACAAATCAATAAGTAAGTGGGAAGACTCAACAAATGGAACAGGCAAAGCCCTGGTGTGGGATTATACGGTTAGGTGGTATCGGCGACAACTTAATTGCTGCGTCGGTACTGCCGTTGCTAGCAGAAAAGTACAATGTGGAGGTAATTACGCAGTCGCCACAGAGCTGTGTATTCGAGAATAATCCTTATATCAGCCGGCTGATTGTTAAGCAGCCTAATGAGCTGCCGTCTGATAATAGCGAATGGTATAAGTGGTTTTCTGACCGAGCTAAGGAATACGATCTGTTCGTGAACTTATCACACTCCTGCGAAAGCTTGCTAGTGTTCTTTCCTGCGCAGTCACAGTTTTATTGGCCCGACGATTGGCGTCGCCAGTGGTGTGATCGTAGCTACATAGATACAGTACATGATATAGTCGGTGTGCCGTATAAATACGGCAGGTTGTTCTTTCCGACTGAATCTGAGCACACTAAGGCAATACAAACTAAGTCTAAGGTTGGGGTATCAGTAATTGGATGGTGTTTGTCCGGCACGCGCGCTGACAAAGCTTATCCTAGCGCCGGTACAGTGATCGCGCGTCTGATCCGTGAAACTGGTTTTCCAGTTATTATGTTCGGGGCTGGCGCATTCAACTTTCAGCAGTCTAAGTTAATAATGGATCAAGTGGAGCGTCACAACGGGAGTACTACTGGGTTACACCAGGCGGTATCGCCTGAAATCGACGAGGATGGTGGTCCAGCACCTGATGCTGCCGCGACAAGTTGGTCGGCTGGCGCTTCCGGTGATCCAGTCCGGATTACGCCTGCTCAATCTCCGCTCTGGCCTATCCGGCGCACTTTATCACAATTACAGACATGCGATCTAGTGATCGGTCCGGATACTGGTCCTTTGTGGTCTGTAGCGTTTGAGGAAATGCGTAAGATCATGTTGCTGTCTCATGCTTCTCCAAAGAACATTACCGTACACTGGAAAAATACAGTAACGCTGCATGCTGATCCGGTACGTGTTTCTTGCTGGCCTTGTCATAGACTACACGATACTATGCTGACTTGCAGATCGAATAAAGACAAGACTGGCGCAGCATGTATAAGCGACATATCTGTAGAGTTGATTGTGCAGGCTGCAAAAGACCTTCTGTAATGAACCTTGAACTTAGGAGTATGTAGCTATGCCAGGAGTTGGTGCTTATCTCGAAGGCGTATTGCTTAATTATTCGCTGAACACTGGTTCGGTCACGCGACCGACAAACTGGGCTGTTGGGTTGTCTCAAGGAGCGCCTTCATCTATTTCCGGATCAGAAGTCGGCACGGGGTCAGGCTGGACTCGGCAGACTTGCCCTTTCCCCGCAGCAGCATCGCCTATCGGCAGTTGTTCCAACTCAGCAGCAATGACCTTCGGCACCGGACTGACTGCCGCAACTTTTAGCGGGTTGCAGATTTGGGATACCATGGCGCCGACAGCAGGCAATATGCTTTACTATGGAACATTGGCAACGCCTCGCACGTTAGGTGTGGGCGACTCGCTGGTGCTGCCGATCGGTGCGTTGGTGATAACTTTGTCATAAGGCATATACTATGAGCAAGGTGCTTATTGTCTATGCGCCACAAACCAAGATACCGATTCGCTGGGTTATTCCTGACAGTGAGCATGAGCTAAACGACCATAGACACTATCAGCCGGGTGAATCCTGGATTATTGTTGATGTGGCCGATCCGCTTAATATGCACCATAACGACGTGCTGACTTATATCGCGCAACATCACAACATCAAACCAGAGGATATACCGTTTCGTGATTATGATATAATCCACCACTCTGTTGGATTATCTGAGGTTCCTAAGGTGACACCATGACTACTGTTGTGTTAGCCTCAGGAACTTCTTGGACTGCGTTGTCCAGTTCACTTAGTAGTGTTTCTGGTTGGGGCGGGGGAGGTGGAGACGGAATTACATTAGACCCTAACGGATGTGGTGGTGGTGCGTGGACTGTCATAAAGTCTGTATCTGTAAATCAGGGGATCGGTATCCCTTATGTTATAGGGTCTGGAAGAGTAAACACAAACTGGAACTCCGGGCAGCTGATAGCAGCTAGTGCATCGTACTTGGTTACAGGTGGAGCCACGACTTTTGCATGTACACCTTCTACTGGTGCTTATTCGGGCGGCCATGGTACTTTAGTAGGACAAGGCGGCGCTGGTGGTGGTAGTGGAGGTCCTGATGGAAACGGGCAGCCAGGTAACCTTAATAATAGCGGAGGTACAGGGGATAACGGCTTAGGAGGTGCTGGTGGCAGTATTGGCGCTAACGGCACGTCTAATACCTTAGGTGGTGGCGGAGGTGGAGGCGCTTTAGAAGTATCTTTTAACAATGGAGGCAATGGCGGAGTACCTGGTGGTGGCGGCGGCGCTGGTGGTGCGTTAGGAGGTGCAGTTGGATTAGGCGGTGGAGGCCAGATTCAAATAGTATACGCACAACCTATAAGCACTAATATTGCAGCGACTGGATCAATCGAAGTGTTCACATTGCTTAATGCTGTTGGTGCTGCAGCATTACCAGTTGTTGGGTCGGTTAATGTAAGTACGGTGATCACTGCTGAATCAGTCGCCTTGATTGCAGGAGGTGCTGTATTAAGTTCTGATGCTAATAGATTGCCTCCACCTTCACCGCGAGAAACCACACCTCTTATCGTGCCTAGAGAAACCACA
>Ga0182016_10003453_pt1 | contig 18028 bp, 20 predicted proteins | sample 712S2MmetaG_FD_120491 | JGI IMG/M metagenome (GOLD analysis project Ga0182016, IMG submission 120491) | Permafrost microbial communities from Stordalen Mire, Sweden - 712S2M metaG | ecosystem: Environmental > Terrestrial > Soil > Wetlands > Permafrost | place: Sweden: Stordalen | collected...
ATGATATTTTTGGACCTAATATTGGTATATTGTAATTAATAAATGCGTGCAATGCCTGCGGAGGAAGAACTTTTAGAAATATGCCGAATACAACTTCTTTGGCATTTACACTCAACATATGCATCGACATCATATCAAAAAACGGTATCAATCCGTGCAAATCATTATCAACTAAATAATCATATAAGGATTTTTGCAAATTAATATCGTCGCTGATGTTCTCGAAGCTTGCTGTATTTAAAAATGTGTTGTTATATTCAGCCGTTAATTTATAATATTTCACCAAGTCAATAAGAAATCCGGCACTTTCCTCAATAAATTCAAAAAATTTTTTAAATGATTCGTTAACTACAATATGATATTCAGTAATATCTTCCGCTTTGATTTGAAATTTGTCAAATAATTCATGCACAGTCACATAATAATTTAGTATATGTTCAGCACCTTTTTCATAGTATAAACCATCTATTTGAAATGAATTGATTTTTCCTCCTGTCCGATCTGATGATTCCATAATTGTGATATCAGATCCATTGTAGCCTTTTTGTAATAAATAATACGCGCAAGTAACACCCGACGCCCCGCCTCCTACTATACATGTTCTCATTTTCCCCTATATTAATATAAAACATAATTATAATCGAAAAACTATTAGAATTTGTATAAATAATCGTCCAAGTTAATAACTTTCATTGTTTCAACATCAATATTGATACCCTCTTTTTTTAGTATATTAACTTTATCATTATTATTTTTAACACCGAAGTAACCACCCAATGATCCATCAGAATTGACGACACGATGGCATGGAATGATTGGAGCGAAGGGATTAATTCGTAATGCTTGTCCAATTGCCTGTGAACTACCTTTTTTACCAAGTTTTATAGAAATTTGTTTATATGTTGTTACTTTACCTTCGGGAACTAACTTAACGACATCGTAAACTGATTGCGCAAATTCTGTGACCATCGTAACAAAAAAATTATATATTTAATATATTTTAATATTTTATATTTGAGAATTACTGCTAAATAAATGGAAATCAAATTTCTTTTAAAATTGAAAATGAATTAACTTAATCAAAATAAATTAAATACTAAATTAAAAATACAATGGAACCATCTGTTAATGATATAATTAACCAAATTTACCCGAGTACTCCCACGCAAACAATTGGAACAATAATTTTTGTTACGATATTAGCGACATTACTTAATATGATAAAAGTTTCGTTGTGTACGATTATCATATTATATATTGGAGAATTAGTTACGAAAATACATGATGTCAAATTTAATGATCTGTTTTTCGGATTATTTATTTTGAATTCATACTTAGATTTTGGCGATATAAAAATTCCACTTATTTTGTGTGGATTAATATTGCTGGTTCTAATAAAAATCGATAAATTGGATAGTAAACTAAATAAAATAAAATAAATAATAATTATTGTACGTAACTATCAGATGGTTTTGTTGATTTTTCAAACGCTTTTTTAATATATTCGTGGGTTAAGGGCGATAATTCGTCATAGGCAATTTTCATTTTATCATTTTTCAATAGATTTTTGCATTCTTTGAGGCGTTCGTATAGACCCGGGTTGTGATGAAAAATATTTTCTAATCTTACCAATCGTGAACTATCGCTACCGAATTCTAAATGCATCATCATCGTATCGACAGCCGGATTGTATGTACAAATACCATTTGTATCAATGGTAACTTTTGCACTTTGAATAGCTGTTTGCGAAATCCTGTAGAATTTAATTTCTGTTCCGAATAGCCAAAAGAAGGGAATACCGTTAATTTCATTGCAGTAATTGATAATATTTTGTCTTAATTCATCGACACATTTGTCACAATAAAACCATCCATATAAATCCTGCAGCGAAAATATATGTGATTCTGGACATTTTTTTACATCAACTGATGCGTTATGTTCTCTGTGGCAAAAATCACATGAACTCACATAGCGCATTGCTAGTCGTCCAGGATGTACAATTTGATTGTTAGACATTATTAATTAGTTTGTACTGGTTTGTATTTAATTTAGTGATCAGAACATTGAAAGAAATCAATCAATTATTAATTTATTTCAACTTTAATTTAATTTGAACAAATCTGAGTTTTTGCTTGAATGACACAAAATTTTTCTAGATCGACGTATTTATCAACATCTATATTATTTTTGTTATTTTTGTCATTTTTATTAAATGTAACAACAGCGACCAAAGTTTTTTTCATTCCACCTAAAGACATTTTTTTACCAATCATTATTTTTTTTATTTCGGCTGGATTACCTTCGTATATACAATTAATATTTGCAGCGTCTAGATAAGCTCGAAATCTGTCTACTGATGAAAAAGTCATTTTTTTAAATCCGGAAAATTCAGATGATTTTAACATTTTATAATATTTCTCTTGATTTATTATATTACCTTTATCATCGATAATATCAGTATATTTTTTGCCGGCAGGATACGTCATAAAGGTTTTATATTCTTCTAATATTTTTGGATACCATCTATCAACTTCTTCAAATAAATTAATACTATCAACAGACTTTTTTACTTTATGTATTTCGAGTAGTTCCTTAAATTTATCAATTAATTTTCTCATGTTGTTACAATCGATAACGACATTTTTGTCATCGTTTTTTTCTGCACATCTTTTGACTTCGACAGGATCGGAAAAAGTATTTGTATTGGAATTATATTTATATTCCATTCCAAAATTTACACCATTTGCAGCTTCAGGCATATCAATTTAATAATTTAATATTTTTATTATGAATATATATTTCAATATATATTTATTTAATTCTCATATTTTGTTTTAAAATTTATATTGCGATTTTTTCCTTCAAAGTATGAACAACTAATGATATTAAACTACGTGGAGCAGGTGTTTTTGCCAGAGCATTTAACATGGCGAAATCGTGCACAGTACCTAAATATCTTACGGAAGTGACATCAACACCAGCATCCATTAATTTGTGTGCATATGCTTCTCCCTCATCGCGGAGAATATCGTTTTCGTCAACAACAAGGAGTGTGGGAGGCAACCCTCGCAAATCCTCGATCGTTGCTTTCAATGGTGATGTTGTTATAAGATTACGAGATTCACTGGACGGCGCATATGCGTCCCAAAACCATGCCATTGCTTTCTTGGATAACCAATATCCGTCTTCAAAATTTGTATACGATTGTTGACTCATACTGGAATCGGTAACCGGATACATTAAAACTTGATATTTTATTTTGAAATCGCCTCTTTGTTTTGCAAGTAATGCAACAACTGCAACAAAATTTCCTCCGACACTATCACCACATATTGCTAAATTATTTGGATCAACATTATATTTTTCCGCATTTTTAACGATATACTTAGTTGCCTCATAACATTGTTCTAACGATACGGGATAATGTACCTCAGGACTGGGAGTATAATTCACGAAAACAACAGCGACATTTGCACGATATGAAATTTCACGAATGAGACGATTGTGTGTCATTTCATTTCCTAATATCCAACCACCACCATGAAAATACATAACAATTGGCAGTCTTGTCACCTCTAATTCTTTTATAGGTCTCACAATTCTAATCGAAAAATTTTGGTTTTTACCATCGAGCTCGAACGGAATATTAACATCTTCAATATCGGTAACATCAGAAAAATCGTACAAATCCTTGGAATAAGTAATTTGCAAATCGTCTAGAACCTTTCGTGCATCAACTGGTGACATTTCATATAGAGGTTTTCCACCAGAACTATTAATACTTTCCAGAAATTTTTTTGTTGTGGGTTCGACTGTTGAAAAATTACTATTTGGTTGACCACCGGATTGACTAATTTGGTTTTTAAGGGTTAAATACTTCAATTTATATTTGAAATATTTAACTCTATTGGCATCATTAGAATTCATGATATAATATATAACGATAGATAACTTTATAATTTATTGTAATTATAGTTAAATAAATTATGTGACAAATATCTAATAAATTTGTTTATATAATCTTCAAAAAGACTATTCTACTATTAGTAATTGTAAACTAAACTTGCACTGAATGAAAGTGATGTAACGCCTGTTATTGCATCGCTATCTGAAGCAGCATTCGCTGTTGATACACGAATACCGATTCTATCCCCTGCGTTAACAACCAATGAACCCGTATTCAAATTAGTTGCACTATAATACTCACCTGATGCCGGAATGCTTGTGGGAGGGGCGAATGTTACTGAAGTAGTAAATGTAGTGTTGATATACACAGGAGATGTTGACGGAGCTGGTGATACAGCGTACCCCGTACCATCGTTAGTTGCCAAAGCTTGCTGACGAAATACTGTAAAGATATATTCAAGCGGTTGTGCTCCTGCACCAAAGAGAGCTGCGACCAATAGATCACAACTAACTTGAAAATCTTTAATTGTTCCAGTGAATGGAACTGGGAAAGCAAAGCCACCGGCTTGTGGTGGAAGTGTTGATTGTCCTGTAACATCAAACGGAGAGCCTATTGTCATAACTGCGCTACTACCAAATCCAAGCATAATAGGAGCAGCCATAGTACCTTGTGCTGGTGCAGACAATACAGTACCCGACGAAAATACTATAAGTCCTTCGGAAGTACCAGATGAACCAGATGGACCCGTTGAACCAGATGGACCCGATGGACCAGTTGCTCCCGCTGGACCAGGTACTACACTTGCTGGACCAATTGGACCAGATGGACCTGAAACTGTACTTGCTGCACCGATTGGACCAGATGGACCTACTCCACCAGATGGACCTGATATACTTAAACCGGCTGCTCCTGGTGTACCTGATGGACCTGGCGGACCTCCAGATGGACCTGATGGACCTGGTACTGTACTGGCTGCACCAGCTGGACCTGATGGACCTAATCCTCCTGCTCCAGATGGTCCCGGTGGTCCACGTGGACCTTCAACACCTTTAAATCCACGCGGACCTTGTGGTCCTTGACAACATTTTACACATTCTTCGATTGGTTTTGGCTTAGGTTGGCACCTGCAATCATTAAAGGAGTCATGATAATTTTTCATACTATTGTTCATCGTTTTATTATATATATATTTGTTACAACATAAAAATATTAAATGACTGACATACAAATAGTATGGCGAGTTAAATTACTATTTTTATATATTAAAATTGATTTAATAAACTATAAACAAAATATAGAATCGTTCATATAAAGAATTATAAATAAAGAATCATAAATAAGATCACTTATCTAAATACAAAACAATCAAACAACATGTCATACGTTTTATTACAATGTGTCAAAGAAAAAAGTAAACTACGAGTCAAAATGATTTCATCTTCGCCATTTATCAAAGGTATTAACTGCCAATTCTCTAGAACTGAACGCGTCGAAAATATGTACTATGTAGTAAAGTCAGAGGGCGTAAAGTTAAAAGGGAATTTCTATTCGGCGATGCAAAAAGATATCATCATATGCAAAACATTCAGTTTAGACGAAGTAAAAAAATATATCGATAATTTAAATACAACAGAAAAAATTAAAATCAATGCAATATTTGGTGATGATGATGGTGATAATGAATGCATCATATGTCTGGCCGAAGTAAAAGATTCAGTATTTGCACCGTGCGGACATTATATGACATGTTCATCGTGTGCAATGCAATGTAAGAGTTGTCCAATGTGTAGAGGTAAAATAACAACTATTTTAAAAAGAAATGAAATCGCTGATTAATATTTTATTTATTTATTAATTTATTAATTTATTAATTTATTTTTGTTATTATTATTATTATATTTATTTATTTTGTTTATGACACCCGCAACATATATATTTTTCTGTATATATATTAGTATATAAAAAATGAGTGATTCCCAAATACAACCAGAAGCAAATTACATTAATGTCTGCTGTATCGATTACAGATATGACGCATTAACAACCGAATACTTTCAAACAATAGGATTAAGAGATACATATTTTTTGGCTACAACAGCTGGCGCGGCATTGTGCTTAGGATATGAAAAATATTGTTCGGATATCTGCAATAAAAAAAGTCGTTGTTGCAAATCAAAAAAAACATGTGATCCCGAAAATCCCGATATGGAACTCCTTAAAGAAAGTTTAGCTAAAAATATAGAAATTGCTCTAAGTTTGAAACCAAACATTCAAAATCTTTACTTGTTAAATCATCAAGATTGTGGAGCTTTCAAGGCTTTTCTTTCTTGCTCTGGATATCCAGACACATTGGGTGGAGACAACAGAAAAGAAATAGAAATTAATACAAAAATATTGATATTTGCCAAAAAATATATTGAAAGAAATTTCCCAAATATAACAAATATTAGATTAGGTTTAATTGATGTTGATGGTTCGGTCGCCGATCTTGATGTAGAATCATGCACATGGATTGTTCAAACAGAACGTTTCAGTATTGAATTAAGAAGTGCTCTATGGTTCGGAATACCACTGGGAGGTGAATATCATGTCGACGAATGTGTTTGTCACGACAACAAAAAATAATTAAAAAATAATTAAATAATTAAAAATTAGATTTTTATCAAAAATATATCCACATATATATACATATACATACGAATATATATATATATATACATATATGAATCCAGAGAATGTAAGTACAGAAGAATTTTGTACAGGATTGAATAATATATTATCAAGTTTCTGCAATAATGAATTGAATATCAATGATCAAAAACGTACATTCAATATCTCAGATTATAATATTAGTTCGACAAATAATTTGACACCATTTAGTATTAAATGTTCTTATAAGAAAAAAAATAAGCATGACGACTATAATATAAATATGGTTCCTGTAAATGAAACAAAAATATGTATAGAATTTGCTGTTCAAAAAAATGATAAAGAATGTTTTGGTAAATTGTACGCGTTATTTCCTAAATGTTACGAAAATAATTATAGTGGAACAAAAATACTAAACTTTTATAAGCATGTAATTACCAAGATGAATATGATTAAATATATCGTATTGTCTGATATATCTAATTTAAGGATTTATATGAAATTAACTAGGGGACAAACATATTATGAGACACAAGGATTTCAAATCGATTTATATTCGGACATGAATGATTACAAACAAAATAACATCGTAGATAAAATAACGACATATCTGAAAATGTTTAATGATATTAATAATAGTACAAAAAATAAATACAAAGAGTACTCTGATCAAATACAAAACATTAATATTAATACATTAATTACCAAATTAACGCAAATATATGAGAATATGATATCGTTAATATCCATATCGAGATCTGTTGATGATATAAAATATAATTGTTTCAGAGATGGATTTTTTTATTACTTGATTTATATTCCAGATGAACTCACAGAAGTTCCCTTTGATACTGATTACTTCGATTTTGATAATTATATTAATAGTATTCGTCAATATGTGGCTGCAATTCATCATGTGATCACAATATTAAAGGGATTCCAAACAGAGAATAAGGAAACATTAAAAGAATATTTGGCAAATAAACCATTGACGACTGAGTTGGACAATAAATTAACCGATATATCAAAACTGTATCTTTATAAATTTATTAAATATAACGAAACTGATCTCGAAATAACATATGAACCGTTATTAGATTATATTGAATGTTTCGACGTATTTTATTTTCAACGTTTTATATATTTCACTAAACAGGAACAACAAGAACAACAATTAGGCGGTCATACAAACAGTTATTATAAAAAATATATGAAATATAAAGTTAAATACCTCCAATACAAAAATAAATAAATTAAATTAAAAAATTGAATTATGATATGTTTATTGTATCAATATGAATAAAATAAATAACACATTTTATATTAATATTAAATTTGATATTTGAGACAGATGGCTGAATACTTTGTATTTTGTGAATATGACAGTCATTATCCTTCTCGCGCAATTTTTATTCCATCGAAAGACATGGAATCAGATATGAAAAAGGAATTTGATAATATTGTTGAATTAACTGCAGACGGCAAGATCAAAGAATGTTTCAAAACAGAAGGTCGAAGTTCATCTTCTGTTGGCTATGAAATAAACGGTAAATTTGATGATAGCGAACAAACAAAAAAGACTATTGGTTATTGGTCATCACTTACATTCCAACTCGATCACGATCATGAAGGAAACTACCCTACCGACTACTTGGTTTACTACATTAATGACGCAAATCGAAACCTTTCACCTAATGAATTACATGACAAATTATCAAAATTGACTATATTTTGCGATCAACAAATGGTTGTTAAAAATTGCGTTACGGTTAGTGACACTCCATTTGATGCAGTTAAAAGAGCGACTCTACGGTTCTTTTTGGTTTCAGGAAATACTTACACAGCAGAAGAAATTAAACAAAAAGTATTAAAGGATAACAGATTTTATCAAGTAATATGTGCAGCGAAAGACGATGATTCATTTGTTGGTTACGGATTTGTTGAACTAAATGATAATAATGATTTTGAGTTACTGTCTAAAGCGGTAATTGACGTTGAAGATGTCAAAATTGTTTTCCAGTAAATTTATTTATTCGAAAATTTTTTATTTATATTATTACTTCATTTATGCAATTCTCATAAATCTAATCGATGCTTCATCCTCAGCAGGTGATTCTACTGCAGTACTTGTTACCGATACTGGACCAGAAGTTGTGTTCTTGAGTGCTACAGTCATACCACCAGACGGGACGACAAGGAGGAATGATGCTGTTGCTTCCATCTCATAACTTGCTGTCGTTGCAGGTGCAGATGAAAATGTTACTCCAGATATTGATGCAGCTGTATTAGCCGGAACATTCCAAAGAGTAAAAGAAATAGTTGTATTTGTTGTAGCATTATTACGTGCTCCACGTACAAGCCAATCAATGGCATATGTTCCAGCTATTAAGTCAAAACTTGTATTAACAGCATATGTTAGATTTTGTGTTATTCCGCTACCAAATGGATTAATAAAATTAGAATTTCCAAAAACTACATTTCCAGTATTGGCATTTGTCGAAACTGCAATTGTTTGACCAGAATTATTAAAGAAATATGCGGCAAATACAGCACCTGTGCCGTTTGTACCATTTGTACCATTTGTACCATTTTGACCATTTGTACCGTTTTGACCGTTTGTACCATTTGTACCGTTTGTACCGTTTGTACCTGCTGGACCTACCGGACCTATTGGACCCTCGGGACCAATATGACCATCCCTACCATCCTTACCATCTTTACCATCCTTACCATCTTTACCATCCTTACCATCTTTACCATCCTTACCATCTTTACCAGGAGGACCTTGCAAATAATAGCGACAACAATCTTGATCATATCCACATTTGTCGTCATGATGTTCACATTTGTCGTCATGATGTTCACATTTGTCGTCATGATGTTCACATTTGTTGTCATGATGTTCACATTTGTCGTCATGATGTTCACATTTGTTGTCATGATGTTCACATTTGTCGTCATGATGTTCATAATCTAAATCATAACGATTACGATATCTGTTGTAACAATCACAGTCCTGGTTTATAACATCATGATTTATGTGTTGTTGATCGTAAATTAATTGTTGTTGATCATGATTCAAGTTTTGCTGATCGTAGTTTAAATTTTGTTGATCTAAACGTTGTTGATCATAATTTGAACGTTGTTGGTTGTATTCTGAGCGATTTTGGTCAGAATTACGATAAGATGGTGTTTGATATCCGTAACGATAAAAAGTATTATTTAATATTCCGCTACCTAATTGATTCATTTTTTGTTGGTTATAATATATATATATATATATATATTCAGGTACTGGTTGGTATCCGATAAAAATAAATATGGATATTTATCAAAAATTGAACATAAAATAATTAATACATATCTGACTAACAATTGATATATTTATTAGTTGAAACATATTACTTTCCAATGTCTGATATTGAGACTATTAAGAATAAAATAGATTGTTGTCATAAACAAATAAAAGAATTACAAGAAGAAGAAAAAAAATTACAATTGTTACTCGATAAATATCCTCATGTTTACGGAATTTTAGCGACACCCAATAAAGACAATAGGGTTACACATTATGCATGTTATTTTTCTAGTGAAGAAAAAGCTAATAGTGTAATTGAAAAATATTGTGAATCGTACGATATTGATGATAATGTTGAATGGAAATATAGTGTTAACAAAATTATTGATAGCTCCAACATTGACATGCTCAGTTTAGATAAAGTTCCAAAACATTTTCCATACATCGGGTGGTAAATAATAAAGTTGAAAATAACTTATTTTAAGTACAACATTAAATAATTTAATTTTATTTATTTTTGACATATTTTGACATATTTTGTTATGATTGATTTAATGGATCTACAATTTTTATGTTTCATTCTATTGGTTGAATGTATCAAACGTAGCACCACATTACCTATCATTAAATATATTAATATTGACGAAGGTAACATGATTTTACAAGAAAAAAATATAAAGAAAATTTCACCAGAAATATTTATAGTAAGCACAATAATCACATGTATTATTATTCCACCGATTGAAGAAATATTTTATAGATATTTACCATTCACATTTTGTTCATCGGTGTTGTGCTTTATAGTTGCGGTACCCATATTTGGACTATCACATATGATGAATTATTTTAATTATGTACCGATATTTAGTAAAAATGATTCGTTGAAACTGGCCGGTGTACAAAGTTTTAATGCTTGTATCACCGGATTTTTATACTATTTATTACAAGTCAGATACAGTTCCGTTTATCCGTCAATCATATTTCATATTATGTGTAATTCATATTCTCATTATGGATTGTATAAAATAATGCAACAAAAAGAACAAAAACAAGAACAGCAAGAACAACAAGAACAATAAATGTTGAAATTTATTTATTTAAGAAATTAATTTACAAATTAAATAACTAAATAATAAAATAACATAATAACTAAATAAGCGTCAAAACAATGAGAGTTTATCAGTTATTTGTAAGAAATTATTCTCAGCAGGGAACTTTTGAAGAAGTTACAAAATCAGTTAAGAAAATAAAAGATTTAGGCATTGATTGCATATATTTGTTACCTATTCATCCTATTGGTGTAAAGGATAAAAAAGGTGACTTGGGTTCACCATATTCTATAAGGGATTACAAACAAATAGATCCAAGACATGGAACATTTGAAGATTTTAAAAAATTAGTGAAATCAGTTCATGATGAGGGAATGAAAATAATTATGGATGCTGTTATAAATCACACAGCGAAGGACAATGAATTAGTTACAACCCATCCAGAATGGTACTACACAGTTGATGGAAAAATAAGTGCTAAAGTCAAAGAATGGTATGATATTGTTGATCTTGATTACGAATGCAAAGATAAAGATAATCTAATTACATACATCATTGATGTTTTTAAATTTTGGCTTAATCTCGGTGTTGATGGTTTTAGGTGTGATGTCGCATCGAAAATTCCAGAACACGTTTGGGAAAAATGTATTATTGAATGTAAAGGGCAATATAATAAGTCTATATGGATCGCTGAATCTTTTCATTTGAAATTCAGTGAAAATAATCATAACGTATTATCTGAAAATGCATTATTAAAACATTTTGATTTAACATATGATTACAGTTTGTGGAAATTATTCAATAGTGTTGTAAAAGGATATGCTGAATTAGAATACTATTTAGACCATATCAGATTGCAATTATGTAACAACAAAGGACGGTATTTAAGATTTTTAGAAAATCATGATACGCAACGATTTTTATCAAATGCCGACACTAAAACTACCCAAGCATGGTTAGGATTTTTTAATATGTTACCAGATTCAATCATGATTTATAACGGATTTGAATATTGTAATAAATCGACACCAAGTTTATTTCAAAAAGATATTATACAAAAGAACGAAAATAATATGTTACCTCTTTTACAAAATATAATGGGAATCAAACAATATACAAATCAGTTACCGGTTACCAGTGATGTTTATATACTCAAGATTAAACCTCTGACAGTTGTAGTATATGATAAAGAAACTACACGAGGACTTTACGGAATATTTTTTGTTAGGAATGAAAATAATACAAATGGTAAAATATTTGATGTCGAATTAAATGATGGAGTTTACCAAGATATTATTTCGGCGAAAAATTTTGTTCTTAAATCTAAAACATTGCAGATTAGTAATAATGATATTGGATGCATTGTTTTGCAATTTAAACAAAAACAACGTATGCGCAGTTACAAATCAAACTTATTTTAATTTATTCAAAAGAAATTGAAAATTATATACATAAATATAATGAAATATTGTCAAAATAATATCAAAACATTATAAATATATGTTAAAAATTGGTAAATTTATAGATACAACTTATAGATATGATAATTTATATGAAGGTGAATATTACGGACAAAAATGTATGTTATTGGAGAAGTATTATGCCAATGATAAATATCACGAATTATTAATTAATAATATGAAAAGATGTTCTCATCCCAATTTAATTAAATTTATTGATTCCCAAGAAAAATATATTATAATGGAATATGCCGGGATACCATTAAAAAAATATATGATGGAAGATCCTCCTGAACATAGTGCAATTAAATCAATTGTGTTGCAATTAACTAACATTTTATTATTTTTAGAAAAAGAGGATGTATATCATTTATTTTTGAAACCAGATAATATTTTTATTGATCCCCTGACACGTAGTGTAAAATTGTTTGATTTTGGGATTGAATATGATGATCGTCATCCTAAAGAATGGAATATTAAAAAATATAATGCATACGAATCTAAGACTGAGATAATTGGAGATAATCGAACGAGAAAGAAAGAAGATGTATGGATATTTGGTGTCATATTGTTTCAACTCGAATTGTGGGAAAATGTTACAACAAAAGGTTTTCAATATAATAGTTGGGATTATGTGACTAAATGGATATTTTATCCAAGAACTCCGGTTGTTATAGATAGATGTCAAGATAAGAAATTAGAATACATTATTCGAAAATGTTTAACATGGGAAGAATACAGACCTTCAATGAAAGAGTTAAAACCATTAATAATTGATTGTTTTGGTGACGATAATTCAATCGATTTATCACGCATTTTTGAATCTGCATAACTAGAAATATAATTAAATCCCGGTTAGTGAAAAAATAATTGTATTAAATTATTATATATTTATATATTTATAATAATGACTGTTTTCGAGGTATTTGTCAGATTAGCAACGAAATTCAATGATTATCTAACAAATTTATTTGTATCTCTAAATAAAAATAAATATCATCAAATGATTGTTCCAGAAAATATTAAAAATGCAAAATCAGGATCTATTTTGCTTATAAGAAATTCTTTAGTACTAAAGGAATTTGTAAATTATACACATGCATTAATGATATACACACACAATGATGTTCAATACGTAATAACAGCTGAACCGATACCTTATTGTGAAGTTGTAGATATTAATATATATTTTAAAACATTATTGACAAATATTGCAACAGTAGATTTGTACGAAATACAGGCACCCTACGATGATAAAATTCAAAATAATATAAATGAATTACATAATTTTGCGATAAATCAAATTGATAAAAAACCGTACGAAAAATCTGGGATTGAATTTCTTTATAGTAAATTCCACGGAAATACAAGATCTGATGATAAATCATTTTTTTGTTCAGAATTAGTTGTTTATATCGCACAAAAATACGGAATTCCTGTAACTGGTTTACCTGATAATTATGCTCCGGACGATTTAGCTAAAATACCCACAATATGGAAAAAACTTTAATTTATTATTTTGGCATGAGATTTATTATAATGGTACGGGATTTATTATAATGGTATGGGTTGTAATGATCTTAATTCAACAATAGGAAGAATTATTGAACTTGGATCAGCACTTATACCAGGATTACCCAACACTTGAAGATAAGCACGTTCGGTAACAGTTATGACTTGAACTTTTGGAGGTACTCTGTAGAAATAAGTCGCAACATTTTTTGGAAAGAATTTTTGTATCTTGTTTATATCCAATGGTACCTTTGAGATAAATATAGCATAGAAAGGTTTTTCTTTATCAAAAATGTCGATACTATTAATACCATATTGTTTCAATGTATCATAAACACCAATTTGGGTGAATAAACTTTTACCCGTAACATTATGGTTAACACCGAACATTATAAGTACATCTGAAACTGTGAATCGTGTAGGAATGGTACAAACTGAATAAACTGTATCACGATTATCTCCCAAACATTCAGTACAATTGGCAATACAATCAAATCCACTATCGTAATTAATGTCCTGTCTAAATCTATTAACTTTACCATCAAGTTTATATTTATACAGAGGGAAAGCAACAGTAAAAGTTTTCAAAAATGTATTTTTAAATTTATTAAATATCGGACCTATATTATTACATTCGGATCCCTCTATGGATCTTTTTCTTAACAAAATTGATGATTCATCATATAAATTTGTCGTTACACACGAATCATCCTCATATTTTGAAAGTTCTAGATTTGTATTATATAAATAGTCTTCACGCATCTGATCATTTCCAAAACCACTGACACGTCCCAAAATGAAATATTTAGCTGTATTTGGATATTTAGGAATTGGATTTTTATATACAAAATATCCGTCATTTATATATCTATCATACAATTTGTCTATGAGACATGGATTACATGAATAAATTATTGCTATTTCACGACCATAAATTTCTCCGCTGGGTATATCTGTCATTTTAAAACTATCAGAAATTGTAGCAAATAATTCTGTTTCACCACATTTCGGATCTTTGTACAAATATGGAATGAATGACCAATATTTGGATTCTGGAGGACTTAAACCAAATAAAACAACTGCTTGATTATTATTCATAGAAAATGCTCCGAGAACTGCTTCTTCTGATGTGTCATTAGCATCATATTGTCCAAAATCAGCTATAATATAGGGAGTATTTGGATTTTGTCCATAACACGTTTCCAATGTTCCGTTATCACATAGTTCTATATTAATGGGTCTCATAATACCATTCTCTACATTAATAATATTATCTTGTTCACTGTCCCAACTGTAACCTGATTGAACATCTTGTACACTTTGTGCATCCAACGGATCTTGTATATTGTTTACATCTTGTACATAAGAATAGTCTGTATTGTCATCCATTTTTTCAATTGATTTTGTTCTATTCGGTTTATAATATTTGACTGTAATCCATACAATCATTATTAAAACTATTATTGTAACTATATACAGAGCTATAGTTTTATCATCTTCTTCCATAATGAATTATGTATATGTTTATTATACATATTATAATTTAATTTTTAATAATATATTTCATACAATATAAAACAACACAAAATATTTAAAGTTGTATCAAATAAGTAATAGTAAGAATATGTCACAAGACTCAATTAAAAATGCCAAAATTTATTATACACATGATAATGGAGGTAGACCCTTCAAAGTAGAGATATCTCCGAATAAAAAAAGTGTCAATGTTTATAAACTTAACGATTCAAATTCTAATGATGATACCACATCAGAAGAATACGATTTTGTATTAACATTCAATCCCAAAAAAATATTTATAGGAAAAAGTGAATTAAATAAAATGACAGAATTTAGTGGGGGTCACGGTCCTGAGTTCGATGGAAATACAATATTATTAGAATTAAGTGACAATGTGTATGAATATATTGGTGATAAAATATTTTCATTCACCACACTTGGAAAAATAACTAAATACGAATCACCCGTTGGAAATAATGATGTACCTTATCCGTACGCCATCGATGAATACGAAAATATTTATTTATTGATTGAAGATGTTATTCTTAAACACACCAATAAATTATTAAGCGAATTGAGTGTGTACGATGATGATCCGTACAGTTATTATTATAATTTGAATTTAATGACAGCTGATAAAGGAATTATTCCACCAGAATTCCCTGTAGTTAAAAATTTTGAGGGAATTGTTGATTACTATATTGGAAACAATAGATATACCTTAAGATATGAACCCAATCCTGAGAAAGATTTTGATCGTCTCAGAAAAATGGGCAAACTATTTATTGTTGATACAAGTGGTGCCAAAAAGGAATTAACTAAAAAAATGTATATCAATTTAATGAAAAGATTTGGTGAGAAGATTTCGGTCGAAAAATTTAATAAAACAGTCGACATTGAACGATTATGGTAAATAAAATTAAAGACCAATAGATAAAATATATTGTATTCTCGCTTCATGGTCGGAAAAATTATCTTTAATAAACAAATCATTCAAAAGATTAATTATATTATCCTTATTATAAATTCTTTCTTTTTTACAGAGAATATTTAATTTTGTTGAATTATATATTTCTTTATTACCAGGCTCTATACTGACAGGATCATTTTTACAAAAATTTTTATATTGAGATAATGTGTCAGATTCTTTAATATTATTAAAATACTTGTCAACATTAGAATTCGGAATTGGTTTGAATTTTTTATCATGTTCGATATAATTACACATTCCACCAAAATGTCCATCAAATAAACATCTTAAAATTACATTACACAACATAGCCTCTTCATACGATTGTGCACTAATTGTGATTAAATGTTGTCTCATTAAACTCTCATAGAAAGTTGTACTTGAATCAAATTCATATTGATAATAATATTTTATTTGTCCATTGGAAGTTGAATTATTAAATGATTTTAAATAATCAGAATAAATCTGTGTACAATATTCAAAATCATCACCGTTAATTTTTTTTGCGTCTAATACTGCCATTTGTATATTTATACTTATATTTGGCGTGTTTTACTTTTATATGAGTTAATTTTATTGTAAAAAAATGAATAATTAAATTATAATAATTTATTAAATAAATTAATAAATATGTATAAATTCATGATTATTTGATGGACACTGAAATAGATTGTGAAAATGATTGTGAAAATGATTGTCCTGTGTGTTTTGATATATTAAATGAACACGTTTATGAAACGATATGTAAACATAAATTTCATATGAAATGTATTCTATTGTGGGTCAATACGATTAAACAACAAAATAAATCATGTCCCGTATGCAGACATGAACTCAGTCAATGTTCAATCCAACAAACATACAAAAAAATGTTTCCTAAAAATAATGCAGAAGAAAAATTGGATTATGAATCGTTTATGAAATTACCAGGTGTAATAAAATTTAATAATGCAGTGATACTGGATTTGAATGAAGATAAGTGGATCCCAGCATTTGGTAAAGCTCTCACTATAACAAAAGGCAGTGAAATCATGGTCAAAATATCTCAATATCATGCGAGATCTATAATGAGATTGTATGGTGGCGATATTTTTTTCAAAACACCATTTGTAAAATATTATATCCAACATTTTTCAGATCAAAAATTTCTCATGAACAAGGAAATTATGAACGATTATTATAAATTCCGTCTTCAAATTGATGATAAAAATCTTCTTGAGAAACTCCAAAAATTTAACATGATTTTATTGAAAACAATAAAATCATCATTTAGTGGTAACATAGACTACAAAGATTTTTTGATAACAAAATCTGCTGACGAACATTCCGGAGGGCGATCTAACGAGGTTAATGAGGACAAACATTTTATACAATGTCGAACAAAAACAAATGTTTCAGTATTTTGCGAAATGAAACCCATTAGTATCAAAGATATATCGAGAACGGGCACAGGTAGATTTATAATTAAAATAAAAATCGTCGACGTTAATAAAGTATTATATTTAATGAATGAAATAGTTCAATGTGATATTCAAAAAAATGAAGAACGCAAATTTAACTTTAAAAATTTTTTATCGGAGCTAGAATAATATTTATTTATTTTTATAAAATTGATTTTATAATGTTAACATTAAATTATAATCAAATCTTTATTAAATATACAAC